>Ga0233438_10001209_pt1 | contig 28959 bp, 29 predicted proteins | sample SI_123_September_FD_182720 | JGI IMG/M metagenome (GOLD analysis project Ga0233438, IMG submission 182720) | Seawater microbial communities from Saanich Inlet, British Columbia, Canada - SI_123_September2016_10_MG | ecosystem: Environmental > Aquatic > Marine > Inlet | place: Canada: British...
CTATTTTTAAATCTTGACTCATTCTTACCTCAGTAACTGTTATAGTATTAGTTTCTAAATTCGGGACCTTAGCCTCATTTTTTAAAAAAATCATGCTTAAAGACTGCTTGATCATTTCACCAACTCTTAGCTGTCTTTGTGATATCGGTTTTCCAATTCTATCAGTCATTAAATCATTCTATCAGTAGAAGTTACACTAAATGCCTCTATTGTGTCGTTTTTTTGAAAATCCATGTAATCTTTAACTGTAATTCCACACTCTTGGCCGTTACTAACCTGTTTTACTTGGTTTTTTTCTCTAAAAAGAGTCCCAACTTTACCAGTATAAATGATAGCTCCATCTCTAATTATTCTAACATCTGAAGCAGTAGTGATTTCTCCTTCCATCACTTTTGATCCTGCTACTTTTCCAGCTCCTGAAACTTTAAATATTTCTAAAATTTGAGCTGTACCTGTAACTGTTTCTTGAATATCAGGCGACAACAAACCTGACATCTTTTGTTTAATATAATCTAAAACTTCATAGATAATATTATAAGAAGAAATTTTTATTTTTTCATTTTCAGCTAATTTTTTTGCTTCCTTACTTGGCTTAACATTGAATGCTATCAAAACTGCATTTGAAGCTTTTGCTAATGTAACATCTGTTTCAGTTACCATCCCAATATCAGCTAAGATTATTTTTGGTTTAACTTCATCATGTTTAATTTGACTGATTGCATTTTTGATCGCTTCAGATGATCCATGAACATCTGATTTAATTATCAAATTTAATTCCTCTGCTGAGTTATCAGAAAAAGCTGAGTCTTGTGTAGCAAATGTAAGTGGATTTTTAGCCTCTTTAGTTTCTTGAGCTCTATTTTCACTTAAAGTTTTTGCCTCTTTTTCATTATCAACAACAATAAAATCATCTCCAGATTTAGCTGCACCATTAATTCCTAAAATTTCAACTGGAGCTGATGGAGGTGCTTCATTAATATTTTTTCCTTTATCATCAATGATTGCTCGAACTTTTCCCCATTTCAAACCACTTACAAAAAAGTCACCTTTTTTTAAGGTTCCTGTAGTTACTATTATTGTTGCAACAGGTCCTCTTCCAACATCAATTTTAGATTCTAATACAATTCCTGTAGCCTTAGACTCAAAATCAGTTTTTAAATCTAATATTTCAGCTTGTAACACAATAGCCTCAACTAATTTATCTAAATTCTTTTTTGTAGTCGCTGAGATTTCAACCATTAAAGTGTCTCCAGATAAATCTTCTGCAATTAGCTCATGTTCTAATAGTTGGTTTTTTATTTTTTGTGGATCTGCATCTGGCAAATCACATTTATTAATTGCTACAACAATTGGGACATTTGCAGCCTTAGCATGTTTAATAGATTCCACTGTTTGCGGTTTAACACCATCATCAGCAGCAACGACTAGAACAACTACATCAGTTAATTTTGATCCTCTTGCTCTCATTTCAGTAAAGGCTGCGTGACCCGGTGTATCAATAAAAGTTAATTTATTAGACTGGCTTTCTATTTGGTAAGCTCCAATGTGTTGGGTAATTCCGCCAAATTCACCCGAAACAACATTTGCACTTCTTAAAACATCTAAGACTGAAGTCTTACCATGGTCAACGTGACCCATAACAGTTATAATTGGTGGTCTATTTTTTAAATTTTCTACTCTAGTAGCTTTAATTTTTTGAATTATTTCTTCAGCTTTTTCTTCTCTTATTGGATTATGTCCAAATTCTTTTACTAAGTACTCAGCAGTATCAGCAGCCAATGTTTGATTAATGGTTACAGTAACACCCATACCAAATAAAAACTTAATAACGTTACTCGATTGTTCTGCCATTCTATTAGCAAGCTCTCTAACTGTAATTGCTTCTGGAATATTTACGTCTCGTTTAACTGGTTTTAAACTTTCTTGAGCCTCATCTTTGTTTAAATTTTTATTCTCTTTTTGTCTTGCTCTTTTAACTGAAGCTAAGCTTCTTTCTCTCGCTTCAATTTCATCACTTAAAGCTCTTGAGACTGTTAATTTTAATTCTCTTTTTTTTGTTCCAGCTTTTAGTGTTTTTTTGTCTTTATTATCATCTCCTTTAAGTCTCTTTGTAGCTCTTTGCTCTGCCAACTTTCTTCGCTCAAAATCGTTTGTTATTGGGGTTGATTTAGGTGTAAATGATGGTTTTACAGGAACACCTCTGTTAAATGTTGAGGTGGTTTTTGGTTTAAAGCCTCCTGGTCTAGGCGATCCACCTCTACTTGGAAATTTGCTTGGTTGTTTTTCTATTACTACAGAGTTTTTTCCTTGAGTTTTCGCAATCTCAATATTTTTGAACGTTTTTTTGGCTGTGCCAGATATTGTTAGTTTTGTTTTCTTTTCCATAGTTCATCACTCAATCTTTATAGACAATATTTCTTGCAGACATTATTAATTCATCTGCTTCTTCTTTTGATAGAGCAAAATCTTCTAGGTAACCTTGAATTTTTACTCTTTCACCTTTTACAATATCATATCCACCTGTAAGCTCATCTGACGCTAAATCTGCAAAATCCTCTAAAGTAAGAATTTTTTGTTCACCCAATGTCATTAGCATTCCTGGAGTTAACCCTTTTAAATTTATTAAAGCATCTTTAAGACCTAATTCTTTTATTCTCTCTGAAATATCTTCTTGATCTTTTTGATGAAATTCTTTTGCTCTTTCTATAAGAGCTTTTGCTGTATCTTCTTCAATGCCTTCAATTTTCATCAAGCTTTCTGCTGTAGTGTCCTTAATGTCATCTATTGATGAAAAACCTTCTGCAACAAGCAATTGACCTAATGTTTCATCAAGTTCTAAGTTTTTTACAAAATTTTCTGTTTTTTCTTTAAATTCAGATTGTCTTCTTTCAGAATCTTCTGCATCTGTCATTATGTTAATTTCATAATTCAACAACTTAGTTGCAAGCCTTACATTTTGACCTCTTCGCCCAATTGCTTTACTTAAATTTTCTTCAGTTAAAATTACGTCTAATTTTTTTCTTTCTGTATCAACGTTTACTCTTTGAACTTCTGCTGGTGATAAAGCGTTTGAAACTAGAATTGCTGGATCTTCTGACCAATTTACAATATCAATTTTTTCTCCTTGTAATTCATTTACAACAGCTTGAACTCTTGACCCTCTCATTCCTACACAAGCTCCAACAGGATCAAGAGATGTATCAACTGCTTTAACACAAATTTTTGCTCTGCTGCCTGGATCTCTAGATGAAGATTTTATTTCAATTAATCCATCATAGATTTCTGGCACTTCTTGAACAAAAAGCTTTTCCATAAATTTAGGGTGTGCTCTTGATAAAAAAATTTGTTGTCCTCTTGGTTCTCTTCTTACATCATAACAATAAGCTTTAATTCTATCTCCAGCTTTAATATTTTCTCTTGGTATCATTTCATTTTTCTGAATAATTGCTTCTGTACGCCCTAGATCAGCAATTACATTTCCAAATTCTAATCGTTTAACAATTCCACTTAAAATTGTGTCTTTTTTATCAATAAAGTCATTATATTGTCTCTCTCTTTCAGCTTCTCTAACGTTAAAACTAATTACTTGTTTTGCAGTTTGGGCTGCAATTCTTCCAAAATCAAATGATGGTAAAGGTTGTAGTACTTCATCTCCAACTGCCTTATCTTTATTTATTTCATTTAAAATAATAGCGTCTTCAAGTTTAATTTCAGTGTTAGAATTTTCGGGATTTTCAGCAACAATCAATTTTCTAAAAATTTCGATATCACCATTATCTCTGTTAATTGAAACTTTAATCTCGTTTTCCTGACCAAATTTAGATTTAGCTGCTTTTGCAATACCAGTTTCCATGGAACTAATTATTAGTTCTTTGTCGATAGATTTTTCTAAAGCTACAGCCTCAGCAATTCTTAATAATTCTAGTTTATCTGCTCTTTTATTTAACATGTTTTTGTTTGCTCCAAAAAAAAATGGGCTAATGCCCATTTTGTAAATTCAATAATGTAAGGGCAATATAGTAAAGTTTTTTTTTAATTCAATAAAAACTATTTAGAAAAATGGCTTGTTTTATCAGTTTTTTCCCAAGAAAATGAACCATTATCATCCGGCATTCTCCCAAAATGACCATAGGCAGAGGTTTTCTCATATATCGGTTTATTTAAATTTAGCATTTCTCTAATTCCTCGAGGACTTAAATCAAAATTTTCATTTATTTTATCTACAACAAATTTATTTTTATCTAAATCATTATCAAATAAATCAACATAAATTGATAACGGTTTAGACACACCAATTGCGTAAGCCAATTGAATTAAACACTTGTCTGCAATTTTGGAAGCAACAATATTCTTTGCAATGTATCTTGCTGCATAAGCTGCAGATCTATCAACTTTCGTAGGATCTTTTCCAGAAAAAGCTCCACCCCCATGGGGTGCAGCACCTCCATAGGTATCAACTATAATCTTTCTTCCTGTTAATCCACAGTCTCCATCTGGACCACCAATAACAAAATTACCTGTTGGATTAACATAAAACTCTTCTTCATTAAAACCTTCAAGAAAATTTGATGGAATAGATTGTAGCATGTAAGGTCTCAATAAATCTCTAACTTGAGCTTGATTAACATCCGCAGAATGTTGAGAAGATATTACTACAGATTTTACTTTTGTAGGTTTTCCATCAACATATTCAAAAGTAACTTGGCTCTTACTATCTGGTTCTATGTTTTTTAATTTTCCTGATTTTCTATCCTCCGCCATTAATCTCAAAATTTTATGTGAGTAATGAATAGGTGCTGGCATTAATACTTCAGTTTCATTACAAGCATAACCAAACATAATACCTTGATCCCCAGCTCCTTCGTCTTTATTTCCAGATGAGTCTACACCCATTGCAATATCAGCAGATTGAGAATGAAGATGGCTTTCTATTTTTGTTGCCTCTCTCCAGGTAAATCCTTCTTGATCATAGCCAATATCTTTTATGCAATTTCTAACTTTTTCAATTAATTCATCTTGTTTTATCTCAGGACCTCTAACTTCTCCCGCTAAAACTACTTTGTTCGTTGTAGTTAGTGTTTCACATGCAACTCTTGAGAAAGGATCTCCAGACAAATAACTATCAACTACCATGTCAGAAATTCTATCTGAAACTTTATCAGGGTGGCCTTCAGACACTGACTCACTTGTGAAAAGGAAATTTTTTAAATTACTCATTTTTAAATCTATTAAAGGAAAAAATAATAAAAATATATAGTAAAATTAACATTATAAAAATTTTATTTCCATATTTGGAGAATAAAGTTGGTTTTATTTTTTTAGCTTCTTTAAAGTCAACATAACCTGATTTGCCAAATTCAACCTTTTGTTCAATAACACCCAACGGATTGATAATTGCTGCAATACCATTGTTTGCGGAACGCAATAGGTATTTACCACTTTCAACTGATCTAAAAATGCTATGCACAAAATGTTGCTTAGGTCCTATTGATTTACCAAACCATCCATCTTCAGAAATATTAACTATTAAATCAAAATTTGAGTTTTTAAATATTTTACCAGAATATATTATTTCATAACAAATCAATGGTAATATCTTTAGCAAAAATTCATCTCTCTTTATCTCTAAAATCTTTCTGTCTTTGCCCTTTGAAAATGATTGATAATTATTTGTAATTACACTTAACCCAAATGCTTTTAAAATATTTTCAAAAGGTAAAAATTCTCCAAAAGGCACTAAATTGATTTTATTATAAAAATTTAATACCTCTAAATTATGATCATAAATTGTTAATGAATTAAAATAACTGATCTCTTGTTTATTGGTTTTTTGATTATTAATACCGATAAATAACAAATGATTTTTGCTAAATGTATTTTCAAAAAACCTCTTAAATTCAACCAATTCCTCTTGGGAAATATCAGGAAGAATTCCTTCAGGCCAAACAAATATAGTTTTTTCATCTCTTTCTGGTTCACTTATATTAATTAAATCATTTATTACTGAAACTGGATCAATATTTGAATAATATCTATCGAGACTAATATTTGAACCAATGGCTCTTACTTTATACTCATAAGATACGATATCGGATGAATTAAATGTTTCTTTATAAGATGATCCATACAAGTAAAATAAAAATGGCAAAAATAATAAAATAACACATACACCTATGTCTTTTTTTGTTTCTCTCAGAATAAAAATTGCAGGACTAGTAAACAATGAAATACAAAATAAATTAAATCCATAGGTTCCAATTATTGAGGTAATACTTAATATTTCTAAATGATTTACAAAACTGTAAGCTATTAAATTCCATGGAAAACCAGTTAAAATTGATCCTCTGATAAATTCAAAAACTCCAAATAATAATGAAAAAATAAAAAAAGAGCTTACTATTTTTCGAGGTTTTGAAATTATAAAACAAAAAGTAACTAATCCATAAAAAATTCCCAGAAAAGAAGGTATTAAAATAATAGTTATAGGAATTAGAAATTTAAAATTTTGATCAAATGTTAAAGATATTGATATCCAATATAAGCTAGATAAAAAATAACCAAATCCAAATAACCATCCATAAAAAAAGAAATCTTTTTTACTTTTAGTAGTTTTGGATTTTTTAAATAGAAAAATAAAAAATGAGCTAAAGGTAAAAAAATTTATTATTAAATAGTTGTAAGGAGGTAAACTTAAAGATGAGGCTACACCTAGACTAATTAAAAAAAATATTTCAATGTAATTTTTTTTTATCAATCTATTTAATCTTTAAATTTACTGATTTGTATATTCTTGCTTCCTCACTAAGCATTTTTTTATAATCTTTATCTTTAATATGATCAAAGCCTAACAAGTGAAGAAAACCATGTATAAAAGTTTTAACTACTTTTTCCTTAAAATCTTTGATATTTTGTGATTTGGGCTTATTCATAAAATCATAACTAATTATGATATCTCCAATATAAATTTTTTTAGATCTCAACTTTTTCTTAGTCAAAGGGAACGACAGAATATCTGTAGACTTATTTTTATTTCTAAAATCTTTATTTAACTTTTTAATAAATCTATTATTAGAAAGAAGCAAAGTAAGGCTTATTTCTTTATTGGGAAATTGATATTTTCGAGGGAATAATTTACAAATTTTTTTAAAAAAAAGCTCTTTTTTTCTTAGTTTTTTTGACCAAGCTTTCTCCTCTGAGAAAACTTCAATATTAATCATTTTTTGAGTAGGCTTTAACTATTTTAGAGACAAGTGGGTGTCTAACTACATCTGAATGATCAAAATCAACTACGGATATTTCATTTAAATGACCTAATAATTCTTTTGATCGAACTAATCCTGACATATTTTTATTTGGCAAATCAATTTGTGTTGGATCTCCATTAACAACTATTTTTGAATTCTCTCCTATTCTAGTTAAAAACATTTTAATTTGAGTATCTGTTGCATTTTGAGACTCGTCTAAAATTGCGAATGAATTTTTAAGAGTTCTCCCTCTCATAAAAGCAAGTGGAGCTATTTCAATATCTCCAATTTCAATCATTCTCTGAATTTTTTCAAAATCAAAAAGATCATATAGAGAATCGTATAGAGGCCTTAAATATGGATCAACTTTTTCTTTCATATCTCCAGGTAAAAATCCTAATCGTTCTCCTGCTTCAACAGCTGGTCTAGATAAAATTATTCTTTCAATTTTTTTTTCTAATAACATGGTAAGACCTACAGCTACTGCCAGAAATGTTTTTCCAGTTCCTGCTGGTCCTGCTGAAATTATTATATCGCTTTGCCTCAAAGCTCTTACATAATCTTTTTGTTTTTCTGATCTTGGAATAATAGATTTTTTTGGGGTTTTGATAATGTCTGTAACATTGTTATTTTTTACTTTTTCGTTGATCATAAATTTATCTACAGAAGAAAGTATATCCTTGTTCTCTATATTTCCATTATTTATAAATTGGTTGGCTAAAAATTTTATAGCATTTTTAACTATTTCATTTTTTTCAGGATTAGACTTAATTAAAATTGAATTACCTCTGGAATACAAACTTGTTTCTGTAATCTTCTCTAATTCTTTTAAGTTTTTATTAAACTCACCTACAACACCTATCAAGAGTTCATTGTCGTGAAAAATAACACTTAGAGAGTTGTTGTCTGAATAAACAAACTTTAATGATGTGTCGCTATTCTTTTTTGTTAAACTACTCAATTGTTATGCTACCTTTTGATTAGAATTAAAATCTTTTTCTCCAAATAAAGTACTTCGATTACTTTTGTTTATTTTTACTGGTACAATTTTTCCAATATCCTCTTTTTTACCATCAAATATAACCGATGTCATATATTCAGATCGACCAAAAACCCCTGTTTTATCTTCTGTTAAATTCTCAACTAAAACATTAATTGTTTTATGTTCTAATGATTTATTCATATGCGTTTGATTATCATATAATTGGCTTTGAATTTTTTCCAATCTTTCCATGGAAATTTTTTTATCTATTAAATCTAAATCTGCTGCAACTGTGCCTGGCCTTGGACTGAAAATAAAAGAATAAGAATTTATAAACTTAATTTTTTTAATAAGTTCAAAAGTAGCTTTAAAATCCTCATCTTCTTCTCCTGGATAGCCTATAATAAAGTCACTAGAAAATTGTATACTAGGGTTAATTTCTTTTAATTGATCAAATATTTTATAGTAATCGCTAATTGTATGTTTTCTATTCATAAGATCTAAAACCTTATTAGATCCACTTTGAACTGGTAAATGAACTAATGGCATCAGTTTTTTTGAATTTTTATAAACTTCAATTAAATCGTCTGACATGTCTTTTGGGTGTGATGTGGTATATCTAATTCTTTTAATTTCAGAAAATTTTTCAATTTCCAATATTAAATTTGATAATCTGTATTTTTCATTATTATAAGCATTTACATTTTGTCCTAGTAAAATTATTTCTTGTGTACCAGTATCTGCTAAATATTTGACTTCGTCTAAAATTTGTTTAAATGGTCTGGAATATTCTGGGCCTCTTGTGTATGGCACTACACAAAAATGACAAAACTTATCACATCCTTCTTGAATTGTTAAAAAAGAAGAAATTTTTCCAGAGTCATTTTTTATTTTATTAAAATATTTAAATTTTGAAATAGCATCAAACTCTGTTTCTTCTAACTTTTTCTTTTTTTCTTTATGATTTAGGATTGTATCATTAATTTTATGATACGCTTGTGGTCCTATCACAAGATCTATATAGGGCTCTCTTTTAAGCATTTCTTGATTTTCTGCTTGAGCAACACATCCTGCTATAATTACTAATGGCTTTTTTTTTGATCTAAAAATTTTTTTTACTCTTCCAATTTCATGATAAACTTTTTCTTTTGCTTTATCTCGTATGTGACATGTATTTAATAAATAACAATTTGCTTCCTCATAATTTTCTGTTTTTTCGTAACCAATTTTTTTTACAGAATCATATATTCTGTTTGAGTCATACTCATTCATTTGACAGCCGAATGTTTTGATAAAAATTTTTTGTTTCATTTATTAGGATTTTTTTTTATCCCATATAATTCAAGCTTATGATCTACCAGTTTGTAGCCATATTTTTCTGCTACTTTTTTTTGAAGTTTTTCAATTTCCTCATCCACAAATTCTATAATTTCACCTGACTTTACATCTATTAAATGATCGTGATGTCCTTCATTCAACTCTTCATATCTTGCTTTTCCTCCTTTGAATTCGTGTTTAGCTAGTATTCCAGACTCTTCAAATAATTTTACAGTTCTGTAAACAGTTGCAATGCTAATCTTTGAATCAATTTTAGAAACTCTATTATATAATTCATCTACATCAGGATGATCGGATGACTGGGACATTACTTGCGCAATTACTTTACGTTGGTCGGTTAACTTTACACCCTTTGATAAACATTTTTCTTCAATAGTTTCTGACATATTTAATTTTAACTTATATAAATAGGATTAATCAAATTTTTTTTAATTTCGTATTTTTTACATAAATTAGGGATGTTTTCATAACTCAAATCTTTCTCTTTCCTAAAATCATCTAAATTATAACAGTAATAGTCAATATTTTTGGCCACATTAAAAGCTTTAACAACTGACATTGAATTTCTTATAGCAGCAAAGCTTCCTGGTCCTTTATTTATGTAAATTGTGTTAATATCATCAATTTTAAGATTATTACATAAGAGGAAATCTTTAATTATTATAGTTAATTTTTCGTAATTAATTTTAGTATTCTCATGTGTAATATTATAAATACTAGCATTAGTAATGATCATTAAAAAAATTTTTTCATTAGCGACATCTATAATAAGCTTATTCATTTTTACTGTGTTTATATGGACAAATTCTATTTCAGATGAAAATAATATCAAACACTATTCTGGTGATGAAGGTATTTTATCATTAATGTACCACCGTTTTAATGAGCACAAATATCCCTCTACAAACATTGAAATGCGTGTTTTTAAGGAGCAAATGGAAATGATCAAAAACTCTAATTATACTTTTTCTAATCCTAAAACATTTGAGAAAAATTTTACTTCACCAAGGAAAAATAAGGAAATTCTTATAACAATTGATGATGCCTTTTTATCTTTTTATCTTGAAGCATGGCCATATTTAAAAAAAAATAAAATTCCTTTTATATTGTTTGTTTCAACAGAACCAGTTGGAAAAAGAGGGTATATGACCTGGGAACAGATCAAGGAAGTTGAGGCTGAAAAATTTACTGTGATAGGACATCACTCACATTCTCATGGATACCTTATTGATAATGATGACAATTTTTTTATCTCAGATATAAAAAAAGCAAATGAAATATTTTTAAAAAATTTAGGATATATACCAAATTTATTTTCTTATCCTTTCGGTGAATATTCAAAATTCATGAGAGATTATATTTCTCAAAATTTTGATTATGCTTTTGGTCAACATTCTGGAGTAATTGATTTAAATAAAGATAAATTTGAATTACCTAGATTTCCAATAAATGAAAATTATGGCAAATTAAAAAGATTTTATTCGATTATAAATTCGTTTCCACTTGAATACGAACAATTACTTCCTCTAGAAAAAAAATTATCAGCAGAAAGTAATCCCCCTAATTTTAAAGTTAAATTTTTTAAGGAACAAGATAACATTAAAAATATTAATTGTTATTCTAATGAATTAGATAAGTGGGAAAAGTCTGACTCAACTTTTAACAATAATATGTTAACTATAAAATTTAGAGGTCCTTTTAAGCCTAGAAGAGGTAGAATAAATTGTTCTCTCAATGATAATGGAAAATGGAGATGGTTTGGTATTCAATTTCCAGTTAAAGAAAATTAAATGAGACTTTCCAGATCAACACTTGATGGTAATAATTTGGCGTCATCAAAATCTTGCAATTTGTTCTGCTTGATTATTTTTTGTAATACTTCAACATATTGATTTCCTGTCTCAGCATATTTATTAAGATATTTAGACAACTCCATGCTATCTAATGGTTTATTTGAGTCTCTTAATTTAGCTCTAGCTTTTCTAAAATCTTTATAAGTAGAATGAGTGTTTAAATTTCTTTGATAAGCTCTAACTGATGCTTGAAGGATATTAAATTTCATAACTTTATGATCTTCTCCCTCTTTAGCCTCTTTTGGCTTTAAACCCTCACCTGACCAAGTCCATTGTCCAAATAAAGCATTACCTTCTTGAGCAAATCTAGAAGTTCCCCATCCCGTTTCTTTTGCAGCTTGAGCAATTGCTAGAGAGACTGGTATTTCATCCATTCTTATTTTCAATGTAGATAAATCTTTAGATTTTACACCATATTGTTTGTATTTTTTATCTAACCATTGTTTTTCAGAATTTGTGTTATCACTCTTATTAATAATACTAAAAAGAGTTTTTCTATCTAGTTTAATATTGTTATTCTCTTGAATAATCAAAGGTAAGACAATCTGAATAAAAAATTCTTTTCTTTTTTTTGTATTTTCAATCATTTTGATTTCCTGAGGCAACAAAGTTAGTGCAACCGGTTTAACTAATTTCTTTTTTCGAACATCATTAAGATCATAACCCGTATCTTCGAATAACTGTTTGATGGTTGAGGCACTCAATCTTACAGAGTCAGTCTCTAAATTATTCAAACTAAAAATATCTAAAAGTAAATCCTCTTCTTTTAGAGTGTCACTTTCTTTTATATTCTTGTCTTTTTTGTTAAGTGTATAAGCTAATATTTTTTTTGAATTATTTGTATATTCTTTTGTATTAAAATTCTTATCAGTAAAATTAATCAAAATTGGAGCAATATAAAAAAATGAAACTAGCACAAAACTACTTAAAAATATCCTTGAAATAGAATTAATTGTTTGAGTTTGAGAATTATCTTTAATTTTTTTCTTTGGATTCTCTATGAATTTTAATTCTAGCTGACTATTATTTTGAGTTTTTGATCTTGTTTTTCTTTTTTTAGTTACTTTTATTTTCGTAATCATGATTTATATCGCGACAACCTCTTTTACCTCAGGTAGATAATGGCATAAAAGATTTTGAACACCTTGTTTTAAAGTCATCGTTGAACTTGGACACCCAGAACAACTTCCTTGTAATTGAACTTTGACCACTCCATCTTTAAACTCTTTAAATTTAATATCTCCACCATCTCTAGCAACAGCTGGTCGTATTTTTTGATCTAAAATTTTAACTATTCTTTCCTCAAGTTCACTTAGATTCGAATTTTGCTCATTTAAATTTTCATCAATTACAAATTCTTTTCCCTCCAAATAAAAATCATTAATAAATGAAATTACAATATGCTTTATTTCATCCCATTTAATTGTTTCTTTTTTATTTATTGAGATAAAATCTTCTCCTAAAAAAATTCCATCAACTCCATTTATAGAAAGTAAATTTCTAACAAGCGTATTTTGAGTTTCATCTTTGTTGGTGATTTCATAAGGACCACTATTAGACACTTTTTTTCCGGGCAGAAACTTAAGCGAATTAGGGTTTGGTGTTACTTCAGTTTGAACGAACATGAATTATATATAGTGAATATTTAAAAAATTAAAACTTGTTAATAAATTTTATCTAAAAACCTATTATTTCTTTAATTCTTGCGATCTTTTTGGAAGCTATTAAGTTAGCTCTTTCAACTCCCTCTAGAAGTATATTGTCTAAATAAGATTTATCATCAAGTAATTTTTTTATCTCTTTTGAGATAGGATGAATTTTATCTACAAGAACTTCAGACAATTCTTCTTTAAATTCTGAAAAATTTTTACCAGCAAAAATCTCTACACTTTTTTCTAAAGTTGAATTTGTTAAGCTTGAAAATATTCCTAAAAGATTTTTTGCCTCTAATCTTTTATCAAGATTTTTTGTGTTGGTAGGCATTGGCATTGGATCTGTTTTTGCTTTTTTAATCTTATTAACAATTAGGTCTTTATCATCTGTTAAATTTATTCTACTCAAATCTGATAATTCAGACTTACTCATTTTCTTTGAGCCATCTTTAAGACTCATAATCCTTGAAAATTCTTTTTGGATTAGAGGTTCTGGCACTTGTAAAAAATTTTCTATTTCAAAATCACTATTAAATTTTTGAGCAATATCTCTACATAACTCTAGATGTTGTTTTTGATCATCTCCAACAGGTACGTGAGTTGCATCATAAAGTAATATATCTGCTGCCATGAGAACTGGATAAGAATAAAGACCCACACTTGCTTTTTCTTTATCTTTGCCAGCTTTTTCTTTAAATTGAGTCATTCTATTTAACCATCCCATTCTAGCAACACAACTTAATATCCATGCTCCCTCAGCATGGGCCGGAACTTTTGATTGATTAAAAATTATACTTTTTTTAGGATCTATTCCACTTGCAATAAATGTAGCTACAGTTTCTTGGATATTGCTTCTTAACTCTTTAGGATTTTGTTTAACAGTAATTGCATGTAAATCTACAACACAAAATATACATTCATTTTCAGTATTATTATTTAGATTTACAAAATTTTTTATTGCTCCTAAATAATTTCCTAAATGAAGATTACCTGTTGGTTGCACACCTGAAAAAATTTTTTTGCTCATTGTATTTTAATAGTTTAGATTAAATTCACTTATTTTAAAAGCTTTGATCAAATATGAAATGAATAAATAAAATAATAAGCCCATAATAACACTTAGGATCAAATAAAATGATTTAGTATTTTGTTCAAAAGCTAAATGATCTTTAAAATAAATTAATAAATAATTAAATAAAATTCCCATCAATATAGAAGTAAAGATTATTTTTATAAATCTAAAAATAAATTCTTTATTAAAACTAAACAAATTATCTTTTTTTAAAAAAATAAATAACAATAGACCATTAATCCAAGATGAGATTGATGTTGCTATAGGAATAATAATAAAACCTATATCTTTGAAATAATAAATACTTATAGCTATGTTTAAAGCTACTGATAACAATGAAATATAAAATGGGGTTTTTGTGTTGTGGTTAGCAAAGAAAAAACTAGAAAAAATTTTTATTAATGAAAATGCAGGAAGTCCTAGTGCAAAAAAATAAAGAGCTTTAGCTGAATTTTGAACAGCTACTTCATTAAAAGAACCATAACCGAATAAAGCTGAAGTTATATATTCAGAACCAACAACTAAAGCAACTGATGCTGGTATACTTAGAAATAAGCTTAATTCTAAAGCTTTATTTTGAATTAATAAAATTTTATTTTTTTTCTTAGATTGAATATGTTTTGATAGTTGGGGCAATATCACAACACCAATTGCAATACCTGCTATTGCTAAATTAATTTGATAAATTCTATCTGCATAATATAAATAAGATACAGCACTAGCTTGAAATGAAGCAATTATTGTTCCAACTAAAATATTAATTTGTGTTACACCAGAGGCAAAGACACTTGGTAGAAGTTTTTTAAAAAAAATTTTAACTTGTTTATTAGCTTTAATTTTAAAATTAAATTTTAAAGAATAATATTTACTAACAATTTTATAGAGAAATATTAATTGTAAAATACCTGCTAACGAGACACCATAAGATAAATAATAAACAAGCTCATCGCCTAGAGATTTTGAAAAAAATAATATTATAATTAGAACTATATTTAAAATAATAGGAGCAGCTGATGCTGCTGCAAATTTATTATGGGAATTCAGTATTGCTGCAAAAAATGAAGCTATACATATAAAAAGTAAAAAGGGGAAAGTTATTCTTGTTAAATATATCGCCAAATTCATTTTGTTATCATCATCAACAAAGCCGGGAGCTATCATTGTCACAAATGCAGGCATAAAGATTTGAATAATAAGAACTAAAAAAAATAATGCTAAAAATAAAAGATTAAAAATATTGTTGGCAAACTCATTTGATTTTTTTTGTCCTTTTAATAGCTCTGAAGAATAGCTGGGCACAAAAGCTGCATTGAAAGTTCCTTCTGAAAACAGCCTTCTAAAAGTGTTCGGAATTCTAAATGCTACAAAAAAAGCATCTGCTAATAGTCCAGTACCAAGAAATACAGCAATTAGAATATCTCTAAGATAACCAAGCAACCTGCTTATTATTGTAAAAAAACCGAATGTACCTGTTGACTTAACTAAATTCATAAATCATATTAGTCTTAATTTTACCCTAATTGTACAATTATTATAAGAATTTATAGATCAAATATTTAAAATAATAAAAATTTTTAAAAAGAATATAGATAAAATTGAATTTAATTTATTTATGCAAAAATGAAAAAAACTAACATCGACCACTACACTGATAAAGAAGCTTTAGATTTTCACAAAAACAAAAAACCTGGAAAGATTGAGATCATTTCATCAAAAAATATGACTACTAAAAGAGATCTTGCTTTGGCATATTCTCCAGGTGTTGCAGCTCCTGTAAGAATGATTAGTGAAAATCCTGAGACCGCATATGATTATACAAGTAAAGGAAATTTAGTAGCTGTTATAAGCAACGGTTCTGCAATTTTAGGAATGGGTAATTTAGGAGCTCTTGCATCAAAACCTGTAATGGAAGGTAAAGCAGTTCTTTTTAAAAGATTTGCAGATATTGACTCGATTGATCTTGAAATAGATTGTTCTGATACGGATGAAATTATTAATTCAATTAAAAACTTTGCTCCAAGTTTTGGAGGAATAAATTTAGAGGACATAGCTGCTCCTGATTGCTTTATAATTGAACAAAAACTAAAAGAAATTTTAGATATTCCCGTATTTCATGATGACCAACATGGAACAGCTATTATTACAACTGCAGCTTTAATAAACGCATTAGATATTAGTGGTAAATCAATTAAGGATATTAAAGTAGTTGTAAATGGAGCGGGCGCTTCAGCTATTGCTTGTACTGAATTATTTAAAAACTCTGGTGTGCCAAATGAAAATGTAATTATGTTAGACAGAAAAGGAGTAATTTACAATGGTAGAACAGAGGGAATGGATCAATGGAAGTCTAAACATGCAAATGAAACTAAATTAAGAACACTCGAAGAGGCAATTAAAGATGCTGATGTTTTTCTAGGCTTGTCTGCAAAAGGAGCACTCAAAAAAGAATTGGTTAAAACAATGGCAAAGAATCCAATTATTTTTGCTTGTGCAAATCCTGATCCAGAAATTACTCCTGAAGAAATAATCGAAGTAAGAAATGATGCAATTATTGCTACTGGCAGATCAGATTATCCAAATCAGGTAAATAATTTAATTGGTTTTCCCTATATTTTTAGAGGTGCCCTTGATGTTAGATCAAAGACAATAAATGAAGAAATGAAAGTTGCTGCCGCGCAAGCAATTGCAAAACTTGCAAGAGAAGATGTTCCTGATGAAGTTGTAGCTGCTATGGGAGGCGAAAGACCACAGTATGGTAAAGAATATATAATTCCTTCTACATTTGATCCACGATTAATAAGTATAATTCCAGCTGCTGTTGCAAAAGCTGCGATGGATAGTGGAGTAGCAAGAAAAAATATTGATGACTTTGATTTATATAAAGATCAACTGAGACAAAGATTAGATCCAACTGTAACTATTATGCAGGGAATAAACTCTTACATTAAAAAAAATCAAAAAAGAATAGTATTTGCAGATGGTGAAGATGAAAATACACTTAAAGCTGCAATAGCGTTTAAAAACTCTAAATTAGGTGTTCCAATTCTTGTAGGTAAAGAAGAAAAGATAAAAGAACAAATTAAAAATATTGGTTATAGTGATCAATTTGATATTGAAATAGTTAACTCTAAAGATGAAGAAAAAAGAAATAAATATGTAAAACATTTATTTCAAAAATTACAAAGAGAACAAGGTTTATTAGAAAGAGATTGCGATAGACTTGTTAGAAACGATAGAGTGATATGGGCAACTAGCATGGTTGCATGTGGTGATGCAGATGGTGCAGTCACTGGAAATACAAGACGGTTTGGAGCTTCATTAGATAAAATTAAACAAGTAGTTGATGTTAGAGATGGTGAGATTATGTTTGGTCTTAATATGGTTGTTCATAAAGGTAAAACCATCTTTGTTGGTGACACTAGTGTTCATGAATATCCCACATCAGAACAAATGGCTCAAATAGCGATTTCGACAGCAAGAGTAGTAAGACTATTTGGCTTTGAGCCTAAAGTAGCATTTGTTTCTCACTCTACATTTGGTCAGCCTCTAACAAGCAGAACAAAACATATTAGAAATGCAGTAGATATATTAAAAGAAGAAAAAGTAGATTTTGAATTTGATGGAGACATGCAACCAGATGTAGCTTTAAATCCAGAATATGAAGATTTATATCCTTTCTCAAAAATAGTTGGAAAGGCAAATATTTTAATCATGCCAGGTCAACACAGTGCAGCTATATCTTATAAAATGATGAAAACATTGGGAGATACTAAGGTTATTGGACCTTTATTAATTGGACTTGGATTGCCAATAGAAATAGCTCCTTTAAGATCTTCGACATCAGAACTTATTAATTTAGCATCTATTGCCGCTTATTCAGCAGATGTAATTGATTACTAAAAATAATTACTCTTTTTGAATTCTTAAATCTTCTAAAAGAAGGATACTTGCTATAACATCTTCTACATCTAATATCTCATTAGCTTCACTAATTACTAGATTTTTTTCTTCTATGGTTAATGCTATTCCGTATATATAAATTTTTTTCTTATAAGTATCTATTTCAAAATTAGATGCTTTAATGTTCTTATTTAAAATAATAGCTGTTCGAAGTTGAGAGGTGATAAGGATATCTTTTGCAGATCTTTTTAAATTAAATTCTTCTTTTATTTTAATATCATTACGAACAGACCTGGCACCCTTTATCTCCCAGGCTAACTTAGTTAATAATAATTTTTCCTCAGGACTATCTACTTTTCCTGTTAAAAAAATTCTGCCATCTAATACTTTAGATTTTACTGATAAAAGATATTTTTTATCTTTAATAAGAATTCGTGCAGCTAAATTTTTTTGCATAATCGTGTCATCAATTTGAGTACCAAGAGTTCGAGGATCAAAAGCTACACTAACTCCTGTACCAAAAACACCTTTAGAGGAAAAACCAACACAACCAGATAAAATTACACCTAATAAAATGATTAGTATAAATTTAAATTTCATTTTTAATTCTCAAACAATAATTATAAATCTCTTTTTTTGAAATCTCATTATTACGACTAATAATTTCTGTGATTTCTTTTATAGTTAATTTATTAATTAGTTTATTTATCATATTCATATCTGATTCACTTAATTCTTGTGAGTTATTTTTACTAATTTTTTTTTCAGAAATTACTATTGTTAGCTCTCCTTTTAAATCCTTATCAAATATATCTAAATCATCTACGTTTTTTCTTATAAATTCTTCATATATTTTTGATATTTCCCTACAAAATATTATTTTTCTTCCAGAAAAGTTTTTTTTTAGCTCAGGAATAATTTTATTCACTTTTCTTGCAGATATAAAAAAAACACATGTTTCGTCAAATTTTGATATTTTATTAAAAACGTTTTCTAATTCTTTTTTTTTTTCGGGCAAAAATCCAAGAAAAATAAATTTTTCAGAAAAACCACTTATTGAAACTGCTGTTGCAACTGCTGAAGGCCCTGGAATTGGAGTAATTTTAATATTATTTCTTACACATTCATTAACTAATATTGCACCTGGATCGGAAATACTTGGTGTTCCAGCGTCTGATATCAATGAAATTATTTCTCCAGATTTAAGAAGGTTTATAATTTTATTTAAATTTTTTGACTCATTGAATTTATGATTTGAAATCAGGTCTGATTTGATTTGATATCTATCTAGTAGAATTCTAGAAACTCTTGTATCTTCACAAAGAATATATGAGGATTTTTTTAATGTCTCTATAGCTCTAAAAGTAATATCTTTTAAATTACCAATTGGTGTTGATACCAAATAAAGACCATTTTCATTATCTTTTATTTCAGATTGTGATTTAATGATCATAATTAAGCTTAAAAAATATTATATTAACATTAAAATGAGTAAATTTATTAAAATTATTTTTTTGGTAATATTAAATTTTTCTTTATTACTCTCTTTTCCCTCAAAAGCCTCAGAAAAAATAAAGATTGGTCTTATGGTCCCTTTAACAGGTTCGAATAAAGATTTAGGACAATCAATTATCAAAGCTGTGAGACTAGCGCTAAAAGATATAAACAATAATTCTATAGAGATTATTCCAAAAGATACAGCCTCTAAGGCAAACAAAGCCCTAAGGTCTGCATTTGAATTAAAACAGATGGGTATAAAAGTTGTTATTGGACCAGTTTTTTATGAAAGCATATCTTATTTAGATGAAATCAACGATATAACTTTTTTATCTTTAACAAACAAAACATTAGATCTTCCAAAAAACGTAATTTCTGCTGGAATTAATTCTACTTCTCAATTCAATACCATAAAAAAATTTATTGAGAATAACAAAATAAAAAGAACAATATTTTTAACACCTATTCAAGATTATGAGTTTGAGGTTAAAAAAGGAATTAATGACTCTGGAATTAAAGTATTTAAAAATTATGACTATAGTACAGAACCTACAAAATTAACTAAACAAATCGAAGAAATTACTAATTATAAAATCAGAAAACAAAACTTAGAGGATGAAATTTTAAGACTAAAAAATTCAAATGTGTCAAATAAAGAAAAAAGAATTAAAAAACTTGAACAAAGATATACTTTGGGAAATTTAAATTTTGATGCTTTAGTTATTTCTGATTTTGATGAAAGTTTGAAAAGTGTATCCACCTCTCTTTTGTACACAGATGTTTCGCCTAAAAATAAATATTTTATTACATTAAACCAATGGTTTGATAAAAGCTTATTAAATGAAATAGATATTCAACCTTTATATTACCCATCAATAAACAAAAATAATTTTGAAAACTATAAAGATAAATTTTTTAAAGAATTTAACGAACATCCATCACACTTATCATTGTTAAGCTATGATCTTGTAGGATTAGTTTATTATTTATCATTAAAAACTAATCTTTCTAATTTAAATAAACTTTTTAAAAAAAAGAATTCTTTTAAAGGAAAAATCGGAATTTTTGATATAAAAAATAATAAAATCAACCATAGATTAAATTTTTACAAGATTGAAGATAAAAAAATTACAGAAATTTTTTAATTTTCTGAAAAGCAATAAATCGATGATCTATTTTATATTTTTGTAAAGAATTCATTTCACCAAACGTTTTTTTTTTATTTTTTGGAATAAAAATTGGGTCATAACCAAAACCATTTTTACCTTTTGGTTTTGATGAAACATGTCCCTCAACTTTACCTATAACAGAAGCAATTTTTTTATCTAAATAACAAATTGATAATGCGCAAACAAATCTCGCTTTAACTTTTTTATATTTCCAATTTGCATCTTTTTTTGATAATTCTCTGTACACTTTATTTATCGCTTTTTTGAAATCTCCTTTTTTCCCACCCCATCTAGCTGAATAAATTCCTGGGCTTTTATCTAAAATATCAATTTCAAGACCTGAGTCGTCAGCAAGACAAATTAATTTTGTTTTTTTTGAAAAATATTTAGATTTAAGGATTGAGTTTTCAGTGAATGTCAGCCCATCTTCTTTCGGACTCTTAAGTTTAAATTCAGATGTTGAGTACGTTTTGATGTATTTTGGCAATAAATCTGTAATTTCTTTATATTTTCCCTTATTATTTGTGCCAATAAGCAGTTTTAAGATTTTTTTCATAAATACCTAGCAATTTTGAGATTTCTTACCATATAAGCTGTCATGGAAAAAGAGGAAAACCTAAATCAAGAGAACACTAAAGCAGAAACTTCAAATGAAGAAAATGAAGTTGATAAACAATCAAGTGATAAGCAAGATGAAAGTAAAGATGTAGAAGAAAAAGTAGAATTATCCCCTGAAGAAAAAATAAAAGAATTAGAAGATAAATTAGCAAGAACTTTTGCTGAAATGGAAAACCAAAGAAGACGGTTTGAAAAAGAGAAAGATGATGCATTTGATTACGGTGGCTTTGCATTTGCAAAAGAGGCTTTAAATTTAATAGATAACCTTGCAAGATCGAAATTAATTTTAGAAAACGATGAGGCTCTTAAAGATACAGAGGCATTAAAAAAAACTTTAGAACATTTTGATATAATCAATAAAGATTTAATCTCTATTTTCACTAAAAATAATATTAAACCAATTGATTGTCTTAATAAAAAATTAGATCCAAATTTACATCAAGCAATGATGGAAATAGAAGATGATCAAAAAGAACCTGGAACTATTGTTCAAGAAGTCCAAAAAGGTTTTATGATAAAAGACAGATTGCTTAGACCATCTTTAGTTGGTGTATCTAAAAAGACTGAAAATAAAGATGATAAAAGCGAGGAAAATAAGGAAAACTTAGATAAATAATTACATTTATTGAACTTGTAGAATGAATATTAACACATATATGAAGGAGAGAATTTAAGTTATGAGCAAAATTATTGGAATAGATCTTGGTACAACGAACTCATGTGTATCAATTATGGAAGGAAGCCAACCTAAAGTATTAGAAAATGCTGAGGGCGCAAGAACAACTCCTTCAGTTGTAGCTTTCACAGACGATGGAGAAAAACTAGTTGGTCAACCTGCAAAAAGACAAGCTGTAACAAATCCTGAAAATACAATTTTTGCTGTTAAAAGACTTATTGGAAGAAATTTTGAAGACGAGACTGTAAAAAAAGACATAGCCGCAGCTCCTTTTAAAATAGTTAACTCTGAGAAAGGTGACGCTTGGATTGAAGCAAAAGGAGAAAAATATTCACCTTCACAAATTTCTGCTTTTATTCTTCAAAAAATGAAAGAAACTGCTGAGAAATATTTAGGCCAAGAAGTAACTAAAGCAGTAATTACAGTACCTGCATATTTTAATGATGCGCAAAGACAGGCGACTAAAGATGCTGGTAAAATTGCTGGTCTAGAAGTTTTAAGAATTATTAACGAACCTACTGCAGCCTCACTTGCATATGGTCTAGATAAAAAACAAAATAAAAAAATTGCAGTTTACGATTTAGGTGGAGGAACGTTTGATGTTTCTATTCTTGAATTAGGTGATGGTGTGTTTGAAGTTAAGTCAACTAATGGAGATACTTTTTTAGGTGGTGAAGACTTTGATAATGCAATTGTTGATTACTTAATAGCTGAGTTTAAAAAAGACAATGGCATAGATTTAACATCTGACAAACTTGCACTTCAAAGATTGAAGGAAGCTGCTGAAAAAGCTAAAATTGAACTGTCTTCAGCGGAACAAACTGATATCAATTTACCATTTATAACTGCTGATAAAACTGGGCCAAAACACATTAATTTAAAAATGACTAGAGCTAAACTTGAGGCTCTTGTTGAAGATTTAATTGCCAGAACATTACCGCCTTGTAAAACAGCATTGAGTGATGCCGGTATATCAGCAAGTGATATTGACGAAATTGTTATGGTTGGTGGAATGACAAGAATGCCTAAAGTTTTAGCTGAAGTTAAAAACTTTTTTGGAAAAGATCCAAACAAAAGTGTTAATCCAGATGAAGTTGTGGCAATGGGTGCAGCTATTCAAGCAGGGGTACTACAAGGCGATGTAAAAGACGTACTTCTTTTAGATGTAACACCTTTATCCCTAGGTATTGAAACCCTAGGAGGTGTATCAACTAAACTAATTGAAAAAAATACAACAATACCAACGAAAAAAAGCCAAGTATTTTCTACAGCAGAAGATAATCAGCCAGCAGTTTCCATTAGAGTACTTCAGGGTGAAAGAGAAATGGCAACTGACAATAAAATGTTAGGAAACTTTGAATTAGTAGGTATCGCACCAGCACCAAGAGGAGTGCCTCAAATTGAGGTTACTTTTGATATTGATGCAAACGGTATAGTTAGTGTTTCCGCTAAAGACAAAGGAACTGGTAAAGAACAAAAAATTCAAATCCAGGCTTCCGGAGGATTAAGTGAGGAAGAAATTGAAAAAATGGTTAAAGATGCAGAAGCAAATAAAGAAGAAGATAAAAAGAAAAGAGAGTCTGTAGATAACAGAAATCAGGCTGATACTTTAATCCATTCTACTGAAAAAAATCTTAAAGAGCATGGTTCTAAAATTACTGATGCTGAAAAAAAAGCAATAGAAGATGCATCATCTAGTTTAAAAGAAGCTCTTAAAGGAACTGACAATGAAGATATCAAGAAAAAAACAGAAACGTTAGTTCAAGCATCAATGAAATTAGGTGAGGCTATATATAAAGCTCAAGAGAAAAAACCAGATTCACCTGATAACAGTACGAATAATGATGAAGGAAAAAAAGACGATAACGTAGTTGATGCAGATTTTGAGGAAGTAAAAGAAGAAAATAAAGAAGAAGATAAAGAAAAAAGCGCTTAAAACTTTCAACAACTATTATCTCAAAGTAACATATGGCTAAAAGAGATTTTTATGATGTTTTGGGTGTTGGAAAAAGTGCATCCCCAGATGAGCTAAAATCAGCTTACAGAAAGCTTGCTGTCAAATACCATCCTGATAAAAATCCTGGAGATAAGGTTGCAGAAGACAAGTTTAAGGAAGCTAGTGAAGCTTACGGAATTCTCTCAGATAAAGAAAAAAAACAGAATTATGACAACTTTGGTCATGCAGCCTTTGAAAATGGAGGTGGAAGACAAGGTGGTGGTTTTGGGGGGTTTGGTGGAGCAGATTTTTCAGATATTTTTGAGGATTTTTTTGGAGATTTTGGTGGTAGAGGAAGGTCAAGAAATAGAAGCACAAATAATAGAGGCTCAGATTTAAGATATGATTTATCAATTACACTTGAAGAAGCATATCAAGGAAAAAAACAGGATATTAAATTTTCAACAACAGAAAAATGTAATACTTGTAAGGGAAATGGCTCAAAACCTGGTCACTCTCCAGATAGATGCACTTATTGTGGAGGGAACGGCAAGATAAGATCTAACCAAGGATTTTTCACAGTACAACAAACATGCCCTCAATGTAATGGTAACGGTGAAGAAATTACAAATCCATGTAATGACTGTAATGGGCAAGGAAAAAAACAAGCATCTAAAAAAATATCAGTAACAATTCCTAAAGGTGTTGATGATGGAACAAGAATTAGATTAGCAGGTAAAGGAGAGGCTGGAAGTAGAGGTGGAGCAACAGGTGATCTATATTTATTTATTAACGTTCATTCTCATGACTTATTTAAAAGATCTGATGAGAATTTATTTTTTGAATTTCCACTTTCTCTTGCAGATGCCGCATTGGGAACTACCATTGAAATTCCAACTATTGATGGAGGTAAAGCTAAAATAAAAATTCCTGATGGGACTCAAAATGGTAAACAGTTCAGATTGAAAGGTAAAGGTATGCCGTTTATGAGAAGAGGTGATTTTGGTGACTTATATGTTCAAGTTAAAACAGAAGTCCCTGTATATTTGAATAAAAAACAAAAAGAATTATTGGAACAATTTAGGGAAATTGAGAATGACAAATCTAATCCAAGTATAAAAAAGTTTTTTCAAAAAGCAAAAAGTTTCTGGAAAAACTAATCAATAGTGATAAGGTTTTCTTATTATTTACTTAATTAACTGTTAAATGAATATCTTTTTAAAAAAATTTATTACTTTAATTTTATTTACATTTTTTATTCAAGGATGTTCAACTGCAGTCACAGTAGTAGATGAAGCTGCCACAACAACTACAAAAGTAGTTGTGGGGACTGTTAAAGGAGTAATGCATATAACAACTTGTCCATTTACAGAAAAAAAATGTTTTTAATATTAAGAAGTTATGAAAAAAATTAATTTAGCTATTTCGGGATGTGTGGGTAGAATGGGCCAACAACTAATTAAGTCATCCAAAAAAGATAAAAGCTTTAATCTAGTTACGCTCACTGAAAATAGATTGGTAAATAAAAAATTTAACGGTATTAAACCTGAGTTAAATTCTGATAAAGCATTTAAAAAAATAGATGTAATTATTGATTTTACTGTACCTGAGTGCACCTTAGAAATATTAAGAATAGCATCCAAACTTAAAAAAAAAGTTGTTATTGGCACAACTGGTTTTAATAGAAGCCAAGAAAATCAAATTAAAAAATATTCAAAAAAAATATCTATTTTAAAAGCTGGTAATATGAGTTTGGGTGTAAATTTATTAATGTATTTAACTGAGATTGCTTCAAAATCACTGAATGATGAGTACTTAAGTAAAATATTTGAAGTACATCACAAACATAAAAAAGACTATCCATCTGGTACGGCTTTAATGCTTGGTAAAGGAATTGCTGATGGAAAGAATAAAAATTTATATAATTTAATTGGAAAAAAATTCTTAAATAAAAAATCTTTTCCTTATGGGAAAAAGATTAATTTTAACTCAATTAGAAAAGGTGAAATTATTGGTGAACACGAAGTAAAATTCTCGAGTGGAAAAGAAATAATTACATTAAACCATGAGGCTTTTGATAGAGCACTTTACTCAGACGGAGCATTAACTGCTTCTAAATGGCTAATGAAAAAAAAACCAGGTTTATATTCTATGAGAGATTTGCTTAACTTTTCATAATGAATGAAAAACAAAAAGCAAAAATCATCATTAAAACTCTAAATAAGATATATCCCAAAGCGCCCATTCCTCTAAAAAGTAAAAATACTTTCACACTTTTAATTTCTGTACTGCTTTCTGCACAATGTACGGATGTAAACGTTAACAATGTAACAAAGGATATATACCCAAAATACTATAGGCCCGAACACTTTGTAAAATTAGGAAGAAAAAAAATTGAGAAATTAATTAAGAAAATTGGTATTTTTAGAGTTAAAGCCAAAAGTATTTACTTAATGTCAAAACAAATTTTAGACAGGCACAATGGGAAAGTGCCCAAAACTTTTGAGGAACTGGAAAAATTACCTGGTGTAGGCCATAAAACTGCTAGTGTCGTAATGTCTCAAGGTTTTGGATTTCCAGCATTCGCTGTTGATACTCACATTCATAGACTTGCACAAAGATGGGGATTAACCAATGGAAAAAATGTGGTGCAGACTGAAAAAGATTTAAAACGAATATTTCCTAAAAAAACTTGGTCCAAACTTCATTTACAAATAATTTTTTTTGGTAGAGAGTATTGTAAAGCTAGAGATTGCTATGGTTTAACATGCAAAATATGTACTACTTGCTATCCAAATAGAAAAAAACCTGTTATTACCCAAAAAGCATAAAATGAAAGTTTTAGGAATAGGAAATGCAATAGTAGATGTCATTTGTAAAGTAAGTGACAGTTTTATTGATCAAAATAATCTTGCAAAAAGCACAATGAAGCTTTTTTTTGATGAAAACGAATTCAAGAATTTATTAACCAATCTCAAAATTGAAAAAACTGTTTCTGGGGGATCTGTTGCAAATTCGATAGTAGGTTTATCTCAACTTGGAGATAAAGTTGGTTTCATTGGAAAAGTTTCTGATGACGACTTTGGTGACAAATACGAGGAAGGCTTAAAAAAAGAAAACGTAGAGTATTTTTACTCAAAAAAAAAAGAAGAATTGCCGACAGGTACTTGTTTAATACTAGTCACTCCAGACTCTGAAAGAACAATGTGTACATTTCTAGGAACAGCAGGAAAAATTAATGAGAATGATGTTAGCTCTGAGGCTATTAAAAAAAGTAAAATCATATTTTTAGAGGGTTACTTGTGGGATGAAGGAGAACCCAAAAAAGCATTTAATAAAGCTATCAATAATGCAAATGAAGTGGCTATGTCGCTTTCTGATCTTTTTTGTGTCGATAGACATAAACCACATTTTTTAAATCTGGTAAAAAACAAACTAGATATAACTTTTGCAAATGAGCAAGAAATTACATCATTGATTGAAGCAAATAATTTTAGCGAAGTTATAGATTTTTCAAAACAACTCAATAAGTTAATAGTTATAACTCGGGGTGAAAAAGGAGCAGTTGCAATTAATGGTGAAGAAATTTTTGAAAATGATGTAAAAAAAAATTTAAAGGTTGTTGACCTTACAGGCGCAGGTGATTTATTTGCTGCAGGTTTTCTTCATGGGCACATTAATGGACTAACAACAAAAGAATGCCTAGAAAAAGGCACCGAAATGTCATCAAGAGTAATACAACAAATTGGTGCAAGACTTTAAGCTTAGTTTTTTTTTCTTTTAAAACTTCCCTTTCCCTTTTTGGACTTAACTATTTTTGGTTTATACTTCTTGGTAAATAGTTCTTTAGCCATTGGATTTTTCTTATTTGATTTGATAGCCATTTTTTTTACTAATAATAAATTCATTATCATTAAAAGTATTTAAAATTTTTTTTCTTAACCGATAAATATGAGTCTCAACAGTATGAGTTTCAATATCTGATTGATAACTCCATACCATTTTTTGCAACTCTTCTATACTGACAGGTTCATTTGAGTCAGATAAATAAATAATCGTATTAATTTCTTTTTCGGTTAATTTAAGTTTGATATCTTGAACTAACATCTCTCTTGAATTTAAATCTATCATATATCCTTTAACTTTAACTCGGGATTGACTGTTAAATTGAAGTTTTAAAAATTCAATATTTATTTTTTCTATCAATTTAAAAATTTTAATTGGTTTATTTTCTAGAACAAATTGATTTCTAACATCTGAATATTTTTTTTTGGATAAAACTATGTAATTATTATAATTTTTTGCTTCTTTTCTTAAAGAGTTTTCGTTATCAACAAATCTAATCTTAAAATTGAGATCCAAACTAAGTTCTTCAAGAATATTATATAATGGGATAAACTTGTATATTATTAAATTCTGAGTGCTCATAAAAAGATATGATATGACAATTTTAGTTAAAAATAAACACACTCTTCAAATAGGACAATTTAAATTTAGATGCTGTATTGGAAAGAGGGGATTAACAAAAAATAAAAAAGAGGGTGATAAAAAAACGCCAATAGGAACTTTTGGAATTGAAAATCTTTATTACAGGAAAGATCGAATAAAAAAACCAGTAACTTCTCTTAAATATGTTGAAATTAAAAAAGACATGGGTTGGTGTGATGATATTTATTTTCCAAAAAAATATAACAAAAAAATTAAAATAAACAAAAAAATTAAGCATGAAAAATTAAAAAGAAAAGACCATAAGTATGATTTACTAATTCCAATAAAATATAACTTCAAAAAACCTATTTCTGGTTTAGGAAGTTGTATATTTATTCACTTAACCAAAAATTATAAACCTACTGCTGGCTGTATCGCTTTAAAAAAAAATGATTTTTTAATTATGCTTAAATTGATTAAAAAAAATTCAAAAATAAAAATTATTTAATCTCTCTTACCAAAAATACTTGAACCAATTCTTAAATATGTTGAAAAATATTTCACAGCTATAAGAAAATCTGAGGACATCCCCAT
>Ga0233438_10001211_pt1 | contig 28949 bp, 30 predicted proteins | sample SI_123_September_FD_182720 | JGI IMG/M metagenome (GOLD analysis project Ga0233438, IMG submission 182720) | Seawater microbial communities from Saanich Inlet, British Columbia, Canada - SI_123_September2016_10_MG | ecosystem: Environmental > Aquatic > Marine > Inlet | place: Canada: British...
CAATATCAAGAAACTTAGATTGGGTAAGGTCATCGACGTTTGGTTGGAAGCAGAGAGCAGAGAGTATGCTGAGAAGGAACTCGAAATGCTATCTGATAGATTTCTTGCCAATACAGTCATGGAAGATTGGGACTATGAACTGACTGAAATTGAAACTTTTCCACCAGGTATTGAATAATGGATGATTTTAACACACCAGGATCTAATAAATCTTGGATGGATGATGGATTTAAAAAGTTTATAGTTGAACATCAACTAGATAATGTAGTGAATATATTAGATGCTAAGATCGAACGATGTCATGTTTATAACAGCGATAATCGAGATGAAGTATATAATCAAATCACAATTACCTACAAGGATAAAAACTAATGCAGGCAGTTATCTATTCAAATGGAAGTCAAGAGTGTGAGCGCATGGCGTCACTACTCAAGTCCCTCGGTGGAGAGTTTTTAGAATATAAACTTAATAGTCATTTTACTCAAAGAGCATTTGAGGCAGAATTTGGTGCTGAGGCAACGTATCCACAGGTATCCTTAGGATACTTGCATTTGGGTAATATGCATGATACACTAGGTTACCTCAAAGAGCATGGAGTTCTCAAATGACTAATGACAAGTGGAACCGTGGATTGGACCTTTTTATCGAAAGTGTCCTTAAACCAGACCATGCTCTGAGACAGTGTGCTCGTAATCAAGAGTGCTATGATGAACTGATGGAAATTCGTACTGAAGTCCTGGAACAGTTGAAATCATTAAGAAAAAACTAAAGTGTATCACATTATACACTTGACACAACATAAATACTAGTGGTATAATTACCATACGTTCATCCCCCGCAAGGAGGACGCAAGTAAGTCGCGGAACGGAGCCGTTCATCCCATGCTAGAACTATTATTCTATTCATCACTCACCTGCCAACAAGCTGATACAATCATGCTGAGAATGAAAGCAAATGAGAATATCTCAAATGCTTTTAAGGTAGAGTTGATAGAGACCGTTAAGGAATCTACACCTGAGTGTTTCTGGGACGCACACGACTGAAGGAACGGGGATTAAAAACCCTCTACTACTTTAGGAGTAACACAATGACTACAATCACATACCGTGGTGTCAAGTATGACGCCGATGGCTACAAAGCAAAGGTTATTGCAGAGCAAACTGCTCATCGCAATCATAATCTTATGTATCGTGGCATCAAGGTAGAACGTAAATTTGCATCAAAGTCTTAATTTTGGTGCTATAAATAACATGGAGGGGTTAACCCTCCTTTTTTATTATGGAGGTAACTATGGAAAGAGATAGGTTAAAACTAATACTTCGCAACTTAAAATTACTAATAGAGTCGTTAGAATCCGAGATATATTCCGACGTGCAAGCGTATACCGATACTAGGGAAAATTACGATGATCCCATTGAATATCTTAATAATGATGACGACGACGGTTACCCCGATTGATTGTTACAGCACCCTTGACAGGGTGCTTTTTTATTGCTAAAATAACTCTGTAGTGTTTCAAACATAGAATGACTGTTAAGCTTATTTCCGTTACTCCTGATGCTGAGAAGCACATGGCATACTGTGCTAGGGTGTCAAATCCAGCAAATCAGGATAATGAGAAGTTCAGTGGTCTTCTGAAGTATTGTATTAAGCATCAACACTGGAGTATCTTTGAGCAGGCATATATGACTGTTGAAATTGAAACGACTAGAGCAATCGCAGCTCAGATCCTGAGGCACCGTTCATTTACTTTCCAAGAATTTTCCCAACGTTATGCTGATAGTTCCTTACTCGGATCGAAGATCCCCCTACCAGAACTCCGTAGGCAAGACACCAAGAATCGTCAGAATTCCATTGATGATCTGGATGCATTTGATGTCCAAAATATGGAAATCCAAATGACAACATTATTTGATTCGGCAATGGCATTATATCAGCAGATGCTTGAACGTGGAGTGGCAAAGGAATGTGCAAGAAATGTGCTTCCTCTCTGTACTCCCACTAAAATCTACATGACAGGCTCAGTTCGGTCATGGGCTCATTATATTGATCTAAGGTCTGCTCATGGCACTCAGAAGGAACATATGATTGTTGCTGAAGGTGTCCGTGATGTTTTCAAAGAACAGTTCCCCGCAGTATCAGAAGCACTTGAATGGTAAATGTAATTCGTCTAAGGGTCATAGGTAGTGCGCTCGTCATTGTTGCCTACTTCATTGTCCTTCATGTAAATGTATTAGTTGGTGTGACCGCTCACTTCGTTGCTGATCTTATTTCAATTCCTTACTTTATAAGGACAAAATCATGGGATGTGGTTATAATGTTAGCATTCCTACTCTTCATTTCGTTATCTAAGTTACTATGAATATCTTTGTAACTGACCTCAGTCCATATAAGTCTGCTGTTGTTCTTCCTGACAAACATATTGTCAAGATGCCCTTAGAGACCTGTCAGATGCTTGCTATTGTATGCTCTGACAAATGGGGTCATGGGTTTGGCACTATTCCTAAAGCAGATGGAACTCCATATGCCACTGAGAAAGGTGCATTTCGTAATCATCCATGCACTATCTGGGCAAATGAGTTTGTGACCAACTGGCAATGGCTACTTGCTCATGGACTTGCTATGTGTGATGAGTACACTGCTCGTTATGGTAAGGTTCATACCTGCTTCAATACTCTTCTAGCAGCGAAGGATATATTGCCTACCGGTGATCCTCAAGGACGCTCAGGGAAGCATACAACGCCATTTGCGAGAGCAATGCCTGAAGAATATAAACTCGACACCAACATAGATACATTTACCGCATACAAAATGTATATTGCGAGTAAACCATGGGTCAAAGATAACTATCTAAGACTTCCTAATCGTAAACCAGACTGGATTTAATTATGCCAACTTACAACGTTAAAAATTTAAAGAATGGAGACACTTTAGAACTTAGTTTATCTATCTCCGACTACGAACAGTGGAGAAAAGATCATCCTGATTGGGATAAAGACTGGAATGCTGGTGGGTTTGGGGGAACTATATACGGTGAACCTAAACAATCAGAAGGTTTTAAAGAAGTGATGCAAAAAGTACAGAAGCGTCACCCCGGTGCTAACTTATCCCGTTATACTTGATCCTATGCCTAGAAAAAGAAATTCTGCTCCAGTTCCTTCAGGTATGTCTACCAAGCAGATGAAGAGAAGGAAACCTATCAATAGTGAATATCTTAAAACTATTGAACCTCTCACCGAGAACCAAGAAAAGTTCTTCCATGATTATTCTCTACAGCAGAATATGTTTGCCTATGGGTGTGCTGGTACAGGTAAAACTTTTATTGCTCTTTATCTTGCACTCAAAGATGTGCTAGATGAAAATACTCCATACGAGAAGATTTATATTGTTAGATCTTTGGTTGCTACAAGGGAAATTGGTTTCCTTCCAGGAGATCATGAGGACAAATCTTCACTGTATCAGATTCCTTATAAGAATATGGTAAAGTATATGTTCAAGATGCCAGATGATAATTCATTTGAACTCTTGTATACTAATCTGAAAGCACAGGGAACTGTGTCATTCTGGTCCACATCATTCATTCGTGGTACTACATTTGATAATGCTATTCTTTTGATTGATGAAGCACAGAACCTGAACTTCCATGAACTTGATAGTATCATCACCCGTGTCGGTGAGAACTCTAAGATTATGTTCTGTGGTGATGTAGTTCAGACTGATCTAGTCAAACAACATGAGAAAAATGGCATTATTGATTTCATGAAGATCCTAGAGGACATGAAAGAGTTTAGTTTAATTGAATTTGGTGTCGATGACATCGTTCGTTCTGGTCTAGTTAAATCGTATCTTGTAAGTAAAATGGGGCTTGGTCTTTAGTATGTTTAATCATGTTGGTAATTCGTTAAGTGAACTTCCTGATCCTACTACAGTGAATGGAGTGCGATATTATTGTACTCCTAGTGGTAAAAAACTTCCATCAATCACGTCTATTACATCATTGAAATCTCGTAAGAGTATTGCTGAATGGCGTAGACGTGTAGGTGATGTAGAAGCAGATCGTCTCTCCAAACAAGGTACTACCCGTGGTACTAAGTATCACGCATATACTGAAGATCACCTCAATAATATTGAGGTTAAACCAAAGGATCTTATGGAACAGATCAGTAAACCATATCAATTATTTGAGAATTCTCTCCCTTATTTTGAGGATATAAATAATATACACGCTCTTGAAGCACCACTTTATAGTGAATATTATGGTCTTGCTGGTCGAGTAGATTGTATCGCTGAATATCAGGGCGAACTAGCAATTGTTGATTTTAAAACATCACGTAAACAGAAACCCGAAAAATGGATTGAACATTACTTTGTTCAATGCGCTGCCTACGGTGCTTTGTATCATGACCTCACTGGTATTGAGGTCAAAAAACTCGTCATTATCCAAGCATGTGAGGATGGTGAAGTGCAATTATTTCAGAAGTATGATACAATGTATTATATGAAATTATTGGAGCAGTACATTGATGAGTTTATTAACTATCACAAGGGAGAAAAGTTTGCCAATGTCTAAGGAAAACCTTAATGACATTTTGGAACAGAAATTTATGACTGCTGCTAAGTTTTCGATGGAAATTGAAAACTTGAAAAAGATTAGTCACGGTACAATGAATTACATTGAATGTATTATTCATTTTTGCACCGAAAATAATATTGAAGTTGAAACTGTTTCTAAATTAATTTCAAAACCATTGAAAGAAAAATTAAAGTATGATGCTCAACGTCTCAACTACATGAAAAAGTCTTCTAAGGCACGACTTATTCTATGACCGCGTTTGAATCCTATAAAATGTATGTCGCACTGAAGTTACACTTCACTACCGACAGTTATGATTACTTCAAATTTCACGGTAAAACTAGAGTAACGGAAGCAAACTTCGAGAAAAGGAAGGACCGTTACTTTTTCAAAAAACTTACTAATCGTAAGAAAGATGACGAACTCCTTCCATATTTCGTCTCAAATTTTGTTGCAGATCCAGCGGGTTGGATTGGTAACATGGTAAGAAATGACGGTGATGATAATTATCGTGCATGGAAGAAACGAATGGAAAGTCTGCACTACACCTTTAGTGAAGACATAGACTTCATTCTCCAGCAGGTAAATGAATTCGATCAGTTATTCACTGTGACTGAAACACATCCTCAGTTACTTAAATACCTTCTGGGTAGTAAAATATCAATGGAGACATTTGTTATCCTTGATAAAATTCTGAACTTTATCCCACAGTTTGATAATAAGATTACGGAACATCTTGTATGGAAGGATGTGAGGAGAACCGTTCTTAAGTATGCTCCATTTATAACTGTGGATACTGTTAAATATAAACATACATTAAAGGAAAAAGTATTAGATCACCAATGTCTTTCTTCGATTCAGAAATAGTACAAAAAGAAGCTCAAGAGATTAGTCTTAAGCAGCAAGAAATTGTCAATAGGATGCCATTTATTCCTCTGATGGCATCAGATGATCGTGTAGATTTTTTTGATGCGATGCTTGAATTGATTGAGCGACAAAAAATATTCTACATGAGATTAAATCTTTCTGATGATCCTATGGCAAAGGAACTGAAAGAAGAATTCCGTCGTGCTGCCAAGGTTCTTGGCATGGATGCTGAAGGTCTAGACATGTTAGGGATCTATGATAGTTTCCGCGAAAACATGGAGAATGTCCGTCAGCAGGTGCTTGACGGCGACCTATAAATAGTGTATGATGATCCTGTTGGGACATCATAATCCAACAAATACAAAAATCCGAGGTAATACGAATGTCTTTTGCTGATCTTAAAAACAGCTCTAAATTTGGTTTTGATCGTCTGAATAAGGAGATTGACAAACTCCAAGCCACTGGTGGCAGTTCTGACGAACGTTTCTGGAAACCCGAAATGGATAAGTCAGGTAATGGTTACGCTGTAATCCGTTTCCTTCCTGCTCCTGATGGCGAAGATCTTCCATGGGCGAAGGTCTGGTCTCACGGTTTCCAGGGCACTGGTGGATGGTATATCGAAAATTCTCTCACCACTCTTGGTGGTAAGGATCCTGTCTCAGAACTTAACCGCACTTTGTGGAACAGTGGTCTCGATAGCGATAAGGAAATTGCTCGTAAGCAGAAGCGCAAACTCTCTTACTACGCTAACATCTATGTTGTAAGCGATCCTACTAATCCTTCTAACGAAGGTAAGGTCTTCCTCTACAAGTTTGGTAAGAAGATCTTTGATAAGATCCAGGCAGCAATGCAACCTGAGTTCCAAGATGAAACTCCTATCAATCCTTTTGACTTCTGGCAAGGTGCTAACTTTAAACTGAAGATCCGTAAGGTTGAAGGTTACTGGAACTACGATAAGTCTGAGTTCGCTACTCCTTGTCTTCTCGATGATAAGACTGATACTGAACTGGAAGAAATGTGGCGCAGTCAGCACTCCCTGAATGAGTTCATGGATGCTAAAAACTTTAAGTCCTACGAAGAACTGGAAAGTCGTCTGAATGTTGTGTTGGGTCGTGGTGGCAAGCAGAAATTTGATCGTGAAACTGCTGAAGACGAAGGTGACTTCAACGGTGTTGATATTATGTCTAGTCGTCCTAACTTTGCATCAACTCCACGTCCTACCGTAGAGACTGCTGCTCCAGTCGCTGCTGCTGCTCCTAGGGTTGCTCCTACCGATGATGATGACACCTTGTCATACTTCGCTCGCCTTGCTGAGGAAGATTGATGAAACCTATTACACTTGATGAATATAAGGAAGCAGGGGAAGAGTTCTTCCCTAAGTTCTTCTACGTTGCTAAAGAGTTAGGTGAGGGCACTAAGGCAGAAGATGTTCTTAAAATTATGGAATCTCTTGCTGGTGTCGCTATGAAGAATCGGGTCAAAGATAAAATTGGACCCTGGGGATTTGTTAAATCTGATACTGAAGATTGAAAAAATACTTTATAACCTTCATAACAAATCCAGGAACGCTGACCTCCCTCACACTACTGGGGATGATAGCCTTGATAGGGGCATTACATAACCATGCTCACTTTACAATGGATAGAGATGCAGATGCTTATGTGAGACAGTGGTGTAGATCATCAGCAGAAAACAAAAAAACCTGCATCAGTTATGGTGGTAATATGGATTACTAAAGTGTTATATTATTGAAGATAGAAACTCGATTTAAAGTCTTCTTGACATTAGCATCAATAGTAAGATCTTTACTGAACTTATAATCAACTGATGCCTGGAAGATTTTTACGAATGCATTTAAGTATGCTGGTCTTAATACCTGTATAAATCTTTTCTTATTATTCAACTCTTGTTCATAATCATAATAAGATTTAGATGACAGTAAAGTAGATCCATTCTCAATTTCTTCTACGAAAGGATTATATGATTTAATATAACGAAGTTTATATGAATCAGGATTACTAGGATCATAGTAAACAATCATTCCACTTGGTTGTACTATCTCTCCAATATCATTTTTCACTTCCTTAGTTTCCCAGTGCTTTATATCAAAAGCATTGGGATATTTTTTTGTAACTAATTTTTCAAACTCATCATTATTTAAAGGCCAATCGTTATTGGTATCAATAATTTTATTTGTCAGAAGAATGACCCAATCATAACGGGGATCATTATATACTGCTTCCGATGCTTGGTCTGGTCTAATTCCTTGATTTAATTGCAGTTCAGTAAATAAATCACTAGCATATGCTGAACTATCAATAGTAATAAATTTAAAGATATTTTTTGCTAATACAAAATCTTGATTAGTAAATTTATATTGTACTCTCTGGGGAGTATATTCTATGTTTGGTAATTTTGAGAAAAACATTTAAATACTCCTTATTGAATCGTTGGTTTTTTAGGTTGATATGGATTTGTTTGAGGACCATTTGCTTGCAATTGATCTGCAAATAGGTTAGTAACCTCAGTAAGTTGTAGGGTAATTGTTACACCAACTGTTGTGGCAGAATTCAATTGTTCTAAATCTGATAACGTCGTATAATTTCCAGTAGGAGTATAATCAAAATTGACTGCATCAAGAGAAGCAGGTAATAAAGATGGTATGAATGGATGTCTTTGCGCTCCTCTCATATATTGTAGATATATGAATGGTGGTTGTTTAATAAATCTATTAGTCCCACTGAAAAACGCTCCTCCAGTTCCTGCCGCTGTTGCTGCTACACCTGCAGAACCAAATAAAGTGTTTATACCACCCTTCACCCCATCAAAACCATTACCACTTAAGAAAGATCCAACACCTCCTGCTACAGACTGAAACGTCCCATTAACCAATTCCTGACCTGCCACTGTAAAAAATGCTTCCTTCAGTTTAGTATCTTCAACACCACCATCTGTTCTAGGTAAAGATGCCAATCTAAATGCATCAACAATACCTTTAATCTGTGCGGCATCTTCTCTAGATTTAGTAAACAAAGCAAATTGAAAGTTAAACTTTCTAAAGGTCGGACCTTCATAAAGCACTTCTAGATTTGGATTGAATACTATTCCAGAAACTCCAGAAAGAATACCATTTTCACTTAACTGACTTGCCCCTACCTTATTAGCTAACTCTACTGATTTATTTAATGCAAAATTTTCAACTATTCTTTTGACCATATTTTGAAATGGACCACCTGTCATACCCTGTCTATTACCAAAAGCATCTAGAATTCCTAATTCACCCAATCCTGAGTTAGCAAAATTTTGTGATAAATTTTCAGTAATTTTTTGAGGCATATTCAAAATGATGCCATCTGTTCCTAAAATATTTTCTCTTACATATGATACTTGATTAGATTTATAATCTCTTCTGATAAATTGAATTTTTATATAATCTGTTGCAGGACCGCTCTGAGAAAAATTACTCGGATATCTAAGAAATGCCATTAGTTGTCTATAAATTTATGGATGGGTAGAGATGCTATAAATTCCCAATCTTCTTCTTTCACTTCAAAGAATAAATTATCAGCCTGTTTGAAGATATAACGATGGATTGTTTTTTCAATAATCCTTGCTTTTTTATTTAGGAGGGCAAGAGCATATGGACCTTTCTCTCTGTCACGAAGGTAATGAATATTTGAACCTAGAAAGTTATCTTTACCACGATCAAAGGCATATACTAAAGGATATATGTCATATTTATCCATTCTTTCTTTATATTTTGGATCATATTCATAGAAGTAAAGTTTTTCTGGTTCAATCTCATCAGTCATGTTATCGTAAAGGTATTCAAAGACTTCTCTGCGATACCACTCTCTACTTTTTTTCTGACCGCCAGAATTCTTTATGATATGTTTTTCTAATCCACCTTGTGTTCTATCACTACCACCAAATCCCTTAGACATTTAAATGATCCTCTGTGAGTATGATGAACTCAAGTCCATGATCTGCACACCATTCTCTCGCTGCTTCCCACTTCGCTTGATTGGTGATGTATGTGGTAACTTCAGTAAGATAGCGTTTAGTTTTTCTTTTAGGTATTTTAGGTTCAACTGTTTGTTTCTTTGGTTTAACTTCAATCAAATATTTTTTTGCTGTGCCAGATTTATTACGAACTTTGGCATAGAAATCAACAAAGTATCTGTGTACTCTTCCATCTAGAGGAGAACGATATGGAACTACAATTTCTTCACTTCCCCACTCAAGTATATGATCGTGATTATCACACCATTTCATAAATTTTAACTCCCATAATGATCTATAAAAGACCGCTCTTGGGTCACCCTTATACTTTTTGTGGTTGACTGGTCGATACTTCCCAGAATACGCCATAAATATATGAAGAACAAGTATTTCTATTTAGAGTTAATGTCTTCCATTACCAAGTTAAGGGGTATATTTGAAAGGGATAGAGGTGCTTCCTATTCAAATGAATATGAAGTTAATTTTTCCCGTTTTACAGAGGGAGCATTAACTAAAAATTTAAGTACAGCAGGTTTCACTAATTTCGTAGGATCTGAAACAGCATTTCAGAATATGATGTTCTTATGTGATGAAGCATCATTACCAGGAACTTTTGCTGCCACACAAGAGATTGATGGTATCTTTGGCGGCACTATGATACAATATCCTCATGGCAAACTTTATAATGATTTGAGACTTAGTTTTATTCAGACTAATGAGATGCTTCCTCAAAAATTCTTTGAAGCATGGTTCTATAGTATTTTTCCTGAAAGAGCTCTGAATACTAAGGAGGAGATAGCAATAAATTCATCAGGTAGAGAAACTAGATCTAATGTTGTTACTATTCAATATTATGATGAAATTGTATGTAATATGAGTATTACTAAATCATTCAAAGATTCTTCTTCATATAAAGGTGGTAAATCAATGGAATATGAGATCGTAAATGCATATCCTTACACTATTGAAAGTGTGCCATTAGCGTATGGTGCTAGCACACTAAATAAATTGAGAGTATCCTTCAGGTACGAAAAACACGTAGCAAAGTTTTATTAAATCAGGTTTTAAATTATGTCATTGCCTCAAATTAATACTCCAGTACATGAGTTGACAATCCCGTCCACTGGAAAAAAAATTAAATACAGACCATTCGTTGTAAGGGAAGAAAAAATTCTTCTTCTTGCTTTAGAATCAGAAAATCAGAAAGAAATTACTGATGCTATCGTCCAGATTATTGGTAACTGCGTCCAGAGTAAAATTGATATCGATAGTCTTTCTACATTTGATATTGAATATATCTTCTTGAATGTTCGTGCTAAGTCTGTTGGTGAAATGCTTGAGTTTTCTATCACATGTCCTGATGATGGTGAGACACAAGTTGAAGTTGAAATTAATATTGATGACATCAAGGTCGTAAAGTCTAAAGAACATAAAGATACGATTGATCTTGAGAATGGTTACTTTATTAAGATGAAGTATCCTACCATGAGTTACATCATGAATAAAAAAGATTCTGAAGGTAAGAGTTTAGTTGATAGCACATTTGAATATGCTGTTGAGTGTGTAGAACAAATTTATAATGAAGAAGAAACATGGGAAGCAGCAGATTCTACCACCAAAGAGATATCTGAATTCCTTGAGAACTTAAATTCAAAACAGTATGGTAGAGTGCAAGAATTTTTTGCCACAATGCCTAAGTTGACTCATACCGTCAAGGTATCTAATCCAAACACTAAAGTTAAATCTGATGTAACAATTGAGGGATTAGCAAATTTTTTCGCATAGCAGTTTTCCAGAATAATCTGGAGAACTATTATAGATTAAATTTTAACTTGATGCAGCATCATAAATATTCTTTGACAGAGATTGAAAATATGATGCCCTGGGAACGGGATGTATACGTGAGTCTTTTAGTAGAGTTCATTGAAAAAGAAAACGCCCGTAGAGCAGCACAACAGTAATGGCAGTCCCCGCAGCAAATCAACCACCTACAGAAGATCCTAAAAATCTTAATCAGGAGATTGAGGAAAAATCTTCTCCTGGATTGGATCCTAATCCTAATCCTAAGGTACAGGTTAGTGCTGTCAATCCACCAATTACTCCCGATCAGGTAGTAAGTATGGCAGAGGCACCCTCTGCTACAACATTACCTGATGTTAAACTACAAAATATTAAAATATCCCCGGTAAAGAATAAAACTATTCAGGGGCATCTGGCAGCAATCGAAGCAAAGATGATTGCTACTGAGAAGTTGATGGCGGATGTCGTTAAACTTCAGAAACAACAGATTGTAACTGAGAAAGAATTACATCAACGTAGAAGAGAATTATATCAAAATACATTTGAAGAATATCTATTAGATAAAACTGTTGATTTTGAGGACAATGATCCTCTTAACGATATTAAACGTAAGAAGAAAAAAGGTGGTGGGGGATTTCCTTTCTTTGGCGGAGGAAAACCGAAACCAGGTGTTCCTCCTATTATTCCTCCCGGTCCTCCTTCTGATCTTCCTGATACTGATGCAGCAGCAACTAATGAAAATGATAATACTGCAGATACTAATTCTACTATAGATGTTGCTGAAACCAAGGGTAAAGAAGAAAAGGAACGTAAATTTGATCCTGCTGCTGCTTCTGAAGCCCTTAAGAAAAAATATCCTGATCTTTTCTCGGATGAGGCAGAGGCAGTCCCAGATGAAATACCACAGGTACTTCCTAGAACACCTATTACAGTACCACCACCAATTGAAGTTCCTGATCTAACTGAAGAGCAGGAAGAATTAGCAGAAGAAGGTAGAAAAGGACAGGCAGAAGGTTATATTCCAACTTTTCTTGCTCCATTTTATGCAAGTCTTGCTAATTTTTTCACTAAATCTAAAGCACTTAGAAAAGAAGGTGCTAGTGCTGATGAAGCACCATTAAGTGGTGGTCTTAATACTCCAGATGGAGGATTTTTAAGTATTGCACCAGTAGGATTACTTGGTAATCGTAGACCAAAATTTACTTATAAAGATGGAATAACATGGAATAAAACTCAACGAGATACAAAGAATTTTATACAAACTGCAGCGGCAGTTCAAGCAGTTATGAATGTATTAGGACCAGTTGCTGGCGCTGCTGCTGCTCGTCCTGTTCCTACTACTGCCAGTCAACAATCGACTGTTCCTATTCCTGGATATAAAAATGCTCCGGTAGCCCCAGCGGTTCCTTCGGCAAAACCAGTAAATAAGATTGTTCCTGGTCCTAAAGTTACACCAGCTCGAACTCCAGTTCTCGCTCAGGCATCAGGTGGAATAAACGATGTTAATCTTTATCATTCATCATCACAGCAATACTTTAGAGATGTTTCTAGTAAATTAGAACTTCCTAGGTTTGCTGGTGGTGGATTGCTTGATATGTTAACACCTCCATGGTTGAAAAAACCTCAGGGATTATCAACTGCTGGTGCTCGTCCTGGTTTCACTGGAATGAACTCTCAGGGATATAATGCTATTACAGGAGGTGATAACTTTAGAGCAGGTAAATTTAAACCTCAGATCCTTGGAAGGGGAGCATACAGTGCTCCTACACAGCAGGGTGCTATGAGGTATGCTGGCGCTCAAAGTTCTTTAGGAATGCCTCAGAAACCCGGAGGAGTGGTTAAGACAATTGTTCCTGGTAGTGCTCCTCGTATTCCATTCTTAGAGCAGCAGATGAAAGTTAAACCTGCTACTTTTGATAAGGGTAGAGTTCTTGCTAATAAAATACAGTCTGGAGCATATCCTAGGAGTAATCTTGCTGGCAGACTGAGATCTGGAATGCGTATGGGTGGAGCACCTATGAGAATGGGAATGGGAATTGGTCGTATTCCTAAACTTTCACATCCATACGTCATGTTAGCTGAGATGATTATAAATGAACTCGTTAGTCCTCAGTCTACAGCAACTTATGATCAAGTTACTGGTCCTAATGCTTATTATAATGCTCCTGGATATAAAGGTCCAATGCCATCACAGAACCTTGAGAACGCTCAAAATACTATGATAGATGGAACAAGTAATCAGCAACCACAGATTGTTCCATTACCTCCTGATTATATCAAACTTCCTGGTAAACCAAAAACAAAAACTTATGATAGTTTTGATGCTCCTGGAATTGTTCTGGAACCAAATGTGCATACTCGTTCTAGCTGGTATGTTGATTGATGATTAAACCAAAGAGTAAAATGATAGAACCATCTTCGGAAGCAGCAGCATCCGAAGTTTTTGCTATTGCTGATACTATTATACCTATTCGTCAGGCATCAGTAGAAACTATTCTGAATACTGACTTCACTGAAGAGATGGAGGTAGTTCCTCATACTCAAGTCAAGAGATTAATTGTAGAAAATAGGAATACTAATCCTGTCAGTAAATTTTTTATAAAAGTTGGTAAATATCTTGATTCATTAGAAAATTTTCTGGTAGAATTAAAATCCAATTATAATAAATCTGTTGAGCAGAAAAAATCAATACTGGAATCTGAAAAAGCAGATCAATTATTAAGAACACACCGAGCAAAAAAGACTGCTAAAAAAGTATCTGATAAGCGTAGATTAGGATTTAATCTCGGTAAAATAGATGATGATACTCTGTTTGCTTTAGCAGCTGCGTTAGGTCTTGAGACAGCAGATCGCATGGGTGGAGCGAGGAGATTTCTTAACAATCTTTTCACTGATAAAACAATTCATAAGGATGTTGTTAAGAAAGGTGATTTTGCAGTACAAGCAGGTACAAATGTTGTAGATCCTCCAGAATGGATTCCATTCCCTGTAGGAACAAAGGGTTTAACTTATACCTCTGGTTTTGGAACTCGTTATGGTAGACCACACCAAGGTATTGATATTGCTGGTCCTACGGGAACACCTATCATCACTCCTGTTAATGGTATGGTTGACGTGATGGGATCATTGTCTGGATATGGTAAAGCAGTTTATATTAAGAGTGGTGATCTGTTAATGGAATTCGGTCACTTAGATTCTATTAATGTAAAAGAAATCGGTCAGGAAGTAAAGGCAGGCTCAGTAATCGGCACGTTAGGTAGTACTGGAAGATCTAGTGGTCCTCACCTTCATTGGACTATTAGAATGAATGGTTATGCTGTTGATCCTGTTGAATGGACTAAAAGTAATCCACCATTATCATCCACATCTCATTTTAAAGCAACTACGGATCTCGAACCTTTAGATAATGAATCTGAAGGTGGTATTAACTACCATCGTATCATGGTCGGTGAGGCTGGTCCCGAATTTGTTATTCCAATGAGTCAGATGCCAATCTTCGGTCAGTTAATGATGGAAGAGAAGATTAAGTCGATTAATCCATACTATCAAGTGCCATATAATCGTTTCAGAGATATTGGATTTGAAAGGCAGTCTGGCACAGGAACTCCTATGGCAGCGGGTGGTATCACAGAAAATCATAAGACTGCTGCAAAGAAACTTACAGAGTTCTTTCCTTCAGCAAAACCAATTCATATTGCTGCTGCTATGGGTAACTTTGAAACTGAGGCACCTGGATTAAAACCAGATACTTATCAGTATGGTGGTGGTCCTGGTAGAGGTATCGCTCAATGGGAAACTCCTGGAAGATGGGATACTGCTCTGAGTAAGTATGGTCCTGGAGTTATTAACAGTCTCGATCAGCAATTAAGATTTGTTCAATGGGAGATGAATACAGGTCATTATATTAATGGAAGTCCTAACTTACCATGGGGTAATGCTGCTAAGAGTGAATGGTTGAATACATTTGATATCACAGCTGCTACCGATCATTTCATGAGAGGTTATGAAGCACCTGGAGTTCCCCATTGGGAGCAGAGATTAGATAATGCTGAGTTCTTCTTGGCTAATATGCCTGAGATGTTAAAGGGTAAGAAACTACCTGAGGATAAATCTACTCCTATTCAACCTAAGGCAAAACCACAGTCAAATCCAGTATCAGATCTGTTTAATTACATATGGAATTTTCCTGGTAAAGTGAAGCAAGAAGTTGAGAAAAAACTGAAGGATGATAGCGTTTCTTCTAGGTTAAATAGTATACCAGATAATAAGCAAATGGAAATTGCTAGTGAAACTCAGGAGGAGTTCTCATTCGGCAATTCCAAGGGTGAGATAGTTGCTTTATACAAACCTACAGTTCATTACTCTGACCCAGTATGATTAAACCACATCAGGGCATGTCCCCGTTCCAGTTGGAACAGTTGAGGAAAAAACTAACTTATGAACGAGCGACGGCGAAAACGCCGATGGTTGGATCTGGTAAGGGTGTAAAAATTCAGGCATTGAGTAAAATTATTCCCGCCAAAAAAATTGACGAAATAGAAAAAAACTTTATTAATACGATTATTCCACTCATGCCACCAGCATTGCTGGAACTTGAAGATGAACGTCAATATCTTGTACCTAAAACACTATTTGATGTTCTGGTGTCAGATGAGGATATTGATAATTGGAATAGTCTTTTATCTAAATTTAATGATCTATTAGGTAATCTTACTAAGGTTCTTAATAACATTAGGAAAATTAATTATCATAAGATAGTAACTGATAAGTTGTTAGAACAGGAAATTAGTAATAGAAAGATTAAAGTTACTGAGAAACTTCTTGAGAAAGATGATGAGGAGGAAAAGAAGGCGAAGAATGGATTATTATCAGGTGTTAACATTGATGATCTTAGTACAGTTCTAATGGCTGCAGGATTTGCTTTGACTAACCGTGGCAATAATAACGCTCCTCCTGCTGCTTCTGATTTTATTCAAATTGCTAATACCTTAAAAAGTAAATATGGACTGCAAGATTTTCAGGCTGCTGCTATTGTTGGAACATGGATGCAAGAAGGTCTAGGTAAAGGTAGACCAGATGACATTGAAGATGCTTATGCTTATCAGTACGGTGATTTTGGACCACCTCCTATTGGTTCTACTAAAGTTGGTTATGGTTGGGCTCAGTGGACGAACATGGCACCTGGGGGTAGATTAGATAGAGTTTGTAATGGTATTGGTGTTACTGATAGAGCATGGACTAATAATGATAACTTAAGAGCATTTGACTGGGAACTTCAGAATTCATTTCCGTCTCTAATGAGAGCTCTGAAAGGCACTCAAGATATCGATGAAGCAGTGCAATTATTTGTTCATATCTATGAGGCAGGTGGTAATATTCAAAACTTTGTTAATATGCACGGACAATCGTTCTTACCGAGAAGAGTACAATCAGCTAACTCTGTTTTGAATGGAATGACTAAACCGAACGCTGCTGGTGGTATTATTCTTCCTAAACTTATGGATCAGTATAATCTGTGGTATAATACTGATGATAAGACTAGTGATATCTCTAAATTTATTGTTGATAGACCAACGATTATTGATGTTCAGAGTATAGGTGAACCATTGATTGTTATTCCTACTGAGAGACCTATAGGTCATGAGGTGCTGAGTATCTTATTCAAAGAACCATTCAGAAAGATCGAAAAGATCTTTGAACGAAGGGAGCAGGAAGCGAAACCACAAACACCTATTGAAAATAATACCACATCAATCAACAGGACAACGATACCACAATCGGAGAAACCTAAACGTAAGTCACAGAACTCTTCGATACCTACACAAGATCCTGTGAATACCTTTACACTTGATAACGAAGGTTCTATTAATATGATGAGTTTAGGCGTTCATCAAAATGAATTTTTGTCGGTAGTAACTGATTTTAACAATGCTCTAAGTAAGTCTTTATCACAAGATAGATTAGCAAGTATACATACAGTATCGCAAACAACCCAAAGTTTTTTGAGTACTAAAGTAATATTATTGAAACAAGACATTTACGCAACACAAGAGGAATAAATGCCAGCATCAGAAACAGAAGGTAAAAAAATTGCACATGCAGATGTATATGATATACCTAGTGCTAGTAAATTAACTGATATTGCCCCCTCAGGAACCCCCGTTATGTTTCCTGAGGTGGTGGGATTTGAATATTTTGAAAATATGTTTGATCCATTTATTCGTGCTAACGTCACAATTCTCGATTCATCGGGTAAGATTGATACCGCATTTAATAATTGTGGGGTGAGACAGTTCTGTCCTGTTGAAATAGTAATATATGATCCAAGTCATGAAAAAGAATGGGAACGTGAGAGACCAGTATTTGAGTTTGTTGGTGATAATTGTTTTTATGTGAATAGGGTTAAAGATCAGGTAGCTCAAGGAAAGAAGAAGGCATATACATTAGAACTTATTACTCGCGATAGTCTTGTAGCACTATCACGAACAATCAAGAGTTCATGGCCCCCTGATGATTCTAAAGGTATTGATTACAATACAGTTGTTTCTGATGTTCTTAATAAGTATATCAAAACATCTAAAGATTATTCATATGTCATGGATGCTATGAGTGAGAGTGTTGATAAGGTCATGGGTAATGGTAGGAAACCTATCGAGTTAATTAATAATATCTGTACTAGGGCAACTCCTAAAGGAACTGCTACTGGAGGTGGAAAAGAAGAGACAAGACCTACTGGATATGCTTTCTATGAAACATATGATAGTTATAGATTTGACTCAATCTATAAGTTACTAACAGAACCATCAAATCTCAATGTTAATCATGGTACATATGATCTAAGTATTGTGAATGATGCTGAAACTACTGAAAAACAAGCAGCATATTCTATTTTAGGATATAAATTTTATGATGCGGCAACTCAAACAAGTTTATTAGATGAAATCACTGCTAAAACGCGAGGTAAAGCAAAAACTCTCCTTTTAGATCATGAGAGAAGTTCTTATAAAACAATTGAAAAACTAACTCCCGAAACTGTAGTTTCTCCTTGTCTCAAAGCAGCATCAGATAATGATTTTGCGCCAGTAAAAACTGTTACTCAGAGCGAATATCAAATTGAGTATTATAATACTTGCGAACCTGATGCATTAGACAATAGTCCACTTAATCCAGAGTTATCATCAATGAATTATGGTGCTCTTTTAGACACTTTGAGGAGTAGAACATCGACTATTAGAATTAATGGCAATCTTTCATTATCCGCAGGAAATCATATCTATATTGATTTTCCATTAATTAAGGGTGATGGTGTTAATCAGACTGAGTTGAGTGCTAAATATTCAGGACATTATTTGATTACTAAAATCAGACATTACGTGCAAGATATTAATCATGTATACACAATCGCAGAAATTTGTAAACTAGTAACCTCATGAGCAATAGTTTTCCTACAAATTATACCGGTGAAGAACTCACTAAAGCAGGCACCACTATGTTGGGGGTGGTTGTTTCAGTAAAGACAAAAGGTGCTCCCGGATATTATCAAGTAAGACTATTTGCAATTCATGGATATTGTGATATTAATGAAGAGAATTGTGAAGAAGATGTAGTAAAAAAAGCAGCACTTCCATGGATTGCTACTACACAATCTGATCGAGCTAATGCTGCTATCAGAAATAATGATGTCAAGCAACTTACTAAAGGTCAGTTTGTATTAGTTCGATTTGATGGACCGAATTATACTAGTCCTCTAATTATCTCCACGTATAAACTACAGCATTCTGCTTTAGGTACTAAAGAAAAATTTAATCAGTCAAAACCATATATTATTGCAGGATTAATTAAAAAAGCAGAGAATGGCGAAATCACTGCTTCTCGGGCTGAAGGAGATTGTCCTGCAATCATAACTGATGCAACTAACATTCAGGATAATGGCACTAGCACTAAGTCTGCTAGTAAATGTGGCACAGGTGGAGGTTTATCCAATAATATTGGTGCTGTGATTGGTGATTTCATGAAAATCATCCAAGATAGTGATGGTAAGATTGGTTCTAAATTCGTAAATGGTATCACTGGTGAGTTATTCTCCATTACTGGATACGTTCAGAAATATCTTGCTTCCATTACATCAATTATTCGTAATGGTATTGGATGGATCAAGGCAATTATTACCAAGGCAGTTAGAGAGGGAATTGATAAACTAGTTAAGGCGATAATGGTCCCTATTAAGGGCATTACATCAACAATCAATGAAACACTTGAGAAAGTCCTTAATATGATTTTCTGTAGTTTTGGTGATATTGAGAGTATGATCTCCAATATGATCGAAGGTCTTCTTAATACACTTGTAGATTCCGCACTTAATTCCATATTTGGTTGCTTGAATACATTAGTTGATGGAATTATGAATGAGATCATGGGAGAAATCCTAGGATTGATGAGTAATATCATAGGTGTGTTTGAAAGTCTTGCTGGTATCATTGGTGGATTTGGTGATATGTTCGGTATGGCAATCAATGCTATACTAGAACTTTTAGGAATTAGTTGTGCTGGTTCTGGATCATGTTCTACTGCTGCCTCAAATGCATTGGTGACTGCCTTTAATAGTCCTGGTGAATTTGGATTAACTAATGGCATTAAATCAAGTCTTAATAATGGATTAAGTGCTCTTGATGGAGTATCAGGTTCTATTGGTAAAGAAACATCAAAACTTAACACTGAAGCAGCAGAATTTGCTAAGGGGGTTGACTTAGGCACAGCAAATGTTCCTGGTGTATCTACGACCAATCAAGCATTGAAGAATGCATTTACCACAGCTAATAATCTTGCTGCTAGTAAAATAGGTAATGTATTTGATTTCTGTAATAATCTTTCCAATGGATATGATGGTTCGACTGGATCCCCAACAACACCAACAAATCCAGATATTACTGATGATGGCACTGCAAACCCAATACCTAGAGATACTATTACACCATCAACTACTATTGCTGTTGTAGTCGGTTCTGTTGATAATAAGTTTGATGCAGTTTATAAGATGACACCTATTGGAACTAAAGTTTCTACAGGTGGGACACAGAAAGTTAAAATATTCAGAAACAATGGTGAAGAGAATGGTGTTATTATTTTCACCGTTCACTTGAAGTCAACTGATACTGCTAGAGTTGTTGGTATTACTCCTGGTATTGTTAGTGGCGGTGATCTTACGTTAGGTGGATCTCTAGAAGAAAATCAGTATGCGACAAATCCATCTGGAATGAGTTCTCCTGAATTCCCTATGTCTGGTAATGTTATTACATCCAAGAAGATTTACTTCCCTAAGAATGTAAAAGAAGTCATTGTAGATATTCCAACATTAAAAAATAATTCTCCCGAATCTGGGTCAACTGAGTTAACTTATACTGCTACAATTTATAGAGCGGTTGATGATCTTGATTTAAATCAGTATCCTTATAAAAATCTTCCCACCACATCATCAATCTTACACTCATCTAGTTTAAGTATTGGGTTCGTTCAGGATCCAGTTGCCGATCCAACACCCGAACCTATAATTACACCCCCTCAGGTAGTCTTCAAAGATATTACATATTCTATAAGCGAGATAAGTGTATCTGCAGGAGATCCAGCACAGTTTAAGATTATTAGAGCACCATTATTAGCAGAAGAAACAATAATCAAATGTGCTACATCTGATGGTACTGCTATTGATAATGTTAATTATGAAGGCGGGTTGGCTGAGATAAAATTTAAAGCAGGAGAATCTACGAAAATTTTCTCTGTGAATACTATAGCAAATGCTGCTCTTGTAAATCAATCATTATATTTTAATGCGACATTTACTGATCTTCAATTACCTCCTGGCAGTTCTTCTAACTTAGGTGGAACAGGATCTGATAATGGAACTTCTATTGGAGCAGGAATTATCAAGAAAGCAACTATTAACTATACACCAGTTCAAACTCCATCACCAGTATGTCCTGCTGAGATTTTAATTACTGAACCTCCAGTAACATGTTTAGTCCAAGAGGTTAACTTCCCATTAGAGTTAGGTTTCATTGCTAAAGCTAGTGTTCCTGGATATGTATTGTCATATGAATGGCAGAGGACATATGATCCTACTACAACATGGACTACAGTTACTAATGGAACAAGAAGTGAACTTGTAGATGAATTAGTTACAACGTTTGGTCCTTCTGATGTAACTTTTGTTGATGGCAATGGTGTTAGTGTAACTCTTGATGGTTGGGATACTCAAACTGTAACACAGACAGCATCCATTGCATATACAGGCGCTACTACAAATGAATTGAGTGTTGCTGTACCATCATATCTAATTAATGATGAAGAATATTATCGCTGTATAATTACTGCTACACCAACTACCCCTTCTATATTCACACCTGTATTAACTAAGACTACTGAAAATATTTACATTGGTATGACAAAGACTGGTGTTTATCTTAGCTCAGTTAATTGTTCTCCTCCTGGAACGTTGGCGGATGGAGATTCTATTACATATGATAGTGCTCCGAAACCAGTAAACCCCGTTACTCCTGATACTGCACAATGTGAAATTATTACACCAAATCCAGTTACTGTTCCTGATGTAATTATAGATGATGCTGATGATGATGCTGATGATGATGCTGATTTACCAACTGATCCCGTCAATCCAACAGGACCATTTATTGTTCCTGTTGTGGATATTGATACTCCAGTTCCAGTAACTCCTGTAGTTATTGATCCAGGTGGTGGTGTAGTTTCTGTGCCTATTCCAGGTAATCTTCCTAATTATAAGTATCCTCCATTAATTCCTATTTCTGGATTGGGTGTTGGCGCTGTTGCTAAAGGAGACATCGATGAAAATGGTAAATTAATCAATATTATAATTAAATCAAAAGGATTTGGATATCCACCATCAAGTTTTGATCAGTGTGGTATTATTACATCTATCGAGGTTACTAATGCAGGAGGTTTTTATGAATCCTCTCCAACCGTATATGTCAATGATGATCCAACTATTGCTGTTGCAGCGATTGATGAAAACGGTAGACTGGCAGAAATTAGAATAACCAATCCTCAGAGTATTGTATATGATAGAATACCAAGTATATTCATTCAGGGTGGTGATGGAGTTGGCGGATCTGCTATTGCTGTGATACAATATGTACCATGCGACCAAGTCGCTAATCGCTATCTCAATGTAGTCAATAAATACAACGAGAGCACACTTGGAATAGTAAACGTAGTAGACTGCCCGTAAATTATGTCACAATCTGTAAAACAATCAGGGCTCCAAGGCTCAGTCAAAATAGAAGAAACAGTCAATGAACTTAGAGAATTTATCACTGATGGTTCTTTTGCTTTCAGAGAAACTGTAAAGCCTGGTGATAGATCATATGAGATGGCTCATTATCGCGGATCGCGAATTCGATGGCAGGAAGATGGGTCAGTATTATTAATTGCTAGAAGTGCTGAAGCAACTCCTATCGAAGGATATCTTGATGTTAAATCATCTGGGTATATGCATTTTGTGTCAGGACATAACATCAAGTTGATAGCTGACGGACATCAAAAAACTGGTGGTGGTGAAGCAGGATCTGATGATGAAAAGTCTATAGAAATACGTGGTCCAGGAGATATTGTTATCCAAGGTGATGGTAAGGGTGGTGTTGTTATTAATGCTGCTAAAGATATTGAACTGATAGCTGGTGGTAGCATTAAATTAAAAGCAGCAGAACAAGTTAGTATTCAAACAGGAAGTTTAGCACCCGGACTAGGAATTTTTGGAAAGGATCTTGGTAGTGGTAAACTTACTATAGCAACTGGAGTTTATGAACTTGGTTGTACGAGTTATAAGGAAACTGTAACTGGAAGTAAGGTTGAAGAAAATTTTGGTGAAGTTATTAGAGATCAGAAACCAAGTCTCGCTGCACCTACTTTACCAAATCAACATATTACTACAGATGAAACTACTGGAACTTTAGTTCATAAAATTGGATGTGACTATATTCTTGATGTTGGTGGTAAGATGAAAGTTAAAGTTGCTAATAACCCATTAGCAGTAGGACCGTTGTTAAAAGAAATGCCTCTTCATGCTGTGAAGCAAGAGATTTTTGGATCTAGAACTACAACTCTTCAAACATTAGGAACTCCTCCTTACGCTCAAGATTATCTTAGCATTCCTACGGGTAATGTATTTACCGAAATTGGCACTGCCCTTCCTGGAACAAGTGCATGGAGTCTTGAGAGTAAAACTAAAGGTGATATTGTTATGTCAGCATCTGCCATTGGAACTATTGCATTAAAAACAGGACCAATACCTTCTAATGCTATTCTTCTTCAGAATGCCGGTGGATCAATTAGACTTGAAGCAAACGGTGCTCTTGGAATGATTCAAATGCTAGCAACAAAAATGATACAAGGAACAGCATTAAAAATTAATCTGAACTGATGACACTTGGTAAACATTGTTTTACGGAAGCCTATGGTTGTCCGTTTGAACTTCTAAATGACGAGCAGTATATAAAAGAGCAAATCATTCAGTCTCTAAATAAAACTAGTTTAACCTTATTGGATATTTCTTCCTATAAGTTTGAACCACAGGGTGTCACCATTGTAGCACTATTGTCTGAAAGTCATATTAGTATTCATACTTGGCCTGAAAGAGGAAGTGCAGCACTAGATGTATTTACTTGTGGAGAAAGTAATCCAGAATTAGCAATGGAACATATGTTGATGGCACTCGAAGCAAAAGATTATAATACCAATTGCATTAGGCGTTAATGTATAAAGTAACTGTTAAAAATGTAATCACTGATGAAGAGGGTATTGTTAAAGCATATTTCCTCAATGGAATTCCATTTACATTCGATTCATTAGATGATGATGAAAAAGAACAGGAGGAAGTAGTGGCAGAAGCAATTGACCATCCATGTATTTCAATAGAACTCATTCATCAAAAATCAGCATATCTATTACAAGAAGGTTTACATCCACTACTTAGTGGTATAACATTAGATCCAGAAAGTATTTTACCTGATATTCTCAATGAAAATTAATTTGTGGTATTCTCAGACACAACGTCAATGGAGATGGTCGTTATGTGACGACACTGATAAAATGAGACAAGAATCCGGTCAAAGACCATTTCTTCGTGATGCTATGGAAGATGTAGCACATACTGTTGAATACATGCTTGACATTGAAGAAGATTGCTGATATAATATAAGTTCCTTCCGTGTGAATGAAGTCACTGTGCTTCTTTAGAGATCAGGTTTCCCCTGATCTTTTTTTGTAGTTATAAATAACCCAGAAGAACCCTCTTGTCTATAACTACAGATGGCATTAAATAGATTAACAAATTTGATTGCTACCAGAAATGGTAGGATGCTCTATGTCAACTCTGATGATTTTAATGCATCGGACTTGATTTCCAATAATGGTAACTCACCTACGAGACCATTCAAAACAATTCAAAGAGCATTATTAGAAGTTGCTCGTTTCTCATATGTAACGGGACAGAATAACGATAAATACGATCAATTCACAATTAGTCTATCACCTGGTGATTATGTAATTGACAACCGCCCTGGTAAGGCAAACAGTGCTGAAGTCTCTGAATTATCAGATCAGTCAAACTTTGATATCTTAGATCCTAATAATGATCTTTATAAGTTTAATGCTGTTACTGGTGGACTTGTAATTCCTAGAGGTACTTCACTTGTAGGTATGGACTTGAGGAAAACGAGAATTCGTCCTCGTTATGTTCCAGATCCTGCTGATAGTTCTATTGATAAAACATCAATCTTTAATGTAACTGGTGCTTGTTACTTCTGGCAGTTCTCATTATTTGATGCTCTTCCTACATCCGATTCTTCGGGGCAAGGTGGTGTTTATAATACACCAACAAGCACAGCAATTGTAAACTCAAACTATTCTCACCATAAAGTTACTTGCTTTACATATTCAGATCAAAGTGATTTGGATCTGTTCTATGCTAAAGCAGCAAGAGCATTTGCTTCAATTCCAACATCTGCTGGTGAGTTAGAATCAAGAATTCAAGAGACTAGAATTGTTGGTCCTTTGCAGCAGTCAGGACAGCAAGGTATCTCTACAGTTACTGTTAGTGGTTCACTGGTAACTATTGTAACTCAAGGTCCGCATGAAGTATTTGAAGGACAGCAGATTACAATTGAAGATATTACAGGGTCTTATAGTTCATTAAATGGAAGTTATTATGTAACTACAGTTACTAATGATAGTCAATTAGTCATTACAGTTCCTGGTCTTGCTGGAGGTACAGTTCCTGCTAATGATCTTACAAATGCTATTGTAAAGGCTGAAGTTGATACTGTTGATTCATCTTCACCTTATATCTTTAACTGTTCCTTACGTTCTACCTATGGTCTTTGTGGACTATGGGCTGATGGTAATAAGGTTAGTGGATTCAAATCTATGGTTGTTGCCCAATTTACGGGCGTTTCACTTCAGAAAGATGATCGTGCATTTGTTAAGTTCACTGAAACTACATCACCTAACCCTAGTTTCGTATTAGAAGGTGGATCATCTGATTCAGTAGCACTTCACCAAGATTCTCAGGGTTATGTTTACTATCGTGGTGATGCCACTGATGGTTGGAGACACTATCATATTCGTGTATCTAATAATGCATTCATTCAATCAGTTTCTGTTTTCGCCGTTGGTTATGCCGAGCAGCATTTGATTGAAGCAGGTGGTGATTATTCTATCACCAACTCTAACTCCAACTTCGGTACAATGGCACTTTGTGCTGATGGTTTCCGTCCCGATGCATTTACACTTGATAAGAAAGGATATTTCTCACATATTGTTCCTCCACAATCATTAGGAACACAAGAAACTGATGTTCCTTACTATCCCTTAGACGTTCAGAAGAGTAGGGATGGAATTACTGCTAATGGTGTTGGATCAAGGTTATACTTATTTGAACAAACCGATCCAAATAACACTCCAGTATTTGATATCAACCAATATAAAGTTGGTGGTAGAGTAGGTGATAAAGTTTTTGCTAATCTTACTGATCCTATTACTAGTCGAATTCTTGAGTATCAAGCAGTAATTAGTCCAAGTGGTATTGAAGAGCATACAATTAGTTCTGTAAATACTGCTTCTGATACATTCTCAACATCTAGCACTAATAATTTTGAGACTGCTACACCAATTAGAATTTATAGTAGCACGGGTTATCTTCCTTTAGGAATGGAATCTAATAGACTTTATTATGCTATTAAGGTTGATAATACATCATTCAAAATTGCTCCTTCTGAAGAAGATGCTAGAGCAGGTGCAGGTGGTGCTGCAAATAGTATTGTTAATATCCGCTCTCAAATTCCTGCTGGTTCCAATCTATCAGTTAAGGCATATGTTTCTGACACTAATCCAGAACTACCAAGATTTGGTGTAGTTGTTAATGCTAACCAAGAAACGATGTCTACGGGAACATTCCCACATGGTTTCACGACTGGTGATAAGGTATTCTTCAATCGCAGTATTATTGCAGGTCAAACACAAACAGGTCCTCTGCCGTTAATTCAGGCAGGCGGAGCAGTTGTATCACTAAGTTTGTCTACAGAATATTATGTTTATGTTGTAGATTCATTCACATTTAAAATTGCTGATAGTGAATCTAACGCTAACAACAATGTACCAATTCCACTTGATACGAATGGTGATGCTAATGTATTGACTGTTTATAGAAACATTCAGAAATCACCTTTACGTTATGATCCCGTTCATAGAGCTGGATCAACTCAGGGTAACTGGTATATTTCTGTTATTTCAGATATTACTAACACAATTCATCCAATTCTTACTAGTAGTAATAGTAATAATATTTACGGTAATCCATCACTGTCTAATACTGAGAACGTATTCTTCAGAAGACTTAGTGATAATAGAGCACTAGCGGATAGAACATACCGTATGCGCTATGTTATTCCTAAGACTGAACTTAATGCTAGACCACCACTTATTGGATATGTCATTAAGAGAAAGACTGATGCTACTAACGCAATCATTCCTTATAATACTGCTAGTGCAAGTGACCAGACAACAGACTTTGATAGAGTATATTTTGTCTACAGAGTTGACACGATCTTAACACATATCCCTGGCGAGCAAGATGGTATTTACTACCTGACAATTTTAATGGGAGACGTTGCTCCAACAGGCGATCAGTTCAATTCACCTACAGATACTTTTGCTTTCCTTAAGTATAGTCAAGATGTTGGTAAGATCTATCCTGATCTTGATAAAGATAACCCATTAGCAGACCCTGATGCTGCTGTCACGGTCGCTGATAACCTTATTCATGGTCTTGTATATCAAGATAATGATAGATCTTCCGTCACTAAAGAAGCAGTACAAACTTTAGTTACTGAATCTGGTTTCACACCAACACTTGCTTCACTTACTGGTAAAGCTACATCTGGTCAGGAGAATAGACTTATTCCTTTTAGTGGCAGTCTTCCTCAAATTGGAATTGAACTTAGAAGAACATCACAGGTTCGTGCTGGTAACCAAACGTTTGAATATACTGGTTTTGGATCAGGTAACTATTCAACTGGTTTCCCTTCCAAGCAAGAAAGAGTTCTGAATGATAAGGAAGTTCTTTATTCTCAAGCACAACGCCGTCGTGCTGGTGTTGTATTCTATTCTGGTTTGAATGCATATGGTGATCTGTATGTTGGTAACCAGAAGATTAATGCTGTTACAGGTGAAGTTGAAATCCTTGATAAACCAATTCTTAAGGTTGCTGGATCTACTGCTACTGTCAATGATGAATTCGTTCCTTATGTTTCTGGCACAAAGAACGTTAACATCGAAGGAACATTAGTAACAGGCGGTGGTGCTAACCAAACTGCTAACGGATTTAATAATGAATCACTCTTTAATGAGGGTATTCAGGTATCAACCAAAGATCCTACTGCTGTCAATAGAGCATTGACAACACATGATGTTAACTATCGTCCCAAAGGTCTTGCTCTCGCATCATCATTCTCTAATGGTACAGTTAAGCAGACTGCCTTACTTAATAGTAATTTAAGACCTAATCCTGGTGTTGAAGGTGTATTCCTTGGCGATGCTTACTTCAAGAATACTATTACTACTGATACCAGACATGAAGGTTATATCTATCTTGGATCTGATATTAATGGTAACTTCCTGAATGGTGGTTGGAGACAAATTGGTTTAGTTGGTGTCGGTCATCTTACATCAATCGAAGAAACTTATAACACTACTGGTGGTCTTGCTTCTCCTGAACCTTATGAAGTTACTGGTAAGTTTGGTATCAACCAAGATACTCCAACTGCTTCACTTCATGTAGGTACTGGCGATGTTCTGTTTGAAAATAATCTTGAGGTCGGTATTGATACAGTTATTCAAGGTGATCTAGCAATCAATGGCGGTGATCTTACCACTACTGCTCCTACATTTAACTATACTAATAGTTCTACTGAGGTTAATTTCTCTACTGGTGCAACAACACTAAACATTGCTGCTTCTAATGCTGCTAATGGTGCTGGAACATCGGGAGGAACTTCTGTTTCAACACTCATGAGTGATAAACTTGTTATCAAGAGTGATATTGAATTCTCTGGTAAATTTGACACTGGATCTACTGGTTCTAAGACATTTAATGCCACTACAACGGCAGAAGTTTCTAACT
>Ga0233438_10001224_pt1 | contig 28799 bp, 20 predicted proteins | sample SI_123_September_FD_182720 | JGI IMG/M metagenome (GOLD analysis project Ga0233438, IMG submission 182720) | Seawater microbial communities from Saanich Inlet, British Columbia, Canada - SI_123_September2016_10_MG | ecosystem: Environmental > Aquatic > Marine > Inlet | place: Canada: British...
TAATTCAATATTGAATCGTTGGTTATCGTTCAACGAGATTTTCTTTTCAATGGGTTCGTATCCTAAAGAAGTAAAAATCAATGTGTAATTCCCTTTGTCGAGCGTAAGCGAGAAAAAACCATATACATTGGTCACCGCCCCTGTGGTAGGGATTTCTTTTACCTTGACAGTAGCGCCAATTAAATCCTCTCCGTTGGAAGCGTCTTTGAGCGTTCCACTTATTGTAAATTGCTGTGCATGTATTCCTATTGGTACAATAAATAGGAGCAGAATAAGGAGTTTGTTCATTTGTTTGAGTTTAGGCAACAAATTTAAAACAAACTGACAGATTAAAATGTTAAAATCTTGTAACTGGCTATTTTTAGGGATGGGTGGCAATTAACTCAATAGCTCAACCGTTTCTTCCCACAGCCCTTCTTTTTCCGAAAGAGAATTTTTAAGCTCTTTGTATTCTTCAATTATTTGATTTGCTTTTTCCTCGTCAGAATAATCTAAATTGAGCATTTTGGCATCGTAATCTTTAATTTTGGATTCCAACTGTTCAATTTCTCTCTCAAGTTTCTGTACTTTGTTTTGAAGTTTTTTCTGTTCTTTTTGTTCTTCGTAACTCAGTTTGGCTTCTTCTTTTTCTTCCTTTTTCTCTACAATTACTTCAGCCTTTTTCTTTCCAGTATTCTCAAATAAGGCAATGCTTTCTTTTTTCTTTCTCTTAAGAAAACTACTTACATCCTCGTGATGAACGCTTATTTGTTCGTTGTTAATTTCAAATACTCTATTGGTTAGCATATCCAAGAAATCTCTGTCGTGAGATACCACCAAGAGAGTTCCATCAAACTTCATTAGCGCATCTTTCAGTACATTTTTACTCGCAATATCTAAGTGATTGGTTGGCTCATCCAAAATAAGAAAGTTGTGAGGTTCGAGGAGTAGTTTACACAAAGCTAGTCGAGTTTTTTCTCCACCCGATAGCACTTTCACCTTTTTGTCTTGATCTTCTCCACTGAATAAAAATGAACCCAAAATATTTCGAACTTTTGTTCTCATGTCCCCGACAGCAATGTCATCTATCGTTTCAAAAATCGTTTTGTTTCCATTTAGTTTTTCTGCTTCGTCTTGTGCAAAATAACCTACCGAAATGTTGTGCCCAAGCTCTAATTCTCCTCCTTGGTAATTTTCATCCCCTACCAACAATTTGATGATGGTGGTTTTTCCTACTCCATTTTTCCCAATCAATGAAATCCTGTCCTGGGCGTTAATCATCAAATCTGCGTTGTTCAGAATTTTTTTGTCGGGAAATTCTTTGGTAAGTCCCTCAAATTTGGCAGCAAATTTTCCAGATCTTGGCGCAGGCTGAAATCTAAAATTGAGTCCTACGGAATCTACCTGATCCACTTCTACAATTTCTAGTTTATCCAGTTTTTTTATCAACGACTGAGCAAAAGCAGCTTTGTTCTTTTTTGCTCTAAATTTATTGATGAGCTCCTCCGTTTCTTTGATGTACTTTTCTTGATTTTTGGCAGCAGCCTTTTGCACGATCAATTCCTCTTCTCGAATTACTTTGTATTTGGAGTAAGAAAATTTGTAATCATAAATTTTTCCGGCATTTATCTCAATTGTTCTGTTGGTTACAAAGTCCAGAAATGCTCTGTCGTGCGAAATAAGAATGATAGCTCCGTTATAGTTTTTAAGAAAATCTTCTAACCATTGTATCGATTCTATATCGAGGTGATTGGTTGGCTCATCTAACAAAAGAACATCAGGCTGTTCCAACAAAATTTTACACAACTCCACTCTCATTTTCCACCCTCCAGAAAACTCACTCATTTTTCGTTCAAAATCGGGAGAGTTAAACCCAAGACCAAGTAAAAATTTCTCTATGTTTTCTCTCATGTTAAAACCACCTTGGAGAGAAAACTGTTCATTTAGTTCATTCAACTCTTCAATGAGTTGCATGTAAGAATCACTTTCGTAGTCGGTTCTGGTTTGTAACAAGTGATTGATTTCATCTAGCCTTTGCTCAATTGTGGTTATTTTGGAATTAGCGCTCTCCACTTCGTCAATGATCCGGGCTCCATTGTTGTGCTTCATTTCTTGCGGCAAATACCCAATAGTTACTCCTTTTTGTGAGCTAACAGTTCCGCCAGAGGGAGGAAGCAATCCCATTATTGCCTTGAGCATTGTAGATTTTCCTGCGCCATTTTTACCAACAAGGCCAATTCGGTCCTTTTTGTCAATCATAAATGACACATTATCAAAGAGATCCTTGCCTCCTAAAAACACCGAAAGATTATTTACTGAAACCATGCTGCAAAGGTAGGTAAAGGTTTCTGTTTATTAAAGCACAATAAGTAAATGAACTTTTGACACTTATCTGTGTACAGATTCTCATAAACAAAATCCATTATGAAAAAAACAACGTTTCTATTGATGCTCATCTCTTCCGTCACTTTTGGTCAAACCAAAAAAATATTTCACAAAAGTCACAGTGGTAAACCGGGGACAATTTTCCTTGATGAAAAAAATAATTTTGGACCCGGAATGGCTCCAGTTCGATACAGAACTCCCGAGAGCAACATCAAATTAAATTATATAAAAACAAATTATCACGTTTATCCTAAGGTTATTCTCGACACAGCAAATAAAACAATGCGTTTTCACGACACCAAAGACTCGCTTATTGGCTGCGATAGAGATTACAGAGAATACCTCAATCATGGTTCGTTAGTTTTTGATGTGGTGACTTCCGAGTTTTGGGTGTATCAATTGTATTTTTTTCGATGGGATAAATCACAAGTGAGAGCTGCCCGGTTTTTGGCAGTTTCAGATTCACTTCTTCATTGGGAAACCAATCCAAGATTCATTCGGAATTCCAACAACTTTATAAGAGATGGAAATAATTATCGCATCTTAATGACATATCCTATTTTGAATTATTCAATAACAAGTAATTTGAAACCAGAGCTAATAAATCCAAAAGAATCGTTTCCGATTATAATTGGAGATAAAATCAAGAAAAAAGAAAAAAAGAAGCGCAAATTACTTCTCGAAGAGAATCAATTAGAAAAAGATAAAATTCAGGAAAACAATGACCAGAAAAAACAGGATGAATTGGTGCTTCTATCAAAGCCAAAAACTCCTCCTTTTGATTTGTGGTTAGTGTGGATGGGGATTTTCTTTTTTGTATTTTCCATCTTTATGTTTTTAGGTGTAAAACAAATTGTGAAAGAAGAGATAAATAACTTAAACCTAAGAAATAAATGAAAGGATTTTTGTGGGTTTTTGCATCTGTATTTTGTCTCTTTTTCGTTGTTACTTTCGAGTTTGAATATTCTATTTTACCCGAACTTTATAAATTTTTTAATCCATTTTTTGAGGCCTTAATTCGGTTTTCTGGAACTGTGTTTTTTGGCCTTGATTCTGATTTTAATTCCGAAATTTCGTCAGATTCATTGGGTCTTTTTGTTCATCTTTTCAATCTGTTTTTTATCTCTTTTGGGATGGCGCTCCTTATAACAGAGATTTTGATGTTTAATAGCGTAAATTTACGCCAAAAGTTATTGCAATTATTGACATACTACTTATCTTTACAGCTGTTAATTTACGGCTTCGACAAGTTGTTTAAAGGTCAGTTTTTTTATCCAGAACCCAATATTTTAAATACGAATCTAAAGGATTTATCACCGGATATTTTGTACTGGAGTACAATGGGTATTTCCAGAGGATATTCTATGTTTTTGGGTGGGGCAGAGTTACTTGTTGCTTTTTTGTTGTGGTTTCGAAACACCCGTTTGATAGGATTGATAATTGGAACAGGAATCATGATCAATGTTGTAGCCGTTAATTTTGGTTTTGATATTTCGGTGAAGGTGTATAGTTGCTTTTTGTTAGCCAGTTTTCTTTTGGTTTTAAGTCCTTATTTTTCATTTTTAACTTCAGTTTTTTTTCTAAAAACTCCTAGCGAATTCAAACAAGTTTCGCAGCCAAATCCGAGATTCAATTTCAAACTGAAAAAGGTGATGAAATGGAGTGTAATTTGCTTGCTACTTGCCGAAGGATTGTTTCCTTATTTTTCCACTGGAAATTGGAATGACGATACGGCAAAAAGACCAAAATTTCACGGAGCCTATTCTGTTTTGCCCAATAGATTTGGTATAGAGAAACTCTACATACATCGAGCTGGTTATCTTATTTTGGAGGATGAAAATAAGGTCAAAGAAGATTTTCAGATGGAATTAGACACCATGAATCAAGAAATCGTTTTATGGGATTACCGGAATAAAAAAGAATCGATGTGGCGATATATTTCTCAAGAAGACCGTTTAATATGTCTCTTTTCTAAAAGCGATTCTACTCAATATTTTCAATGCAAATTGATTCATTAAGTTTGAATTTTTGCTCCTTTAAGATTGAAAAAAGAGGGATTGGGTATCGGATTTTCATTAAAAACAAAAAAATATAATATCTTTGAGGGTAGAACTTCGCTTTAAAACGAAAAAAACCAAATTATGAAAAGAATAGCTTTATTAGTAGGACTTACTTTAGTGATTTTTGCATCTTGTAAAAAAGAATATTCTTGTGAATGTACAAGAACAGATTCTTCGAAAACATTACCAACGGATTCTTCTATAGAGACATTGAATGGGAAAAAGGCGGATGTAATTGAGTATTGTGAAAAAGGAGATACAACATATGGTACAATTACAATCAAATGTGAGGCAAAATAACTTTATCAATTAAAACCATTTCAAAAGGAAAGAGCACGCTCTTTCCTTTTTTTTTGAAAGCATTTTCATGAAATTTATCGTCAAATTTTACATAATAATTATACTTGGAATAACTGGTTTTTCTTTGGTTCAAAATTGTTTTGAGTTTGAACTTAAACTTTACGAAACCTACCTTACCCCTCACTTTTTATCTGGAGTTGTGGCAAGAGTTGTTCTTTCGCTTTATTTTGTAATTGCTTTGTTCTGGATGTTTGGCAAAGTATCTAGAATTATCAAAACTGCTACTCTTTTTCTTGTTTCACTTCCTATTTACTTTTTTGTTTTTGATGTTTTGAAAGATGAAATCATTGTGCTTTCCACACTTTTTAATTTCTCATCAGGATTACAAATTCCGTTCTTTCTTCTTGGCTTTGTTGCAGTAATTTTCGCTGGAAAGAATAGTTTTAGCTTTCTGCCAAATCATCTTTGGGTTCCTATGACAAAATATTTTTTTTCTATAGGAATGATTGTAATTGTTTTTGTAGCAAATCCTTTGTTTTTGGATGAATTCACTGATGAATCGCAACCCTTTGGCTCAGCCGAAATTTTAGAAAGCGAATTAGGCGAAATCTCAACTGATACTGAGCTTAGAGCTTATTTTAGCACTTCCTGTCCGTATTGCGAAATGGCAGGTAAAAGACTCATGCTTTTGAAAAAAAATTACGCAAATTTTCCGAGTGTAAAGCTTTACTTTTTAGGAACGCAAGAAGGTGTAGATTGGTTTTTTGAGGATACAAAAACAGAGTTTGATTTCGAAATAATGGAAACCGAACAATTCTTAAGAATAACAAGTGGATCCTTTCCCAAATTCATTCATATCAAGAATGGAACCCCTAATTTCCTTTACTCTGGAAGAACATTCAATTACCTTTCGCCCAATATTATTTCCCAGAAATAGAATATAACCACAATTTCTTTCCTACTCATTTATCTTCTTTTTCTGCCTATTGTAAAATGAGAATAGTATCTTTATGCAAATTTTTACAGCCTTGGAAAATCCTAAAAAATATACCGTAACAGCAGCACTTCCTTATGCTAACGGACCTTTGCATCTTGGTCATTTGGCCGGAGCTTATTTGCCTGCCGATATCTATGTTCGTTATTTACGATTGAATAACCGGGATGTTGCATTCGTTTGTGGATCGGACGAACATGGTGCTGCCATAACTATAAGGGCCAAAAAAGAGGGAGTAACGCCTCAACAAATTGTGGATAAATACCACGAGATAAACAAAAAAGCTTTTCAAGACATTGGAATTGATTTTTCAATTTATGACCGAACGTCCTCTTCGGAGCACCATAAAATGGCGCAAGATTTTTTCTTGGATTTGAACGAGAAAAATACGTTTACGAAGGAATCAAACGAACAATATTATGACGAGGAAAACAATCAGTTTTTGGCTGATAGATACATCACAGGGGAATGTCCCAAATGTAATAATCCAAGTGCTTACGGAGATCAATGTGAAAAGTGTGGAAGTGATTTAAGTCCTTTGGATTTGATAAATCCTGTTTCGGCAATTAGCGGAAACAAGCCGGTGCTGAAAGAAACATCTCACTGGTTTTTGCCAATGGAAAGGCACGAAGAATGGCTAACTTCTTGGATTCAGGAAGGAACACTTGATGGAAAACAATTACACAATCCTAAAGAATGGAAAAACCAAGTGACTGGGCAAGTGATGAGCTGGATTAATTCCGGACTAAAACCAAGAGCAATGACTCGCGACCTAGACTGGGGAGTGAAAGTACCACTCGAAAATGCCGAAGGAAAAGTTTTATACGTATGGCTAGATGCTCCAATTGGTTATATCTCTGCAACAAAAACATGGGCAGATTCTGAGGGAAAGAACTGGAAAGATTATTGGAAATTGAATAATGAAACGGGTGAAGCAGAAACAAAATTGGTTCATTTCATTGGAAAAGATAACATAGTGTTTCACGCTATTATTTTTCCAATCTTGTTGAAACAGCAAGGAGAGTATGTGTTGCCAGACAATGTTCCTGCCAATGAATTTTTGAACCTGGAAGGAGACAAATTATCTACATCAAGAAATTGGGCAGTATGGCTTCATGAATACCTAGAGGAATTTCCCGAAAAAGCGGATGAATTGAGGTATGTTCTTACTTCTATTTTACCCGAAAACAAGGATTCGGAATTTACATGGAAAGATTACCAAGATAGAATAAACAATGAACTAGTTGCTATTTTTGGAAACTTCGTAAACCGAGTAGTTGTTCTTACAAATAAATACTACGATGGAGTAGTTCCAGAATCAGCAGAAATACTAAATTCTGACAAAACAATTATAGAAGAAGTAAAGAAAACGGCTATACAAATTGGCGAAAGTATAGAGGCATATCGATTCAGAGAGGCACTTGCTGGGGCGATGAATATAGCGCGAATTGGAAACAAGTACCTGCAAGACTCCGAACCATGGAAACTTGTAAAAACTGACCCAGAAAGAGTAAAAACAATCATGAAGATTGCCTTGCAGATTGCGGCAAATTTAGCCGTTGCTTTTGAGCCGTTTATGCCCAGCAAATCAAAAAAACTGTCAGACATGTTGGGTCTTGATGGCGAACAAAAATGGAGTGATTTAGGTAGTTTTTCTTTACTTCAAGAGAATAAAAAGATCAATCAACCCGAATTGCTTTTCACCAAAATAGAAGATAAAATGGTAGAAGATCAACTGGCAAAACTTGCAGAGAGCAAGGCTGATAATATTCCAGTCGAACCTATAAAAGAAGAAATTTCTTTTGAGGACTTTACAAAATTGGATGTAAGAATCGGAACTATTTTGGAGGCCGAAAAAGTAAAGAAGACAAAAAAATTGCTTCATTTGAAGGTTGACATAGGATCTGAAATTCGCACGATTGTTTCGGGAATAGCCGAGAGTTATTCTCCCGAAGATGTGATTGGCAAACAAGTAAGTGTACTGGTAAATTTAGCCCCTAGAGCTATAAAAGGAATAGAATCTCAGGGAATGATTTTGATGGCGGAAAACAACGAGGGAAAGCTTTCTTTTGTGAATCCATCAGAAGAATATATTAAGTCTGGGAACGCAGTGAGTTAATAAATCAAGAAAACAAGAGGAGATTAACCTCAAAATCAATCATTTTTCAGGTGTTTTAACGAGGGTTTTTTATAAACTAATCGTATATTCGCCTCTTAAAATTTAAACAAAAGAGAACCAGAATGGCAGCAATTGGAGAAATTAGAAAAAGATCTTGGCTATTAGTTGTAGTGATTGTAGTAGGAATGCTAGCGTTTATCCTAGGAGATACATTGTCTCGTGGTGGTGGAGCAATTGAGCAAGCGGCAATCGCAACGGTAAATGGAGAAGAAATTACAAGTTTGGATTACCAACAAATGGTAGAAGCGGAATTTGACAAAACGAATAGAGCTTTTCAAGCTTTGAATGGTCAACCAGCACCTTCATCAATGAAACAACAATTAACGGACAATTACCTAAGTCAATACTTGAACCAAGAAATGTTTCAGGCAGAGTATGACAAACTAGGGATTGAAGTGACAGACGAAGAGTTTAATGATTTGTTGCAAGGGAACAACGTAGACGGTCAATTGTATGAGCCTTATGGTTTTTTTGTTGGTCCTGATAGAAAATTCAACAGAGATTCATTGAACAGATTATTACCTTCTTATTTGCAAAACCCAGGGTTTCAATTCTTTTTTGAAAACATCATTGGTGAGCAAGCAGAAAAATCGCAGTTGCAAAACAAATATTTCAATATGTTAGAAAAAGGTTTGTATGTGACTTCATACGAAGCAAAAAAATCTTTTGAAGCAAACGGAAATACGGTAAACTTCGATTTTGTTCACGCTCCATTTTCATCGGTAACAATAGAAGAGGCTAATGTTACAGAAGCCGATATGAAAGCGTATTACGCTGAACACAAAAACGAAAAGAAATACAAGCAGAAAGATAAAGTGTCTTTTCAGTTCGTAGAATTTGAAATTACTCCATCCGAAGAAGATTTGGCAGGAGCAAGAGATTATTTAGAAGAAAGAGTTGAATTGTTCAAAGAAGCAAAGAATGATACAACATTTGTGATGAACAACAGTGATTCTAAGAACACAAACTTTGGAGAAGGAAACTTCCCGTCAGAAATTGATTCAATTGTGAACAATGCACAAAACGGAGACGTTATTGGACCATACAGAGATGGAGACTTCTTTAAAATCTCAAAAGTATTGAAGAACAGCTTCAAACAAGAAGCTGAGGTACGTCATATTTTACTAGGAAATAATGAATACCCAAATCAAGTAGCTCAGCAAGAAAGAGCAGATAGTTTGGTAAAAGCATTGAAAAGAAACAGAAGAGGATTTGAAGATGCAGTGGAAAAATTCACTACAGATTTAGGATCAAAAGAAAAAGGAGGGAAGTACGAATGGTTTGACGATAAAACTATGGTTCCAGAATTTACTAAAGTAAGTTTTGAAGAGCCGATAGGAACAATTACCCAAACAAGAACTCAGTTTGGAATTCATATTATTGAAGTATTGGGAAGGAGACAATCCGAAGATAAGGAACTGATTGTGGCTACTGTAGACAGCGAAATCAGAAGATCAAGAGAAACTATTAACTCAGTGAGAGATAGAGCTCTTGAGTTTATCACTTCTTTTGACAAGAACAATGTGTCGGATTCGGCATTTAGATCTGCGGCTACAAAAGCTGGTTTATCTGTAACCCCAGCAGATGATATTCTAATTACTCAGAAAGATATGCCTGAGTTTGGAAGTAACTTTGACCAAGTAAAGAAATGGGCATTTAACAAAAACACAGATAACGGAGATATCTCAGATGAATTGGTATTTGATAGAATGGTGGCAGTAGCTCATTTATTGAGCAGAAGCCAAGCGGGAATTCCTACATGGGAAAACTTGAGCCAGAACATGAAGAACTCTATCGAGTATGAAGTGATGAATGACAAAAAAGCCAAAATTTTGAAAGAAAGAATGGCTGGGACAAACCTAGAAGAAATTGCTGGAAAAGTGAATGCTTCTGTTATGTCTGCTGAAAATGTAACTTTATCTAGTTCTAATGTAACAAACATTGGAAATGAACCAGCGGTAGTTGGAACAGCATTTGGAATGGAAGTAAATGCAACATCTAAGCCAGTAGCAGGAAACTCAGGAGTATTTGTGGTAAGACTTAAAGCAAATAACCCAGTAGCAATTCCAGATAACTTTGATCAACAAAAATCTGCGGGTACAACTCAGTTGAGATCAAATGCCAAGAACAGAGCTTTTGAAGCATTGAAAGACCTGTCTGGAATGGAAGACAACAGAGAAAGAGTAAATGTAATAGGGAACTAAGTTTAGTTTTCCGAATAATCTTAAGCCGATAATTCTTTTTGAATTATCGGTTTTTTTGTGCTTCAATTTTTAGAATGCTACTTCTCGATACGCTTTTGTTGAAATACCAAAAACATTCGAATTGACAAGACAATTACGATTTACTTCCTGAGTAAAATATATGTAACTCTTATTCTATATGACAAGTCAGTTCGAGTGGTTTATTTTCCTTGGGAAAAATTAAAATGTATCAGGAACAAATAGACAAACTGAGAATTATTTAACAGTATGCTCTCACATTTTTTCCTTCGTAATAATTGATGAAAGCTTGATTTACAGCTTTGTTTCCACCTGGCGTAGGATAATCTCCAGAGAAGTACCAATCTCCCGAGTTTTGTGGGCAAGAAGCATGCAAACCTTCTAAAGTTTGATAAATAATTTCAACTTCTACATCGTCCATCCCTTCTGGCTTTAGGATCTGTGCAATTTTTGCCGAAATTTCATCTGGTGAGAAAGGAGCATAAATATCCTTCACGAAATTTCTCATTTCTTCTTTTGGTAAATCAGCTTGTGCCACACTTTGCGCGTACACATCGTCAATCACACTTTGTCTTCCACTTTCTTTGAGCAAAGCAACGGCTGCCTGAAATGCAATGAAATCTCCCATTTTACTCATGTCAATTCCGTAGCAATCTGGGTATCGAATTTGAGGAGCTGAAGAAACAACCACAATTTTCTTTGGTTTCATTCTTCCTAGCATTCTCAATATAGAAGTTCTAAGTGTAGTTCCTCTTACAATAGAATCATCCACTACAACCAAGTTGTCTGTGCCTTCGTTTACGGTACCGTAAGTCAAATCGTATACGTGAGCAACAAAATCGTCTCTGTCGTCATCTTGAGTTATAAAAGTACGTAGTTTAGCATCTTTTATAGCAATTTTTTCAGCTCGGTATGTAAACTCTAAAATCTCCCTCAAAGCTTCGGGAGTTTTATTTTCACCCAATGCCTGAATTTCATTTATTTTTACTTGATTCAAGTGAGCATCTACTCCTTTTATCATTCCATAAAAGGCAGTTTCTGCAGTGTTTGGAATGAATGAAAAAACCGAATTTCTCAAGTCTTGATTGATCGAAGTAAGAATTTGTGGAACTAGTTTTTTACCTAGTTCAATTCGTTCCCTGTAAATATCTTTATCACTTCCTCTCGAAAAATAGATTCTTTCAAATGAGCATGCTTTTCTTTCTTTTGGTGCTATGATTTCTTTTTCTGAAACTTCACCATTTTTCTTGATAATAAGAGCACAACCAGGTGTCACTTCTTTTATTTCTTCCAAAGGAACATTGAACACAGTTTGTATAACTGGTCGCTCAGAAGTTGCTACCGCAATTTCATCATCTTCGTACCAATAGGCGGGTCTTATTCCGTTTGGATCTCTGAAAACAAAAGCATCTCCATGACCCAAAATTCCTGCCATTGCGTAACCACCATCCCAATCTACTGAGGAGTTTTTAAGAATTTGTTGAATATCAATATTCTCCATAATTAGCTCAGTAATTTGCTGGTAACTGTAGCCGAGAGCTTTGTATTTGTCAAATAAAACTTGGTTTTCTTCATCCAAGAAATGACCAATTTTTTCTAAAATAGTAACTGTATCGGACTTCTCTTTCGGGTGCTGCCCGATATTAACTAAAACATCAAATAATTCATCTACGTTTGTTAAGTTAAAGTTACCTGCAAGAATCAAATTCTTAGTCATCCAATTGTTTGCTCTGTGAAATGGATGTGTGTTTTCTACGCTGTTTTTTCCGTAAGTTCCATACCGTAAATGTCCCAAGAAAACTTCTCCGGTAAAGGCTTCGTTCTGTTTCAGCCATTCTGGGTTGTTCAATTGCTCATCTGTCATGTTATCGAACCTACGATTGATGTGGTTGAAAACCTGTTGGATGTTATTGTTTCCTGTAAAACGGGACCTACTCACATACCTAGTTCCAGGTTCCATGTTCAATTTAATGTTGGCAAGTCCCGAACCATCTTGCCCACGGTTATGCTGTTTCTCCATTAAGAGATACATTTTTCTTAAACCGTAAAAAGAAGTTCCATATTTTTCAAGATAAAAATCCAAAGGTTTTTTTAATCTTAAAAGGGCTATTCCGCACTCGTGTTTGATTGAATCACTCATGAACAGGTACTATTTTTTGTGTGAGCACAAAGTTAATATAAATTGTGAGATGAATAACGCTTTATGAACAACGAACTTACTATTGGTTATTCATAAAAAAACCGTCCTCGATTTCTCGGGACGGTTTTAAACTTTATTATTGACTATTTGTTTTTTATTCCACTGTATTAACTTCCATTGCAGCTGGTTGTGCGGCAATCTCATCCTGAAGTCTATGGTATCTGTCATCAGAAATCATTCCTTTAGTGGAAACCCCTTCCATCTCCATAGATTTTAAGGTCTCATCAGTCAATTCTTCGAGAACTGTAGCGTGTTCATCTTGTGTTATTTGCATTCCAGGAACATCACTTGCCATTTCAATCGTGTGTGAAGTATCCATATCGTGATTATTTTCAGCTGTATGTCCTCCCAAAATTGGTGCAATAACTAATCCAATCAAACAAGTTAATTTAATCAAGATATTCATGGATGGTCCAGAAGTGTCTTTAAATGGATCTCCAACTGTATCTCCAGTTACAGCAGCCTTGTGAGCTTCAGAACCTTTGTATGTCATTTCTCCGTTAATTTCAACACCTGCTTCAAAAGATTTTTTAGCGTTGTCCCAAGCTCCTCCAGCATTGTTTTGGAAAATTGCCCAAAGCACACCCGAAACAGTTACACCTGCCATATATCCACCAAGCATTTCTGCTACCAATTGGTTGTCGCTTGCATATACTAATTTTCCAATCAGTACAATTGCGATTGGGAATCCAATAGTTAGGATTCCAGGTAACAACATTTGTTTTAGTGATGCTTTTGTAGAAATATCTACACATTTGTCGTATTCTGGTTTTCCAGTTCCTTCCATAATTCCAGGAATATCTCTGAATTGTCTTCTTACTTCCTCTACCATTTCCATAGCAGCTTTTCCTACAGCATTCATTGCTAATGCGGAAAATACAACAGGAACCATTCCTCCAACAAATAACATAGCAAGAACTGGTGCTTTGAAAATATTAATTCCATCAATTCCAGTAAATGTTACGTATGCAGCAAATAATGCCAAAGCCGTAAGAGCAGCCGAAGCAATAGCAAATCCTTTTCCAGTAGCAGCAGTAGTATTTCCTACGGCATCCAAAATATCTGTTCTTTCTCTTACAATTGGTTCTTGCTCACTCATTTCTGCAATTCCACCTGCGTTATCAGCGATAGGTCCAAAAGCATCAATTGCCAATTGCATTGCAGTGGTTGCCATCATAGCTGAGGCAGCCATTGCTACACCGTAGAACCCAGCGAATGCATAAGAAGCCCAAATGGCTCCAGCAAATAACAACACAGATGAGAATGTTGAAATCATCCCTGTTGCTAGTCCTGCAATGATGTTTGTTCCTGCTCCTGTGCTAGACTGACGTACGATATTCAAAATTGGTTTTTTACCTAATCCTGTGTAATACTCAGTAAATGATGAAATAGCAGCACCTACAATTAATCCAACTAAAGTTGCATAAAATACCATGATAGAAGCAACTTCTTTTGTTCCTTCTCCAAAGAAATTCATTTGCATAGTTTCTGGAAGCATCCAAGTTACTAATCCGTAACAAGCAAGAGCAACTAAAATGATAGAAGTCCAGTTTCCGATATTCAGTGCGTTTTGCACTTGTCCTTCTTTGGCATCGTTACTCGATATTTTCACAAAGAAAGTTCCAATGATAGAAATAATGATTCCTACACCAGCGATTGCCATTGGCAATAAGATAGGTCCAATTCCTCCGAAAGCATCGTCAATCGATCCTCCCATATCCTTAATAATATAATTTCCTAATACCATTGCAGCCAATACCGTAGCAACATAAGAACCAAATAAATCGGCTCCCATTCCTGCAACATCACCTACGTTATCTCCAACATTATCAGCAATAGTTGCTGGATTTCTTGGGTCATCTTCAGGAATTCCTGCTTCTACTTTTCCTACTAAATCAGCTCCTACATCAGCAGCTTTGGTGTAGATTCCTCCACCCACTCTTGCAAACAAAGCAATGGATTCAGCTCCCAGTGAAAATCCAGCTAAGGTTTCCAAAACTATAGTCATATCAGCGGTTGTAGTCCATTCTCCTCCCATGTACAATTGGAAGAAAAGAATAAAGAATGCAGTTAATCCTAGAACGGCTAGTCCTGCTACTCCTAATCCCATTACGGTTCCGCCACCAAAAGATACTTTTAATGCATTTGGCAAACTAGTTTTGGCAGCTTGTGTTGTTCTTACATTTGTTTTAGTCGCAATTCTCATCCCCATATTTCCGGCAACTGCCGAGAAAATTGCACCAATAATAAATGCTAAAATAATTAAGTATTCTGTGGTAGGAACGAAGTAAGCAACTCCTGCCAACACAATACTCGCTCCAATTACAAAAAAGGTAAGCAGTTTGTATTCGGCTTTTAAGAAGGCTAGTGCACCTTCGTAAATGTGATCTGAAATTTCTTTCATTTTACCATCTCCAGCATCTTGTTTCAATACCCATCCTCTTTTTACGAGCATGTAAAGCAATCCTATTACTGCCAAAATAATTGGCACGTAAATCATCATTTTTTCCATAAGTGTTTTGTTTTGTTTTTTTAACCTATAAAAATAAGTTTTTCATTAGAATTATCCAAGAAAGATTGTTTTCGGTTTTGGGTTAAAGAAGGGTTAAGGCAATCATTCAATTTTTTTTCATCTGTCATTCCTGTGCAGGCAGGAATCTAAGTGATGAGTAAAATTCTCGTGAGAGTTCTCGGTACAATCCCGATTGAAAAATCGGCAGCAATCTAGCCGATAGGATGAATTTGTCAGTTCGAGTGGTTTTACAAATGATTTCCGACAGCATATTATTTGTAAAATTATATCGAGAACTCGTTTTAAGATTCCCTTTTTCAAGGGAATGACAATGAGAGTGGATTACTAACTTTATAAAATCCAACAAAAAAAATGGATACCACAAATTATACAGAATTGAGATTGAGTAAGGGATGCAGAAAATTCATGAACAATGAGTTACAACTCATCCACAAATAAACTCTTCAGAGCCTTGTCGGCTAGGTGAAGTTCAGCTTCTTTTTTTGAGTCTTTGGCCGTGGAGCTTATTTTCTTCGAATTGATGTACAAAGTGCTTTTGTATTTGTTCGATTCTGGAAGTTTCTTACCCTTAAAAATTACTTGATTGTTGGTCTTTTGCCCCCAAACAATAAGTACGCTTTTAAAGTTGGTTTTGGCTTTGTCTAGTTCCTCCAAATTTATGTGCCGAATAAGAGATTTTGTGACGCTTTTTGTAGTTTTTTCAAATCCTTGTTCTAAGAAAATCGCTCCAATAATGGCTTCAAAAGCATTTCCCACGATGTTCTTGTACCCTCTTTGAAATTCCACCGCGATAATGTGTTCGTTGAGTCCTATGAGAGTTCCTATCTCATTCAGTTTGTCTCGGGTTACAATCTTGGAGGTAAGTACAGTTAATCCTCCTTCGTCTTTTTCGGGAAATTTGCGGTACAAATAAGAAGACACGATACCAGAAAGTATCGTGTCTCCTAAATATTCTAATCGTTCGTTGTTGCAGTCGGCCGACACAGATTTGTGTGTCAAAGCTTGCTTAAACAGCTCAATGTTTTTTGGTTTTACACCAAAATTTGAAACAAAATAGGAGGTAAGTACATCTTTTGACGCAAAGGCAGATTTACCCGAAGCGAAAAGAGCTTTTATCCTACTCATTACTTTATTGTTACTTCAGTTTTTTAGCTACTTCTACCTCGTGGTAAGCTTCAAATTGATCGCCTACTTGAAGGTCGTTGAATTTCTCCAATGCGATACCACATTCATATCCAAACTTCACTTCTTTCACATCGTCTTTGAAACGTTTCAGTGTAGCTAGTTTTCCGTTGTAAATTACAATTCCATCTCTAATCAATCTTACTTTCGCACTTCTCGTAATGTTTCCTTCCAAAACGTAACTACCAGCAATAGTTCCTACTTTAGAAATCTTAAAGATGTCTCTTACTTCGGCAGTTCCAAGAACTTCTTCTACAATGTCTGGAGATAACATTCCTTCCATTGCATCTTTCATTTCTTCGATTGCTTGGTAAATAATTGAGTACAATCTGATGTCGATTTCTTCTGTTTCGGCAATTCTTCTTGCTTGTGCCGTTGGTCTTACTTGGAAACCAATAATAATTGCATCCGATGCTGATGCCAACAATACATCCGACTCGGAGATTGCTCCTACCGCTTTATGGATTACGTTTACAGCGATTTCTTCTGTTGATAGTTTTAATAATGAATCTGTCAAGGCTTCGATAGATCCATCCACATCTCCTTTTACAATCACGTTCAATTCCTTGAAATCTCCAATCGCAAGTCTTCTTCCAATCTCTTCTAGTGTAATGTGTTTCTTCGTTCTTACACCTTGCTCTCTTTGCAGTTGTTCTCTCTTGGTAGCAATTTGTTTTGCCTCTTTTTCATCTTCCAGTACATTGAATTTGTCTCCTGCATTTGGAGCTCCATTCAATCCAATGATAGAAACTGGAGTAGCTGGACCAACTTCTTTTACTTTTTTACCATGCTCGTTGTGCATTGCTTTTACTTTTCCGTAAAAATGCCCAGACAATAGCATATCTCCTACTTTTAGAGTTCCTTTCTCTACCAAGATATTGGTTACATAGCCTCTACCTTTATCCAGAGATGATTCCAGTACTGCACCTTGTGCGTTTCTGTCCGGATTCGCTTTCAATTCAAGCAATTCTGCTTCAAGCAATACTTTTTCAAGTAAATCTTCTACACCTTGACCAGTTTTTGCCGAAATATCCATCGATTGGTATTTCCCTCCCCATTCTTCTACCAATAAGTTCATGGCAGAAAGCTGAGTTTTAACGTTGTCAGGATTTGCTCCTGGCTTGTCTATTTTGTTTATCGCAAAAACCATCGGTACGCCAGCTGCCTGACAGTGGTTTATTGCTTCTTTCGTTTGAGGCATGATTGCATCATCCGCTGCCACAATAATAATAGCAATATCTGTCACAGCTGCTCCCCTTGCTCTCATGGCAGTAAAGGCTTCGTGACCCGGTGTATCCAAGAAAGTAATTTGTCTTCCTGTGTCTTTACCAGTTACTTTGTAAGCACCAATGTGCTGTGTAATCCCTCCGGCTTCGCCATCGGCAATTTTTGCTTCTCTAATGTAATCAAGCAATGAAGTCTTTCCGTGATCTACGTGACCCATTACCGTAACAATAGGAGCTCTGTCTACTAAATCTTCTGGAGCATCCACAATTTCTTCTTCCTCTACACCAATCTGATCTTCAGCAGAAATAAATTCTACATCATATCCAAATTCATCTGCAATAATTGAAATAGTTTCAGCATCAATTCTTTGGTTAATCGAAGCAAATATTCCAAGGGACATACATGCTGAAATCACCTCTGTTGGAGTAACATTCATCAAAGAAGCTAAATCAGAAACAGTTACAAACTCTGTAAGTTTCAGGATTTTACTTTCTGCATCCTGCTTTTGTAAATCCTCTTCTCTTTTGTCGGCTACAGCCTGTCTTTTTTCTCTTCTGTATTTGTCTCCTTTTTTCTTTCCAGAATTACCACTTAATCGTGCAAGAGTTTCTTTGATCTCTTTTTGGATTTGTTCAGGAGTAATTTCTGCTTTTTGAGGTTTTTTACCTCTTGTATTGTTATTGCTGTTATTGTTTCCACCACGCTTAATGGTTTTTTCAATATTCACTTTCTTTATTCTCTTTCTCTTCGATTTTTCCTTGCTCTTATCAACAGGCAATTCAATTTTACCCAAAACGGTTGTACCGGTAAGTCTATCCGCTTTCGCTTTTATCGTCACATCTTCTTCCTTTTCATTAGGCTTTTCCGGAGTAGGAATTTCAGTTTTTGGTTCTTCTTTTTTCGCAGGAACCTCTTCCTTTTTCACCTCTTTGGCAACTACCGGCTTAGGCTCTTCTTTCTTAGCTTCAGCTTTTTTCTTCGGCCTGTTTGTTGCTTCCAAATCAATTTTCCCAAGAACTTCTAGTTTTTCTAGTTTAGCAGCAGAAGCTTTAATTGTTTCTGGCTCTACTTTTTTCTTAGGTTCTGGTATAGGCTCTTCCTCTTTAGGCTCCTCTTTCTTTGGTTCTTCTTTTACTTCTTGAACTGGTTCGGGAATTGGCTCAGGTTTAGGAGGCTCTACTTTTTTTGGTTTTGGATTTAGATCCACAGTCCCCAAAATTTCAGGCTTTTTCAATTCCTCAACTTTCGCCTTTATTACTTCTTCTTCCACTTTAGGAGCTTCTTCAACAACAGGTTTTTTCTCCCTGCTTGCAACCACTTCTTTGGCTTTGGCTTTTTCTATTTTAGCATCCTCAAATTCTGCAAGAAGAATGTTGTATGCGTCTTCCTCCACTTTCGTGTTCGGGCTAGACTCTATCTCCACACCTTTTGATTTCAAATGATCAACAAGGGAAGATATTCCAACGTTCAACTCTTTTGCTATTTTACTTAGTCTTTTAACCGCCATGTAGTAATGTTGTTTTGCTCTTTTTCTTAAAAATATAGTTTATTTGGTGAAATTCAAATTATTTTATTCAAACTCAGACTTCAAAATTGACAAAATCTCATCAATTGTTTCCTCTTCAAGGTCTGTTCTTTGAACTAAATCTGCTTTTCCAATCGCCAATACGCTCTTAGCAGAATCGCACCCAATAGCTTTCAACTCATCGATAATCCATGAATCAATTTCATCCGAGAATTCACCCAAATCGACATCTTCGATATCTTCTGCACCTTCTCTATATACGTCAATTTCGTATCCAGTAAGTTTACCAGCCAACTTTATGTTTTGTCCTCCTCTACCAATTGCTTTCGAAACTTCATCTGGGTGCAAGTATACGTTTGCTCTTCCTGTTTCTTCTACAATTTCCACAGAACCAACTTTTGCAGGACTCAAAGCTCTTTGTATCAATAGCTTTTCGTTTTCGGTGTAGTTGATTACGTCAATATTTTCGTTTCTTAATTCTCTTACAATACCGTGGATTCTTGCTCCTTTCATTCCCACACATGCTCCTACAGGATCTACTCTGTCGTCATACGATTCTACAGCCACTTTTGCTCTATCTCCGGGAGTTCTTACGATTTTCTTGATAGTAATCAATCCATCAAAAATTTCTGGAATTTCCAATTCAAATAATCTTTCTAGGAAATGCGGAGAAGTTCTAGACAGGATAATTCTTGGTGAATTATTAATATGGTCAACTCTTTCGATAACGGCTCTAATTGTATCGCCTTTTTTGAAAAAATCTCCAGGAATTTGCTCCATTTTTGGCAAAATCAATTCGTTTCCTTCCTCATCCAAGATAAGCATTTCTCTTTTCCAAATCTGGTACACTTCACCAGTCATCAATTCTCCTAGCTTGTCTTTGTATTTTTTGTATACGTTGTCTTTTTCCAATTCCATGATTTTGTTAATCAGGTTTTGTCTCAAAGCCAATATATTTCTTCTTCCAAAATCTTCAATCTTTACTTCAATAGCAATCTCTTCTCCAATCTCAAAGTCGTCCTCAATTTTTAAAGCATCAGCCAATTCAATTTCCAAGGCATCGTCTTCGCTCATTCCGTCTTCTACAATCACCTTATTTATCCAAAGTTCCAAATCACCTTTGTCCACGTTTATGATGACGTCCAAGTTTTCGTCTGTTCCGTTTTGCTTTCTTATCATTGCACGGAAAACCTCTTCCAATACGCCAAGCATCGTAACTCTGTCGATGTTTTTAAACTCTTTAAACTCAGAAAATGAGTCAATTAAATTGATACTGTCCATTCCTTAATTATTTAAATTTTACTATTATTTTGGTTTCTTTAATTTCTTCAAACGAGAGTTTGAACTCGTTATTTACTTTTATCTTTTTCTTCTTACCTTCTACTCTTTCTTTGGTTTCGTTCGTCAGAACTATTCCGTTTTCAGTCACTTCTTCTAATACACCTTCTATAGTTTTACTAGAAGCCAACATTACTTTCACTTCTTTTCCTAAGTTTTTGATGTATTGCTGAGTTACTTTGAATGGCACACTTAAACCAGGAGAAGTTACTTCCAGTTCAAAATCTTCTTCTTCGCGATCGAGATTGTGCTCCACCTGACGACTGAATGCTATGCAATCATTGATAGAAATAGGCTCTGTTTTGTGATCTATTTCAATGTAAATTTTGCTAGAGTTACTAATTTTTAAATCAACTAAATAAAACTCAGGGTTTTCCTCTAGTTTCTCATTAATAAGTGCGAGTACGGTGTCTTTTTGTATCATTTTTATCCCAATAAAAAAGGAGCTATTCAGCTCCTTCCTTTCTTCTATTACGATGCAAATGTACACAAATATTTGATTTTACACTAATTTTAATGTGTTTTATTAACAAAGTGGCTCGATCACCTCTCCTGGTAAACAACTTCGGTCACCGTTTGCCCAACAGCTTTGAGCGTGTTTTTATCAATGATTTTCATATTGTCTTCGTGCGTATGATGAAAATCTCCAAATGTGTTTTCATTTGGGTCATAGCTAATTATATCAATACTGGGTATGTTTGCCAAGGCATTTACATACAAATGATCGTCTGTAATAGCTTGATATTGATTAAGTTCGGCATCAATGAAGTAATTTCCATATCCTAGCTTTTTAGCTGTGCTCCATACTTTTTCCACTACATTTCGGGCATGGTACATAGAGATATATTCTTTAGGAAATTGTGCGTTGGCAGCTCCTACCATATCCAACAAAATACCGTATTGAGGTTGGTAATTCGCTATCGGTGGATTGTTTGCCCAATACTGAGAACCCAAACACCAGCTGTCTTGCATAGAACTGATACTTCCTTCAAATGTGCCGTAGTCTTCTGCATCAAATAAAATAATATCTACACCAATAGTGGGTTCTTTCAGGCTAAATTGTCTTGCCATTTCTAGTAAAACTCCAACACCGCTTCCGCCATCGTTGGCTCCATCAATCGGTTCAGATTTACGTTCGGTATCTTTGTCTGCAACTGGTCTTGTATCCCAGTGAGCAAATAGCATAACTCTTTTACTTTTTTCTGGAGAAAACTGAGCAATAATGTTTTTCATGTTTAATTTGTCGCCATTAAAGGCCGTAACCACAGCTTCTTGAACAAGAGTTGTTGCTCCGTAGTTTTTTAGCTTGTTTTCCATCCAAATCGCACATTGGGTGTGTGCTTCTGTATTTGGAACTCTTGGGCCAAAATCTACTTGATTTTGAATAAATTGATAGGCGGAATCTTGATTAAAAACTGGAGTTTGAACTCGGATAATTTCTGTTGGTTTGTCTCCGGCTGCTGGTTTTATCGGGCGAGTTTCCTCTCCGCCACAACTACCCAAAAACACAAAAATTAGAGCGTATATTCCTAGTTTTTTTCCCATGTTGTTCCTTCTCGTGAGTCTTTTAATTCAATAGAAAGACTCGTTAATTTATTTCTTATTTCATCTGCAAGTGCAAAATTTTTGTTGTCTTTTGCTTCTTTTCTTAATTGAATAAAAAGCTGCATCAATTCTTCGGTAACGCTGTCTTGCGAAACTGTTTTTGTAGTGGCTTTAAGTCCCAAAACATCTACCACAAAATCATTCATGGTTTTGGTCAACTGGGCCAAGTCAATCTCGGTAATTGTTTCTTTATCAGCTGCAATTCCGTTTATCATTTTTACACCATCAAACAAATGTGCAATAAGGATCGGAGTATTAAAGTCATCATTCATTGAAGTAACACATTTTTCTTGTAGTGTCGTAACATCAACCGTGGATGATTCACTCGTTTTAAGTTCTTTTAACGTTTCCATGGCTTTCATTAGCTTTTCGCAACCTTTTTCGGAGGCAGAAAGTGCAGAGCTTGAAATATCGAGTGTACTCGAATAATGAGATTGAAGAATAAAGAAACGAATGACATTTTCTGAAAATCCTTTCTCCAACAAATCGTGGTTACCGGTTTTCAATTCTTCTATGGATACAACGTTCCCAACAGATTTACTCATTTTTGCACCATTCATGGTAAGCATATTGGTGTGCATCCAATAATTGGCTGGATCAGATTTTCCGCCAGCTTTACTTTGTGCAATTTCACATTCGTGGTGCGGAAACTTTAAATCCATTCCTCCTCCATGAATGTCGAATGTGTCGCCCAAGTATTTGGTACTCATAACAGTACATTCCAAATGCCAACCCGGAAATCCTTCTCCCCAAGGAGAATTCCATCGCATGATGTGACTTTCGTCTGCGTTTTTCCAAATTGCAAAATCCAGTGGGTTTCGTTTTTCGCTTTGCCCATCAAGTTCTCTTGTGTTGGAGAGCAAATCTTCAATTTTTCGCCCCGATAATTTACCGTAGTGGTGAGATTGGTTATATTTCTGAACATCAAAATAAACAGATCCTCCTGCTTCATAAGCAAATCCTTGATCGATAATTTCTTGTACAAGTTCTATTTGTTCTATCAAATGACCAGTTGCAGAAGGCTCAATACTAGGTGGAGTAATGTTGTAAGCTTTCATCACATCATGAAATCCATTGGTGTAGTGTTGCACTACTTCCATAGGTTCTAAGTTTAGTAATTTTGCTTGTTTGCCGATTTTGTCTTCACCCGAATCCGCATCATTTAATAAATGACCTACATCGGTTATGTTTCTTACATACCGAACAGAATATCCCAAATATTTGAGGTAACGGTATACAATATCAAACGACAAAAAAGTACGCACATTTCCGATATGAACATCGCTGTAAACAGTTGGTCCGCATACATACATACCCACATGATTGTCAATGATAGATTTGAATTCTTCTTTTTTGCCCGATAAGGTATTGTAAATATGTAGCTTGCTCATGTTTTTCGATTAGTCTCGTAAAATTAATAAAATTGAATTACGAAAAGCTATTTCTTAATTATCAATTACAATTTAATTAGCTTTGTATCATGATAAATCAAGACCAATTAAATGGACTATCACAAAGACTGGCGGACTTAAACCGCTATCTTTGACTTAGATAGTAAAAGAGTAGAAATTGAGGAAGAAGAGATAAAAACTCATGATCCTAATTTCTGGGATGATCCGGCAGCGGCAGAAAAGCTTCTGAAGGTCATTAATGGTAAAAAATATTGGACACAATCTTTCGATTCTCTTGTGGGGATGAAAGAAGATATTGAAGTATTAATCGAATTTTTTAATGAAGGAGAGGACAATGAAGCAGAAATTGACGCATTGCATTCTAAGCTAATTGAAAAACTTGAGGATTTAGAATTCAAGAACATGCTTTCTTCCGAAGAGGATAAATTAAGTGCTGTACTTCAAATTACTGCAGGAGCTGGAGGAACAGAAAGTTGCGATTTTGCCGAAATGCTCATGAGAATGTACTTGATGTGGAGCGAGAAGAGCAAGTTCAAGGTAAAAGAACTCAATTTTCAGGCTGGAGATGCTGCAGGAATCAAAACTGTAACAATAGAAATAGAGGGTGAATTTGCCTTTGGATATTTAAAAGGTGAAAATGGTGTTCATCGTTTGGTGCGAGTAAGCCCATTTAATGCACAAGGAAAAAGAATGACCTCTTTTGCATCGGTTTATGTGTATCCTTTGGTGGATGATACAATTGACATTAAAATAAACCCTGCCGATATTTCTTGGGATACTTTCCGAAGTGGTGGAGCTGGAGGACAAAACGTAAACAAAGTAGAAACTGGAGTAAGACTAAGGCACGCACCATCGGGAATTGTAATTGAAAATACTGAAACTCGTTCTCAACTTGGAAATAGAGAAAAAGCAATGCAATTGCTTAAATCCCAGTTGCATGAAATTGAGATGCAAAAGCAGCTTGAAGCTCGAAATGAAATTGAGGGAGAGAAGAAGAAAATTGAATGGGGATCTCAAATTAGAAGTTACGTGCTGGACGATAGAAGAGTAAAGGATCATAGAACAAACTACCAAGAAAGTAATCCAGATGCTGTATTGGATGGGAATCTAGACGGTTTTTTGAAGGCTTATTTAATGGAGAATTAGGATGGAATTAGAGGTTTTATACGAAGACAATCACTTGATTGTGATCAATAAACGATCTGGCGATTTGGTGCAAGGGGACAAGACGGGCGACAAACCTTTGTCGGAGATGGTAAAGGAATATATCAAAGAAAAATACAACAAACCGGGCGAAGTGTATTTGGGTGTTGCTCACCGAATTGATAGACCTACATCGGGGATTGTGATTTTTGCCAGAACAAGCAAAGCACTCACTCGTTTGAATAAAATGTTTCAGGACAAAGAAATTCAGAAAACATACTGGGCGGTTGTTCAAAACGCACCCGAAGCAGAATCGGCAGTTTTGACTCATTGGCTCAAGAGAAATACACAACAAAACAAATCCTATGCACATTACAAAAGCATAGGATCGGGAAGTAAAGAATCAACCTTGACTTACCAATTGAAAGCAAAATCTAAAAATTATTTTTTGTTGGAGGTATTGCCAAAAACGGGTCGGCATCACCAGATAAGGTGTCAGTTGAGTTTTATTGGTTGCCCCATAAAAGGAGATTTGAAATACGGAGCGAAGCGCTCAAATCCTGATGGTTCCATTCATCTGCATGCAAGAGGAGTTGAGTTTTTACATCCCGTAAAAAAGGAACCTTTGAAAATTATTGCACCACCACCCAAGGAAGTGGTTTGGGATAGTTTTGTTTAAGTTACATAGTTTAATTTCATTCCTTCGAAGGCAGGAATCTGTGTCTTTATAATAGATAATCAGCCCAACAAAACCCTCTCCACGTGATTTCCGCCAAAAGCATAAGGAATGTAATTGTAGCTAGAAATTTCTTTAGTGATAATGATGTTCGATTTTTTACCCACCGTAATTGAACCATGTGTGTCGCTAATTCCCATCGCATAAGCAGAATTTAGAGTCACAGCATTGATTGCTTCTTCGGGAGTAAGTTTTTGATAAATACAAGCCAATGAAATTACAAAAGGAATTTTCCCAGAAGGAGTAGAGCCAGGGTTGTAATCTGTGGCTAAGGCAATAGCCAAACCTTCGTCAATCATTTTGCGGACTGGCGCAAAAGGTATTTTTAAGAAAAAAGAACAAGACGGCAAAGCTGTTGGCATTGTTTCAGATTGGTGCAAATCTTCAATGTCTTTTTCTGTCATTACTTCCAGATGGTCAAGCGAAAGGGCATTGTGTTTTATTCCAGCTTGAATTCCTCCAATGCTCGTAAACTGATTTACGTGAATCTTGGATTTTAAACCGTATTTTGCTCCAGCTTCCATTATTCGCTCGGCATCGGCAACAGTAAAGTAATTTGTTTCACAAAATATATCAATGTAATCGGCTAAGTTTTCTGCTTTGATAACCGGTAAAACTTCGTCAATGAGCATGTCCAAATATCCGTCTTTGTTTCCTTTGAATTCTGGTGGAACAGCATGTGCTCCCAAAAATGTTGCTTTGATGGTTAAGTCAGAATCAGATTTTAGTCGTTTGATTACTCTCAAGATTTTAAGTTCTGCTTCTAAGGACAATCCGTATCCACTTTTTATCTCAACCGCACCAGTTCCATGACTTTTTATTTCCTCTAATCTGGTCCAGGCAGCCTTGTACAGTTCTTCTTCGCTGGCAGTTTGTAATCGCTTGGCCGAGTTAATTATTCCTCCTCCACGAGCAGCAATTTCTTCGTAGGTTAGCCCGTTTATTCTGTCTACAAATTCGGTCTCTCTAGTTCCAGTAAACACCAAATGAGTGTGCGAGTCGCACCAAGCAGGAAGTACAATTTTTCTTGTACAATCAACTAGTTTTGTGTTGTCGCTTTCAGGTAAGTTTTCCATTTTTCCAAACCCCGAAATCAATCCATTTTCTGTTTCCAAATAAGCATTTTCAATGGTATTTAATATTCCCATTTCTTTTCCTTTGAGTTTTAGAACAGAAATATCTTCTTGTATTCCAGATAATTGCTTGATATTGGTGTAAGTTGTTTTCATAGGTGTAAAAGGTTGTTTTCAAATGTAAAAATAATTTTATGGAATAAAGGAATGGAAGAATCAAATCCTCAGATTTTAATTACATTTGTTAGTAAGTAAAAAAACTATCTAATATGTCAAACAAAAAAATCACAAAAGTAAGTAGCGACAAAGCTTCAAATAATGGTTCGAGCGAGCCATGGAAACCAACAGCCGACAACAAATCAAAGGCAGTAACATTTAGAGTGATAGCCGCTATTGCGTGGCTAGTAGCTATTGGGTTCGAGATATGGGGAATCATGAAACTTCGAGGAGGAGATGTGCAAGAAAATGGAATGACAATGCTCATTGTGTTGATTGTAATCGCTTTGATATTTGCGGTAGCCGGAAACTTATTGTGGAAAAAAGCGAATCGTTTAGATCCTGCTTCTAAAAAAGAAAAGTTTAAGTTTTGGGTTCAAAACCAATTGGGAGCAATTATCAGTGCAATAGCCTTTTTACCTTTGGTAATTTTAATCCTTACCGATAAGAATATTGACGGAAAACAAAAAGGAATTTTAGGTGCAATTGCTGGTGCTGCTTTGTTAATAGGAGTTGGAACAGGAATTGATTTTAATCCTGCATCTGTAGAGCAATATACAGAGGAAACAAGATTGGTAGAAACCCTTACTGGGCAAGATTTTGTGTTTTGGACCAAATCTGGAAAAAAGTATCACCTCTACAATACTTGTGGCTACATAAACAGCGACAGAACTGACGAAATATTTGAAGGAACTGTAGGTGAAGCTAAAGCAATGAAAAAGATCTCGGAATTGTGCAGCCGATGCCAAGGTCAGGCAGAAAAAGAGAATACAATTGATCTGGAAGATGCAGTAAATGAACTTCCTGATGAATTAGAAGTAGCAGAGTAATTTATTTACCGTAATTCATCTTTATTCTTGTTTCATCTCAGAATTAAGAGGAATAGAAACGCTTAGCCAAAGAGAACGAGTTAAAAGTTGACCTACGCTATTTTCATATTGAGATAAATTCCTAAGTCCATATTCTGAGTCTAATCGAAGTGAAATTCTTTTTAAGTTGTAGGAAATTGACCATTTTAAGCCAATGTCTATTCGTCTGACATCATAGATTTCATCTCCCTCAGCTTGGTCTTTGAATTTTAGATTTCCGCTACCAAGATTGTAATAAGTCTCACCATCGAGAGTAAGCTTCCAATTGTATTTTTGGGTGGCAAATATATTAACACCCAAAAAACCTCCAGCTCCCAGTTGTATTCTGTTTTTCCCAAGTGGTATATCGTAGTTTAAAGTTATTGGTATAGATGCACTAAAAAGACTAGATTTTGAATTGTATTCAAATTCATAATTAGTTTTATACTCATTGTAGGAAAAACCACTTCTTTTCACATTAATTTGAACCCCAGAATACAAGGAAATTCTTTTGGTTAGAGCATGTCGAATTCCAATTCCTGTATTCAGTGAAAATTTTGGGTCTTGAAGAGAAGTATTGTCTGGCGTTTTTTCTGTGAAAGTTGACGTACCTATACCAATATTGAAAGCAACTTCTTGGGAAAGCGTCAAAAAGTAAAAACTGAATAACAAAAGGGCTAAAAGGAAGAATTGTTTCATAATACGAGTGTTTTAATCAAACTTATCTCAATATAATCAGTTTTAAAAAGAACAAAAAGTCATAAAATGACACAAATTGATAAATATAGGCTAGAGTAAACATTGCTTTTACAGCATATAGGGTTGTCAAAAAACTGACATGAATTTAAACTGACATGAATAAGCAGAATTCCTTTAAAATGAAAATGCAAAGACTTTACGTAGTTTCGGTTAATTACCGTATTTTTGTAAAAATTTTGAACTTATGGCATTAAAATGCGGAATTGTTGGGCTTCCCAATGTAGGGAAATCAACACTATTTAATTGTTTATCGAATGCGAAAGCACAATCGGCAAACTTTCCTTTTTGTACGATAGAACCAAACTTGGGAACTATTTCGGTGCCAGATAAGAGGCTCACAGAACTCGAAAAACTAGTAAATCCAGAAAGAGTAATGCCTACAACTATCGAAATAGTTGACATTGCAGGATTAGTAAAAGGAGCGAGTAAAGGAGAAGGATTAGGAAATAAGTTTTTGGCAAATATTCGCGAAACTGATGCGATTATCCATGTTTTGAGATGTTTTGATGACGATAACATTGTTCACGTAGATGGAAGTGTAGACCCAGTAAGAGACAAAGAAATCATTGACATTGAACTTCAATTGAAAGATTTAGAAGCAGTAGAATCAAAAATTAAATCTCTGGGAAAAGCAGCAGCTTCGGGAGACAAAACTGCAGTTCGTCAGCATGCTATTTTAACTCAATTGAAAGAAAAATTAGAAGCTGGAAAATCAGGAAGAGAAGTTATTGTGGAAGCGGAAGACGATGTAAAATTTGTGAAAGATTTACAATTGCTCACCACCAAGCCAGTATTGTATTTATGTAATGTAGATGAAGGATCTGTGAGCGAAGGAAACAAATATGTGGATCAAGTAAGAGATGCAGTTTCTGCTGAAAATGCA
>Ga0233438_10001225_pt1 | contig 28794 bp, 32 predicted proteins | sample SI_123_September_FD_182720 | JGI IMG/M metagenome (GOLD analysis project Ga0233438, IMG submission 182720) | Seawater microbial communities from Saanich Inlet, British Columbia, Canada - SI_123_September2016_10_MG | ecosystem: Environmental > Aquatic > Marine > Inlet | place: Canada: British...
TTGATAAAAGTTTAAGCCCCCTTAATGAATTGGTTTTACCGTTTGTTTTAAGGGGGTTTTATTTATAAAAAAGCATGGAAAAAAAGTGGTTTGTTGTCTATACCCGGCCTAAGCAGGAGCTTAAAGTAGCTACCCAGCTCTCCGCTATGGGAATTACAAACTACTGCCCCACTATAACCCTTTTAAAACAATATTCCGATAGAAAGAAAAAAGTTACCAAACCCCTACTTTCTTCTTATGTAATGGTTCAGTTAGAAGAGAAAGAGCGTAATAAAGTTTTTACCTGTAATGGCATTGTTCGTTATCTCTTTTTCCTTGGAAAACCAGCGGTTATTCCGGCCTCTGATATTAATCTGATGCAGGGCCATTTGAACGGGGTATATAACTACAGTAAAATAACTACTTTATCAGTGGGAGATTCCCATACGATTACCGAAGGTCCTTTTTCAGGGGTTTCGGGAAAAGTAGTTGAGACGAATAATACAAAAGTTAAATTAGAGCTTACCTGTTTAGGGATGCGAATTACCCTTAGAAAACAGGCGGCTTAAAAGATTAACTTTTTTAATTTTTAATAAGTAATATACCTTTGCCCAATTGGGACAGATGCGGCGGAGCCGTCCAAAAAAAACAAAAATTTCAACTATGCTAGGTGAGCTGATCACTTCTAAAACACGCCTTCGACTACTAATTAAATTTTTTATCTCCCAGGCCAATCGTGGGTATCTTAACGGGCTTGCCACTGAGATGGGGGAATCCACCAACGCTATTCGTAAAGAGCTCAATCACCTTCAAGGAGCTGGGTACTTAGAAAAAGTGAAAGTGGATAATAAAGTTGAGTATAAGGCCAATATCAAACACCCGCTTTTTGAAGTCATGCAAAAAGTGGTTTTTAAACACCTCGGTTTAGAAGATGTGGTGGAGACTGTATTGGAGCGTATGGGAGATGTAGATCAGATTATCTTAGTAGGGGATTATGCCAAAGGAAACGACTCCGGTCTTATTGAAGTGTTTTTAATAGGACAGGGCCTCAATATGGAATACATCACCCAGCTAGAGGATAAAATTGAAGATCTAATCGGTCGAAAGGTGAGTTTTTATCTTGCCTCTAAATTTTTAGCCGATAGAGAACATATTGTACTATTTAATTCAAAAGACAAATGATATCTATCGAAAGTGAAGAGCGTCCTTGGGGACGGTTTTTTGTTTTGCATGATGAGCCCAATTATAAGCTTAAGCGAATAGAGGTAGATCCAGGAGGAAGACTATCTTATCAATACCATCATAAACGCTCTGAGGCTTGGACGATTGTGGAAGGGATTGGAGTAATTACCTTGGATGGGATAGATAAAGAATATACTAAAGGAGAGACTGTACTGATTCCTCAAGGGGTAAAACACCGGATTGAAAACAAAGGAAAAGTAAAAGTTGTCTTTATAGAAGTCCAAACAGGGACATACTTTGGAGAGGATGATATAGTTCGTATTGAAGATGATTATAATAGAAAGTAAATGAGTAAACCAAAAGCGATTATAGTATCTGGTTATTTTAACCCGCTTCATAAAGGGCATTTGGAGCTTTTTGAAAAAGCAAAAGCAGCAGGAGATCAGATTTGGGTAATTGTAAATAGCGATCTTCAAAGAGAGCTTAAGGGAAGTAAGGAGTTTATGGATGAAAATGAGCGCCTTATTATTGTAAGGGCTATTGGAATTGTAGACAAAGCCCTTATCTCAATAGATACAGATAAAACACAATGTGCAACGCTTGCTGATTTAGCAGATAAGTATTCTTATCAGTATGAGCTTTATTTTGCAAACGGAGGTGATCAGAATAATGATTCTATACCAGAGGCTTCCGTTTGTAAAGAAAAAGGAATTGATCTTTTAGAAGGACTAGGGGATAAGATTCAGTCTTCTTCTTGGCTGTTAAAAAAATAAAAATGAAAATAAAAAATATTTGTTGTATAGGGGCCGGATATGTAGGCGGGCCAACCATGGCAGTAATTGCCCTTAAAAATCCTGGCATTACTGTAACTGTTGTTGATATAAATAAAGATAGAATTGATGCCTGGAACGGTCCTTTAAACAGTTTACCGATCTTTGAACCTGGTTTATCCGAGGTTGTTGAGCAAACTCGCGGGAAGAATTTGTTTTTTTCTACAGATATTGATTCAGCAATAAGAAAGGCAGAAATGATTTTTATTTCTGTAAATACTCCTACTAAAACATATGGGGAAGGTAAAGGATTTGCTTCAGATCTAACTTATATAGAACAGTCCGCAAGGCATATTGGAAGGGTAGCAAATACAGATAAAATCATTGTAGAAAAATCTACACTTCCGGTAAGAACCGCTGAGAAAATTAAAGAGGTACTTGAGGCTGAGTCTGGTGATAATAATTTTGAAGTATTGTCAAACCCAGAGTTTTTAGCCGAAGGAACTGCAATAGAGGATTTGTTAAATGCAGATCGTGTTTTGATAGGAGGAGATGAAACAGATACAGGTAAAAAGGCAGTTGATACATTAGTAAAAATATATAATGGCTGGCTGCCTAAAAAAAGAATCCTTACAACTAATGTATGGTCCTCTGAACTTTCAAAGTTAGCAGCAAATGCAATGTTAGCTCAGCGGATTTCATCTATAAATAGTTTATCAGCTCTATGTGAAAAAACAGGAGCAAACATAGATGAATTATCTAAGGCGATAGGTATGGATTCAAGAATTGGCTCAAAATTTTTAAAAGCCTCTGTAGGTTTTGGGGGCAGTTGTTTTCAAAAGGATATTTTAAATCTTGTATATTTATGTAAATACTATGGTCTAGAAGAAGTTGCTGAATATTGGCATCAGGTTGTAAAAATTAATGATTACCAAAAGCAAAGATTCGCAAAAAATATTATTGAAGGATTAAATGGAACTGTAAACAAGAAAAAGGTTACAATTCTTGGGTGGGCTTTTAAGAAAGACACCAATGATTCGAGAGAATCATCATCAATTTATGTTACCCATCACTTACTTGAAGAAGGAGGTGAAATTCATATTTATGATCCAATGGTTAAAGAAGATCAGATAATTAGTGATCTTAAATATCTTTGGGACTCAAAAGAAGTTTCAGTTAAATTTCAAAAGCAATACCTTGAAAATATTTTTTATCATAAAGAGTATTTATCAGCAGTTGAAGGCTCCTATGCAACAGCAATACTTACCGAATGGGATGAGTTTAAATCTTATGATTGGGGAAGTTTAAAAAAGAAAATGATTAAACCAGTAAGGATATTCGATGGGAGAAACATTTTAAACGATAACGAAATAATTAAAATAGGTAATTAAATGAAAATAAAGCACTTAGATTACTATTTAGAAAATTTAATCAAAAAATTAAATGGTAGAGGTAATATGAACCCCAGCACTAATGGAGAATATCATTTAATTGATAAATTATTAGAATTAAATAATGGTAAATTTATTTTTTTTTGATGTCGGGGCAAACAAGGGAGAACACACAATTTATTTCCTTAAAAAAGCCTCAAAATCAAAAATAGATTTTAATGTTTTTTCTTTTGATCCCTTTCCAAACGCAATTGAAATAATTAAAAAAAAGTTAAGTGATCACAAATTCACAGATAAAATTAAAATCATTCAAAAAGCTAAATCAGACAAGGAAGGTAAATCATCTTTTTTCTATGACTCAAAAGAACAAGCATCAGGTCAAAATTCACTAATTGATCATTATATGTTAGATTCAAAAATAGACGTAGACACAATAACTTTAGATTCTTTTTGCAAAAGTGAAAATATTGGTAAAATAAATTTTCTAAAAATAGATATAGAGGGATACGAAATCAACGCTTTGAAGGGAGCGAAAATGCTTCTCAATAATAATAAAATTGATTATTTACAACTTGAATATAATCAAACTTGGATTGAAGCAGGTGCATTAATTAAAAAGTTATTAGATATAACTAAAAATAATTACAAACTATTCATACTTCGAAAAAATAATCTTTTATCAATAAATAATTATCATTATGTTTTGGATGATTTTTTTTATTGTAATCTATTACTTGTAAATAAAAATAAACCATTACCCTTTAAAGTTAAAAGAAAAGCATTGCCTTTTATTTAATAATGAATCTTTTCAAAAAAGGTATTTATTGGAATTTATTCAGGACTTTAATTGAAAGGGCTTTTATGTTTTTTCAGCAAATTATTTTAGCATGGTATCTTGTTCCTGAAGATTTTGGTTTTTTTTCTTCAATAAGTTCAATTTTAGCTATTTGCTCATTTTTTGCTTTTTTTGGCTTAAATGAAATAATTGTAAACAGATTTAAATTTATTGACCTATGGGAGCCAGTATTTAATACTATAAATTACATATTAATATTTCTTTCTTTTCTAATATATATTTTAATATCAATAATAGTTAATGGAGCTGCAATTGAAATTTTAGATTTAATTCTAATTTATGGAATATTATTTTTTACAGATGGTTTAAAAACTTTAGACCAAATAAAGCTCAATGTTTGGGGGAATTATTCTTTTATGTCACTAGCAAGATTATGTCATACATTTATTTTGACTTTAGTATCAATTTTATTAGCAAAATTAAACTTTGGCGTTTTGTCAATTATCATTTCTTTAATATTAGCATCTTCTGTAGAGTTTATAATTTTAAGATATAAATCAAAATCTTCTTTTAATTTTTCAAAGAGCGTAAGAAAAGTTAGAACTTTACTTTTATATAGTATTAAACTCACAGGATTTAATTTAAGCTGGAGATTAATAAACTATTTAGATTTTATTTTAATATCTTATTTTTTAGGAGATGAGAAAGCAGGTTTATATTTTATGGCATTTAATTTATCAGTTCAAGCCCTAAACATCTTTTTATCTTTTTTACCAAATATTATATTTTCTAGTAATATTAGGGATCAATTAACAATGAGTCAAACAAATGATAGAATTCAGAAAACTACTTTGTTTTTGATTATTTCTACTGCACCAATTTTTTTTGGATTGTTTGTCTTTTCAGAGCAAGTTATATTCTATTTATTTAATGAAAAATGGGATGGAACAATACCTCTTTTAAAAATATTATCACTTGCAATGATTCCAAGGGTTTTATCCTCTCAATGGACTTTGATACCTTTAATTAAATCAAGATACTCTTACCTTTCTAGGGTTTCATTTTATTATTTGGTCTTATTTATATTTTTAATTTGTTTTGGTATAAATACTTTTGATTTGAATGGAGGGGTATTTGCAATTTTAATTTTCTATTTATCTACATTATTATTATCAAAAAACTATTTACTTAAATCAAATAAATATTTAACTGAAACAATTCTTATAATAGTGTATTCATTTTTCAGTTATTTAGTTTTTTCTAATATGATATTTTTTGAAAATGATTTAATTAACATGATTTCGGTTATTTTACTCTCTTTAATTTTATATGGCACTTCAATTTATTTTACATGTCCAAAAACAAAAAAAATATTTCATGAAATCCTTAGATTTTCTTAATTATTATCTATGCAAACAAAAATAAAAGCAGTTTTATTTGATCTAGATGGTGTTTTGGTTGAAGCCAAAGAAATTCATTTTAATTCATTAAATGAAGCATTACCAAAAAAATATAAAATATCTTGGAAAGAACATCTTACTTTTTATGATGGATTGAAAACAAATCAAAAATTAATACTATTAAATGAAAGAAAAGGCTTGCCTCAAAGTGAATTTGAAAATATTTGGATCAAAAAGCAAAAAACAACTCATTTAATGCTAGAAAACATTAAGGCAAACAATGAATTAAAAAAATTATTTAAACTTTTAAAAAAGAATAACTTAAAGGTTGCTGTTTGTTCTAATTCAATAGCAAGCACAGTAAAGACAGTATTGAAAAAACTTCAATTATTTCAATACATTGATTTTATTGCAAGTAATGAAGATGTAGTAAATTCAAAGCCTCATCCTGAGATCTATTGGAAGGCGATGACTCAATTTAATATTTACCCATATGAAACTTTAATAGTCGAAGATTCTCCATTCGGATTAAAGGCAGCATCGAATTCTGGGGCCTGTGTTTTAAGAGTTAAAAGCCCTAAAGAATTAACAAGAGAGCTAATATTTAATTTCTTAAAAAGCCCAGTAAAAGTTTTTGAACCAAAATGGAAAGATGAAAAATTAAATGTAGTTATTCCAATGGCTGGAGCAGGTTCACGTTTTCAAAAGGCCGGATTTACATTTCCAAAGCCATTAATCGAGATTGCAGGAAAACCCATGATTCAAATTGTTGTTGATAATTTGAATATTGACGCAAATTATATTTTTATAGTTCAGAACGAACATAGAAATAATTTTAATTTAGACACCTCTCTTAATCTTATTGCACCTAATTGTAAAATTATTGGGATAGATGGTATAACTGATGGGGCCGCTTGTACTGCTTTACTTGCAAAAGAATTTATTGATAATGAAAATCCCGTTTTTTTTGCTAATAGTGATCAGTTTGTTGAGTGGAGTTCAAATGAGTTTTTTTATGCAATGCAAGAATATGGAGCAGACGGAGGAATTCCAACATTTAAGTCAACTCATCCAAAATGGAGTTTTGTTAGATTAGATGAGGGAAACAATGTAGTTGAGGTTCAGGAAAAAAATCCAATTTCAGATATGGCTACCGTAGGGTTTTATTATTTCAAAAAAGGAAGTGAGTTTGTTAAAAATGCTGAGGAAATGATAAAAGCTAATGATCGTGTAAATGGTGAATTTTATTTATGCCCTGTTTATAATTATTTAATTAAAAATAAAGGAATTGTAAAAGCGTCAAATATTGAGGAAATGTGGGGTTTAGGCACACCTGAAGATTTAGATTCATTCCTTAAACTTAAATTTAGTAAATGAGATTTATTAGTCATAGAGGTAATTTAAATGGCAAGGATATAAAAAATGAAAATAAACCTAAAATAGTTGATCATGCTATTAATTTGGGTTTTGAATGTGAAATAGACATTTGGTATACAGATGGTAAGCTTTTTTTAGGACACGATTTTCCGCAAATATATATAGAGGATAATTATATTTTTGATAGAGTTAATCATCTATGGATTCACTGTAAAAATATTCAAGCCTTAACTTGGTGTAAATCTATAAAGAATAAAAAATTAAATTTTTTCTGGCATGAAAGCGATCTAGTTACATTAACTTCTTTGGGAAATATTTGGGCTTTCCCAGGGAAACAACCAATTGAAAATAGTATTGCTGTAATGCCTGAAATACACGATGATCAAAATCTTGAAAAATGTTTTGGAATTTGTAGTGACGTAATTATTGACTATAAAAAATTATATGAAAAAGTTTGATTTAAAAAGTATGAAAAAAGGCTGGTTTGTTGGGAACTTTGACCCAGTTGTTTATAAAACATCAGAATGCGAAGTTGCGGTTAAAAATTATAAAAGGGGAGATGAAGAGCCTCCTCATTTTCATGAACTGGCTGAAGAAATAACAATTGTGATTTCTGGTAAAATTCAATTAAATGATCTACAATTAACAAAAGGAGAAATTGTATTAGTTCAAAAAAAAGAAGTAATAAAGTTTAAAGCTTTAGAAGATTCAGTTACTGTAGTCTTTAAATCAGGGAGCTTTAAAGACGACAAATATCTGATTAATCCTTATAAAAATGACTAATTGGATTTTGTTTACAGGTCAGTTAAGACTAATTAAAGAAAACATTAGTTCTATATTAAATCACAATTCAAATAAAATTAACACAAAATATGTTTTTGTGTTATGGGATACAACTCCTGTAAAACAAATAGAGTATCTTAAAAAGTCATTACCTAAAGCTCAAATTTATATGATAAATGAGTTCTCCATATCTAAAAAAATTAAAAAAGATTTAAAAATCCCAAATATAGTAGAGAATTGGATACGTCAATTTTTTGTAATTAATAAAGCTTATGACATATTAAAAGATCATTTAGGCGAAAAAGATCTTATAGTAAGAAGCAGAACTGATTTACTAGTTAACAATTTTGAGTTTAGTTTAGAATATGAAGATATAAAAGTACCTGGTGTTAAATTTGGAATTGGGTTCACTGATTATTTTGCTGTAATGAATAAAAAAGCATTTAAACTTTATGCAAACACTTTTAATATCATGAAAAATAATTATTACGAAGGACGCTTTTTACCTCCAGAGGTAAATTTAGGTATAGCTTTATTTGATTACAGAGTAAGAATAAAAACTGATGAGACTTTACCTAGAATATTAATAAAAAGCCTGGGTGATAAATTAAAATATAGAACTAGTTATAAAAATGAAAATAGCCAATATTATATGCATTCGATTTTTTCTTTAAGTATAAACTCTCCTAAACCAAGAGTAATATCAAGGATTTTTAAAAGAATTTATAACATAATCAAAGATTATTTTCATAGGATAGCTTTTGTTTAATTCATTAAATATTTAAAACTGATCATAGCATGTGCGGAATAATTGGAATTTACTGTTCAGAAAGAATTAAGAAAGATTTATTCAATCAAATGGTTTCCAATCTTTCTCATCGAGGGCCAGATTTTCAAGATAGTTTTTTTGATGAAAATATTGCGTTAGGGCATACAAGATTATCTATTATCGATTTAGATAAAACGGCAAACCAACCACTTATATCTTCTGATAGAAATTATATCATTGTTTTTAATGGCGAGATCTATAATTATTTAGAGCTACGGCAAAATTTAGAAAAAGCAGGTTTTTATTTTAAAACAAAATCAGATACAGAGGTCCTTTTATCAGGCTTTATTCACTATGGAGAAAAAATATTAGAAAAACTAAATGGTATTTTCTCTTTTTGCATTTACAATAAGAATGATAGAAGTCTATTTCTAGCGAGAGATATAAATGGTATTAAACCCCTTTATTACTATATTGATAATGAAAAATTCATCTTTTCTTCAGAAATAAAAGTTCTAAAAAAAAATAGCTCAGGTTTAAACCAAAATTCTCAGATTAAATTCTATGTATTTGGTTCAATTCCCGGGGAGGAAACTATTTACAATGGTATTTTAAATTTTCCAAAGGGGTCATATGCTACTTTTATTCAAAAAAAATTAACAATTAAAAAATTTAGTTCAAAATTAAAAATATTAAGTTTAAAAAAATCAATTGAAGAATCAGTCAGACTGGAAATGGTATCGGATGCACCATTGGGAGTATTTTTATCTGGGGGTTTAGATTCAAGTATAATTGCTTCTATAGCTTCAAAATTTAATAAACAATTAAACACATTTTCTTTAGTTTATAATTCAGAGGATGAAAAATTTCAAAAATTAATGTCAAGCAGACTTCAATCAAATCATTTTACTAAACAAATTACTCAAAATAATTTTATTGAAGAGAAAGATTGTTTTATTGATTCTATGGATCAACCAACTATCGATGGGTTCAATGTTTATTTACTTAGTAAATTTTTATATGAAAATTCTTTCAAAGTTGGAATCTCAGGAATTGGAGCAGATGAATTATTTTATGGTTATCCTTCTTTTAAAAGGATAAAATTTTTCAAATTTTTAAGTGATATAGGGATTCAAAATTTTTCAAACTTTTTGCCAGACAGCTATAAAAAAATTGAATACCTTAAGTTTGATCACTTTTTTAGTCTATATCTAGCTAATAGAGCCATTTTTTCACCTTCATATATTTCAAAAAAATTTGGCATTAGTTTAAATGATTTTTTTGATTTAATATATCCATCATTAGAAAATGAGTTTCAACAATTTAAAATGATGTCAGAATTCGAAACAAATTACTATATGGAAACTCAATTATTAAGAGATGCAGATGTTTTTGGAATGAAAAACTCTGTAGAAATAAGAGTTCCTTTTTTAAATGAATTAGTAAAAAATTCATTAGTGAAAGGGAATAAACAGGCGGCTTTAGGTAAGAATAATAAACAAACTTTAGTTGACCTCTTTAAAAATGATTTACCCTTAAAACTATATTCTCAAAAGAAAAGAGGCTTTGAATTACCATATGATTATTGGCTCAGAAATAATATAAATACACTAAATATTGATTCTGATTTGAAAAAATCCTTTATAGACAGAAAATTACACTGGTCAAAGATTTGGTTGGACAATATATATAACACTAAATTTTCATAAATGAAAAAAAGAGCATTAATAACTGGAATTACAGGAATGGATGGAAGTCATCTAGCAGATCTATTATTAAAAAAAGGTTATGAGATTTATGGGATGGTGAGGAGATCTTCTAATTTAAACCTAAATAATATAAATCATATAAAAGATGACATCACTTTTTTACATGGTGATATTACTGATCAAAACTCTCTATTTAGATGTTTAAAGGATTCAAATCCTAGTGAAGTATATAATCTTGCTGCTCAATCATTTGTTGGGGAAAGTTGGAATACTCCAGAACAAACAAGTGATGTAACTGGCCTTGGAGTATTGAGATTATTGGAGTCTATTAGAGAATTTAATAAAGATATAAAATTTTATCAAGCTAGTAGCTCTGAGATGTTTGGTAGGCTTGTTGAGAATCCAGCTAACGAAAACACACCTTTCTATCCTAGAAGTCCTTACGGGGTTTCAAAGTTATATGGTCATTGGATTACAATAAATTATAGAGAGTCATACGATTTATTTGCATGTTCTGGAATTCTGTTTAATCATGAAAGTGAAAGAAGAGGAATTGAATTTGTAACAAGAAAGATATCAGACGGGATTGCAAAAATTCATCGCGGATTACAAGATCATATTTCTTTAGGAAATTTAGACGCTAGAAGAGATTGGGGATATGCTCCCGATTATGTTGAGGCAATGTGGATGATGTTACAAAATGAAAAAGCTGATGATTACGTAATTTCTACAGGAATAGATTATTCAATAAGGGATTTTCTTGATGTAGCGTTTAATTTGATTGGAATATCAAATTGGTCAAAATATGTAAAGGTAGATCCAAAATTTTATAGGCCAGCAGAAGTAGACGTGCTTAGAGGCGATAGCTCAAAGGCTATTGAAAAATTAAATTGGAAACCTAAAACTAATTTTCATGAATTAGTTGAAAGAATGGTTAAAAATGATATTAATTTAATTTCAAAGAATGTTACCTAATTTTTTTAAACCTTTTTTGATTTCAGAGAAAAGATTAAAACGTCTTGGTTCAAAAAATGATGGGGGTTATGTAGTTGATATTGATGCAGTATTAAAAACAAAAGCATTTATTTCTTTTGGAATCTGTGACAATTGGGATTTTGAAAATGATTTTATTAAAAACAGTAACGTAACAAACGTCCATCTTTTTGATAATCAAACATCATTAACTTTCTTATTGAAAAGAATAATCTTTTCATTTTTAAAATTTAAATTTAAGAGCTCATTTGTTTATTTACATAAATTAATTGATTTTTTAAAAATCAAAAAAAACTTCAAAAAAGTATTTATTGGAAATGGAAAAGACGAATTAAGTTTAGTGAATATTCTAACGTATTATAACTATGATAAAGATGTTTTTCTTAAATCGGATATTGAGGGCTCTGAATATAGAATATTAGATCAAATATTAAGTTATCAAAAAGTCTTTTCAGGAATAATTATTGAATTTCACGATGTTGATCTTCATTTAAAAAGAATAGAGAGTTTTATAGAGAAACTCGATTTAAAAATTTGTCACATACATGCTAATAATTATTCTAAAATTAATGAAGGAATACCTCAAGTTCTTGAGATAACATTTACTCGAGACACAAATGCTAAAAGGGGTTTATGCACGAAATTTGATTTTCCAAATGATAAAAGTAAGGAGGAAATTTATCTAAGTTTTAATGAATATTAAAAAAAAAGCATCCTTCTTTGTTAGAAAACCAAGAAAATTAGGCAACTTCAGTATTATAAATTATTATGAAAATTTAATACGTGAATTATCTAATGAATTTAATGTAGCTCTACATATATTGCCTTTTTATAGCACTGGATTTTTCCCAAGATTATTCAATTGTTTTTATGCCTTTTTAAATCAATCTGATATTAATCATGTATTCGGAGATGTACATTATATTACCATTTTTTTAAGAAAAAAAAGAACAATTTTGACAATTTTAGATTGTATTTCATATAACTCAAATAAAGGAATTAGGAAATTCATTTTTAAGTGGATATGGTTTAAAATTCCTATAATGAAATCAAAATACGTTACCACAATATCTAATTCTGTTAAAAAAGAAATTATAAATGACTTTAACATTAAAGAAGAAAAGGTTAAAAAAATTTATTTTTCTATTTTCATAGACGAAAAAATTAAGGAATTAAAAAAAAACCAACCTCAATTAATATTTAAAATCCTACATATTGGAACAGCACCTAACAAAAATATTAGAAATTTAGCTTTTGGGCTTAAAGGATTAAAAAATATAGAGCTAACCATTTTGGGAAAATTATCTTCAATTGATAAACAAATCCTGATAAACTTAAAAATAAATTTTATTGAAATTGATAAACCATTAACTGATAGAGAAGTTTATGATTTGTATAAAAATTGTGATTTAGTATCTTTAATTTCTTTATACGAAGGGTTTGGATTACCGATACTAGAAGGTAATTATTTTAAAAAACCAGTAATTACATCAAATATTTCATCTATGCCTGAAGTTGCAGGTAATTCAGCATTTCTTGTTGATCCAAAGAATCCAGAAGAAATTAATATTACTATAAATAAAATTATTAATAAATCGTTTAATATAAATTTACATTTAAATAATGGGATTGAAAATTTAAAAAGATTTAATTTTTCTAATCAGGTTACCATGTATTCTGAACTATATAAAAAGTTATTGAATGAGTAAGGTAGTTTTTTTAAATTCACACCCAATTCACTATTTTACTTCATTATATGAGTATATAGAATCAAAGGGTAAGATTGACATTGAAGTCTTATATTGCCTTAAAAATAAAGAATATTTTGATAATGAATTCAATCAAAAAATTTTATTTAAAAATAATTTAAATTTTAAACATACATTCTTAAAATCAATAAGACTTACTAAATATCCATACCCCGAGAAGTTATTAAGCGTCTTCAATTATGATTTACATAAAAGACTAAAAAAATTTAAAAGAGGAACACTAATTATTTGCCATGGGTGGAGTAGAATTTCCAATATATATGTTTTATTATTTGGAAAGTTTTATGGTTTAAAAGTAGGATTAAGATCTGAAACTCCCTTAAATCAGGAAATTTTAAATTCTAGATTTAAAAATTTATTGAAAAAACAAATCCTCAAGTTATTTTTTAAAAAAATTGATTATTTTCTTTACATAGGGGAGCAGAATAAAAGATTTTATTTGGATTTAGGGGTAGCAAAAAATAAATTATTCTTTTGTCCTTATTCGGTAGACAATAATTTTTTTAACACATTTTATTTATCAAATAAAAAAGAAAATAAAAGGAGGATTAAAAAAAACATTTTGTTTGTCGGAAAACTAATTCATAAAAAGAGGCCACTTATACTTCCAGATTTTATGAATAAAATTGATTCAAATTTTAATTTAAAAATTATTGGAAATGGGGAATTAAAAAAATCCCTAGAAGCTAAAATTTTAAATTTAAATTTACAAAATAGAATAAGTTTATTAGGATTTAAGACACAGAAAGAGCTATTGAAAATATATTTAGATTCAGATTTTTTGATTCTTCCTTCAGGAAAAGGAGAAACTTGGGGATTAGTTGTAAATGAGGCAATTAATTTTGAATTACCTTTAATCATCTCTGATATGGTAGGCTGTTCTTATGATTTAATTAATAAAAAAACAGGAATAAGATTCGAATGTGACAATGTGGATGATCTAGTAAATAAATTCAAAGTATTTAATGAAAACTTTGATGAAATTAATTTAAAAAAAGAAATGAAAAATTTAAGAAAGAAATATTCATTTGAAACAATTCATAATCAACTATTAAATATAATATAATGAAAATACTTGTAACTGGTGGAGCAGGGTTTGTAGGGACTAATTTGATTAAAGAATTGAAATCCAATCACGACATTACTTCTATTGACAATTATTCGATTGGTTTAGAACAAAACCACTTAGATGGAGTAAAATACTTAAATCTTGATGTTACAAATATTGACAAAATTGAGAATAATTTTGATGTAATTTTTCATCTAGCAGGGTTATCTCGAATTCAACCTTCTTTTAAAAACTTTAAAGAAACTTTTAGATCTAATTCTACAGGAACTTTAAATGTGTTAGAATTTGCAAAATTAAACAACTCTAAGCTTATATATTCTGGCTCATCTTCAAAGCATCACGATCCTTATCAGTCACCTTACGCAACCTCAAAATATATTGGTGAAGAATTGTTATTATCATATAAAAGAATCTATAATCTAGATTTGCATATAGCTAGATTTTATAATGTATATGGACCTTATGAAATAATTGAAGGCCAATGGGCTGCAGTTATTGGTTTGTGGAGAGGAAAAATAAAGAAGAACGAACCTTTACCTATAGTAGGAGACGGGAATCAAAAAAGGGATTTTACACATGTGAGTGATATTGTAGATGGACTTATTAAAATTATGAATTATGAGAAAAATGATAATTTTATTTGGGAATTAGGATATGGAGAAAACTTTTCACTTAATGAAATTTTCAATTTATTTAATAAAAAGTTTAAGTGTGAAAAAATTTATATTAGTCAACAATTAGGAAATTATAAAGAGACAAAAAGAGAAAACAATAAGGCATTAGACCTTTTGGGTTGGCAACCTAAAGGGAGTATAGTCGATTATATTATGAATTTTTAATTTTAGTTTTAGGAAATAATTTTAAAAAAAGCATTCTGAAAAAAATATTTATAATCCTACCTGTATACAACGAAGCAGAAATAATCAAAAACTTTTTTGATCAACTAATAGGTTCAACCATTCATTTAAAATTTAATTTTGAAATAATTTTTGTTAATGATGGGTCTACAGATAATACCCTAGATATTGTTCAAAATTTCAAATCAAATTCCCCAAATATAAATTTGACTATATTAGACGTTGCTTATAATATTGGACATCAAAAATCAATTTATCAAGGGTTTACCTATGCAATTGAAAAAGAGTTTGATAATCTATTAATAATGGACTCTGATGGTGAAGATGATCCAAAATCTATTTCTAAGATTTTGGAGTTTAATGAATTTGATTTAGTTCAAATTCATAGAGGAAAAAGAAATGAATCGTTTTACTTTAAAATGGCTTATAAAATTTTTAAGCTTATTCATTTTTTTATAATAGGTAAGAAAATTCAATATGGAAATTTTTCTTTAGTAAGAAGAAAATTAGTATTCTCAGCCTTAAACAATGGTTTTAGTCATTTAGGGGCATTTTTGGATAATCAAAAATGCAAAAGATTTAAATTAAAAATAAACAGGAGCAAAAGGATAGGAGGCAAATCAAAAATGAACTTTAGAAACTTATTTTTTTATGCAATAAATTCTTTTGTTGAAAATCAGGATAGGCTATTATTTTTTCAATTTAAAATTTTCATATTTTGTCTTATTATATTTATAATTACTGTACTTGTAGTTCTTCATAAAAAATTTATTTCATCCGAAGCTATACCAGGATGGTCAAGTATATTAATTTCAATTTTTTTTATTTCAGGTTTGTTAAGTATTGGCTTTTTTATAACAGGTTATCTTATTAAATCAAATAACACAAAAAATCAACAAGCATATAAAAAGCTTTACAAAGTAAAAAGAATAATAGTAAATTGGGAATGAAATTTTTTACATCTTTAAAATTTTTTTTTCCAATTATTTTTTTTATTGTCTATTATTTACCACTAATTATTTTAGGAGAAAATGCCTCAATAATTACTAAAGACGTTCTAGACAATGAACTCCTTTATAAGTACATATTAAAAAATAATCATTTATTATTTAAGTTAAATCAAAGCTTAGAATTTAAAAAGTCATTTTCTGGAATCCCCTTGCACTATTTTCATTCTCAGTTTAACATTTATAATTTTTGTTTACTTTTTTTAAACACTTTTTGGGCTTATGTTTTTAATGATTTTTTGGTAAGAATAATTGGTTTTTTTTCTTTTAAAGAAGTTTTAATTAGAAATCTTAACTTAAATAATTTTGTGCTGATAAACCTTTTGTCTTTATCATTTTCTTTTATCCCAATCTATTCAATTTATGGTATTACAGCCTTAGGGGTTCCTTTAATATATCTGGTTATTTCAAATGTAATTAATGATCAATTTAAATTTAAAGACATTTTATTTATTATTTTATACATTTCTTTTTCTGTGCCTTTTACTTATCCTATAATTTTATCATTTTCACTTTTTTTAATATTTAAATATTTATTGTTTGAAAAGGTTCTAAAAAAGACCTTAATATTTTTCATAGGTTCGTTTTTATTTTTTGTAGTTATTTTCAAATTTCCCTTGATTTTAAACATTTTTATTGGTGAAAGTCACAGGAATTTTAATTTAACACCACAATTTCCATCCTTAAATGGTGTTTTGTTCACTTTTTTTAAATGGTTTGTTTTTGGGGGCGAAACTCATCCGGCTATTATTGTGTCATTCCCAATAGTGGTAAGTGTTTTATTATCAAAATCAAAAAAAGCATTAGAATTACTTTTTTTGATTTCATTTTTAGTCTTAATAAAAGCTTTATCACCATTTATTTCAAATATTTCAAATTCTAATCTTTTAAACTTTATAATTTATTATAAAATAATTTTCATTGTTCCTTTTCTATTAATGTTAGCATTCTCATATTCAGTTAAAAGGAATTCCAAATATTCTTATTTAATGGTTTTAATTTTTTTAGCATTAAATTTTAGTAGAAATTATGATTTTAGCTCTAATGTTTTTAAGGAAAATTTTAATAACTTAATTTTTTCTGAAGAAGATTTAGTTAAGACTTTTTTTCACTCTAATAATAAACCTTGGAATACATACAGGGAAAATTCTTCAGGGATTTCTTATAAAAATTACATATCCAAAGATTTTTTTAACTCAATAAATCAAAAATATAAGTTTAGAGAAAATAAGGATTTAATTGTTACTTTAGGTATTCACCCTTCAATTTTAGTTTGGAATAACTTTTATACAGCATCAGGTTATTTTAACAATCATCCTAATGATTATAATCAAGAGTTTAATAAAATTCAGCCAAATAAGAAAACTAGACTAACACATATTCTATCACTTTTTCCAAGTGAGTTCAGCAATAGTAAATTAAAAAATTTTTTTTACTCCATTGACGTGTCTTATAGTCAGTTATCAAAAATGAAAATCAAATATATATTTTCTGATCGAATCATTGATCTTGAAGAAGATTCTCCGTTAATTTTTAAAGATCATTTTTCAAATCGTATTTACGATATATATATTTATGAAGTTAAATTTAATAATTAAATAATTTTAAATGAATATATTGATAACCGGTTGTGCTGGTTTTATAGGATATTGGCTGACAGATTTTTTAATTAAAGAAGGTCATAACATTATTGGAATTGACAATCTAAATGATTATTATGATAATAAACTTAAGTTAGATCGTCTTGAAATGATAAAAGTATCTTGTTCAGAAGCATCTTTTTTCAAAAAAGGTAATTTTAGTTTTCTGAAATGTGATTTGTCTAACAAAATAGAACTTAATAATGTTTTTAAAAATAATGATTTTGATCTTGTAGTGAATCTTGCTGCTCAGGCGGGTATAAGGTATTCTTTTGAATCACCATCAGAGTATATTGATTCAAATATTGTTGGTTTTTTTAATTTGTTAGAAAACACAAAAGAGTTTGGAGTGAAAAATCTTATTTACGCATCCTCTTCATCAGTATATGGGAATTTAGATAAATATCCTGCTTATGAAAATGAAAGAACTGACAAGCAGGAGAGTTTGTATGCGGTCTCCAAAAAAACAAATGAACTATTAGCTCAATACTATTCCAAAAATTTTGAACTAAATTGTATTGGCTTGCGTTTTTTCACGGTTTATGGGCCATATGGGAGACCAGATATGGCGACATATCTATTTACCAAAGCAATCTTAGAAAAAGCCCCTTTAAAATTATTCAATAAAGGAAATTTATATAGAGATTTCACTTATATAGATGATATCGTGGAAGGGATAAATATTTTAATAAGGAATTTATCTACTTTTAGTAATAATGAAATAATCAATATTGGATTTGGGAACAGTATATCTGTTTCAGAAATGATTTCAATTATGGAAAATGTAATTGGAATTAAAGCAATTAAAGTTAACAAAGAAATGCAAAAAGGAGATGTTTTTAAAACCCATTCTTCAACAGATAAATTAAAGAAATTAGGGTATAAACCAAATTTTTCATTTGCTAAAGGATATATAAAATATTTTGAATGGTATAAAAAATATTATAATACTCAATGAAAGTACTTATCATTAATAATGAGTTTGAGTCCAAACACTTTCCTAAGTTGTTTGATCTGCTCATAACCCATAATAATGAAAATGAGATAAAAATCATTTCGAACTATCGCAAGAACAGACTTTTATTATTGGAGAGAGTATTTTTAAAATTAAGAATTCCTATAGATTTACATCACTATAATAAAAGGATAATTATTGAAACAAAAACTTTTAAACCCACTCATGTACTTTTTATTAAACCGAATAACGTATTCCCAAAAACAATTCAATTTCTAAAAAAAAATTACCCAGAGAAAAAGTACATTTTTTGGACGGGAGATAATATGGATAAAAATTTTAATTCAACCTTATATTATCATAAAATCAAGAATGAGTTTAACTTGAGTATAATATCGAATAGAAAGTATTATGATAATTTGATCTGCTCAAATCAGCTCAATTCACCTGTATTTTATTTGGAAAAAGGTTTTGATCCTAGAATTCATTATCCCGGCAAAAATAAAGAATATTTTAATGAAGTATTATTTATAGGAACTTATGAAAAAGAAAGGTTCGAATACATGAATTACCTTGCTGAAAATGGGATTCAAGTACACGTCTACGGAAACAATTGGAATGTGAAGGCACACTCTAAATTACTCCATATTCATAGACACGAAATCTTAGGAGATGAATTTAGAAAAATGATACATCAATCTAAAATTTGCTTGAATTTTCTTAGACAAATTAATCAAGATGTAATTACAAGCAGGACATTTGAAATTCCAGCAACTGGTGGATTTATGCTTTCAGAAAGGACAGAGTTTCAAAAAAGATATTTTAAAGAGGACAAGGAAACAGTTTTCTTTTCTTCGAAAGGAGAATTATTAAGAAAAGCAAGATTTTATTTAAACAACGACACTGAAAGAGAAATAATAAGAAAAAATGGAATTAGAGTAACAATAACAAACAATTATTCTTTAGTAAATAGAGCAAATGAACTTTTAGATATTATTTCTAAAAGCTAAATTTATTTTTAAATAATAATACATTTCTGCTATAATGAATATCAATCAACTCGAAGTTGTTCGAGTATAAAATATTTGAGACACTTGTAATTGTTTTTTCTTGGTTCACTCCTCTCTCTGGGCCACAATCAACAGAAATAAAATTTATTTTTTTTAAAATCTTTATTGAACCTAAAAGTATTTCAGGTTCAGCACCCTCAGCTTCAAGTTTCAATAGTCTACATATTTCTAAGTTATATTCATCAAACAGTGTATTTAAAGTAGTAGTTTTCACTAATGTTTTTTCAGACCCTTCTATGTAAAATAAAGATGAATCACCATTTAAATTCTTTTTAAAGAACTCCACTTGACCAATGGTGTTAGAAAGAGCTATATTTAGATTTATAGAGTTAATTTTTAAGAGATTTTTTTCTAAAATTGAGAATTCTTTTTTTTCAGGTTCAACACAAATAAAATTTAATTTAGGATTAATTTGATTTAAAGCCATTGTAAATTCTCCAATATTTGCTCCACAATCTATAACTAAATCATTTGCTTTAAATGAAATTTTATTTATTAAGTATTCATCAATTAGTTGGTTCCATCTATTTTGAATACCACTTGTATAAAAAGAATTTCTCTTTAAATAAGAAAAATAAACTTTTAATTTATTGTGGTAAATAAATTTTTCTTTAATATTAATTCTAAAGTCAATTCTTGTTATCCATAAGAATAAATTATAAAGTGTATTATTAGCAGGACAAAATCTTATAATAATTGAATAAAATATCCCTTTATTTTTTTTTGATAGTAATCTATATAAAGGTTTGTAATGAAAAATTAATTTTTTAAACATGAAAATAAAAATTACTGTTTTTGGACTATTTCATTCATATAATTTGAAAAGTCAATTAGGCAACTATTACAAAGATTGTTATCTATATACATCCTATCCAAAAATTAGGAAAATAAGAAATAAAAGAAATGTCTTATCAACAAATTTAGAATATTTAAATTTCACCCTAAGATATTTGCCAAAACAAATTGAATTAAATTTTAGTAGAATCCTTAGAAACCTTCATTATTATTTAATTTCTTATTTAATAAACGAAGATGATATAGTTATAAGTTGGGGATACACCAATAGGTATTTCATCGAAAAAGTTAAAAATCGAAGCAGATTACTTATTATTGAAAGAGGCAGTTCACATCCGGACTTTCAAAAAAAAATACTATCGGATGAATATGCTAAACTAAAATTACAAACAACTGAATTTCAATATTCATCTCAAATTCAGAATTATGAGTATGAGTTATCAAATTATATAGTAGTGCCTAGCAATTTTGTAAGAGATACATTTATCGAAAATGGGGTGGCTGCCTCCAAAATTTTTGTTAATCCATATGGCGTTAATCTTGCTGATTTCAAAAGGGTTGAAATAAAGAAGGATAAGTTTAGAATTATTTTCGTGGGACTAGCCTCTATTCAAAAAGGGTTTCATTATTTGATTGAGGCTATGGAACTTTTAAAAAACAACAATATAGAATTGTGGCATGTTGGGAATATTAGTAATGAGATAAAAAATTTTGATTATATAAAGCCAAACATTAGATATCTTGGTAGTAAACCTCAAAATGAGCTTTTTAAATATTACAATAATTGCGATATTTTTGTTTTGCCTTCAATTCAAGATGGATTTGGAATGGTTATCCTTCAAGCAATGGCTTGTGGACTACCTGTTATTTGTTCAACAAATACTGGTATTGATAATATTTTAACAAAGAATGGTGAGGAAGGATTTGTTATACCAATTAGAGATACGAATGCTATTGTTGAAAGAGTTATAGAATTGTATAACGATAAGGAACTTCGAACAAAAATGGGAAATAAAGCCCTAAAAAAAGTTCAAAGTGGATTTTCTTGGGATGATTATGGAAATCGTTATATAGACTTTTTAAAAAAGATTTCTAATGAATAAAGTTATTCTATATGGGCCTCTTCCACCATTATATTCTTATGGAGGGCCAGTTAGAAGTCTGAATGCACTTAGAACTATCCTTATTAAAGAGCTTAATTTAATTTGTATTTCGCCAAACTACCATTTGAATAGATCAAAAATTGAAATCCACTCAACTAAAGATATATTATATACTAGTTATCCATTTTTTGAGTTAATTAAAAAATGCTTAAAAAACAAAAGCACAACTGTATGGTATAATTCTTTTTTTGAGTTAGGATTTATTTTTTTTCTTATGCTTTCAAAGTTGGGTCTGTGCCAAATTATTCTGTCTCCAAGAGGACAATTAGCAAAAGAAGCAATCCATTCCTCAAATCCAAAAATTAAAAATTTATTCATAAGGATTGCTAGATTGTTCTATTCAAGAAAGATTTTTTTCCACGCAACAGACAAAAATGAAAAAATAGATATAGAAAGATTCTTTAATAAAAGTAGAATAGAGGTAATACCAAATATTTCAAATCAGGCCTATTTAGAGAATAACTCTTTCAAATTCAACTTTCTTTTTTTCTCAAGAATATCAAAAAAAAAGGGACTAATTGAACTATTATCTTCAATCGATTCTTCTAATGAGGATATTAACCTTGATGTTTATGGATTTAAAGAAGATTCTAATTATTGGCAGAGTTGTGAAGAAATCATTAATAGAAATAAAAATATTTCTTACTGTGGAGAATTGGAAAATGGGGATTTAACACCTTTATCAAATCGATATACTTTTTTTATTTTACCAACTTATAATGAAAATTACGGGCATGTAATTTTTGAGGCCCTTTCTCTTGGCATGATACCTATTTTATCAAAGGGAACAACCCCTTTTGATCAAGAAATTAACAAAATAGTAGGTCTAAACTTTAACCACAATTCTAAAGAATCAACTTTATTCTCCATAAGGAAGGCTAAATCTTTAACAGAAAAAGATATATCTATTATTAGAGGTAACTTAAAAAGTTACTTTCTTAAGTTAGTTGATAAACAAAGATCATATGAAAAACAATATATTAACTTTGTTAAAGCTATAATCAAAAATTAATATGTCTATTCTATTAATTACCGGAGGGACTGGTTCATTTGGAAATGCTTTTTTAAAAGGAGCTGTAATAAATAACTCTTATTCTGAAATAAGAATCTTATCTCGTGATGAAAAAAAACAGGATGACCTTAGAAAGAAGTTAAATTCAGATAAGGTTAAATTCTATATTGGAGATGTAAGAGATAAGGAATCAGTAACAAAAGCAATTAAGGGAGTAGATTACATCTTTCATGCCGCAGCACTTAAACAAGTTCCTTCATGTGAATTTTTCCCCATAGAGGCTGTTAAAACAAATATTTTAGGAACAAATAATGTACTCTCTGCAGCTGAAGAGTTTGGAGTAAAAAAGGCAGTTGTATTAAGTACAGACAAAGCAGCTTACCCAATAAATGCCATGGGGATGACCAAAGCATTAATGGAAAAAACAATGATGGCAGCAGCAAGAAACTTAGATCCAGAAAAATCAGTTTTTTGTGGGACACGTTATGGAAACGTAATGGCTTCAAGAGGATCTGTAATACCCTTATTTATTGAGCAGATAAAAAATAACAAACCACTTACCATCACTAACCCCCAAATGACCCGGTTTATGATGACCCTTGATGATGCAGTTGATTTGGTGCAATTTGCTTTTGAAAAGGGAAATAACGGAGACCTCTTTATACAAAAATCACCTGCTGCAACGATTCAAACTTTAGCAGAGGCCCTTATTTTACTATACAATTCAAAATCTGAAATACAAAATATTGGAATTCGTCATGGTGAGAAAATGTACGAGACTCTAGTAACCAAAGAAGAGATGGCAAAGAGCGAAGATCTGGGGGACTATTACAGGGTAGCAGCAGATAACAGAGACCTTAATTACGATAAATATTTTTCAAAAGGGGATAATTCAACGATTAAAGAAGAATATAACTCCGACAACACAAATAGATTGGATGTTACTCAAATGAAAGAATTGTTACTTAAACTTCCCGAAATTCGAGAAGATTTAGGCCTTTAATATGCTAATGTGAGAATTGTAATTTCAGGACATACCGGATTTGTTGGAGGACATCTACTCAGAAATTTAAACCTTCACTTTCCAAATCATAATCTTATACTTTTAAATAAAGAAGATTTCCGTTCAGAGAATTTTAATAATAAAATTCAAAAGGAAGATTTTATTTATCACTTAGCTGGGGTAAATAGAGCTGAAACAGATCAAGAAGTATTTTCATCTAATATTGAAATTAATAGTTCGCTACTAAAACATTTAGAAAAAATAAATTTTAAAGGGAAATTATATTTTTCATCTTCACTCCAAGAAGATTCAGACTCCCTTTATGGTAAAGCTAAAAAAAAGGCTAGAGAAGATTTTGACAGCCTATCTGAAAAATTAGGATTTACTTTTTACTCCTCTCTAACTCCAAACGTTTTTGGCCCTTTTTGTAAACCCTTTTACAATTCATTTATAGCTACTTTTTCACATCAGCTATTAAATAATCAAGCCCCTACAATTATAGCTGACAATACAGTAAAACTAATTTATATTGATGATTATATAAGCTCGCTTTTAGAGCTTTTAAAAGGAAAAATAGAAGCCATAAAATTTAATTTTCTAACCGAGATTAAAGTTTCTGAGGCATTAGAAAAATTGAATTTATTTTTAAAAGAATATATTCATGAGAATAAAATTCCAAATCTTGAATCAAAATTTGACAAAGAGCTCTTCAATACTTTTAGAAGCTATATTAATCATAAAGAATTTTTTCCAAGAGGGTATGAAATGCATTCAGATGAAAGAGGAAGTTTTATAGAACTCTCAAAAGCTCTTTCTATGGGGCAATCCTCTTACTCAACTACCAATAGCGGAATAACTAGAGGTAATCATTTCCACACCAGAAAGATTGAGCGTTTTTCTGTAATTAAAGGAAAAGCTAAAATTGAGCTTAGAAAATATTTAACAAACGAAATTATTTCTTTTGAGCTCGATGGAAATTCAATAAGTTATGTGGATATGCCCATTTGGTATACCCATAATATTACTAACATTGGAGACGAAGAATTACTCACATTTTTCTGGATAAATGAGCCTTATGATCAAAATGATCCTGATACCTACCCTGAAATTGTTTAATTTAGTTTAATGGGACAAGAACTTTTACATGTTGTAACTATTGTTGGTACTAGACCAGAGATTATAAGATTATCTAGAGTCATCTCCAGGCTTAATGAATCAAAGTCAATCAGACATACACTAATTCATACTGGACAAAATTATGATTACAACCTAAATCAAGTTTTTTTTGGAGAATTAGATATAAAAAAGCCAGATATTTTTTTAGAAGCTGCAGGGAGCACTGCCGCTGAAACAATCGGTAATATTATAATTAAAACTGAGCCTATCCTTAAAAAACTAAATCCTGATGCACTTCTGGTTTTAGGGGATACCAACAGCTGTCTTTCTGCACTAGTTGCAAAAAAATATAAAATTCCAATATTTCATATGGAGGCTGGAAACAGATGTTTTGATCAAAATGTTCCAGAGGAAACCAATCGTAAAATTGTAGATCATTTAGCTGATATTAACTTGCCTTATTCATCAATAGCAAGAGAATACCTTTTAAAAGAAGGAATTAGTGCTGATAGAATTATAAAGACAGGCTCTCCTATGAATGAAGTTTTACAATTTTATTTAGATAAAATAAAGCAATCTTCGATTCTTAAATCATTAAGCCTTAAAAAAGGCAGCTATTTTGTGGTCTCTTCTCATAGGGAAGAAAATGTAGATAATCCGAAAAAGCTTAATGAACTTATTTCAACTTTAAACAGTTTGGCAGAAAAGTATATTTACCCAATTATATTTTCTACCCACCCAAGAACCCGAAAGCAATTAGAGAAAGTTAGTGTAACACCCTCTGATAAAATTAAGTTTTTAGATCCTTTAGGTTTTATAGATTATAACGCCCTTCAGTTAAACTCATTTGTAGTACTGTCTGATAGTGGTACAATTTCAGAAGAAGCTTCTATATTAAATTTTAAAGCCATAAACATCAGATCTTCTCATGAGAGACCCGAAGCAATGGAGGAAGCGGCAGTAATGTTTACCGATTTAAATAAGCTGAGAATTTTAAGGGCAGTTACTCTTTTGGAAAACACATCTCTTTCAAATACAAATGAAATATCTGTTTTAGATTATAGATCAAACAATGTTTCTGAGAAGATTGAAAAAATCATTCTTTCTTACACCGATTATGTAAATCAAAATGTGTGGAAAAAAGAGTCTTAATTTTTACAAATCATTTCTATCCAGAATATTTCAAAATAAATGATGTTGTAGAATGGTTCTGCTCAGAAAATATTACTACTACAGTTATTACCTCCAATCCCAACTACCCTAAGGGTAAAATTTTTAAAGGGTTTAGCATTCTTGAAGCAAAAAATCTCATAAAACTGCCGCTGTATATAGACTTCCAGTTATTCCAAGAGGCGGCGGAAATAAACTTATCCTATCTCTCAACTATCTATCTTATTTTTTTTCTTTATTTTTTTTTACTTTTTGGCTTATAATTATCCATAAGAAATACGACACTTTACTTATTCACCATACCTCTCCACCCTTACTTTTTTTACCTGCTCTTATCTATAAAAAGATAAAAGGGGTAAAAGTTATATTGTGGGATTTAGATATGTGGCCTCATACACTTAGTTCTGTTGGAATTATTAAATCTAAAGGGCTAATCAATTTTCTAGAAGGTTTGTTTAAATGGTTTTACAAGCAGTTTGATCATATTCTCTTGGGATCAGAATCTTTTAAGGAATTTGCCCAAAAAAGAGTAAATCTTAAAAAAACACTTTATTTCCCTAATTGGGCAGATTTTGTTTTTGAATCTCAAAAGCCAATTGAGAGAAACTTCGACCCCACTAAAAAAATGATAATTTCCTATACAGGGAATATTGGTCAAGCTCAAGATCTTGAAAGTTTAGTTAAAGCAGTAAAACTATCTAAAAACAAAAATTACGAAATAAGATTAATAGGTGACGGAAGAGTTAAAGAATCATTAAAAAGTATAGTTTTAGCTGAAGGATTGAATGATCAGATAAAATTTTATGATTCAGTAGACTCACAAAACCTTTTAGATTTTTATAAGCAGTCTGACTTCCTTTATTTGTCACTTAACAATAGCCCTTTGTTTTCTAAAACTGTCCCGGCTAAATTTCAAACATATCTAGCAAGTGGCATCCCAATAATTGGTTTAATCTCTGGAGAGACTAACTCTTTAATTAAAGACAATAATTTAGGATTTGCCTCTATGGCAGGGGATATAAATGGTTTATCAAAAATCTTTGATACTTTGTCTAAACTACAGGACCCTCAGTATCAAAAAATGAAATCTTATTGTAAAGATTTATATCAAAGTAGATTTTCATCTTCTCTAAGAAAAAAAGACTTACTTAGTATAATTTTCAATGTCAATAATTTTTGATAACCCTTTTATTGTAAATTTTACATTCTAGAAAACTATTTCTTCTTTTGTAAATAAAGAATATGCCCTTTAATTCCCATACGGCCAGTTTAGCTGGTAAAAAATCCAAAAGAGGAAAATCCAAAATCACCCCAAATATTCAAGACAGACTGGACCTTTTAGCAGCTGAAAATTTAGATTATCTTCTTGGCCATCTAGATGAGCTTACAAATGCTGAGCGAATAAAACTAACCCAAATTTTACTTTCATACACAGCACCTAAATATGGCACACGTACCCCTGAGCCTCTTCCTGGGTATGAAGATTTGCCGCTTTTTGTAGAAGATGTTTAGTTTTTTAAGAGCTTATTTGCTGAATAAATAAATCAGCATAATGATCCTGGTTAAAGTTTTCCCCGATATACTCTAAAAAAGTAGATTCTTTTTTATGACCAGTAATTCTCATAAGAATGGGAGTCTCAACTTTTGAGTAATAATTAGTAGCAAAACTCCTTCGAAGATCATGAGCTGTAATAAGCTCATATTTTTTAAAAACCCCTTTTAATTTCCTTCTTGGATTTGCATGCATCTTATAACCGGTTACCCTTTTGGTAATACCAGCAATCTTACAGATCTGTTTAATATGCATATTAAATAGCTGCGAATAACTATAACTCGGAAACTCTTCAAGAAGTATAGACTTTATTAAAGGATCTAAAATTCCAACAGTAACTGCCCTGCCTGTTTTTTGTTGTACAAAATCAATATACAGAATATCATTAGGCCCGTCTCGAAGCTGATCTGGTTTTAAGGATAGTAGATCCGCTACCCTTTGACCGGTATAAAGCCCGATAAGCATCCATTTCCAGGAGTTTATAAGATGTGAGGGTAAAGGGGCCTTTTTAATAAGTTCTATTTCCTCTAAATCGAGCGTTTGAAGAATTCTCTTTTGTTTGTCCAGCCCAAAAGAATCGATAAACTGATAATTAGAACTTACCGGATAGCCCTCACGTTTCGCCCGAATTAAAACCGTTTTTAAAAGCCCCAATTGTTTGCCCACAGTACCAACTCCATAAGATTTCTCATGGAGTAAGTAGGAAGAAAAAGCATCAATGTCCTGAATCCTAAAATGATCAATAAAAAGTAAAGTGTCTTTTTCTATCTCATACTCTTTTACAAGTTTTAAAAGATAACTATAGCGTTTAATTGTGTTAAGGCGAAGCCCAATAGATCCTGTCTTTCTGTTCTTTCTAAAAGGTGCAGTTTTGATCTGATTACCTATAGCACTTATTATTCTTAAATTATTGTTTAACAAATAATTAATAGATATATTCTTAATTAGTAATTTAAACGATTTATTGTCCCGAATTCGGTCTATATCTTGTGTTTTTTCTAGCTGAAAGCGAACTATTTTAAGTTTTTCATTGACCTTTTCCGCCTCTTTATATCGGGGACTAACCCGTTGATTTTTATCTTGCCAAAAACTAGGATTGATAAAAAGAGGTAGTGGACAGCTTAATTTTTTTCCCTTTGAAAGGTGCAAAAAGATATAGATTCGTACCTTTCTTTTTTGAGCCGATAAAAGCCCAAATTCTATTTTTATAAAATCTAACATATGTTAAATCATGTTATCGTTTCTTTTAATAAATCACTAAGGCGTATTTTTGCTACCCTTAGACTATATAAGATACGTTATTCTATGTTAAAAAACAAGAAAAACCCTGTATTTATAGGGGTTAACGGAGGATTTGAATTTAATGCTGGAATAGAATAATGAAAGCCCTTCTCCTTGCTGGCGGTACTGGATCCCGACTTTTCCCGGTGACTTTAGGTGTTTCTAAACAGTTATTACCTGTTTATG
>Ga0233438_10001227_pt1 | contig 28756 bp, 26 predicted proteins | sample SI_123_September_FD_182720 | JGI IMG/M metagenome (GOLD analysis project Ga0233438, IMG submission 182720) | Seawater microbial communities from Saanich Inlet, British Columbia, Canada - SI_123_September2016_10_MG | ecosystem: Environmental > Aquatic > Marine > Inlet | place: Canada: British...
TCCGAGCGTATCGCAGCGTCGGAAGTGGTGCTGAACGAGATTTCAGCAGGGAAGCAGGAGCCTGTCAGCTCGACCAATTTCATCCAGGCCGCGCGCCGCGCCGCGCAGGCCGCCGCTGCTGCGCCGCCCGCATCGTCGGGTCCAAAGCCGAACCGCGTCACCGCACTCAACGACGCCGCACGCAACGCAGCCAAGGCTGCGGCTGTCGGCGACTCCGGCATTTCGTCGAAGATTCGCGCGCTGCTGGTCGGCGCGAGCGTGGTTGTGATCGTGCTTGGCACGGTCAAGATGGGCATGAACCTGCTCAGCGGCCGCGACGATGCAAACTCATCGCTTCCGGCGGAATCCAGCGTCACAAAACCGGCACCGCCGCCTGCGCCCGAGAACGGGCCGCGCTCCGATGTGATGCCATCGATGCCGTCGATGACTTCCCCGACGCTGCTCACACGTCAGTCGATGAGCGCGTCGCCGCAAATCATTTCCGTTCCTGCCATGTCCGCGATCCCTGCTGCTGCACCGGCTGAACCGGTCGTTGCGCCTGCAGCCGCGCCTGTTGCACCCGACGTCACCGGTTCGATCGTCACGCCGCAAGACCGGATATCCGTGACGATTCCCCCGGTGGCAAAGGACAAGGCGAAGATCAAGCTGACACCCGTGGCAGACAAGCTGCCTGAGACTATTGGCACCGCCGCGCTTCGCACCGCTGCCAACAAGGGCGACGCCGGTGCGGCTTTTGAGATCGGCGTCCGCTACGCCGAAGGCAAGGGCGTCGCACAGGACTACACAACGGCGGCGACCTGGTATGAGCGCGCCGCACAGGGCGGCATTGTCCCGGCGACGTTCCGGCTCGGAACGCTTCACGAAAAAGGACTTGGCGTCAAAAAGGATGCCGCCGCTGCGCGCGGCTATTACCTGCAGGCGGCCGAGAAGGGCAGCGCCAAGGCCATGCACAATCTCGCCGTGCTGGATGCCGACGGCGGCGGTGCCGGCCCGAATTACAAGAGCGCGTCGCAGTGGTTCCGCAAGGCAGCCGAACGCGGCGTCGCCGACAGCCAGTTTAATCTCGGAATTCTCTACGCCCGCGGTATCGGGGTGGAACAGAACCTTGCCGAGTCCTTCAAGTGGTTCAGCCTCGCGGCCGCCCAGGGCGACGCGGATTCCGGCCGAAAGCGCGACGATATCGCCAAGCGCCTCGACCCTCAGTCGCTCGCCGCGGCGAAACTCGCAACCCAGACCTTCGTGCCTGAAACCCAGCCTGACGAAGCCATCGCCAACGGGGCGCCGGCGGGGGGATGGGACATAGCAACGCCGGCAAAACCGGCAACGAAGCCCGCAGCCAAGACGGCTGCCAAAAGCACTGCTCACTGACACCATTCAGCGATCCCCGACCACCGAATGAACCGCGCCAGCGGCCCGGCACCACACCGTTAACATTAACAGGCAACGTGAACGGGAAACCGCGTCGCTTCGTGGCCACTCGCCAAATCTTTAACCCCACCGCAGACGATTTCGGGTAAGCAGAAGCGCGGCGCATGACCCGCGTCGCGGCAAATTCATTGCTGCGAGGGGCACACCAAGCCTCGCGCCAAACTCAAGCGAACGCGCGTGCAACTTTTCCTCCCCATCGCCGACATTCCGGTCAATGTGTTTCTCATCCTGGGGATGGGCGCCGCGGTCGGCTTCGTATCCGGCATGTTCGGCATCGGGGGCGGCTTCCTGATGACGCCGCTGCTGATCTTCATCGGAATTACACCCGCGGTCGCGGTCGCTTCGGTGACCAGCCACATGGCTGCCTCGTCGTTTTCCGGCGCGTTGTCCTACTGGCGCAAGCGGGCGATCGATCCGGCCCTGTCCCTGGTGCTGTTATGCGGCGGTGTCGCGGGCACCGCATTGGGCGTGTGGATATTTACGCTGCTGCGCTCGGTCGGGCAGCTCGATCTCATCATCGCACTGTCCTACGTGGTGCTGTTGACCGCCGTCGGGGCGCTGATGTTTCTCGAAGGCGCGCGCGCCATCCTGCGCGCACGACGCGGCAACACGACAATCACCCGGCGGGCGCGGGCGCAGGGGTGGATTCTCGGCCTGCCGCTGAAGATGCGTTTCAAGCGCTCGAAGATCTATCTGTCCGTTATCCCGGTACTCGCAGTCGGCCTTTTCGTCGGCTTTCTCGGCGCCATCATGGGTGTCGGCGGCAGCTTCCTGCTAATTCCGATCATGATCTATGTGTTGCGGGTACCCACCTCCACCGTCATCGGCTCGGCGATGGTGCTGACGCTGGTCACGATGGTGGTCGCAACCGTCCTGCACGCCGTAACCAATCACCTCGTCGATGCAGTGCTCGCTCTGGTGCTGATGATCGGCGGCGTCTTCGGCGCGCAGTTCGGCGCACGGGCCGGTCAGCGTATTCGGGGCGAACATCTGCGCCTGCTGCTCGGGCTTTTGATCCTGTCGGTCGGCATCCGCTTTGCCGTCGAACTGGTGATCCGTCCGGACGAGCTCTATTCCATTCGCGATCTGGGGATCGGCGGATGAAGTATCGCCCACCTATCTTCTTCGCCGCTTTACTGCTCATGCTTGCCGCAGGCGGAAACGCGCGGGCAGAAAATCTAATCGTCTCGGTCTCCAATCACCGCATTACCGTGACGCCGAACTACTCTGGCGAAGAGCTTGTCCTGTTCGGCTCCATCGAACGCGACAGCAAATCGAAGCCGCCGGGCACCGCTTACGACATCGTCGTGACGGTAAGCGGACCGCGCGCCGACATGGTGACCCGGCGCAAGGAGCGCAAACTCGGTATCTGGGTCAACGTCGATTCGCGCGAATTCATTCAGGTCCCTTCCTATCTCGGCATCTTCGCCAACCGCCCGATCGACAACATCGCCTCGCCGGACGTCCAACGGCGGCAGCAAATCGGGCTGACCAGCTTTCCGCTGCCACAGCGCATGGGGCCAGACGTCGCAAACACTGTGGCCAGCGATCCGTTCCGCTCGGCATTCGTACGGCTGCGCACCGAACACGGGCTTTACCTCGAGCAGACCAGCGCACTGACGTTCCTGACGCCGACATTGTTCCGCACCGGCATTCCGCTCCCGGCGGAGGTCCCGACCGGCACCTACACTATCGACATCAAGTTGTTTGCGGGCGGTACATTCGCTGCCAGGACCGAGACCGCGTTTGAGATCGTCAAGGTCGGCTTCGAGCAGTTCGTCGCGAACTCCGCGCGCCAGCACGGACTGCTCTACGGTCTCGCCACCGCGATGATGGCGATCATGACCGGGTGGCTCGCGTCCGTGATCTTCCGCAGGGATTAAAGAAAAAATCCAGCGATCATAGCGACGACGCATATCGCCATTGCCGCTGCCGACAACCATCCCAGCCAGTACAGCGGCCCCGCGACGATGAACTTGCTCATCACATCGCGGCGGCGTGCCATCACCATCAAAAGCATCATGACCGGCACGGCCAGCACGCCGTTAATTACCGCGCTCCAGTACAGCGCCGAGATGGGATTGATCGGCGTGAAGTTGAGAACAATGCCGATGCCGGCCGACAGCGCCAGCACGCCGTAGAACGACGCCGCTTCACGCGGCTTGCGCGCAAGACCGACAGTCCATTTGCGCCCCTCCCCGATCGCATACGCTGCCGAGCCCGCCAGCACCGGAACGGCCAGCAAGCCGGTGCCGATAATGCCTAGCGCGAAGATGAACTCAGCGAAATTGCCGGCGATTGGCTTTAGCGCTTCCGCAGCCTGGGCGGAGGTTTGAATATCGGTTTTGCCGGTCGCATTCAGCATCGCGGCTGCCGTGATGATGATCGAGATCGCGATCAGGTTTGAGAATGCCATGCCGACCATCGTGTCGGCGCGGATGCGATGAAATTCTCTTTGCGCGCCGTAGTGTTTCTCCGCCAACGGCTGCTTTTTGGCGTCGACGCGCTGATCCTCCGCCTCCTGCGACGCCTGCCAGAAGAACAGATAAGGTGAGATCGTGGTGCCGAGGATGGCGACCAGCGTGGTCAGGAACGCCGATGTCCATTGTATCTGCGGGATAGCGATGCCGCGCAAAGCATCGCCCCACGAGACTTTCGTGACAGCCAGCGCAGCAACATAGGCGAACAGGCTGAGTGTGAGCCACTTCAGCACAGCGCTGTAGCGTTTGTAGTCGAGAAAGATTTGCGCCGCCGTCGAGGCGACGCCGAACACCAGCACATAAAGAAAGCCGGGGCCGCCAATCAGCAGCTTGAGCGCATCGCCCATCGCGGCGAGATCGGCCGCGATATTGATCGTGTTGGCGATGAACAGCAGCGCAATGACGGTGTTCAAAAGCCAGGCCGGGTAGAGACGACGGACGTTGCCGGCGATGCCGTGGCCGGTTACCCGCCCCACCCGCGCGGAGATTTCCTGAATCGCCGCCATCAGCGGAAATGTCAGCAGCATGGTCCAGCCGATGCCGTAACCGAGCTGCGCGCCCGCCTGACTGTAAGTGCCGATACCGGATGGGTCGTCGTCAGATGCGCCGGTGACGAGACCAGGGCCTAAGGTCTTCAGAAAGCCGCGCACGCTGAATGGCTCCGGCTTGTCTTGTTGGGCCAATTTTTCCGGCTTCGGTGTTTTCCGGTGATCAACGTTGTTATGTGCCATGCCTATGTCCCGCCGCGCCAGATAACGGCCCCTGAATGCTTCGGTTCCACGAAGTTGGCGGGCAGCGTGAGCAACAGAGGCAGATCAAACCTTGAGGCGATCTCCGCCGCGAAGGCTGCTTCACACGGCCTTGGCAGGGAATCCGGCTGGGCCGCGTTACCAGATAGATGCCGAGCGCGACCGGCACGATCCCCACAACATCCGCCACCGTGACATGCTCACCGATCAGGAGCCAGCCGAACAGACCCCCGAACGGCGGCATCAGGAAGTGATAAGAGCTCGCCGCCGTCGCACCCATGACGCAGATCAGATGCTGCCACAGCAGACAGCCGACGAGCGATCCTAAAAGGGCATGATCTTGTCCGAAACCGATGACCACTTTTCGGGATCATGCCTAGTAACACCGCGACGCCGCGATGGTGTGCACGCGGCGATCGCCGAGCACATGCGCGGTGAAAGCCAGCGTCTGGAAGATCGCAGCAAAGGCGACGTCGCGAATGCTCAGACCGCCGGTATAGGCGCCGAACGCCGGCATCACGACTCGCTCGCCGTCGCTGGCAAAGCAACGCCGTTCCACCGAGCGCCCGCGCGTCGACACGCGTGCTTTGGGATGAAGATGGCCTGCGATTTCGCCAACCGCGCCGGTCGGCTCATGGCGAAACACAATCGGTCCGATGGCAACTTCGTCCGCAACCACGCCGCCAAGATCGCGCGGCAGTGCCGGATCGTGATTGCCGGAAATCCAGATCCAGTCGCGCCGCGATTGCAACGTCGACAGCGCCTCGCGGTCATCCGGTGACAACCGTTCGTGCGCGTCGCGATCGTGGAAGCTGTCGCCCAGCGCAATCACCGCACGCGGATCGTGGCGCGCAATCACCGCGCCGAGCCGCGCCAGCGTTGCCGCCGTGTCGAATGGCGGCAACAACACGCCGCGTGCCGCGAAACTTGATCCCTTTTCTAGATGCAGGTCCGAGACGACCAGAAGGCGCTCGTCCTCCCAGACCAGCGCGCCTGCAAGGTCAGCAGCAAAAGCGACGCCTGCGACAGAGACCTCCGAAATTCGTTCTGTCGCCCGCGCGCCTTGCATCTGTCATCAGTCCTAATCGGGCGACATCGCCTCTTTGACGAGCTCCTCGGCGGCTTCCGCCAGCAACTCATCGGAAGCTTCGCCATAAACCGCTTCGCGGCCGATTTCCAGCATCACCGGCACCGCGAGCGGCGACACTCGGTCGAGTTCCTTATGCGTGATTCGGCCCTTGATCCGGATCAGCATATCGCTCAGCCGGCGAATATCCAGCAATCCGGTGGCGGCATCGGCTCGTGCCGCACGCAGCAGGACATGGTCGGGCTGGTGCTTGCGCAGCACGTCATAGACGAGGTCGGTCGAGAACAGCACCTGCCGGCGCGATTTTTCCTCCCCGGTAAACCGCCGCGCGATCAAGCCCGAGATCACGGCGCAGGTCCGAAACGTGCGTTTCATCAGCGCCGATTCCGCGAGCCACGCCTCCAGATCGTCGCCCAGCATGTCTGCATCAAACAACGCATCGAGATCAAGGCGGCCATTGCGGATCATCGATGACATGTCGCCGACCGACCACACCGCAAGCGCGTACTCGTTGGCGACGAAACCGAGCGGTTTGGCCCGCCCCCGCTCCAGCCGCCGTGTCAACAACATGCCGAGTGTCTGATGCGCGAGACGGCCCTCAAACGGATAGCAGACGAGATAGTGCTTGTCGGCGCGGGGAAATGTCTCAACGACCAGCTCGCGCGGACCCGGCACCCGGGAAAACACCGCCTGCAGCGACAACCATTCGCGGACCTGATCGGGCAGGCCTTTCCACGCGCGCTGATCGGCGAGCAGGAGACGCACGCGCTCGGCCAGATAGGTCGAGAGCGGAAACTTGCCTCCCGCGTATGACGGCACCTTGGCATTGGCGTCGTTGCTGCGCGACACGTACACCTCGTCTTCCATCAAGGCTTCGTAGCGCACGACTTCGCCGCCGAACACGAAGGTGTCACCCGGCACGAGCCCTTCAATGAAGTACTCCTCGATCTGGCCGAGCATCCGCCCGCCGCGCGCGATCGCACCGGTCGAGCCTGAACCTTTGCTGCGGCCGCGCACCAGTTTCACCTTCAGCATCGGCTCTTCGACGATGGTGCCGACATTGAGGCGGTAGCTTTGGCGCACCTTCGGATTAGTGACACGCCAGCGTCCGACCTTGTCCTGCTTGATCCGCGCAAAGCGTTCATAGCTTTTAAGTGTATATCCGCCGGTGGCGACAAAATCGATCGCGTCGTCGAAATCGACGCGGGTCAGATCCATATACGGCGCGGCACTGCGCACCTCGTCGTACAGCGCATCAGCCAGAAACGGCTCACCGCACGCGCAACCAAGGATATGCTGCGCCAACACATCGAGCGAGCCGGTGCGCTGCGGCGGCGTGTCCTGCGCATTCTCCGCGACCGCATCAATGGCGGCGCGGCACTCCAGCACTTCGAACCGATTGGCCGGCACCATGACCGCACGCGATGGCTCGTCGAGACGATGATTGGCGCGGCCGATCCGCTGCATCAAGCGCGACGCGCCCTTCGGCGCGCCGACATTGATAACGAGATCGATGTCGCCCCAGTCGATGCCGAGATCGAGCGACGACGTACACACCACGCCGCGCAGCTTGCCCGCCGCCATCGCGTCCTCGACCTTGCGGCGCTGCGCGACATCGAGCGAGCCGTGATGGAGCGCTATCGCAAGGCCGTCATCGTTAATGCGCCAAAGGTCCTGAAACAGCATCTCCGCCTGCGCGCGGGTGTTGACGAACATCAGCGAGGTCTTGTTGGCCTTGACCAGATCGTAGATCTCGCCGAGCGCGTGCCGCGCCATGTGACCGGCCCACGGCAGGCGTTCCCTGGTATCAAGCATTTCGACGATGGGCGCCGCGCCGGCGTCCGCGATAACAAGATCGGCCATGTTCTGCATGCCGCTCGCCTGCGGCATCAGATAGCGACGCAGATCATCAGGCTCCGCAACCGTCGCCGACAGGCCCACGGCCGTCGCCTGCGGTGCAAGCCGCCACAGCCGCGCAAGGCCGAGCGACAGCAGATCGCCGCGCTTCGAGGTCACCAACGCGTGTAACTCGTCCAGCACGATGCGCTTCAACGAAGAGAACAGATACGGCGCGTCGTCGGACGACAGCAGCAATGCTAGTTGTTCGGGCGTCGTCAGCAGAATATCCGGCGGATATTTGCGCTGCCGCTGCCGCCGCGACACCGGCGTATCTCCGGTGCGGGTCTCGACCCGAACCGGCAGCTTCATGTCGGCGATGGGCCGTTCGAGATTGCGGGCGATGTCCACCGCCAGCGCCTTCAGCGGGGAAATGTAAAGCGTGTGCAGGCCGCTGCTGCGCACGACGCTACGCCCCGTCGACATTGTCTTCGCGGATTTGGGTTGCGGCGTGCCGAGTTCCACCAGTGTCGGCAGAAATCCCGCCAGCGTCTTGCCCGCGCCTGTCGGTGCGATCAGCAAGGCAGACCTGTCGTCTCGCGCCTTCGCCAGCAGATCGAGCTGATGCGCGCGCGGCGACCAGCCCCGCGCCGCGAACCAGCGCTGGAAAATCTCGGGCAGAAGATCGGAAGATGGGGTCCTGGTATCCACGCCCTAGAGTTAAGGCGTCGCAGGCGTCCGGTCGAGAGCGGAGACGGACGATCCGCCTCCGCTCCGCAGCGTTATTCGGTGACCGGTTTGTCTGAAATATCCCAGTCCTTGCCATTGAAGGTCGCGATGTGAAGCGTCTTCATCGGCGGGTAGTTGTCCGGCATAAAGCTGTAGGTAATGCCATCCAGCATGTAGGGCGAATGGAAGCCCGCCAGCGATTGCGCCTGCTTCAGCACATTGGCGCGGGTCAGGTCGTCGCCGCACCGGCGTAGAATTTCCGCCATGGTCACCGCCTGCCCGTATCCTGCATAAGCGATGGTATTGTCAGGATCGACATTGGGCAGGTACTTCTTGCGCAGTTCCTCGAAGCCCATCACGTCCGCATCCTTCTCCCAGCGCGGCACGCCGACTTCCTTGGCGTAGCGCATGGCGACAATGCCGGCGGCATTGTCGAGGCCTGCGGCATTCAGGATCGAGCGTCCGGTGGAACCGGCCGTCAACAGGTGCAGTGGCTTCCAGCCGAGTTCGACGACCTTGCGGACCGACTGCGACGTCGCCTTGCCGGTGGTGATGTTGAAGAAGACGTCCGCGCCCGACTTGGACAGATTGATGAGCTGCGAATCGATTGTCGGATCGGTGAGATCGTAGGTGGCTTCCGCAACGACGGAGGCTTTGCCGCCGGCATGCGCCAGCACTTCCTTGAACGGGCCAAGGAAATCACGTCCGAAGTCGTCGTTCTGATAAAGAATCGCAACCTTGGCGTTGGGCTTCACGCTGATTCCATGTTTGGCGAGGATGCGCGCCTCGGTCGGATAGAGCGGCAGGCCCGCCATGGTCCACTTGTAGTTTTTCGGGTCGTCCATTTGGACGCGCCGGTGTTCAAGAGGAGCTGCGGCACGCCCTTGGAGTTAAGATATTTGTGGACGGCGGTTTGCGGCGCTGTGCCCAGAGAGCCGAACAGCGCCAGCACCTCTTCCTGTTCCACCAGCCGGCGCGTCGCTTCCACCGTCTTCGGGGCGGAATAGGAGTCGTCCAGCGAGAGCATTTTCACCTTGCGGCCGTTGATGCCGCCTTTTTCGTTGATCATTTCGAAATAGGCGGTCGCGACGCGGCCGAGCACGCCATAGAGCGAGCCCGGTCCCGAATGCGGCACGGTTTGGCCGAGCTTGATTTCGGTATCGCTCGCGCCCGGATCGTATTTCTTCTGCGCGTGTGTCGCCGTCGTGGCCGTCAGAACGGCGATTGCAAGCGCAGCACCGGTGACGAATGATTTCATCGACGTTTTCATTTTCTTGTTGTCTCCCCGAATTGGTCCAGCGGCGTTCTGCAATTCCTTTGAAGCCGGAATCGGCGACCATTTGGTTCGCGGCCGGAGCGGCATGCTGGCAGGCCCCAACCGTCTGTCTTGCGTCTTGTCGCTACGGACCCAATTTGGGGGGCTCGTCTTGTGGCGGATCTGAAACCGGTTACCCCTTGCTTGCGGTCACCACAAATCCCGGAACATCCTCGCCTGCCTCGACGCGCGTCGATGCGGCCATAATTGTGCAGGATGTCAGTCCAGCATTGGCGACCGCCGCCCGCAGATAGGCCTCGCCATGGGCGTAGCGCAGACCGCGCCCGAGAATAACGCCCTCACCCGGATGGGTCTCCACCGTGAACGCCAGCAGCCCCTGCGATTTGAGCACGCGCACGGCCTCTCGCAGCAGCGTCTCCAGTTCCGGTACATAGACAAAGGCGTCAGCGGCCATGACGAGATTCGCACTGGCCTCGCTCTCCGCGCACAGGCCTTGCAACATGTCCGTAACATCGAGCCGTGCATAGAGGCCGGTGGCGCGGGCGCGCTCGATCATGCCAGGCGACAGATCGATCCCGATCAATTCGTCGGAGAGTGAGGCGAACTCACGCCCGGCCAGCCCCGTTCCGCATCCGAGATCGATCACCCGCTTGAAATGCGCCGGTAGTTTTGCCGCATGACTGGCCGCCAGCACCGCCTTCAGCAGCACCTGAGGCCCGCAATAATCCAGATCCTGCACCAGCGTCTTGTCGAATCTCGGCGCATACTGATCGAACAGCGCGCGCACATAGCCCGGAGGCATGGAGGAGACTTCCTCCGCACCGAGACGCATCAACCGCAGCTTCGCGCCGTGCCTGTCGTCAGGATCGCACGCGCAGGCATGAGTATAGGCGACAATGGCCTCGTCCCACGCGCCGAGCTGTTCGCGCAAATCCCCGAGCGTAAACCACGCCGATGCAAAGCCCGGCTCCAGCTCAATCGCCTGCTCCATCAACTCGGCCGCCGCCGCAAGATCGCCGCGCAACATCAAATCCCGTCCGAAATCGAAGCGCCGGTCGGCGATCAGATTTCCCGAGGACAGGAACAACGCGGCAGGCATGGACTTGGTCTGAACCTGATTGGCTAAGTTAGAAGACAAATTGATCCTGGGAAGCAAGTGGTTGAGCCTGAGCGTTGCGAACCAAGACTCGAATGAAGGCCCGCACAACCTATATGAAGTCCATGCGTCCGCAAGACATCCTGATGCCCGTGACCGCCGGCCTGTGCTGCAAGCCCGGCGGCTTTCACATCGACCCGGTCCGGCCGGTCGAACGCGCGCTGATCACCCACGGCCATTCGGATCACGCCCGTCCCGGACATGGAGCGGTGCTGGCCACGCAGGAAACCCTCGACATGATGCGGCTTCGCTACGGCGATAATTTCGCCGGCAGCACGCAGGTGATTTCCTATGGCGAGACCCTCAGGCTAGGCGGGGTCAGCGTCACATTTCATCCCGCGGGACACGTACTGGGATCGGCGCAGATCGCGGTGACCCACGGCAAGACCAAAATCGTCGCCTCGGGCGACTACAAGGACACGGCAGATCCGACCTGTGCCCCATTCGAGGTGGTGCCGTGCGACGTGTTCATTACGGAGGCGACCTTCGGACTGCCGGTATTCCGCCACGGGAATGTCGACGGCGAGATTGCGAAACTGCTGGCATCAGTCGCGCTGTTTCCGGAACGCGCGCATCTGGTCGGCGCCTATTCGCTCGGCAAGGCGCAACGTGTTATCGCCCTCATTCGCGCGGCGGGTTACGACGCACCGATTTATCTGCACGGCGCGATGGAAAGGATTACGCGCTACTACGAAGGTCGCGGCATTGATCTCGGCGACCTGCGGATGGCGAAGGGCATGAAGAAGGCCGACCTCGCCGCCACCATTACCCTCGCCCCGCCTTCCGCCATCACCGACATCTGGACGCGGCGATTTCCAGACCCGGTTGCCGCCTTTGCATCGGGCTGGATGCGAGTGCGCGCTCGCGCGCGGCAAAAAGGCATCGAACTGCCACTGGTGATTTCCGATCACGCCGACTGGGACGGATTGTGCGCGACCATCAATGCGACGGGTGCGGGCGAAGTTTGGGTCACCCACGGTCAGGAAGACGCGCTGGTGCACTGGTGCCGGTCCAAGGGACTGACAGCGCGTCCCCTCGATCTTGTCGGCTACGGCGACGAGGACGAAGGCGCTGCGCCGGGAGAGCCGGCGTCATGAATCGATTTGCGCGACTGCTCGATCGTCTTGCCTATGAGCCCGGACGCAACAACAAGCTGCGGTTGATCACGAATTACTTTCGCGAGGTGCCGGACCCGGACCGCGGCTGGGCGCTGGCTGCACTGACCGGCGCGCTGTCGTTTCGTCACGCCAAGGCTGGATTGATCCGCAACCTGATTGCCGAGCGCACCGATCCGGTGCTGTTCGCGCTGTCGTACGATTATGTCGGCGACCTTTCGGAGACTGTCGCGCTGATGTGGCCGGCGGACAGGCGGGCGACAAACTCGCCTCCGCCACCGACGCTGACCGAAGTGGTCACCACCTTCAACACACTGGGCAAGACGGAAATCCCCACGCAGCTTGTGCGCTGGCTCGACGAGCTTGATGAAACGGGGCGATGGGCTCTCCTGAAACTCGTGACCGGTGGCCTGCGGATTGGCGTTTCTGCCCGGCTGGCAAAAACAGCTGCCGCTGCACTCGGCCACAAGGAGGCCCATGACGTCGAGCTGATCTGGCCCGGACTAACACCTCCGTATCTCGATCTGTTCGCGTGGCTGGAGGGCCGCGCCGACAAACCGGTCAACCGCGATCCGGCGCCGTTCCGGCCGGTGATGCTGGCGCACGCCATCGAGGACTCGGACTTCGCCAACCTCGCGCCGGAGGATTTCACCGCCGAGTGGAAGTGGGACGGCATCCGCGTGCAGGCTGTCAGCGGACGCGATGAGAAAGGCAACATGGTTACACGTCTTTATTCGCGCACCGGCGAAGACATCACCAAGAGCTTTCCCGATCTGATGCCGTCGTTAAGGCAGCCCGGTGCACTCGATGGCGAATTGCTGGTGTTGCGCGACGGGTGGGTGCAGACCTTTAACGTGCTGCAGCAGCGGCTGAACCGTAAATCGGTAACACCGAAACTGATGAAGGATTACCCGATTCACCTGCGGGCCTACGACCTGCTGAGCGATGGAGACAACGACCTGCGCATGCTGACGTTCAGCGAGCGGCGCGCGAAGCTCGAAACCTTCGTAACGCAACTCTCTGACCCGCGCATCGACTTGTCTCCGCAAGTCGCTTTCAAAACATGGGACGACCTTGCGGCAGCCCGCGCCAATCCTGATAGCGCCGGAGCCAGCGAAGATTCGGAAGCCGTCGAGGGTGTGATGCTGAAGCGACGCGATGCGCCGTATTTGCCGGGCCGACCAAAGGGTCAGTGGTGGAAATGGAAACGCGATCCGCACATTATCGACGCCGTGTTGATGTACGCGCAGCGCGGCCACGGCAAGCGCTCATCGTACTATTCCGACTACACCTTCGGTGTCTGGACCAAGATCGACGGCACCGATCAGCTCGTGCCAGTCGGCAAGGCCTATTTCGGCTTCACCGACGAGGAGCTGATTCAAATCGACCGCTTCGTTCGCCGCCATACTACCGAGAAATTCGGTCCGGTGCGCCACGTGGTACATGAGCCAGATCAGGGACTGGTGTTCGAGGTGGCGTTCGAAGGGCTGGCGCGCTCGGCGCGACACAAATCCGGCGTTGCCATGCGTTTTCCCCGAATCAGTCGCCTGCGCTGGGACAAACCGCCGCGCGACGCCGACCGGCTGGAGACACTTGAACGAATGTTAATCTCCGAGACGAAGATTCCGTCTGCAGCAGCGAACGGCGACCATTGACGCCGCCGAGACAGTTCCCCATGTGGCGTGCTAGTGTGCGGTGACGCACCCACTCAGGAGACGACGATGCCGGACGATGTGAAGGAATTGCCAGCCAGGAACGACGACACTCTGTCGCGCTTCCTCGGCGGTTCGCCGTTGGCGGTGCTGGTGCGGCTGGTATTGCTGTCCCTGCTGGTCGGCGTCGTGCTCGCCGCGATCGGCTTCGATCCGTGGAATATCGTCTACAGCATCCGCCGCCTGATCGACTGGATCTGGAATCTCGGCTTCGATGCCATCAACGGCCTGTGGCGTTATTTCCTGCTGGGCGCGGTGATCGTGATCCCGGTTTGGCTGATTTCACGGCTGTTCAGCACCCAGCGGCCGCGCTGATTGAGAGACGCCGCGAAAGTTACAACCGCACAGGTTTTCAGCATCGCCGGACCGGCAATGCTGGCCAATTTGACGACACCGCTGCTTGGTGTCGTCGCTACAGCCTGTATCGGCAGACTGGGTGAACCCGCGCTGCTCGGCGGGGTTGCCATCGCGTCCGTCGTTTTCGATTGCCTTTTCTGGCTGTTCGGCTTCCTGCGCATGGGCACCGTCGCGTTTACCGCGCAGGCCCTGGGTGCCCAAGATCATGCCGAGATCCGCGCAACCCTGTTTCGCGCCATTACTGTCGCGGCGGCAATCGGCCTGCTCCTGATCGCGGTGAGCGAACCTCTTGGCACAGTCATTCTGTCATTGATGGGAGGCAGCGAGCCGGTGACGACGGCAGCGCGCGCATACTTCGCGATCCGTCTGTGGTCTGCGCCAATGGCGCTCGGCAACTATGTTCTCCTCGGCTGGTTCGTCGGTCAGGCGCGCGCGAAGACCGCGCTCGCCCTGCAAATCCTGATCAATGTCGTCAACATCGCGTTGACGGCGTGGCTGGTCCTTGTGTTGAACCAGGGCATTGCAGGGGCGGCGATTGCCGCGGTCCTCGCCGAAACAACCGGATTCGTTGTGGGTGCGGTGCTGGCGTGGCGCCTGCTTGGCCGGGTGTTCGATATCAGCGCCGACCGGCTGTTCGACCGCGAGCGGCTCCTGCATATGTTCTCGGTCAACCGGGACATTCTTATTCGCACCGCCGCACTCATCGCGGCATTTCTCTTTTTTACATCGCAAGGTGCTCGCGCCGGCGATACCGTGCTGGCGGCCAACGCCGTCCTCAACAATTTCCTTCTGATCAGCGCGTTCTTTCTCGACGGTATCGCGAATGCCGCCGAGCAGATTTGCGGTCGGACGTACGGCAAGCGCGACCGCGAGGGCTTCCTGACCGCAACCAGGCTCGTCATGCTGTGGGGGTCCGTATTCGCACTGGCCGTGACCACCGCTTATTTGTTCTTCGGATCGGGCCTGATCGCGCTGATGACGCCGAATATCGACATTCAGCACGTCGCAAACGACTATCTTGTCTTTGTCATTCTCGCGCCGATCGTGGGCTTTTTCGCATTCGCCTATGACGGCATTTTCATCGGCGCAACCTGGGCGCGCGACATGCGCAATCTTATGCTGTTGTCGCTGGTGATCTTTCTCACGGCGTGGGCGCTTCTGCGGCCGTTCGGCAATGCGGGCCTCTGGACCGCGCTTCTCATCCATTATGTCGCGCGCGGTGGCCTGCAGGCGCTGCGTTATCCGGCGCTGTTCAGGGCTTCATTCGGCAACAGCACTCTTAGTCCGGCCAGGGTTCCGCAGTAATCGTCGCGGCATCCGCGCCGACGATTTCGGAGAGACTGTCGCGGCTGGTCCGCCGCAGCGTCGACACAAGATCGGCCTTGATGTCGTCGACCAGCCCGAGGCCCTTGTAGATCAGCGACGAGTAGAGCTGGATCAGTGTCGCCCCGGCACGGATCTTCATCAGCGCGGCACCTCCGGAATCGATGCCGCCGACGCCGATCAGCGGGAATGCGCCCTCGGCGCGCACATACGTTTCCGCCACCATGCGCGTGGATAGTCTCAAGAGCGGCCGTCCCGACAATCCGCCCTGCTCTTTCGCCTTCGCCTGATCACGCAGCGCTGCAGGCCGCGACAACGTGGTGTTGGCGACGATCATGCCGTCGACCCGGCGTGAGCGCGCGATATGCACAACGTCGTCAAGCTCTTGCAGAGTAAGGTCAGGCGCGATTTTCAACAGCAACGGTGAATCGCCCGCGTTCTTGCGGACGCGCTCGCGCGCATCGACCACCCGCGCCAGAAGATCATCAAGCGCCGCCGCCTGCTGCAGATTGCGCAGGCCCGGCGTGTTGGGTGACGACACGTTGACCGTGAAATAACTCGCCACCGGCGCGAACAGTTCGATCAGTCGGACATAATCCGCCGTGCGATCTGCCGAATCCTTGTTGGCGCCGACATTGACGCCGACGATGCCCCCGTGTCGTGCGCGGGTGGCAAGCCGGCGCAGCACAGCTTCCGCGCCGTCGTTGTTAAAGCCCATCCTGTTGATGACGCCGGAATCCTGCTCCAGCCGAAACAAACGAGGACGCGGATTGCCGTCCTGCGGTTTCGGCGTCACCGAACCGATCTCGACAAAGCCGAAGCCCAGCCGGAGCAACGCGTCCGGCGCTTCGGCGTTCTTGTCGAAACCCGCAGCCATGCCGACGGGATTTGGGAAGTTCAAACCGAAGGCACGCGTTGCGAGTTTCGGGTCGTCGGCGCGCGGCTTGCCCGGCGGCAACAACCGCAACCCACCCATCGCCAGCCGGTGCGCATCCTCCGGGTCGAGCCGGCGCAGCAGCGGCAACGTGAGAGAATCGAAGGCGCGGATCACGAGGCCAACTCCGGAATATCGTGCGAGCCGTCGGAGCGGGCCCGCAGGTCGCGAATTTCGATCACCGCACCGGTGTCGAGTTCGCCGTAGAGATGCGGAAACAACTCGCCACCGCGCGAGGGCTCCCATCTCAACGCCTCACCCAGCACCTCGGTATCGACAGCAATCAGAAACAATCCTGTTTGCCCGGCAAAATGCTTGGCAACTGTTCCTGCAAGCTGCGACGCCGTCGAAAAATGGATAAACCCGTCGCGCCGGTCGTCGGCGCTGCCGCGATAGGCTCCTTGCCGCTCGGCCTCGCGCCAGGCCGAAGCCGAACAAACTTTGTAAATTGTGGACACGGTCGCCGGATTCTCGCTAGCTATTGAATTCATTCGGGATTTTTCGAAGCTAAGCCGAAAGCCCTGCAGACCGTATCGGCGCACTTCGGCCACTTCAAGGGCAGCGTTCGGCTGATCGCTATGCATTGCGGAGACGCCGGTTTCGAGGTAATAATTCCTAGTTCCTGATAAAATTCACTGCCCGGTCCGGTCGGCTGGGCCAGACATCCGGCCTCCCCATGTTGACCCACGATCAAATCTGGAATGCGCTCGATCGCCTCGCCGAACGTGCAGGTCTATCGGCGTCCGCGTTGGCCAAACGTGCAGGCCTCGACCCCACCACTTTCAACAAATCCAAGCGCATCACGCCGGACGGGCGTGAACGCTGGCCATCGACCGAATCGGTGGCGAAAGCGCTGGCCGCAACCGGCACCACCGTCGACACCTTCGTGCAGTTCATTGAGGACACCGCGCGCTCCGTACAGGCCGTGCCGCTTCTCGGTTTCGCCGAAGCCGGCACCGGCGGATATTTCGACGATGGCGGCTTTCCTGTCGGCAAGGGCTGGGACGAGGTCGGACTGCCCTCGGTCAGCGACGAACATGCCTATGCGCTGGAAATTTCCGGCGACTCGATGAAACCAGCCTATCGCGACGGCGACGTCATCATCGTCTCGCCTGGTTCACCGATCCGGCGCGGCGACCGTGTTGTGGTGAAAACCAAGGACGGTGAGGTTACGGTCAAGGAACTGAAACGCCGAACCGCAAAAGTCATCGAGCTGCAATCGCTCAATCCGGCGCACAAAGACCGCGTCATCGATGCCAAGAACGTCGAGTGGATCGCACGGATCGTCTGGGCAAGCCAGTAAAGTTAGCGCTTCAGGCGACCAGCGGCGCAACGATCGCGCTCAACACCTTCGCTGCGTCACGCGGAGCGAGCCGCACCTGCAATCCGCGCTGCCCGCCATTGATGAACACCAGATCGTGCGCCATCGCCTGCTCCTCGATGGCCGCGCGAGGTGCGCGCATTTGCCCGAAAGGACTGATGCCGCCAACCTTGTATCCCGACAGGCGCTCAGCATCGGCCGGCTTCATCATCTGCGCAGACTTTCCGCCGAATGCCGCTGCAAGCTTTTTCATCGATACTTCGCGATCCGAAGGAACGATCACACAAACCGGCTTGCCATCGACCAGCGCCATCAGCGACTTGAGCACGCGCGACGGAACTTCGCCGAGCGCCTCGGCGGCCTGCAGTCCGATCCGGTCTGCGTCGCCGTCGTAATCGTAAGTATGAACCGTGAAGGCGACGTCCACCTGTTCCAGCATCTTGGTCGCGCGCGTCACCTTCGACATGCGTTGCTCCGAAGCGGCGACTAACCCGCCGCCCGTTTCAGCGCCGTGTCGATCATCGCAATCGAATTTGCGACGCCGTAAACGGCCACGAACGATCCGAAGCGCGGACCTTTCTCCTGACCGAGCAGCACCTGATAGAGCATATTGAACCAGTCCAGCGACACGCCTGGACGGCCATCCTTGCCAGCCTTCTTGTGATCTAGGAACGGCTCGCGGCGGCCGATCTCATAGACCACGTTTTGGATGTCTTCGGCGGAAGCATCGGCAGGCAGCTGCGCCAGCGCGTTGCGCAGATCGGCCAGCGCCACGCGTTCGCTCTCGGTCGGCTCGCGGAAGGTCTTCGTCGGCGCCACGAAGTCGCGATAGTAGTTGATCGCGTAGCCAACCATGTCGTCCAGCTTCGGATGCGTCTTCGGCGTCACGCCCGGACGATAGCGGCCAATGAAACCCCACAGTGTTTCAGCGTTTTCCGCGTTCGATGACGACACCAGGGTCAGCAGCAACTGGAACGTCACCGGCATGTCGGCGAGCGGCGGATCGCCCGCATGGATATGCCAGACCGGATTGCTCAGGCGCTGCTTGCCATCCTGACGCGGATAGCCGTCGATGAACTGCTGATAGTCGTCGACGTTGCGCGGGATGACATCGAAATACAGCCGCTTCGCCGCCTTCGGCTCGCGGTACATGAACAACGACAGCGATTCCGGCGAGGCGTAACGCAGCCATTCATCGATGGTGAGACCATTGCCCTTTGACTTGGAAATCTTCTGGCCCTTGTCGTCGAGGAACAGCTCGTAGTTGAAGCCTTCCGGCGGCGTGCCGCCGAGCGCCGAGCAGATCTTTCCCGACAGCTTGACCGAATCGATCAGGTCCTTGCCCGCCATTTCATAGTCGACGCCGAGCGCAACCCAGCGCATCGCCCAGTCTGGCTTCCATTGCAGCTTGCAATGCCCGCCGGTGACCGGAACGGTGACGCGCTCCCTTGTGTCGGGATCGTCGTAGGACACCGTGCCGGCCTTGGCGTCATGCGCCACGATCGGCACCTGCAGCACAACGCCAGTGCGCGGTGAAATCGGCAGGAACGGCGAATAACTCGCGGCACGCTCCTCGCGCAGCGACGGCAGCATGATCGCCATCACCTTGTCGATGTTCTCCAGCATCTTCAGCAGCGTCGCGTCGAAGCGCCCCGACTTGTAATATTGCGTCGAACTGGCGAATTCGTAATCGAACCCGAAGGTATCGAGAAACGCGCGCAGCCGTGCGTTATTGTGCTCGCCGAAACTCGGATGGGTGCCGAAGGGGTCGCGGACCTGGGTCAGCGGCTTGCCGAGATCTTCCGTCAGCATCTCCTTGTTCGGCACATTGTCCGGCACCTTGCGCAGGCCGTCCATGTCATCGGAAAACGCCAGCAGTCTGGTCTTGATCTTGTCTTCGGTCAGCACGCGAAAAGCATGGCGCACCATGGTGGTGCGCGCGACCTCGCCGAAGGTACCGATATGAGGCAGCCCCGACGGACCATAGCCGGTCTCAAACAGCACTTCGTCCTTCGGCTTTTTCTTCAACCGCGCGACAATCTGCTTCGCCTGTTCGAACGGCCAGGCGTTGGATTGTTCGGCAAGCGCCCGAAGGTCGCTCGCGGTTGCAGGCATTTCATTCGACATCAAGGATCTCCGCGCACGGACAGATTTTAAGCTGGCTGGCGGCGTGATAGCCACCATCCGATCAACACCAGACACATACCGATCGCAGCGCAGACGACCAGCAATCCGGCTGTATTAGCCGCAACCCCTGCATAACCCAAGGTCTTCGCGTCGAGAAAAGGATAGGGATAGAAGCCGGACATCTTTCCGCGCACCAGCACCAATCCAAGGTAGAACAGCGGATAGATCAGCCACAGCAACGGATCGTACCAGCGCAGCCCCGCTTTGCGGACACAGGTCAGCCAGAACACCAGATAGCCCAACGGCATCAGGTAGTGCATCGCGATGTTGGTGAATGATTGAACATTCTGCAGCGGCTCGATCGGGCTTAGCATCGTCTCGTAGATGATCCCGACCATCACGATATAGGCAGCAACCGCCGAACGCACGAAAGGATGCACCAGCCATTCCTCGGGGCCGGTCTTTACTGCAAATGCCGTCAGTACCAGCACCGCGAGAATATTGGCCTGGATCACAAAGAACGAAAAGAAGCGCACCGTTGCCTCGGCGAGCGACAGTCCCTGATCGCCCGTCGCTCCAATGAAGCGAACATATCCCAGCACGAGTGTCACCCAGCCCAGCAGCGCGAGAAGCGCCGCGGCGGTCCGCTTGAGTTTCGCCGTTCGCGTCAGAGTCATTTCCCGCATCCGGAATCTAGAACGGACTGACCGAGAAATAGCGCAGCCACAAATCCGTATAGCGGCCCTTTTCCCAGAGCCGGAACATTGCCCAGTTCAGCGCCTGACGCAGCACATCATTGCCGCGCTTCACCCCGATGCTGACCCCTTCGCCAAAATACCGGCTCTCGATGAACGGGCCTCCGCTGAAAGCACAGCAATCGCCGGAATCAGTGCCGTTGATCCAGAACGCCAGCGCGATAGCGTCTCCAAAAATGAAATCGACCTCGCCCCGGCGCAGCGCAAGGCGTAGCGCGTCGTCATTCGGGAAGCTGACAAGCTGCGCGTCGGTGAAGAGCATCTTCAGATAAGCCTCATGCGAGGAGCCGGCGATGGCGCCTACCTTTTTGCCTTCGAAATATTCCGGGCGAACCTCCGCCATCACCGCATCCCGCCGCGACACGAAGCGTGCCGGCGAGCGATAGTAAGGATCGCTGAAATCGAGCTTGGCGCGAAGCTGCGGCGTGACCGCCAGCGACGCGATAATGGCATCACCACGGTTGCCGTTGATCGCATCCACCAGCGTCTCGAACCGGCGCATCTGAATCGTGCAAGCCACCTTGATCTCTTCGCAGATCATCCGGGCCAGATCGACATTGAAGCCGGCCGGATTGCCATCGGGACCGGTAAAATTGAAGGGCGGGTAATCGGTTTCAGTCAGGAAACGAATGACCGTCAGGCGCGAAAGGTCTGGCCGGTCGGGACGCCGCCGCGGGTCCCAAAAGCCCGGCACGGCCTGAGGCGCAGCAGGCTGAGGGATGGTGACTTGAGGCTGCGATGACCGAGGCGGTGTGGACGGCGGCGCGCCTTGGGCTAACACAGGCTGGACCCCCGCAGCAAAGCACAGCGCGGCCCAAACGATGGCCAGCCTTGCGGTTGCACCGGCGGCACGGCCCAATCGGATATTGAAGGCAGATACTATCTGTGGTTGCATTGGCTGGGGGTTCCGCGTGTTGGGTCTTATAGACCATCCACGGAGCGATTCGAGTGCGTTTGTGGCGTGGGGTAACGGTCGAATGGCCGTGGCTGGGCGGGCAAGCGAGTTGGACGGGACACCGCCGCAAGGTTTTGCGCGCCTGACGGCGTCCGCCCGAAACCTGACAACCTTCCTCGCCGGCTTTCTCGGCATCCCGCGCTCACAGAACGACAACCGGCCCGGACATCGCGAACCAGGGCCTGCCGTGGAGCTCGATTGCCTGCGGCACATTCTCGCTCCCGCGCTCCTCGCCGCGGCCGCGCAGCGAAGCGAGGAGATCGGCATTGGTGCCGATCGCGTTCTGATCCAGCGGGGCATCATCGACGAGGACGCCTATCTCGATCACCTCGCCACATATATCGGAATCGGGATTGAAACACTTGAAGACGTCAGTCCCATCGATTGTCTTCTGCCCGCCGACGGCATTCACCTGTGCGCGCGGCATGGCATTCTGCCCATCCGGCAGCAGGACGAACCCGTGTATGTGTCGGCACCGCACGGGTACTGCGCCCGCCGCATCGTCCGGCTGATCGCGCAATATCCGTCGCTTCTTCCGCGCATCCGCCTCACGTCGACCGCACGTTTCAACGCATTCCTCGAGTATCATTCCGGCAACGTGCTGGCTGGCACCGCCGCCGAAGGCCTAGCGAGCCGTTTTCCCGATCTGTCAGCGGCACCAGCGTCGGCTTCGCATGGCCGTCTGTTTCATTTATTCCGCCATATCCTGCGGCTTGTCGGTCCCGTTGTACTTCTGACGCTGGCACCCATGCTGTTACTCGAGTTGTGCAGCGTGATCCTCGCCATATGGTTTCTGCTATTTACGAGTTTGCGGCTTGCGGGATGTTTCTCAACGCCAAGACGACGGCCTCCACTGCCGCGGCTGCACGACAGTCAGCTTCCCATCTATACGGTGGTCGCAGCGCTCTACCGCGAGGCCTCGTCCGTCGCGCCGTTGATGCAGCACATTAATGCGCTGGACTATCCCCGCGAGAAACTGGACATCAAGCTCGTCATCGAAACCGACGACTTGCAAACCCGGGCGGCGATCGCACGGCTCGGGCCGATGCCGCACGTTCAGGTCATCATCGCGCCGGACGTCGGACCGCGGACGAAGCCCAAGGCTCTCAACTGCGCACTCACTTTTGCACGCGGAACCTTCATCACGGTTTTCGATGCGGAGGACAAGCCCGAACCCGGCCAGCTCCGCGAAGCGCTGGACGTCTTCCGGACACACGGACCGGAGGTGGTCTGCGCGCAGGCCAGTCTCTGTATCGACAACACCGCGGATGGCTGGATACCGCGCATGTTCACCGCCGAGTACGCCGGCCAATTCGACGTATTCCTGCAGGGTTTTTCCAACTTCGCGATGCCGCTGCCGCTCGGCGGATCGTCCAATCACTTCCGCACCTGCGTGCTTCGCGAGGTCGGCGGCTGGGATCCTTACAACGTTACGGAAGATGCCGACCTCGGCTTCCGGCTCGCACGATTCAACTACCGCTGCGTGATGTTTCCATCGACCACTTATGAAGAAGCTCCTGCGAGTTTCGGCGCATGGCTACGTCAGCGCTCCCGATGGATGAAGGGCTGGATGCAGACCTGGAGCGTGCATATGCGTTACCCGCGACAGCTGTGGCAAGATGCGGGACCCGGCGGCTTCTTCACACTCAATATTCTTGTCGGCGGGAATGTCCTGACGGCACTCGCGCATCCGTTTCTGCTTGGCGAACTTCTGGTGCGGAGCGTAATGAGCGCCTTTGATGACAGCGTTGCATCATTCTTTGCCAAGCCATTCATCGAGCTCTATTTGGCAGCGATTGTGGCAGGTTACCTGACCACCGTGGCAATCGGATTGATCGGACTGGCAAAGCGGGATCTGCTTGGCGAGGCATGGGTCCTGATCCTTACGCCGGTCTACTGGGTCTGCTTATCCATCGCTGCGTGGCGCGCGCTCTATCAACTTCTCGCCGAGCCCTACCACTGGGAAAAAACAGAACATGGCCTCGCGCGGCATTCGCGACTCGCTTCGCGGTCTCGAACCGAAACGAGTGAGCACCGACGCGGCGTGGCTCAGAGATAACGCTTGAGATCAGTCGCGGCTTCTTCGGGCGTGCGCTTCAGGTTAAATGGGCGAATGAAGTTTCCATTCTTGTCCATCAGATAGATCAGCGCGGTGTGATCCATCGTGTAGTCGCCATCCTTCAGCGGAATTTTCTTGGCATACACCCGATAGGCAGAGATCACCTTGCCGATTTCATCCGGGGTGCCAGTCAACCCCTTGAGATGCGGATCGAAGCTTGAAATGTAATCCTTCATCACTGCCGACGTGTCGCGTTCGGGATCGACGGACACAAAATACGCGTTCATTTTGTCGGCGTCGGGACCCATGGCGCGCAGGACTTCGGACATTTCGAACAGCGCTGTCGGACAGACATCCGGACAATGCGTGAAACCAAAGAAGATGATCGTCGGGCGGCCGATGAGGCTCTTTTCAGTGACCGTTTGTCCCGCCTGATCGGTCAGGCGAAACGGGCCACCAATCGCCGCCGGCGCGGCGGCGCGGGGCAGACCACCCATCAGCCACAGGGTGACCAGCAGCCCGATCGCGAGACTGGCGGCAAACGCGGCAATAATGACAAGCGGCCGGGTCGTCCTATCCATCGCAAATCCGATCCTTGATCAATCGCGGGGCACGGCCGAACGACTGGCCGCTTGTTCCGAGTTGGGCATGGGATAGAGCGCGCGGCCCGGACGAGCAAGCGCCACGCCCGCATGTCTGATCAAATGACGGGGAGCAACAGGCTGTTTGATCTTGGCTTTTGGCGTCAGCGCGGGTGCGCGGAAGCCTGTGCGTCCATATAGCACGGGCGATACATGCTCGCGAGTTCGCGTCCGCGGAGGAAGATCATGCGCTGCTTCAGCCCGCCGCGCCGGGAAATCCAGCTACGGATGGTCGCCGGGTACATATCGTACAACATCCGGGTCGCTTCACGGTTCGTCACCGGCCGGCCACTTGCGCCAAAATCCCACGCAGCATGGAATCCGAGACTGGCGCGCGAGGTCACACAAATCTTGTCATGGGGAACGGCACCCAGCACGATGGTGCAGGCCGACGCACACAGCCCGTCGATCACCACGGTCTCGCCGGAGCCCTTGAGGCTCTGATACTTGTCGACATAGGTCCCGATGCGGCCGCCGCGGTCATCGGAAATCCGGACCACAGCCTGACTCGCGCCCACTCCACTCAGGAGCAGGACTGCCGCAAGAAACCCCGTCACAATCTTCATTGCCGGCCCCGTCGCCCCCTGCCTGTATTGATCGGGGCAGCATCAGCGTGTTGCGAGTCTGGTTTTTTGTCCAGATCGCCTTGCAACGCGCGGACGGATTCTGCTGCAGTGTTGCTGGCTTGCTGCACCTGCACTGGCAGATCCCGAATTGGAACAGCCGGCATGGTCCATTGAACGACCCGAGATTGAATCTCTAACCGCGATTTCCGTTGACCGGGCTTGAAGCGCCGCGTTTCTATCCCGACAGGGTATGAGGGGAACAATATGGCGAGCGATGCGGACGTGATTGTTGTCGGAGCCGGGCTGGCTGGCCTTGTCGCTGCGACCGAACTGGCCGACGCCGGTAAACGCGTGATCGTTGTCGATCAGGAAGGCGAGCAGAATCTCGGCGGGCAGGCGTTCTGGTCGCTCGGCGGGCTGTTCCTGGTCGATACGCCGGAGCAGCGGCGGCTCGGCATCAAGGATTCCCATGATCTGGCATTACAGGACTGGATGGGAACGGCCGGATTCGATCGCGACGAGGATCACTGGCCGAAGAAGTGGGCGGAAGCCTATGTCGCCTTCGCCGCCGGTGAGAAACGCGGCTGGCTGCAGGCGATGGGTCACCGGCTCTTTCCCGTCGTGGGGTGGGCCGAGCGCGGCGGCTACGATGCCATGGGGCACGGTAATTCAGTGCCTCGGTTTCACATCACGTGGGGCACCGGCCCCGGTGTCGTGGAACCGTTCGAGCGGCGCGCCCGGGAGCATGCGAAGAACGGCCGCATCATCTTCAAGTTCCGGCATCGGGTCGATGCGCTCGAGATGACGGCCGGCGCGGCGACCGGCGTGAGCGGCAAGCTGCTCGAAGCATCCTCCGAAGCCCGCGGCGAAAGTTCCTCCCGCGTTGAAACCGGCGACTTCTCGTTCAGGGCGCAGGCCGTGATCGTCGCCTCCGGGGGGATCGGCGGCAATCATGATCTCGTCCGTCAGAATTGGCCAAAGCGTCTCGGTACGCCTCCCAAACATATGGTGAGCGGCGTTCCTGCTCACGTCGACGGTCGCATGATCGGTATCACCGAGGCAGCAGGCGCTCGCCTCATCAATCGCGACCGCATGTGGCATTACGTCGAAGGCGTGCACAACTGGTCGCCGATCTGGCCGGGTCACGGCATTCGCATTCTGCCCGGCCCGTCATCGATGTGGTTCGACGCGGTCGGCAAGCGCCTCCCCTCACCGCTCTATCCGGGCTACGACACGCTCGGTCAGCTCGAGTACATCATGCGCACGGGCCACGACTATTCTTGGTTCATCCTGACGCAGAGCATCATCAAGAAGGAATTCGGTCTTTCCGGCTCCGAACAGAATCCGGATCTCACCGGCAAAAGCTGGCGGCAGGTGATCCGCCGCGCCGGCGCCAAGGGCGGTCCTGCACCGGTCGAGGCGTTCAGGAACAAAGGCGCGGACTTCATCGTCCGCGACAATCTGGAGGATCTCGTCGCCGCCATGAACAAGCTCGGTGGCGCGAACGTGCTCGATCCCGCTTCTATCAGGACGCAGATCGAGGCGCGCGACCGCGAGATCGACAATCCTTACGTCAAGGATACCCAGGTCATGGGCATCCACAACGCGCGGCGTTACATCGGCGACAAACTGATCCGCACCGCCAAGCCGCACAAGATTCTTGATCCGGCGCACGGCCCGCTGATCGCGGTGAAGCTCAATATCCTGACACGCAAGACGCTCGGCGGATTCGAGACCGATCTCGACTCGCACGTGTTCGGTAACGACGGCAACATCATTCCGGGACTCTATGCTGTCGGAGAGGCCGCCGGATTCGGCGGCGGCGGCGTGCACGGTTATCGCGCGCTGGAAGGCACCTTCCTCGGCGGATGCCTGTTTTCCGGACGCAATGCCGGACGGGCCGCAGCCAAGGCGGTGGTCTGACGCCCGGTAGCGGCGAGCACTCCTGCGTCAGAAGCCGATCCAATAGGCGTCGACTTCGCGCACGCGGTTGCCCCAGTCGAATTCCTTGTCCACGCCGAAGGATGGTGCCTTCTTCAGTTCCTCATCGGACATCAGCGTCAGGAGTTCGTAGGCTTCAATCGCGGGATTGTACTTCATGCTTGCCCACGGAAGCGGACGATAATCTTCGCCGACGCCGAGAAAGCCGCCGAAGCACAGAACGGCATAGGCGACGTTGCCGCTGGTCTTGTCGATCATCAATCGCTTGATGCTTCCGATTTTCCTGCCATCGGCATTGAAGACCCGCGTCCCCTCCACCCTGTCGCTGGCGACAAGACGATGTGGTTTGAGACTCATGGTGTCCGCATGCATGTGACCCTCCAGGCGTTGAGGTCCTCATCCCGCAAACAGTCCGCACACGCAACACAGCGTCGGTTGACGCCAATCCCGCGGATCGGCAGCCGGAACAAGGGCCTGTGAACCGGGCTCGCGGGCAAGAGAATTGCGGGCTTTACCCGGCACTTGCATCAACTGGTCCATTCTAATCCCGCAGCGACCTTCCTGCCAGCCCGCCAAAGGGAAAATTAACCCGAACGCACAGGCGAACGGATTTGCTCCGGCGTCAGGCCCGGCGATCCCTTGCCCGCCTGCTCGGCCTCACGGATCAGCGCGACGATGCGCGCGGACAATGGCGCCCTTAGCCCATGGCGCTCGGCGAGCGTAACGATTAGGCCTTGAAGATGATCGATTTCGGTGCGGCGGCTGCGCTGCAGATCCTCCCACATCGACGAGCGGGCTTTTGGATCGATCTTCACCATCGACGCGGCGATCTTCGTAAACAGCGCGTCGGGTAGTTTCAGAATGAACGGCGTGAAAGATGCAGGCAATGGCGTCGTCGATACCGGCGCAATGCCCTCGGCCTTGATCACCGCCAATGCCTCGCGCATCTGATCCGCAAACAGAATGCGCCAGGATCGCCGCGCAAGCTGATCGCGCAGCGGTAGGCCCGACAGCGCATTGAGCGCGTTGTTCAGATTGATAAGCAGCTTGCCCCATTGCACGCCCTCAATGTCATCTACGCTGCGGAAAACGAGTTGAGGCTGCGAGAGCAACTTTGCGATGTCAGGATCATCCTTCTCCAGCAAGATCTCGCCGGAGGTAGCACGATGAAAATGACCCTCGCCGAGCGACAGCACATTGAACGGCACCATACCCGCCAGCACGTCGTGGTCCGGCAGCGCCTCGCGCAGCACGGAGACGTTGCCGGTGCCATTCTGAAGACTGACAATCACGGCGTCCTTCGCGGCATGTTGCGCGATCAGGTCCGCAATCTCGGTGGTATCGTCGCTCTTGACGGTGACAAGGACGATGTCTGCGTCCGCAAAAAGGGGCGCCGGATCGTCGGACAGCTTGATCTCAGCAGGCGTTAGGCGATGCTCAATACCTTCAAAGCTCGTGACCTTCAGCCCGTGCCGATTGATGTCCTCAATGAGTCGCGGACGGGCCAGCAGCGAGACCGGGTGCCCGCCGGCGCGCAGCATACCGCCCACGAAGCAGCCGATGCTACCGGCGCCTGCGACCGCAACGGACTTCAATGTCCTCATATTGCTAATCATTCCTTGTATCAGCCCGTCGGCATCTCGCTGCCGGTTACTTTTTCGGGGCCGGATCGCAGAAATCCGGTAACGTCATTGCCTCTGCTGCATCCAATGCTCAAGTATGACTGAATCCGGCCATAAGGGCACCCGTCGTGGAACAGCAATCCATACCGCAGATTACGGCCGACGACGACGCACTGCTGGTGCAGGGAGCCCGCGACCGCGATGAGGCGGCCATTCGCGCGATCATGCAGCACAACAATCGCCGGCTATTCCGGGTTGCCCGGGGACGGTGAAGCTGAGGATGTCGTCCAGGAGACTTATGTCCGGGCGTTTACCCATTTGGATAGTTTCCGGGGCGACTCTAGCCTCGCGACCTGGATTACCCGTATCGCAATGAACGAAGCCTTGGGCCGGCTGCGGCGCGAGCGGCCGCAGGTCGAACTGACAAGCCTCAAGCCTGGCGTGCTGGAAGCGCAGATCATTCTGTCCGTCGTCAGATAATTTGAGACAGATGGCGGGCTGATCTAGCGGAGGCTCTGGCCCATCTCGGTTGACATTTTAAGCGGCGGCTTTGCGATGTAGCAAGCGCCGCTGTTCGATGGTCTTTC
>Ga0233438_10001229_pt1 | contig 28720 bp, 32 predicted proteins | sample SI_123_September_FD_182720 | JGI IMG/M metagenome (GOLD analysis project Ga0233438, IMG submission 182720) | Seawater microbial communities from Saanich Inlet, British Columbia, Canada - SI_123_September2016_10_MG | ecosystem: Environmental > Aquatic > Marine > Inlet | place: Canada: British...
GCAGACCACGCCCTGATTCACACCCATTTCCCAACGGCTATATTGCGCAGTATACCGCAAGCCGGACACTGGCTCCATGCCGAAAACCCCGTTGCCTTTGCTGCTGAAGTGGCTGATTTTTTGGGGTAGGGTTAGCAGCAATTTTTTAAGGAGTTCTTATATCGTAAATAGTTTTAACATTTTTTTAGAACAGGTCTTGATTTTCCAATAAAATTTTGGCACAAAATTTGGAGCATATTCCTTGCTAAGTCGAGACCTTATGAGTACAACTAACCATTGCCAAGCATAAAAAAATAAAACCCCAAACAAATGAAAACTAAATTCACTCCTTTAAGAGCGTTACTGTTACTTTACGTTGCCCAATTTTTAATGGCAACACATTGCACTGGCGGATGTGATTGCCAAGGCATCACCAAATATAATGTTGTCTACTCAGATGTAGAATTCAAAACTTGGGACACTTCAAAATTTCAAAACAAAATTGTGGAAGGCATGGTTAGTAAAAATGCTTTTGGAATCGAAATTAGTGTTCACCATGACTACGATCAAATTGCATTTTTTCACAAAACCTATAACACTGCGCTCACAGCAGGTTTTGGATTTGCCTATGCATGGTCGTGTTATTGTGATGAAGAGCATTATTTTCCAGACCCGATAGCGTCTATTCGTGTTGATGTAATGGACGTTATTACCCAAAACGAAGTGGATGTAACAGCTCACTTTACAACAAATAGTTATTATGACAGTGCACATAATAAGGATACATAAGTAAAATATTTCGGAAGTACGGAAGAATATCTATTGGATATTAAATCTATATTTGTAAATTATTTTATTAAAAGTGTATCAAAATGAAGTAATACGAAGATTTGATATACTCTCATTCAATTGTATAATAAAAGAAGACAAGATTGATTATTTCAGTTTTATATAACCCTAATTTACAAAATTATAACACATAGTTTAACTCCAAAGTTTCTTCATTTCAAATTCTATTGGAGAAATCCCCTCACTTTTAGACAAATTTCGTAAGGTATTTTGAAAATTAGAATAACTTTCATAATCAGTTATTCTCTATCAGATTGAGGGTGGTAAGGGTAAAAATCGAGTTTATAAAATCCTCAATGGTAAGTCAAATAAAGAGACAGATGTTCCAAAAACTAAAAAAGGAAGAAAAAAAAAGGTAGGTCCATCTACTGATAACCAGAGTGATAAGGTAATACCCCAGATGAAGGGAAATTAAATGAACTTCACATTCACTCAATTGATAGACTTGGTAGAAATACTATTGACGTTCTTTCTATTTGGAAAGAACTTACTGATTTAGGAATTAGAGTAGTTTGTAGAAACCCAAACTTCCAAAACATAACCGATGAAGGTAAAACAGATATGTTCTCAGAACTGATGATATCAATCCTATCTACCATGTCAGATTTTGAAAGAAAGATGATTAGAGAGAGACAATTAGAGGGGATTAAGATTAGAAAAGAGAAAGGATTATATAAAGGGAGACAGATTGGAACCACTATCTCCCCAATGAAGTTTCTAACAAAGGAAAAACCTCAGAAAATAATGAAGGATATTGATAATGGATACACCATCAGAGAAATAATGGAAATGAGAAAGTGTAGTCCATCATTCGTTCAGAAAGTAAAGAAATTAAGGAAAGAAGTATATGAATTTGAACTTGTTTGATTTTTTTTTTATTTTAGATCATAATTTATAAAACAATTTTGAGATGATTAGTCAAACTTTAGATGGAATTGAAAACAGTTTAGATATTTTAGAAGAACGATGTGATACCCTTGAAGATAACGGTGTTAATGTTGAAAGTTTCAAAAACCAATTAAGTAAACTTTGGGATGAACATGAAAAATTAGTTGAATCACACGGAGATTAATGTCCTTTAATGTTTACAATATATATTGAAATTTACAATACAAGTCTTTGGATATGAATGTGTTTTAAAGTGTTTATCTATCACTGACAAGGAAGTTGATTTAGTGAAAAAAATCAACAATTCATGGGAAATTGACCAACAGTTTTTTGATTCTAGGGAAATTGTATATGAAACTTCTTCTTTGTTTTTTGACAATAACCTCCACTTTAAAATTTTAGATAGTAACGGAATCTTATTAGACTCATTTAATAGTTTTGAGATAGATACTATTGGTGATGTATTAGGAGACGATGGTTTTGGTTATGAAGATATTGTTATTGACCCCAAATGGACAGATATGTTCAATAATACATTGATGTTAGTACATGAATATAAAGGTTCAAATATGGAGTTTATTATTGAAACTGATTCAACACCAACTAAAAAAAATATTTCAACATCATCACTTTGTATAGGAACTCCAATTGGTGATTATGACCTTCTGAAGACAATCGGATATAATGGTAAATTACTAGAATATGAAAATTTTTTCGGAGGTGTGGGTAAATATTCTTATGTAAAAATTTTCACCAATAATGAAAAAACAATAGAAATTGAATAATCAATGTTCAATATGGATATAGTCTACCACACACAATTTAAATTTTAGATGAACTTCCCTAAAATTGATTACGAGAGAGGTTTTGAAAACCTAAATAACGATTCCTTTGAAAAGAGTTCATCGTTAAAAGGGATTCTCTCCCTTGTCACGGGTAATAATATAAAACAACCACTTAATTATAATCCATTGGAAGGATTCACGAAATTAAGTGACGTTGAGTATTATCTATTCAAAAAAATCAACACATTCTATGATGTATCAAAAATTGATGATAATGAAATCATTGATATTTTTCACAAAATTCAATGTTGGGGAGGAAGAGGTGGAAGAAGAATTTATCAAGGAGAGGGGTTTAATGAAAATTTCAAGTTGGATGTCTATAAAAAAGTGGTAAATAATTGTCTGACTTTAGATTTAGATACCGATTGGGTAAATGAAGTTTCTGAATGGACATTTGATTTACATGAAATATTTGGTATTCGAACATCCTTTTCAACTAAACACATTAGGTTCTGGTTATATAAAGAATTAAAAGACAACACCCCACCTATTTTAGATGAAGTAATTCAAGGTAAAAAAGAAGACGAAACAGGTATGTGGATTAGTGGTTTAAATTTCTATAATCAAGACTCTCCAATAGATAGATACAAGAAAAAAGACCTTAAAAGATATTGGATTGAAATGATTAAAAAGTCCAAAGAAGAAAACATAAGTTTACTTGATTTAGAGAGAATTCTTTTTAATCATTTTAGAAATCAATAAAAGGTTTGAAAACTTATCATGATACTCTTTAAAACACTTATCATTGGTTTTGTAACAGGTTTGTGTTTACTATGGATATATTATTAATTAAATAATTTTTAAACACAACAGATTTCATATCTGAATTAACTTTATTAAAACCCCACTACAAGATTATTCAATAATAGAAAAGATAGTTAATCGAGTATATGGTAAATAGTGTTTCGTGAGAACCAGTTCTCACAAAATTTATATTTTTATATATTTGAATAAATTTATATTTATGGATACTGTAAAAATAGGTAAACAAGAGTGGCCCTATTTATGAATTTGAAACTGACGGCAAATTGAATGTTGATGACTTTTCTTACACACTTTTTACTTTTGACAGCGAAGAAGATGTATTTTTTTTTATAAATGATTTATACTTTAATAATAATAAAATTGAAGAAGCTGATTTTGGTGAAACATGGGGGGATTCGAGTTGGATGAGAGTTTTTAAAAATGACGGCAGCAATTTTCTTATTTGCAATTCCTAAAATATTTAGCTTTTTAGTGAAGCTGTTTTCCATAGGATTTATAAATTATTTCAATAATAAGATATCTAATGTACTTTCAAAAAATAAACCATATTGCATTAATCAATAAATGGGAAATTCCTGAATTACTTGGTAATTCAGAAACTCTAATTCTCGGGTCATTTAATCCATATAACACTATCTCTGAAGAAAAAAATGCTGACTATTATTATGGAAGACAAACAAATCATCTTTGGAAAATAATAGCTTCTTTGATAGGAAAAAAAACAGATTATTTTTTTAATAATATTGATAGAAAATATGAGGTAATGTATAAATATAAATTTTGTTTTATTGATGTTATAGACTCCATTGATATCTTTTCAAATGATAACAAAATTTTAAATGAATATATATCAAATAATATTTTTCAAAATTATTTAGATCAAAAATTATTTACATCTAAAACAAGTTTTAAAGACTATGAAATCCAAATAAAAAGGAATTATAATAAAAGAATTATAAATACTTTAGAATCTAAAAATCTAAAAAAAGTAATTCACACAATGGGAAATCATAGAATTAAATTTGATTTTTCAACAAGTCCAAAGGAAATTGGTCTTGGTAATGATGGCTTTCAGAATTTTGTTAAATCTATAAAAGACCATAGTGTTGAATTTGTAAATCCCTCATTTAGTCCGAGTTCCTATGCAGTAAATAAAGGAGGTAGCGAGTATAAAAAACATCTAAATGAGTGGATGAAAAAAAATTTAAACTTGTGATTATATGAAAATAATTTATGTGGATTTAGACGGAGTTGTTGCTGATTTTGATAAAGGAAAAAAAGATCATCCGTTAGGAAATGTAAAACCATACATTGGAAGACCTGATAAGTTACCAGGTGTTTATGAAAATTTAAATCCTATTGTTGATTCCATAGAATCAGTGAATAAATTGTTAAAAAACGAAAGTTATGATGTTTATTTTCTTTCTACAGCACCATGGGATAATCCAGATGCATGGACACATAAAAGACTTTGGATCGCAAAACATTTTGATGAAAAATTAATTCGAAAAAGATTAATTCTATGTCATCACAAGCAACTCATGATAGGTGATTATTTAATTGATGATCGAAGATTTAACGGAGCATCAGAATTTAAAGGAGAATGGATCCATTTTGGAAGTGAAGATTTTCCAAATTGGGATAGTGTTTTAAAATATTTAAATGTTGAATAAAGAAAGATATTTAACGAAGTCTAGATTTAAGGAGGGATTAGAATGTCCAACAAAACTTTATTATTCTAAAAATCCCAAATATCAAAACAATCAACTTGATGATCCTTTTTTAGAATCCTTAGCCGAGGGGGGATATCAAGTTGGTGAGTTAGCTAAGTTCTTAATTTCTGATCAACCTTATATTGATGATATAACTGTAGAGAGTTTAGATTATCAAGAGTCCATTCAATCAACTAATGAAAAATTAAAAAAACAATTTGTTTCAATAGCTGAACCTGCATTTCTTTATAAAAACTTGTTTATTAGAGTAGATTTACTTCAAAAAAAGGACAATGAGATCAATATATATGAGGTTAAATCAAAATCATGGGGATACGAAGGTGTTGACGATCAAGAGTTTAAAGTATTTATTAAAGAGTATAAAAGAGGTGAAAATAAGGGTAAAAGGGTAATAGATCCCAATTGGAAATTTTACCTGTATGATATAGCATTTCAAAGATATGTTGTTAAAAACCTATTTCCTGAAAAGAAAATAAACACCCATCTTGTTTTAGCAGATAAACTTTCAAAAACTTCAATAGAAGGTTTAAATCAGTATTTTAAGATTGAAAATAATAATGGTAGAAAATCCGTAAACGTTAGGAAGGATTTAAATATTACTGAACTTGGAACACTTCCTCTGAAAGTTGTAAATGTAGATCAAGTATGTGATTTTATTGAAAATATTGAAATAGAAGGAAATAGATTTGAGGATCATATAGAACATCTTTCAAACCTATATAAACAAAAAATTAGGGAATGGAGAAAAGTAGATCACAATTGTTTTAAATGTCAATATCGAAATGATTCTTTTTTTGGATTAAAAAGTGGTTTTCATGAATGTTTTAAAAATTCTGGTTTTAACCTAAATGAAGAATCAAATTTAGTTGAAAGAATATGGAGGGGAACAAAAAAAGAAACTGATCGAGGAAATTTTTTAATTAATCAAGTAAATGAAGAAGAGTATCTAAATAATGATATTGAGGATGAAAATGGGATGTCAACTTCATTTAGACAATACATTCAAATTAAAAAAGATAAAGAAAAAGATAACACTCCCTATTATCATGAGTTTTTGAGTGATGTTATTGAAGAATTAGAAAAACCATATCATTTTATAGATTTTGAAACAAGTGGAGTAGCAATCCCATTTCATAAAAACAGATCTCCTTATGAATCGGTTGCGTTCCAATACTCATATCACCTATTTGATGATGATAAAATTGAACATAAAGGGGAATACATAAATACCCAACCTGAGTTTCCTAATTATAGTTTTATTAGATCATTAAAGAATGAATTTTCTCCAAATTTAAAAGGAACCATCTTTAGATATCATAATCATGAAAATACAATCTTAAATAAGATTTATACTCAGTTGATAAATGAATCCTCTATTGAGGTTCCTGATAGAAATGAACTTATTGATTTTATAAAAGAAATTTCACAACCAACTCAAAGTAATAAAGGAGAATGGAAACCATCAAATAATAATATGGTTGATTTATATAAATTGATTGTATCACTTTATTATTCTCCATTTTCTAAAGGATCTAACAGTATAAAACACATATTACCATCAGTAATTAATGATTCATCATTTCTAAAATCAAAATACTCTAAACCTATCTATGGAACTGATCAGATCCCTTCTAAAAACTTTATAAATCATTCATGGTTAAATGAAAAGGAATTGGATCCATATAAAAGTTTACCTCCAGTTTTTTCAAATATTAATGATGATTATGTAGGTTTTGTAAATGGACAAAATTTATCATTTAATACAATAAATGATGGAGGAGCTGCGATGACAGCGTATGCATATCTTCAATTTGGAGATTTAGATCAGAATTTAAAAGAGAGTATAAAGAAATCACTTTTAAAGTACTGTGAATTAGATACCATGGCAATGGTTATGATATTTGAACATCTTTTAGAAAAAACTAAGTAATTATTAAACTTAATATTTATGACCGGTTTCGAGAATTTAATGAAAGATTCCAAGAATGGTATTTCAAGAATTATTAAATCAAGAAGGGGAAAAAAAATTATTACCCCTGAAGAGTTTTCAATAATTGTAAAATCCTATTTTCTCAACCTTCCTAATAAAGGAAATTTTAAATTCTTTTTTGATGAAAATGATAGAGATAATCTCCTTTTCATTCTTAGATATCACTACCAATTATGGTTAGAGGTTTGGAATAATCAAATAGAAATTTTCAGAGAATTCCCTGAAGAGTTTCAAATTATAAAAGAAGTTAATAAATCTAACCACCCTCACACTCCAAAAACCTTTAAAAAAGGAACTAAAATGTATTATAATTCATCTAGTTACTCTACTATTAATTGGTTAAATGGGATTCCACTTTGGGATAACAAAAATGAAGAGGTTGGTAATGGTCTGAAACCAAGTTGTCAAATTAACTATAATTACATTAGGATAGACATGTAATAATAAACTCACAACAGAAATTAATTATTTTTTTTGAAACATTTTTTTTGTAGACATTATTATTTCAATAATTACGTCCTCTCTAAATGATTTATTTCTATCTGGATAAATCTATTTAAATAAAAGTAAATTTTAGACTTATTCCGTTTAATTTAAAATGGTTAAACTTTTTTATTCTCCAACTTCATCTAAATCAAATTCTTCACCCTCATTAGCATATTTATCTACCCCCCCATAAGAAACCAAATCAAAAAACTGTTGAACTTCTTCAGGCCATCCATCAGTTTGCCAATTGTCATCATTCCACCAAAGTTCCTCACAACCATTTGAATCCTCTGCAAATCTTACTCGGTATTCATTATTATTGATTTTGAAATTATATTCATTAGTTTGTTTCCAATAGACATCTCTAACGGATTCTGTTAAAATTGCAACTCCCATAGTTTTTATTTTGGTTAATTATTAATTTTTTTTTATTATATGAACTCAAATATAGATGATGTGGTATCTGATTTTAATAGAAGAAAAGATCCTCTAGGAAGTGTTACACCATAAAGAAAGACCTGAGAAATTACCTAGATTTTATCAAAATTTACATTCTATTAAGAATTCAATTAATTTTAGTAGTTATTGTTTTAATATTTTCTTAAAAATACATAAAGGGTGTTCACTCTTTAATTTTAATATCGTTTAGACTGTTTTCAATTTCCGAATTATATAAATCCTTATTCTCAAGAATTGTTTCTACAATTTTGATATTATTATTTTTCCACCAGTCTCTTATTACATTTCTGTTATAATGTAACTCATTATTTTCTGAATCTTCTGAAAATTGAAAAGGGTTTGAAAATGCACTTAATGTATTTTTTCTATCATTTTCATCAATTTCTTTTATTCCAATATAGTATGTGTTATAAAAAATAAAATTATCTGTAGACCCCAACTCTAGATTACCTTCATCATCTGTGTAATTGTTATATTTCCAGTTAATCTCTTCAAATGGAATATAAACAGTCATATTTTTGTAATAAATTTTTCTATCTTTAATATGAAATATAAATTGGGTTTTAAACTCATAGGTTTCTTTATCGAAAAACTCTACTTCATAGAATACCTCAAAAGACCACCTATAATTATAATCACTTATTTTTGGCCAATAAAGTATTTGATCTTTTTTTAATTCAATTCTCATGTTATCTGTAATTAATATATTTTAATTTCATTAAATATATAAAATTTAAAGAGTTTATTAATGAACTTACAGACATAGGATTAATATAATTTTCCAAATAAATAATACAGTCAAGATTACATTTTAGATATAATTGATGAGTTATCATTAGTGTTTTGGTTATCTATTTATCTAGTCTCACCAGTATTTTCGATTTTAGAAGTAGTGGTTCAAGAGGCAATAAATAAAATGATCTATTTCCTTACCAATAAGGTTCAATTAGTTCGAGAAAAGATTCAAAAGATTGGATTCAATTCAACTGAAAAACTTCAAAATGTTCAAAACCTTCATTCTGAGTATGAAAAGAAAAAGTCTTTGTCCGAGAAATTGAAAATTAGTGAGGATTTTCTGGATGAGACCAGAGGGGGTATGTTTCTATTAAATGAAATGAGTGAAAACGTAATGGGAAAAATCAGAACTCTCACTACTGATGATAATCTCACGGAAGATAATTGTTTTTTTGACCGTGATATTATTTCTAAACAGGATTTTTCAATTAAAGAATTAGAGGTTATTCAAAAAAACATAAAAGTTGAAAAATTAAATGGAAAGACATTTTACACAAATAGTTCAATTCGAAAAAATGTCACAAGAGAACGAATCCAGTTTAAGGATGATAAGTTTAAAAAAGAGTTTATATCAATGTTTCAACAAGTTGAAAGTGATTTTCTTGAAAATATTGAAATGTATCTATTTCAAAAAAAGGTTTATCGTAAATGGAAAATATTTAAAGTAATTGCTTTTATTCCTTTTATGTTATTTTTATCAGAATTAGTTGAGATTATTTTTGGAATATTTTTTGAGGATTTTATTTCAAATTAGAACTTTAAATCAAAAACTAAAGAAGGGAGTTTCTTTCATTTTATCCTAAATTTCACCTTGAAAGTTATGATACTAAATCGTCAGTGATCTCGTTAATATCATCATAGAGCCTATCTTCATCATCACATTCATATTCGAGGTAAGGATCATCAACATCTAAATTGAGTACAATACATTTAATATAATCTCTTTCTGATAAAATTTTTAAAGTTTCTTTTTGGTCCCCTATATTTGCCATAGTTAATTCCTCTATTTGAGACCCTGTTATTTTTGACATAATAATTTTAATTAAATTTGTTAATCACGAATTTATTAAAAAATATTTAATTAGATCTTACTCGAATCACGTAAACATTTCGTTAGTATTACTACACGATTTGATAATGGAAAAAAACCCACTATGAAGTGTCAATCCATTTAAGATACTTTCGTTATGATTTTTAAACATTTTTTAGAAAAACTAAATAAGTATGGGTAGAAAAGTTTCTTTTAAAATTGAAGGTAATCTATTAGAGTCTGAGATCGTAAAGGTTGATAGAACAAAACTTTATGGTACTTCAGAGAAAATTGTATACGATACAAATAAAGAAGAATGTGTATTGTCCGATTTATATGAGGGATCAATTATTCTTCCAAAAGGTTCAGTTGGTCAAGTACTAATTGATGAAGATGGAAATTCAGTTTCAAGATCTGAGCTTATAGGATTCAACCTTCAAGGTGAAAAGGTAGAGAAAGTTCCTTCAATCTTTTCGATAGAAAACAATTGTAAAAAAGTAGAGATAGATGAATTTATTTCCTCTTCTATCAAATCAATTTACCAATTAGTTATTGATGAGGATCAAATTGAAACATGGAAGAAATATTTTACCAATAATGAAGTATATCTCTTTGAATTTAATTACAGGGAGGATTATGAAGGTGATGATGCATTTCTGATTTCCAATGAAGATGGTTTTTTTATTTCAGTGGGAAAAAGTAATGAGTTTGAGTTTTTAGAATTATCAAATATTTCTGTTGAAGATACAGATGAGGATATAGAAATAGAAGATGATTTAGATTTTTCAATGTTTTAGTTATGATAAGATATATTAAAATTGAAGATGAGAATAAAAGAGATGCTGAGATTACTTTTAAATCAGTAACTCAAAAAAATACAGTTTATCTAGCTCTTGAAAATGGAAAAAAACCATTAAATAAAAAGGTTATAAAATCCTCTAAAGATTTTACGTTAGAAAACTTAATTGGAAAAACAGAACCCTCTCAAGAGGAGTACGATAGTTTTTCAGAAAAATTAATACTTGAGGATAAGGAAATAGATTTTGAACTTTTTGGAAAATTTATTGATAGAACCGATAGAATCTATACAGATAAAAACTTAAATCCTGTTTATAACGTAGAGTTATCAGAAAAAGTTTTTGATACTAATGGAAATCTTAAAGAGGAAAGAACACCCAATTATTTGTATTCCAATATTTCAGGAGAAAGTGTTTTGAAATGGACGGGGAAATATATTCCTAAAAACAAACTTTATAACAAAGTAGTATTGAGTTCTAAATATCAAATAAAACATATTAATGGGTTAACATTTGATTTTTTATTTAATATATCAAAGACACTTCAAGATAAAAATTCATTTATGATACTTGGTGGTGGTAAAGGCAATGAACCCCTAATTTTCAACGATGGAGGAAAACCCTATAGAGGGTTTTTGGAAGGTAAAATCAAAGATAATTCATATTGTTTAATCCTCCATTTATCTAATCAAGAATACAAAAAAATACCATGATAGATCAAGAAAAAATAAAACAAATTTTAAGATCATATAAATCAAATCAGGCAAGTAAATATATTCCTGTTAGAGGGGATGAAATCCTCACTAAAGTTTTTGACTGTGAAAAGTATAGTATTTCAACAAAGTATGATGGTCATTTATGTTTTATTATAAAGGAGAATGGAGAAATACGTCTACTTAATTTTAACGGAGAACCTTTTGATAGAGAAGATATAATAGATGAATTAAACAATCTTTTAGATAAAGAAGGAATATTAGTTGGTGAAATTTTTAACTATAAAGAAAATGAAAGGACTAGATCTTTTGATTTGGTTAAAAACTTAAAAAACAATGATTCTTCCATTAAAATTGTTGTTTTTGATGTAATAAACTATAATGGAACATCTTATGAAAAAAGTTTATGGGATGATAAAAAACAATTAATTGATAAACTATTTTCAAATGGAAAAAACATATTTTCAATTGAGGAAATTGAGGTTACTTCAAGAAAAGATATTCAAACTGAATTTGAAGATCGAGTAATTAATAAAAATCAAGAGGGATTAATTGTGAGGGGTTTTAATGGACCCATTTTTAAGATAAAACCTAAACTGACATTTGATTTTGTTGTTTTAGGATATTCATTAGGTTACTCAGATAATTTTAATCTTTTGAAAGAATTATTATTTGGAATAATGATTGAAAAGAATGAATTCTTGATTATTGGTAAAGTTAGTGGAGGATTTACAATTGAACAAAGAACTTCTTTGTTAGAAGGTTTACAAAACCTTAAAGTTGAATCCAACCTTATTGAACCCTCTGGTTCAAAAACCCCTTTTACCTTCATAAAACCTGAAAAAGTAATAGAGGTTGAATCCGTAGATATTGTAAATAATACTTCTGATCAGATAATTAAAAAATCTGTTATCAAGTTTGATAAAAACATATATTCTAAAATTGATATTAAACCTTCTGTTAGTTTAATTTCTCCAGTTTTTAAAGGATTTAGAGATGATAAGAAAGTTGAAAAGGATCAAGTTGGATTAGTTCAAGTAACAAGATTAATTGAATTAAAAAATGAGATTATTGAATCCTCAAATAAGTCCAATTCTAAAATCTTAAAAAAGGAAATTTATTCCAAAGAAATGAAGGGGGTTAAGATGATTAAAAAATATTTTATTTGGAAAACTAATTCTTCTTCAGAGGATTATCCAAAATTTGTGTTTTATAAAATTGATTATTCACCCTCAAGAGGGGATAAACTTCAAAGAGATATTAAGGTGTCAAATAGCCAAACTCAAATAGAGGAGATCTTTTCTAATCAGATTGAAAAGGATATTAAAAAAGGTTGGGAATTAATTAGTGATTAAATGGATGATAAAACAATTGAAATAAATAACTCTTTTAAAAAAAACTTTCAAGTAGGAGAAATATATAACCATTCAGAATTGAGAAAATTTCTTGAAGGGGATAAACTATTTCCAGTAAAAAATGTAGCAGCATATAGTTACAACAGATGGAATAAAGGAATGTTAGAAATTCATCCTTTGCTTGAATGGATAAATAGGGGAGAATATAAATACTTAGGTGAGAACTACCCATACAGTGGTGTAGTAATTCACCATCCACAAGGAGGTATACCCTATAAAATTGGAGAATGGAGTGAAGGAGAATTGAAGTTTTTTAATGATTTTTTTTCATTTAAAGAGTGGAAAGAATCCATAGATGATGGAATTAAGGTTGTTGATTTAAACTCTAAGGTTAGATTTGAATCAGAAGATGGTAAAATTCAACAAAAGAAAATTCTAACAGACACCAAAGATGGGGAGGTAGTATTTGAAGAAGGGTACTCACTTACTTATTTTAATTCTCCTCTTGGTAAACTAATGAGATTTAAATCTGAGGGTGAATTATTCGAATTTGGGGGTATTAAATACCTAATAACTAGTATTAATTAACTGAAAAATGGATTTAATTGGAGATTTAAAAAATGAAATTATAATTTCTGATATTAATATCTTTTCGTTAAGTGATTTGGAATTACAACAATGGTTAATCTCAAATTTTGTACAACAATTATATAGAAAAAAAGTATATATAGATGAAGTTACTGTAACTCCAATAAATAACTCAGATTATATAACTAAATTAAGTATAGTTGGGAAGAATGAAAATAAGGAGATTGAGATTATTTTTGGAGTAGTTAAAAACTTAACCAAAAAAACCATGGACTTAATACAGGTTAATGAACTACTTATTGTAAACATGAGTAAAACCAATATTTTGAAGGTAATAGAATCTCGTTTAAACTTTCATATATCAAAATCAAAAAATAAAACTAGTTTAATAATAATTAAATAGGTAGAACATTATCATGGTTACATCTTCCTCAAAAATCAATAAATTGTTTAGTGAAATAGATGTTAATTATAAAAAGATTTTGATTCAAAATCATTTTCCATATGTATTTACTAAATCTTTTTATTTTTTGGAGGATGGAGAAGATCTTTATAGACAAAAAGACTTTTTTAATTTACCTGATCAATCGTTCAATGATAATGATATTAAATTAGTTAAAATTGGGTGTAATCAAATTATTAATGGAATTGGTTTTAGTATTGAAAATCCATTTACTTTATTAGGAGTAAGAGGAATTCATAAGCTATTTGAATTATTTCACTATGAATTAGAAAACCAAAAGATTCTAAAAAAAGAAAAACATATTATATTAGATGAACTCAGATTTAAACACAAACTAAAAGATGATCTTTTAATTTGTTATAATAATGTAGAATATTAGTTATATATTGATTTAGTATTACAAACCAAAATATAAAAAAATGAAAGTTACAATTGAATAATTTCGTGATAGTTTAATGATGAATGGACATGATAGTTCAGATAATGACTGTAAAGAAGTTATGCAAGAATTTATAGATCACTATAACGATATGTTTAATGGTAAAGACGAATCAGGAAATCCAACAAGTGCAGTTTTAATTAATGATGAAGTTGTAATAAACTTTGAAACATCTGATTTTTTTAGTGAAGGTGATATAGAGTCCTTAATAGATGACTTTTTTTCTGAACTTTAATGACCACAAATAAAATACCTTACAAACAATCAATTTTAAATAAATTTTAAGATGAATTTTCTTTAAATGGGAATCTTTCTGAGTTTAAGGGATGATGATAGTTTTCACACTTTAATAATTAAAAAAAGTGTAGGGTATTATGTTTATTTAGTTGCATTAGGTTACGAAGGTGGAAGAACATACGGTGAGTTTTATAGTAAGTTAAATTATGATGAAAATTTTGATATAACAGGTAATTATTCTAATTCAACAGGTTCAGGTGAATGGGAACATAAATTATTATCCTTAAAATTTAATCAAAACACAAACCTCTTTGAAACAGAAACAGAAGAGTTATATGAATTTATGGATGAGAATGATTCTAAAATTCAAAATCAAATCTTAAATGAAATAAGTAAGTATGTTTATTGGGGATATGATGAAGAAACTGGCCTCACTGTAGAAGCATTATTGGAGCAATACAAAGAACATAAATGGAGCTATTTAAATTGGCAACTCGACCTGACTAACTCCACCCACATTCCCGATACCGCTGTATTTACGCTGGTCGTCACTTAGAGTCGGGCATCACATTTACCCAACAAACCGATGAAATTAGTTTTTCAGATTAACAACGATTCATAAGCTTGATTTTTTGGAGATTACCTAACTCTTGCTAAAGGCGCAGAAAAAAAGTACTTTTGCGCTTCCTTAAAAAGAATAGCTATGCAAGTAACGCGTAAAGACGTTGACGCCCTAAATGCAGTAATCACTATCGCCATCGACAAGTCGGATTTGGCACCAAAGATTGAGTCTGTACTCACTTCCTATCGAAAACGCGCCGACATTCCTGGCTTCCGCAAAGGGAATGTGCCCATGGGATTGATCAAAAAGCAATATGGCTCTGCCGTTAAAGCGGATGAAACAAACAAAATCCTTCAAGAATCGTTATCGAAGTATATCAGCGAAGAAAAGATTGCACTTCTTGGCAACCCTTTGCCAGTAGAACGTGAAGACTTTGACTGGGAAGCCGATACAATGCTGTTTGATTTTGAATTGGGATTGAGTCCCGAATTTGAAGTAAAACTCAAAGGTCGCAAGTCTGTCACACAATATGAGATCATTGCCGACGCCGAGACCATCGATAAGCAAATCGATCGGATGCGTAGTCAGTATGGAAGCTTACACCCCGTAGACTCTGTTTCTGCGGATGTTGAAGTCACAGCTCAGTTTCACGGAGAAGGAGTGGATAACAAATCTACATTCCTCGTGGATGAAATAAAAAGTAGAGCGCAAAGAAAAAAACTTATCGGCGCTAAAGTTGATGACAGCATTGCGCTAAAGACAAAAGGACTTTTTGAAGACGATCAAAAGTTGATGCACGTTTTAGGGATTGATTCTGACAAGGCAAAGGGCCTTTCCATTGAGATTAAGTGTACAATTGCTGAAATCAACAAAAGAGAATTGGCAGACATGGATCAAGAGTTTTTTGACAAAGTGATGGGTAAAGACGCTGTAAAGAATGTCTCTGAGCTTAAGGAAAAACTCACAACTGATGCGGAGCGACAGTTTGCGAATCAGTCCGACCAAAAGATGCTCAACGATGTGACGGAGCATCTTATTGACAATACAAAATTTGACTTGCCTGCTGCGTTTCTTAAAAAATGGATGCAGACTGCAGGGGAAAACCAACTGACTGAAGAGCAAGCTGTTGAGGAATATGACAAAGCAGAACGTGGCATTCGCTACCAGCTTATCGAATCCAAATTGGCGGAGCAGTATGATCTGAAGATTGACCTTGATCAAATCAAAAGTTTTGCCAAGGACATGATAAAAACACAAATGTTACAGTTTGGTCGCAGCGATGTCGATGAAAATGAACTCAACGATATTGCCGCTAGAATCTTGGGGAATCAGGAGGAAGTAAAACGGATATCAGACCAGTTGATGAGTAAAAAAATGACTGATCTTTTTCGTGCAGAAGCGAACTTGAAAACAAAGAAAGTGAGCTACGAAGATTTTATCAAACAGGCATACAAATCATAAATTTTCTATCTTTAAACCATAACAAGCACAATGGACCACGGAAAAGAGTTTAAAAAATACGCGATTCAGCATCACGGAATCAACAGTTTGTACTACGATCAGTTGGTCAGTAGTATGACACCATACATCATTGAAGAACGCCAAATGAATGTGGCGCAAATGGATGTGTTTTCACGTTTGATGATGGACCGTATCATCTTTTTGGGAACTGCTATTAACGATAGTGTCGCCAATATCATTCAGGCGCAACTATTGTTTTTGGAGAGTACCGATAAAAATAAAGATATACAGATTTACATCAACTCTCCAGGAGGAGGCGTTTATGCTGGTTTGGGCATCTACGACACCATGCAGTTTATTGGCCCTGATGTGGCAACGATTTGCACTGGTATAGCAGCGTCGATGGCTGCTGTTCTTCTTTGCGCAGGTGCTGATGGAAAGCGTTCGGGCCTCACACACTCACGTGTAATGATTCACCAACCTTTAGGCGGCGCACAAGGTCAGGCCTCGGATATCGAAATTACTGCACGAGAAATTTTGAAACTCAAAAAAGAACTCTACGAAATTATTGCCAAACATTCTGGTCAGAAATACGACAAGGTTCATGATGATTCAGATCGCGATTACTGGATGAAAGCTCCAGAAGCAAAGGTTTATGGTATGATTGACGAAGTCTTAGTAAGGAATTAAATCCCACCCCATGGAAAATAAAGAACTTAGCTGTTCCTTTTGCGGTAAAAAGAAAGACGATACAAACCTCTTGATTGCAGGTTTGGACGCACACATTTGTGATCGATGCATCGAACAAGCCAATGGCATTATCCACGAAGAAACGTCACATAATGTCGCCGAAGTAAATCGGGAAGACGTTTCTTTGCGTAAACCCAAGCAGATCAAAGCTTTTTTAGATGATTATGTCATCGGACAGGACTATACCAAACGGGTATTATCTGTTGCTGTATACAATCACTACAAGCGTTTGCTCCAACCTAAAAGTGATGTTGAAATCCAGAAGAGTAATGTCTTGATGGTTGGCGAAACGGGGACAGGAAAGACGTTGATGGCCAAGACCATTGCCAAAATGCTCAATGTTCCTTTGGCAATTGTTGACGCTACAGTTCTTACTGAAGCAGGCTATGTCGGAGAAGATGTTGAAAGTATTCTTACTCGATTGCTTCAAGCGGCTGACTATGATCAAAGTAAAGCTGAAAAAGGAATCGTTTTTATTGATGAGATCGATAAGATTGCTCGAAAAAGCGATAATCCTTCGATCACACGAGATGTTTCGGGTGAGGGTGTGCAGCAGGCTTTACTCAAACTTCTGGAGGGAACTGTTGTCAATGTTCCCCCCAAAGGAGGACGTAAGCACCCAGATCAAAAGTTTATTGAAATCAACACAGAGCACATTCTTTTTGTTGCGGGTGGTGCCTTTGACGGGATCCAAAAGCACATTTCAAAACGCCTTAATATGCAATCGGTGGGCTATAGTGCTGCTAAAAAAGGAGACCACTATGGCGGAAACACCTTGCTTTCCTATATTGTTCCGTCCGATTTAAAATCGTTTGGACTCATTCCTGAAATTATCGGAAGATTACCTGTGATTACGCACATGGAATCGTTGGACGCTCAAGCGCTTCGTGCGATACTTACGAAACCAAAAAATGCGATTATTAAACAATATAAAGCCCTCTTTGATTTAGATGAAATTTCTTTTTCTATTTCAGATGGAGCATTAGATTTTATTGTCAACAAAGCGGTAGAGTACAAGCTTGGTGCTCGTGGCTTACGGTCTCTATGTGAGGCAGTCCTTACAGATGCAATGTTTGAACTTCCAGGCTCCGAAGAAAAAGAACTTCGAATTTCAAAATCGTATGCAGTTGAAAAGTTGAACAAATCAAAACTTCAAGCGCTCAAAGCAGTTTCTTAGGCATTCATAGCCAACAGGGTTTCTAAAAAATCTCGCGCATTTGAAAGGCGTGGAATTTTGTTCTGACCACCCAATTTATTCTTGTCTTTTAACCAGTCGTGAAACAACTTCTCTCTCCCTTTATGCATGGTCAAAGGAGCAAGTGTTATGTCCTTATATCTCTTTGCTTCGTAGTCAGAATTGAGCTCTTGTAAGCGTTTGTCAAGGTCATGAGCAAAATGATCTGCATCTTTTGGCGCATTGCTAAACTCAATAATCCATTCATGCTTTCCTTTTGTCTTACCATCCATAAAAACAGGACCTGCTGTAAAGTCAATCATTGTAGCCTGGTGTTTGCTACACACATCTGCTAAAGCGGTTTCAGCATTTTCAATAACGAGCTCTTCTCCAAAAACATTGATATGGTGTTTGGTTCGTCCTGTGATTTTGAAGCGGTATGGGCTGGTTGAAGTAAAGCGGATGGTATCTCCAATTTGATAGCGCCATAGCCCCGCATTGGTCGTCAGTATCACCGCATAGCTTTTACCATTTTCCACTTCCGTCAATCGAATTACTTTTTGATCTGCAGTGCCAAAAGTATCCATCGGTATAAATTCATAAAAAATACCGTAATCTAACATCAGCAGTAATTCGTCAGCGTTGTTTTGGTCTTGAATTCCAAAGAACCCCTCCGAAGCATTATAAATTTCGTAGTACTTAAAATGATCACTAGGAAACAATTGCTGATATTGATTTCTGTACGGATTAAAATTCACCCCTCCATGGAAATAAACTTCAGCATTTGGCCAGAGTTCAAGAAGGTTTTGTTTCCCTGTTTTGGCTTGAATCTTTTGGAGTAGCACCAACATCCAAGAGGGAACACCTGCCAAAGAGGCGACATCCTCGTTGACACAGGCACTGATGATTGCCTCTATTTTTGTTTCCCATTCTTCCATCATCGAAACCCGATGGTTTGGCGTGCTGACAAGTTCAGCCCAAAGCGGTAGATTTTCAATGATTATAGCAGACAGATCACCAAAATAGGTATCGTTTTCCTCATACAAAGACTTGCTTCCCCCAAGACGTAATGCCTTTCCTTGAAGCAGTTTAGAAGTAGGGTTATTGTTAAAGTAAAGACTTAGCATATCCTTACCTGCTTTGAAATGGCATTCGTTGAGCGCTTCCTTTGAAACAGGAATAAATTTGCTTTTTGCGTTGGTTGTTCCGCTCGATTTTGCAAACCATTTTATTGTAGAGGGCCAAAACAAATTTTGTTCTCCCTTACGTGTTCGATCAATAAGAGGGTATAAGTCCTCGTAGGTTGCGACAGGAACTTGCTCGGCAAATTGCGTATAGTTTTTAATCGAAGAAAACCCATGTGTTTTTCCAAACCAAGTGTTTTTGGCTTGGTTGACAAGTTTGTTGAGCAACTCCCCTTGCACCTCATTTGGGTATTTGAGAAAAAGCTCAATCTGATGTATTCTCTTTTTGAGAAACCATGACAAAACAGAATGAAGCAGGGGGATGGGCATAAAAGATTATATTTATGACAAAAATAAAGAAAAAAATACGATGATGGAAGGTGTTTTAGTTAAGATGAAAACAGAATTGAATAACCCGATACGATACTATCTAACTTTCCCCTCAATGTTTGTTCGTGTCAATGAGCTTATAGGCAAAACGATCACCTTTACACATACTGGCTATTGCTGTTTGAACTGTGGTAGCAACGAAACCATTTTTCGTCAAGGGTTTTGCAAGCGATGTTTCTTTGAGACTCCTACGGCTGGGGACTGGATCATGCGGCCAGAACTGAGTCAAGCCCATTTAGACATTGAAGATCGTGATTTGGCCTATGAAAAGAAAGTGCAACTCCAACCTCATGTTGTTTATTTGGCTGTTTCAAGTGGACTTAAAGTAGGTGTAACCAGAAAGACACAAGTCCCCACGCGTTGGATCGATCAAGGAGCGCATCAAACCATTCCAATTGTGGAAGTGCCCAACCGATATTTGGCAGGCATCACGGAGGTCGCTTTAAAAGAACATTATAATGATAAAACCAATTGGCGACGAATGTTAACGCAAGATCCATCCCAAATGGATTTGGTAGCGGAGAGAGATCGGGCGTTGCAATGGCTTCCTCAAGAAGTTAATCCTTATATAAAGACTACGGAAAATGACGCAACACTATTCCTTCAATTTCCGCTAGAGCAACCTCCTACCAAGGTTAAAAGTGTAAATCTTACCAAATCAAAAATGCATTCAGGAAAATTGGTAGGTATCAAAGGACAATATCTTGTTTTTGCAGACCAATCCGTCATGAATGTACGTAGCCACGAAGGGGTTAGCGTGCGTATGGAAGTGACCTAGTCATGACTTAGTCAAACGCAGTGTATATATGGTTTTGAAAAGTGGGAAAAGAAGAAAAATATTATTCCAAATCGGAGCGCTAAAGTTTAATTTCTTCATTGATTTCGAGCTTAAAATATGATCGAATCCAACCGACGCTTAGATAGAGCAAAGGAGTGTCGATCAGTGCCACAAGAATTTTAAATACGACCCCCGAAATAACAAGCCCGACAAAGGCATCCCAAGGAAGAACACCAAATGCGCATAGCAAACCAACAACGGTAAAGGTGTCCACAAACTGCGAAGCAAAAGTGGAGAAATTGTTTCGCAGCCATAAGTGACGTCCTTTGGTTAGGTTTTTCCAAAAGTGATAGATGCGGATATCAATAAATTGTGCAAGTAAATAAGCCATCATCGAGGCCAAGACAGCAATGGGAGAAAGTGCAAACACTTGGTTAAACGTTTGATCGTCTATAGGTGAGTTTGGCAGTGCTGGAACCAGACCAGCGATAAGCAAAATTCCCATCGAAAAAAAGGAAGCAAAAATACCTGCCACAACGACTCTATTGGCCGCTTTTTTCCCATAAATCTCTGAGATCAAATCAGTCACTAAAAAAGTGATAGGGTAAGGTAAAATGCCAACAGAAAGCTCAAAAAGAGAATTCCCCATGATTTCCCAATCAAGTGGATACCAATAGAAAAACTTTTGGAAAATTAGATTTGAAACCACCAAGGATGTGATAAACAATGCGGCTAGATATAAGTATAGCCGTTGTGCAGCGGTTCTTTTTGAATCGACCATTAGCGGATGTTTAATTCAAAAGGAATGCGTGCTTGTATATGATCGATGTTTGGTGTTTGATTGGAAAATATGGTTTGTAATTGTTGTATGGTTTTCCCAACAGTAGTGTTGCCTAATGGATTGGACTGTAAAGACTGCATAAACGATTCTAAATCATCACTAAACTCGGGATAGTTCCTTGTTCTGTATGAGTCCGTTTCAGCTAGCTTGGCAGCATAGGCGACAGCATCTCTTAGTCCACCGAGTGAGTCGACTAAGCCAACTTGTACGGCATCAGCACCACTCCAAACTCTTCCTTGTGCAATGTCATTAACTTTCTCCACAGACATGCCTCTACCTGCAGCAACTCGCTGCAGAAAGGTCGAATATACACGCTTAATTTGGCCTTTAATTTCTTGACGTGCAGCGGTAGTAAGCGATTTCATTGGGCTATATAGCATTGCATTTGGATGTGTGGTTACATGCTCGGCACGCACACCCCAACGCTCTGCTAAATCTTCGATAAGTGGGAGCACACCAAAAACACCAATTGATCCAGTTACTGATGTTGGTTCAGCAAAAATTTGATCGGCACCGCAAGCGATGTAATAGCCTCCCGAAGCAGCTACATTCCCCATGGAAACAACAACGGGTTTTTCTTTTTTTAGGTTTTCAATTTCTTGATAGATCAATTCAGAGGCAAGCGCACTCCCACCAGGTGAATTTATCCGCAACACAACGGCCTTGGTACGTTTGTTTGATTTGAGTTTTTTCAACGTGCGAATTAACAATTCCTGACCAACTTGAAACTCGCCACCCTCGCCGTATATGATTTCTCCTTGTGCATAAACGATAGCAATACGATCCTTTCCGTTGCCAATTTGTGCTTTGGTCGTTTTTTGATAATCTTCAATATCAATCATATTGAGTTTATCATCTTCTTCAAGCTGAAGTTTGTCTTTGAGGAGTTTGGTGTATGCATTGCGTAAGATCTGGTCATCGACGACTCCTACGTCAACGGCTTTTGCGGAAGTTGAAGAGCCCAATTCAGCAGCAATATCATTGATTTTTTCTTTTGATAAAGCAGTCCGCTCCTCCATTTTAATGACCATTTCGTCCCAAAAACTATTGAGTAAGGTCTTTATTTGCATTCGATTTTCATCACTCATATTGTCACGTAAAAAGGGCTCAACAGCACTTTTATATGCACCGCTTCGAATGACTTGCATTTTGACTCCTGTTTTGTTTTGAAACGCCTTAAAATAGAGTACCTCAGAAGCAAGCCCACTAAGATCAACCCCTCCTTCTGGATGAACAAAAATAGAGTCGGCAACCGACGCTAAGTAATAGTCTTTTTGGGTGTAAAAGTCATGATATGCATATATGAACTTCCCTGAATCCTTAAAGTTTGCCAACGCATCACGGATGGCTTGCGTTTGTGCCATACCAGACTGTAAAAATGTGTGTTCAATACTAATGCCTTCAATACGTTCATCCTCTTTAGCAGCTTTTATAGAGGCTATAATTTTGTCAAGACCAATGGCTTCTACATCGATTCCAAATGCCGATTGAAACTCAAATTTGTTTGGGCTGCGGTCGGTGATCGGTTTTTGAAGATTTATGGCAAGCACGGACTTGTCTTTGATCTTGACGGCTTCTTCAGCGTCTATGGAAGAAGCAATGCCAGCCACAAGAATAAACAAACAAACAAACGCTAAAACGATGGCAATAAAAGTGCCTAATACAGATGCGAGTAAATTCTTTAAAAATTGCATAAAAGGATATTTTCACAAATATAGAGTATTATCAATTCTTTTACGATTTTTGTGATGTGAGCAAACAGAATATTTACATCGCACTTGGCAGTAATTTGGGAAATCGTCTGGCAAACATTCAGCAGGCAGTCAATGCGATCAACAAGCAGCTTGGCAAGGTTCTTCTTTGTTCTTCGGTCTATGAGGTTCCAGCCGTTGGCTTTTCAGGTTCAGAGTTTCTAAACGCTTGTTTGGTAGCGTCTTCTGACAAAACACCTGAGCAAGTATTAAAAACGCTTCAATCCATTGAAGAACAAATGGGGAGGAAACCGTCAGTAGGGGTAGGGTACAGTGATCGCCCGATTGATCTTGATCTATTAATGGTAGATGAACTAACGATAACGTCTGATCAACTCACATTGCCACACCCTAGTATCCAAGAGCGGATGTTTGTTTTACAACCGCTTTTTGATATTGCCCCTGAAAAAATAGTTCCAAACACAAATTCTGCGGTCTCTGCACTTCGTGATAGGTGTACCGACAGAACAAATATTGGATTACATCCTGCTGGCCTTCAGCGACCCGTTGTTCATTTTTTAAGCCAGTTTAATCGGATTTGTGTGGAGGGTACAATTGGCTGTGGAAAAACAAGTTTGGCAAAAAATATTGCCAAAGATCTCCATGCGAAATTGTTTTTGGAACGCTTTGCTGAGAACCCATTCTTGCCAAAATTTTATGATGATGCGCAACGATATGCCTTTCCACTGGAAATGTCTTTTTTGGCAGATCGATTTAAGCAACAACGCGAGTTGTCTGAGCAATTAAACTTATTTAAGCAAGGGATTGTTTCGGATTATGAAGTACATAAATCACTCATTTTCTCGCAATTCACCTTATCGGCAGACGAATATCAGATCTATCGAAAGGTTTTTTACGGTATGATGCGAGACCTTCAAAAACCAGACTTGTATATTTTGCTGAAGCAAACGACACCTCGACTTCTTGCCAATATCAAAAAACGAGGACGAAGTTATGAGCGATCTATTGACGCTGTGTATCTTGATCGTGTTCGTCGGGGTTATCAAGAATTTGTTCGTTCACACCCCGATTGGAATATTGTCGAGGTCGATGTGAGCGCGTTGGATTTTGTTGCGAATGAAAGTGATTATGAGCATATCCTTCGACAACTACAATCTACCCTTTCCGTAGCGAAGTAAACAGTTGCCAAACGACAAGCCCCACACTTACAGAAACGTTGAGCGAATGTTTTGTTCCGTGTTGTGGAATTTCCAAAACCACATCAGATGCAGTAACAACCTCTTGCGACACCCCTTTCACTTCATGTCCAAAGACCAATGCATAGGTTGTGTTGGGTTCGGATTGAAAAGCGTCTAAGCTTGTTGCCCATTCCGCTTGTTCTATGGCGATCACAACTACTCCTTTATTTTTGAGTTCTTGAATTGTTTCTAGAGTGTCTTTATGATAGCGCCACTTCACACTTTCTGAAGCGCCCAAAGCTGTTTTTCGAATATCCTTATTGGGGGGTGTAGCTGTGATACCGCAAAGCACAATCTCATCAACGAGAAAGGCATCGGCAGTACGAAACACAGAACCGATATTGTGTAAACTCCTCACATTGTCGAGCACCAAAATAAGGGGTGTCTTTTCTGCTTTTTTGAAACCGTCGATATCCAACCGATCGAGTTCGGCATTTTTGAGTTTACGCATGAACCAAAAATACAACTTGACAATGAAAGTAAGTTCCAATACAAATAATTACTTTAGCATGACCATCATGACTTGCTATGGCCGCAAAGAGAACATCTAAGGAAACACCCTTAATGAAGCAATACAATGAAATCAAGGTGAAACACCCTGATGCCTTGTTGTTGTTTCGTGTGGGAGATTTTTATGAAACTTTTGGTGCGGATGCTGTTCGCGCCGCAGAAATTTTGGGAATTGTTCTCACCAAACGAGGCGCAGGAAGTGCAAGCGAAGTCGAGCTGGCAGGCTTCCCGCATCATGCCCTAGAAACCTATCTCACCAAACTTGTTCGGGCAGGTGCTCGAGTAGCAATATGTGATCAGCTCGAAGATCCAAAATCAACCAAAACCCTTGTTAAGAGAGGGGTTACCGAACTCATTACGCCAGGGGTAACTCTCACAGAGGGCGTTCTTGATGAGAAGTCCAATAATTTTGTCGCTGCTCTTCACATCGAACAACAACAACACGGACTTGCCTTTCTCGATATTTCGACGGGAGAATTTCAACTTACACAAGGAAATCAAATTGAAATCGCGACGCTTGTTCAACAGTTGGATGTTAAGGAAGTTTTGGTAGCCAAGCCTCAGAAAAAACAAATTGAAGAGCTTTATGGGACTCAGTTTCCGGCTTATTTTTTAGAAGACTGGGTGTTTCAACACGCCTATGCAACCGAACGCCTTCAAGAGCATTTTGGAGTGAGTTCGCTCAAAGGGTTTGGGATTTCAGAACTTTCAACTGGCGTAGTTGCCGCAGGAGTAATTTTGTATTACTTGTCAGAGACACAACATGCCAAGCTGGATCATATCACCGATATTTGTCGTTTTGACCGTGAAGCCCATGTTTGGATGGATCCTTTTACCATTCGCAACTTGGAACTTATTCACCCTAACGCACCCCATGCGACCTCCTTGCTTCAAGTGATGGATCATACGAAAACGCCGATGGGAGGGCGTTTGCTTAAACGTTGGCTATCTGCTCCACTTACCGAGCTAAAAGCCATACAAAGGCGTTTGGATGTCGTCACTGATTTTTACGAAAACAACGAACGAAAAAATCGATTGCAAGAAGTGCTCAAATCGGTTGGTGATCTAGAACGATTGATGGCAAAAGTTGCGACTGGTAGGGTTGGCCCTCGGTCGGTTAACCAACTCAAAAATACAATACGACTCATCCCTGAAGTTATTCAAATGACAACAGCAAGTGAACAAAAGGCATTACACTCTTTAGGTGAAGGTCTTGACCCTTGCGAAGAATTGTGTCAGCTAGTCGAAGCACAGTTGTCAGCAGATGCACCGGTCCAATTGGGCAAGGGGGATTCCATTGCAGACGGTTTTTCTGCATCACTTGATGAATTTCGTGGTATGGCGCGAGGTGGTAAGGAATATCTTGACAAAATGCTAGAAAGAGAAGCCGTAAACACAGGAATTAGTTCTCTAAAGATTGCATATAACAATGTTTTCGGTTACTACATTGAAGTGCGTAATGCACACAAGGATAAGGTGCCAGAAGACTGGATTCGCAAGCAAACCCTTGTCAATGCGGAGCGCTATATTACGGAGGAACTTAAAACCTATGAAACAAAAATCATGGGTGCGGAAGATCAAATCGCTCAACTGGAACAGCAGCTATTTCAGGCGCTTGTGACATCTCTACTTCCTTATATCGAAAGGGTGCAGCAAAACGCATATGTATTGGCCCAACTGGACTGTTTGTGTGGGTTTGCTACGTTGGCTAGTACACGTCGTTACCACTGCCCAAATCTCCATGAGGGAGATTCGTTGGATATCGTGCAAGGCCGTCACCCTGTGATTGAATATCAAATGCCACCCGAAGAATCTTATATTCCAAACGATCTCACACTCAATAAAGACGACCAGCAAATCATTATGATTACAGGTCCAAATATGTCTGGAAAATCCGCCGTTTTGCGACAAACTGCACTCATTGTTTTGATGGCACAAGTGGGAAGTTATGTCCCCGCAGATCGAGCAGATATTGGTATTGTCGATAAGCTATTTACACGTGTTGGCGCCAGTGATAATATTTCCTTAGGCGAATCTACTTTTATGGTTGAAATGAATGAGACCGCGGCAATTGTCAACAACCTCTCCGAACGTAGCTTGGTATTGCTCGACGAAATTGGGAGAGGAACAAGCACTTATGATGGCATTTCCATTGCATGGGCGATCGCATCCTTTTTGCATGAACATCCACATCAGCCCAAAACCTTATTTGCGACCCACTATCATGAGTTAAACGAAATGACGGAACAGTTTGTCAGAATCAAAAACTTTACAGTATCGATCAAAGAACTTGCAGATGATGTTTTGTTTTTGCGCAAGTTGATCCCTGGAGGAAGCGCACATAGCTTTGGAATTCACGTTGCGAAGATGGCAGGGATGCCACAGTATATTGTTCAGCAGTCTCGAAAAATGCTTGAAAAACTTGAGGCGTCTCGAGGGTCAGACCCAACGGCAAAAGATGGTGATATGCAATTGAATTTTTTCCATATGGATGACCCCTTAATGGAAGAGTTGCGTGATCAAATTACAGAACTTGATATCGATCGACTTACTCCGATCGAAGCCTTGATGCAACTCCATCAGATTAAAAGTCGCTTAAAAAAATAAGAGCTTCTATTTTTTTTGATTTTTCGCGTTCACGATCTAAACGAAACAATCTGAAAAATCAAGAGCTTGAATGATGGGAAAGTAAACCAACTTCTCATTTGAATTAGGGAAAAGCCTAATTGACGTGCAGGTTGCCATGGTAGTCAAAAAAGAGAAGTCCATCATTGACAAAGCAAGAGGTGAGTAGGTGCTTTTTTGCAACCAACACGCTATTCAGTTTCTTTATAAAGTTGTTCGTCATTCTTAGAATTGAGGACTTGCTATAGCTGCTATATTACGATTTACATTATTTTTTCAGATTTTTGATTGTAGTAATGTAGATGGTTTTCTTACATTTGCGTTCCTATTGCGAAAGTAGCTCAGGGGTAGAGCATCACCTTGCCAAGGTGAGGGTCGCGGGTTCAAATCCCGTCTTTCGCTCTTTTTAATGTCCAAGCTCGAGTGGTGGAATTGGTAGACACGTTGGACTTAAAATCCAATGACCATTGCGGTCGTGCGGGTTCAAGTCCCGCCTCGAGTACAATTATCCTCAAGAATAATTTTTTGTTTTTGGGGATTTTTTTGGTTTTAGAAAATAGGATAATCAGTTGGAGAGGCTAAGAAACGGAGGGTTATTATAGAGGACGGTGCAATGGGCTGTGCCATCTTACATTCACAGTCTAGGTTGTAGTTTTCGCATTTCACAAATTAATTTCTAGCAAAACAAATCATTATTATGTAGTGCGTGCCAATCGCCAAAAAGAAATTTTGCGACGAGTGGTAAATCCAAGCTTTTCATAGACTTTTATTGCCCTAGTGTTTCGTTCGGAGACGTGTAGATAGGGGATCTGATTATTATCAAAAATCTTGTCCGTGGCATGTTTAATTAACTGACTGGCAAATCCTTTACCTGTATGATCAGGGTGGGTGACAACGGCACTTAGTTCGGTATAGCCATTCATTTTCATGCGTTCGCCTGCCAAGGCCACGAGCTGATGATTATTGTAGATTCCATAATAGGCACCTAAATCAGGAGTTTTTTTTTGATAAAGCCAGGCTGAACCACATTGACCAATTCGAGAAGTTCTTTTTTGTGCTGTTGTGTGATAAGCGTTTTAATTTG
>Ga0233438_10001230_pt1 | contig 28704 bp, 23 predicted proteins | sample SI_123_September_FD_182720 | JGI IMG/M metagenome (GOLD analysis project Ga0233438, IMG submission 182720) | Seawater microbial communities from Saanich Inlet, British Columbia, Canada - SI_123_September2016_10_MG | ecosystem: Environmental > Aquatic > Marine > Inlet | place: Canada: British...
CTGAAAGAAGACCCTTCAATTTCACATGTAGTTGCTATTCACTGTGAGACGAGTTCAGGAATATTAAATCCAATTGAAGAGATTTCGGAAGCAGTTTATAACGCCGGGTGCAAACTGTTGGTAGATAGCATGTCCGCGTTTGGAGCAATTGAACTAAAGCCAAGTGAAATTCGCTATGAGGCAATTGTCAGTTCGGCGAACAAATGCATCGAGGGTGTCCCGGGGTTTGGTTTTATCATCGCGCGCAAAGATGAATTAGAAGCTGCTAAAGGGAATAGTCATTCTCTTAGTCTCGATGTTCACGCCCAGTGGGCGCATATGAACAAAACGGGTCAGTGGCGTTTTACACCTCCCACGCACGTTGTTGCTGCATTTCTGGTAGCCTTGCGTTTGCACGAGGCAGAAGGTGGCGTCGTTGGTCGGGGTAATCGCTATTTTGAAAATCGCGATGTGGTAGTGTCTGGTATGCGTGAACTGGGGTTTGAAACGTTACTTAAAGACCGGTGGCTGTCTCCGATCATTGTGACTTTCTTTTGCCCGTCGGATGAGAATTTCATATTTGAAAAATTTTATGAACTTATGAAAAACAAGGGGTTCATAATTTACCCAGGCAAGCTAACTGTAGTAGATAGTTTCCGGGTTGGTTGCATTGGCCAAATGGATGAAAACGTAATGTTGCAGGTTGTTGCTGCGGCTAAAGGAACACTGGAAGAAATGGGCGTTACAAGCGCTGCTCCTCCAGCTATTGCACTTGAAGAGCGCGCCAAGCTGGCCGCCTGATCCAAACAAAGGAAGCACTTGATGACTATTAAATCACCCATCGTGGCCAATGGACGTGCCTATCCTGTTCCAAAGGTTTGTGCGATTTCGATTTGCCTTGATGGATGTGAGCCGGAATATCTGGACAAAGCTATTGCAGACGGCTTGATGCCAACATTACAGCGGATGCGCGAAACAGGCACTGATCGTCTGGCGCATTCCGTAATCCCATCCTTCACAAACCCTAATAACTTGTCGATCGCGACAGGCCGTCCGCCCGTCGTACACGGTATCTGTGGCAACTACCTCTACGAACCGGAAACGGGTGAAGAAGTAATGATGAATGACGTCCGCTTTTTGCGAGCGCCCACTTTGTTCAGTAAATTTTATGAAGCTGGTGCGAGAGTTGCTATTGTGACTGCTAAAGACAAATTGCGTGCTTTACTTGGGGCAGGTCTGGAATTTGACGAAGACCGAGCGAAATGCTTTTCAGCGGAAAAATCTGATATAACCACTCAGGCGGAGCACGGCCAGGAAGTGGCAAGCGACTGGTTGGGTATGGAAAAACCGGATGTTTATTCAGCGGAACTGTCTGAATTTGTGTTTGCGGCAGGTGTTAAGCTGTTGCGTGAGTGGAAGCCGGACGTAATGTATTTGACAACGACGGATTATGTTCAACATAAATATGGGCCTGATCAAGCCGAGGCGAAATCGTTTTATCAAATGTTTGATAAGTATCTGGCAGAACTCGATGCTATGGGCGCGGCTATTGTGGTGACTGCCGATCATGGTATGAAACCCAAGCATCATGCGGATGGAAGTCCTTCTGTCGTTTATGTACAGGATTTATTGGACGAATGGCTGGGTGAGGCTGAAGCAAGGTTAATTCTGCCGATCACAGATCCATATGTCGTTCACCATGGTGCATTGGGCTCGTTCGCAACGGCCTATTTGCCTAAAAGTGCAAATCAGGGCGAAATTATTTCCAAGTTGCGTGCAACGGATGGTATAACTGATGTATTAACCAAGGCTGAAGCTGTCGCCCGATATGAACTTCCAGCCGATAGAATTGGTGACATTATTTTAGTTTCTGGTGAAAATATCTGCATTGGGACATCTGAGCACCGTCACGATCTCGCGGCATTGGATGAACCTTTGCGTAGCCATGGTGGTCTTACAGAACAGGAAGTACCGTTTATTGCAAACCGTGTACTGCCTTTGCCAGAGCGGCCTGTGCTTCGCAATTTTGATGCTTTCTTTTATGCCACAATAGCGGCAGCTTTATAATTATGGATGGAATAATGAGCAAACCAGAGATACGCCATGAAGGCATGAGGATTGGTGGAGAGATAGTCTTTACCGATAAAGTAGTTGAGGTTAAGTATCCATATACTGATGAAGTCATTGGTACCGTCCCAGCGGGAACTGCGGAGCATGCGGCCAAAGCTTTTGAGATCGCTGCGAACTATAAATCTTCACTTAGCCGCTATGAGCGAAGCCAAATTCTCCAACGGGCTGGCGAGCTTATTGGAGAAAAGCGTGATTTTCTAGCCAAATGGCTGACGTTAGAGTTGGGCATTTGTCACCAGCATGCCATTTATGAGACAAAACGTGCTCAGGACGTTTATCAATTCGCCGCTGCTCAGGCTTTGAACGATGACGGTGAAATCTTTTCCTGCGATCTCACGCACAATGGAAAAGAGCGTAAGATCTTTACCAAGCGCGAACCAGTAAAAGCAATTTCGGCTATTACGCCCTTTAACCATCCGCTGAATATGGTAAGCCACAAAATCGCTCCGTCGATTGCGACCAATAATTGCATGGTTTGTAAACCAACCGAATTAACGCCACTAACCGCGATTACATTGGCAGACATTCTATATGAAGCTGGTCTTCCACCAGAAATGTTCCAAATCGTAACTGGTTTGCCAGAAGATATCGGTGAGGAGATGATGTTGAATGAACATATCGATATCATCACGTTTACTGGTGGTGTGCCGGTTGGAAAGTTAATCGCCTCTAAAGCCGGTTACAAACGCCAAGCATTGGAATTAGGTGGAAATGATCCACTGATTGTATGTAACGACCTCACCGATGCTGACCTGGAAAAAGCTGCAACAATTGCGGTTGCCGGAGCGACAGGAAATTCAGGCCAGCGCTGTACTGCGATCAAACGTATTCTTGTTCAGGAAAGCGTTGCTGACAAGTTTGTACCTATGGTTCTGGAAAAGGCAAAGGCGATTAAGTTTGGTGATCCACAGGATCCTGAAACGCAGCTTGGGTGCGTTATTCATGCGCAGGCGGCCGAGCTTTTTGAAAATCGTGTTTTTCAGGCGGAAAAAGAAGGTGCAGAGATCCTTTATCACCCTGGTCGAAAGGGTGCATTACTACCTCCAATTGTTGTGGATAAGGTTCCCCATGGCAGCGAATTGGTAATGGAAGAGACATTTGGACCAATTATTCCAATCGTACGCGTGCCTGATAATGATGAAGAGGTCATGGTTATCTCGAATTCAACGGAGTTTGGGCTGTCTTCCGGTGTGTGCACTAATGATTTGAACAGAGCCATTTCCTACATTAATGGCCTTGATGTTGGTACCTGTAATATATGGGAACAGCCGGGATACCGGATTGAAACATCTCCTTTTGGTGGGATTAAAGACAGCGGTAATGCTGTTAAAGAAGGTGTTACTGAAGCGATGAAATTCTTTACTAACGTAAAGACTTATTCGCTCCCTTGGCCAAATTAAGGGCAGCAGGTTACTTACTAAATCTATCCCAACGTGAAGCCCGAGATATAGGGCTTCACCTTTTTAAGTGAGGTAGCATGTCGCAGTCACTTGTACATACCGAGGGTGAGTCTAATACTTCACCAGTGCGTAAAAAATGGCTTGAGGAAACAAGTGGAGAAAAATCTAATCCGCTTTTGAAAAGAGATGCTGCAGTCTTTTTACATCAAAGCCTGTCTAGTCCCTGCGTAAGTACAATCGCTAAAGCAGAAGGGATTTGGATCGAAGATTTGGATGGGCGTCGTCACATGGATTTCCATGGAAATTCGGTTCATCATATTGGCTGGGGTCATCCAAAATTAATTCAGGCGATTAAATCTCAATTAGATGATTTACCCTTTGCACCGCGCCGTTTTACCAATGAACCTGCAGTGGAGCTAGCGGAGAAGCTGGCTGGTATCGCTCCGGGAAATCTTGGGAAGACGCTATTCACAACGGGTGGGTCTGATGCAAATGAAGTGGCTCTGAAAATTGCCAGGGCAGCGACGGGTCGATTTAAAACTGTCAGTTTTTGGGATGCTTATCACGGTGCTGGTTTTGGAGCAGCAAGTGTTGGAGGTGAAGCAACTTTCCGCAGTCACATTGCAGGTCCTTTGTTGCCAGGGGCCGAGCATGTTGCACCTTTTGCCTGCTATCGTTGCCCTTATAATCATGTAGGTCCGGAAACTTGTGGACTGGCCTGTGCAAATATGGTTGATTATGTCCTTGGACGTGAAGGTGACGTCGCTGCAGTGATTGCGGAACCGATGCGTGCTGTTCCCTATGTGCCGCCCGCAGGTTTCTGGAAAGCCGTTCGAGAGGCATGCAATCGACATGGTGCTTTGCTTATTATGGACGAAATTCCAACAGGTTTGGGAAAAACTGGAAAGATGTTCGCGTTTGAACATGATGACATCATTCCAGATATAGTTACGATAGGTAAAGCTTTGGGTGGTGGCGTGCTTCCTATTGCGGCCTGCATTGCACGGACCGAACTGGATGTATGTGGTGATTTTGCTATCGGTCATTATACGCATGAGAAAAACCCAGTAACTGCCCGCGCGGCTTTAACGACTATCGAAATTATTGAGGAAGAAGGTTTGGTAGCGCGTTCGGAAGAATTAGGCACTTACGCTATGAGCCAGCTTCAGGACCGTTTGGATGATCTTGCAATCGTGGGGGATATTCGTGGCCGCGGTTTAATGTTTGGTGTCGAGATTGTTCTGGATCGCATTGACAAAACGCCTGGTAACGATCTTGCAGAAAAAATTTATTATGCGTGTTTGAGTGCTGGGTTAAGCTTTAAAATATCTCAGGGCTGCGTTCTAACACTTTCGCCGCCACTGACTATTTCACGTACTGATCTGGATAGGGCACTTGATATTGTGGTGAACGCGATACGAGAGGTTGCGTGACCTTAGCCATATGTCTTTTGGTACTTTCCGCGGCTTTATTGCATGCAGTTTGGAATGCCTTGGTAAAGGGGTCTGATGATAAGGCCATTGTTCTTGGTTTAATTTCTCTCGGCCATGTCATACCGGGGCTTTTTATCGTGATGGTGGTTCCGCTACCACCCATAGAGTCGGTCCCCTACATTATCGCATCAACGATCATTCACTGGGTTTATTATTACTTGTTGAATACTGCCTATCGTATTGGTGATTTCAGTATCATTTATCCAATAGCAAGGGGGTTGGCACCCGTTTTAATAGCGCTGGGTTCACAAATCTGGATAGGTGAAACACTTCCTGTTTTAGCATGGGCTGGAATTTTGACCGTGTCCGGTGGAATAATGATATTAACGCGTGGCAGTTTTAGTGGTGCAATACCGCCTAGTGCTATAGTTGCTGCTGTCGGTGTCGCCTTGGCTGTGACAGCATATTCACTGGTTGATGGATTAGGTATCAGGATTTCAGGTAATGCTCTGAGTTACATTGGTTGGCTCTTTGTTAATGAAATTTTTGTGGCTGCGTTCATTTTCTCCTCACAATTTAAACGACTTCGTGTCGTGTCAGTACGAACTCTTTACATAGGCTTTGCAGGAGGAGTGATTTCTGGGTTGGCTTACGCAATGGTTCTTTATGCAAAGACACTTGCTCCACTTGGAATTATTTCTGCCCTTCGTGAAACATCTGTAATATTTGCAGCAATAATTGGGGTAATTTGGTTTAAGGAAGGCCCCCGGAACCAGCGTCTTTTTGCGGCCTTAATTGTTGTCGTTGGAATTGGGCTTATAGCGGTGTCAGCTTGATAAGCGGGGTTATGCATAACTTGGATGGGCAGCATTTTGATGTAGCTATTGTTGGTGCTGGCATAAATGGAGCCAGTGCCGCTCAACATATAAGTGCCGCCGGATACCGCGTTTTAATCGTGGATCAAGAAGATTTTGCGAATGGGGCTAGCAGTCGGTCCAGCCGTTTGTTGCACTGTGGTTTGCGTCATCTGGCAAATGGATCAAGCGTTTATGAAATCCTAATGCAGCCGAATAAGCTGCTTCGTTCGTTGAAAACTGTACGCGATGATATGGTTGCACGTGACGAAATTGTCCGAACGATTCCTGATCGTGTCAAAGCGATAAATTTTTGTTTGCCAATCTATCAGAGTGACACGTATGCGCCATGGCATTTGGATGCTGCATTCGCAATGTTGCGTCTATCCAGCCCTGCAGGTGTTCCGCTTGATTATCGTCGTTACAGTGCAAATCAATTGGATGAAGTTCCAATTGCCCCGTGGTTTAGGGATGTTGAACAGTTGCGCAGTGTTGTAGTATTTCGCGAATATATATTTGATTGGCCGGAACGGATTGCCTTGGATGCGTTATTTGATGCCCGTCGTATGGGGGCGGAAGTCCACAATTACGTAAAAGTTGTATCACTGCGGCAAGACATCTCTAAAGACATCTGGAAATTAAAACTCCAAGATGTGTCCAAAAAGGACAATGTGCAGGAAGTGACCTCCACTCTTGTGCTCAATCTATCAGGGGCTTGGGTTGACACCGTCGTTGGTAGTACTGGGCAAAATACATCGCAAAAATGTATGGGTATAAAGGGGATCCACATTGCAGTGCAATTACCGCCTGAGTTTGTCGATTGGGGTATGTTCACTTATAACAGTCTTGGTGAGCCACTTTATTGCTTGCCTTGGCGCGGCATCCATTATGTTGGTCTGACCCGCACGCCGCATATGGGTGATGCAAGTGGAGTTTTCGCCACTGATCAGGAAATCGACTGGATGCTCAGAGAAACCAATCGTTGCTTGCCCGCTTTAGGTCTGACGCGTACGGATATTCTTTATAGCTGGGCGGGTGTGAACCCGCTAACCTATAACGTTGAAGAGTCTATGGGCAGCCGTGAGATCAAAATTCATGATTCTTCAGATGATGGTTTAAAAGGGATGTTTACTCTCACTGGTGGTGCAATTTCGACCCACCGGCGCGTGGCTAACCGTTTATTGGATCGCGTGCGAGCAGTGCTGCCACCCTCAGGTTCTGGCCAAGAAATTTGTTATCAATCTGCGTATCGCTCGGCTATTTCCAAGGGGACAAACAATTCTGGTCATATTGGAAAAGAATTGCTCAATGAAATAACGCGGTCAGTTCAAGATGAAAATCCAGCAAATCTTTCAGATCTATTATTACGGCGTCTTGGGGTTGGATGGAATGCCGATCAGGGTCGAGAACTGGTTGATCAAATTGCAGCTCAAGCCGCGCTGGACTTCGGTTGGTCTGACGCTGAGATCAAAAATGAAATCAATTCCTACCATAAGATGCTGGCAAAAAATCGTAGGACTCCCAGCGCTCGTTAGATTAAATTTGTCTTTCACCGAAGTGCAAAATTATTTTGAGGTAAATCAAACTCATGATCTGAATTTAGGCGTCTTTAAGCAAATTCAGGATTTCATTATGAAGTTCTGGCGTTGCGGCTGAAACCATGGCTCTGGTACCAGAATTTAGCCCTAGCGAATTACCGTTCCAGTCTGTTGCAATTCCACCAGCTGCTTTAACCACCGTTGACACTGCGAGATAATCGTAAGGCTGAAGGTCATAATCAATAACAGCATCTACATGCCCCATTGCAACAAGCGCATGAGGATAACAGTCATATGCAAAACGCCGGGTTTGCCCGCTGTTCATTAAGCGCTCGAAAATTTCAGGATGGATTTTATAAATTTTATCGCCTTCATTTACATAAAGAATGGCTTGATCCAGAGACTTTTGCGAAGATACTTGAACGGGCTTTCCGTTTAAGCTTGCTCCTATGCCTCGGTGTCCAATGAGTGTCTCGTTCAGAGCGGGCATGGCGATTACACCCAATTCGGGAATACCCGCTTTTAGGCGTGCCAGTAAAAAGCCAAACGTTGGATGGCCTGACAGGAAAGAACGCGTGCCATCAATAGGATCAACAACCCAAACATTTTCTCGCTCGACACCCTCAATACCAAATTCTTCTCCAAATATTCCATCCTGAGGAAAATGTTTCGCCAGATATTGACGAACGAGGTTCTCAGCCTCCAAGTCTGCTTTTGTCACAGGACTTTCGTCGGACTTGAATTCCACTTCTAAAAGATTTCGAAAACTCACTAGAACAGATTGTTTTACCAAGTCGGTAATGGACGCAACGTGGTCGAAAAATTGATCAGACATTGGCTCACTTTTCTTGTCTATAGTACATTCACTGTTAAGTTCGGCTTTGACAAAGTTCAGAAAGGTGAGCCAATGCCGAAGCGCGCAAATGTTCTGTTTATCATTCTAGATCAGCTACGCGCTGATTGTGTTTTTGGCAATCTTGCACAGCATGTTAATTTACCAAATATTCAGACATTGGCAAAAGATAGCGTCAGCTTTCTAAAGCATTTTTCGGTAACCAATCCATGCGGACCCTCGCGTGCTTCCATTTTGACTGGGCAATATGCCATGAACCATCGTTCTGTGCGCAATGGAACACCACTTCGGCATGATATTCCAAATCTGGCAACAGAAATTCGTAAGGCCGGATATGTTCCGATGCTGTTTGGGTATACAGACACGTCTCAAGATCCACGCGTTCATGATAAAAATGACCCAGCCCTTAAAAGTTGCGAATACCCAATGACTGGCTTTCATGAAGTGGTCGAGATGCGTCAAGGCATGTCATATCCTTGGCGGTCACATCTATTGGACCGAGGTTATAATTTCTCTAATTATCAGAATATTTATCATCCGGTGTCAAAAACTGGAGGAACGCCCAAAATTAATGACCCGGCTTTTTACTCTGCAGAACATAGTGATACGGCGTTTCTCACTGACCGGTTTCTTGCAGAAATAACAAATTATGCGGATGAAAGCTGGTTCGCACACTTAACGTATATTCGTCCCCATCCGCCACTTGTTGCGCCATCTCCGTACAACACAATGTATGACCCATCAAAACTCCCACTTCCAACCCGTTTGACAACAAAAGAAGATGAAGAGGCTGTACATCCTTTTTTTGGACCGTTGCATATAAAGGATCCGGTTTCTAAATTTGTCACTGGCTTCCCGCAGCTTTCGGCAACGGATGAAAATGTTCAGGCTCTTCGTTCAATTTACTTAGGTCTTGCAACAGAAGTTGATTTCCATATTGGACGCGTTATCCAGTTTCTTAAGGATAATGACCAATATGGTGATACTATGATTATTCTGACTTCAGACCATGGCGAAATGCTTGGTGATCGACATTCCTGGGGGAAATTGAGTGTTTATGATGCTGCGTATCAGACACCCTTGATTATTCATGTTCCCGAGTTGGGAGATCAAGCAGGTAGAAAAATTGAGATGATATCGGAGTCTGTCGATATCACGCCAACTATTCTTGATTGGGTAATGCAAAGCGTCCCTAATTCGATGGATGGTCGATCTTTGATTCCCATACTGCATGGAGAGAAACCAACCGATTGGCGAAAGTACTCATTTTCAGAGCTTGATTTTGCCTTACCAACTGCTCCAACAGTTTGGGAGCGGATCCTTGGCCTTAATACAAAGAATGGTAATCTATCCATTATTCGAGAAGAACAATTTACACTTGTGCAATTTGCTGCGGACTTGCCCCCACTACTATTTGATCACTCACAACAGGGTGAAATGGTCGATGTTTCAAAGGTCCCAGAGTACCAAGAGACTTTATATGAAATGACATTGCGCCTTTTACGTCATCGGATGAAATACACAGAACAAACACTTTCTGAGACTATTATTACCTCTGAAGGGGCTAAGACCCAATACAGAATTCCTTAACAATCTTGTTGCTAGTCTTAATACTTAACCGACGAATGGACAAATTAAATCAAATTCTACAACATCAAATTGATCTGATTCAAACTGATCAATTCCTTATTTGATATTCTGCTTTGCAAAGGCTCAGCCTATACATTCATTATTATTTACAATTTCAAATACAGTATAAACTTCTGCAATGGTGCTTTGGAATTGGCGCTTCCTAGGGATTATTGATGACAATCCTAAACATCTTTTGCATGGAGCTTGGTAATGGTCAGAAAGAGTATACCAGATAGAGCGCAACACTTAATTATTGGCGGTGGTATAGTTGGATGTTCAGTCGCTTATCATTTAGCAAAGATGGGCTACCAAGATGTCGTTTTACTGGAGCAAGGACAATTAAGCTGTGGAACGACCTGGCATGCCGCGGGTCTAGTGGGGCAGCTTCGAAGTCAGCCTGCCATGACAAATCTGATCCGTTATTCCACTCAGTTATATGAGCAGTTGAATTCTGAAACGGGTCTTGAAACCGGATGGAAAGAGTGTGGGTCTGTAACAGTTGCGCGCAGCGATGACCGGATGAAAATGTTGCAACGCACGGCGGCTGCAGCGAGGGCTCAAGGGGTAGATGTTGACGTGATCACTGGCGCAGAGGCGCAGGAAAAATGGCCTATTATGCAGGTAGAAGACGTGAAAGGCGGGTTGTGGATGCCGGGTGATGGTAAGGCTAACCCAACTGATCTCACACAGTCTCTTGCGAAGGGAGCACGCATGAAAGGGGCAAATATCATAGAAGACGTAAAGGTAACAGATATTTTAACCAAAGAAGGCGTGGTCACAGGAGTAGTCACTGATCATGGAACAATTCTTGCTGAAGTTGTGGTCAATTGCGGCGGCCAGTGGGCCCGTAAACTAGGGCAAATGTGTGGTGTTGATGTGCCTCTTCATTCAGCAGAGCACATGTACATTGTAACTGAGAAAATTGAAGGTATTACCCCAGATCTACCTGTGCTGCGTGATCCTGATGGGTACATTTACTTTAAAGAAGAAACAGGTGGTCTGGTAATGGGTGGTTTTGAACCCGAGGCAAAACCTTGGGCCATGGACGGCATTCCTGAAAAATTCTTTTTTCAACTTTTGCCTGATGATTGGGATCAGTTTGAGGTATTGCTTGAAAACGCGCTCATCCGAGTGCCACAAATGGCTGAAACCGGCGTGCGTCAATTCTATAATGGACCGGAAAGTTTTACTCCTGATAACAATTACCTTTTGGGTGAAGCGCCTGAGTTAAAGAATTTTTTTATTGGTGCAGGCTTCAACTCCATGGGAATCGCCAGTGCTGGTGGAGCGGGCCGAGCTTTGGCTGAGTGGATTGTTGAGGGAGCTCCTACCTCGGATCTGTTTGCCGTTGATATTCGGCGTTTTGCAAATTTTAACAACAATCCAAGCTGGCTGCACGATCGTGTTAAAGAAACTCTGGGATTGCATTATGCGATGCCGTGGCCCAACCGGGAACTGGATACTGCGCGACCCTTTCGTAGATCAGCACTGTTTGATCGTCTTGCTGCCAAAAATGCAGTATTCGGATCTAAAATGGGATGGGAACGGCCAAATTTTTTTGCAACCAGTGGCCAAAATGCAGAAATCAAATATAGTTTTGGGCGTCAGAATTGGCATGATGCGGTTGCCGCTGAACACAAACATACCAGAGAAGCTGTTTCAGTTTTTGACCAAAGTTCCTTTGCAAAGTTTCTGGTGCAGGGACGTGACGCGTGTGCACAGTTAAATAGAATTTGTGCTGGGAACGTCGATGTTGAAGTTGGAAAGACTGTCTACACCGGCTTGTTAAACCAGCGTGGTGGTTATGAAAGTGATCTTACTGTCCTGAGACTGAAGACGCAGGAATTCATGTTGATTACAGGTTCTGCTCAAGCTGTGCGGGATGCAGATTGGATAGGCAGAAACATTGATACTGAAGCTCATATTTTTCTAACAGATGTTACGTCTGCATGGTCTGTATTGGCTTTGATGGGGCCAAGATCGCGTGATGTACTCAAAAAACTAACCAAAGTAGATTTGTCTAATAAGGCGTTCCCATTCGCATCATGGCAACAAATAGATCTTGGGTACGCGACGGTTATTGCTAATCGGATGACCTATGTCGGCGAACTTGGCTGGGAACTTGTCGTACCAGTCGAATTTACCGTCGGAGTTTATGAAGATCTAATGCTGGCAGGCGCTGATAGTGGTATTCGTGATGCGGGATATTACGCTCTGGAAGGCTTGCGTTTGGAAAAGGGTTTTCGTGCATGGAGCCGTGAACTGACGCCTGACATTTCGCCATTTCAGGCTGGCCTTGGTTTTACCGTCGATTTTGAGAAGCCATGCGGGTTTGTAGGTAAAGAGGCGCTGCTTTTAGCAAAAGTTAATCCTGAACATATGAGGACCCGAGTAGTTCAATTAGTCCTTGATGATGATGGCCCTCAGCTTTGGGGTGGTGAGGCTGTGCTTTGTGATGGTATCGAAATCGGTGAAGTTCGTTCTGCAGCCTACGGACACTCTTTGGGGGCTTGTGTTGCTCTGTGTCATTTGACTGCGAAAGAGAGAATCACAGTGGATTTTCTCAAAATGCATAAATTTGAAATAGACTTGGCTGGTGTTAAACTCTCTGCGAAGGTCTGTCTTAAATCGCCTTATGATCCAGCAAGTGAGAGACCGAAGGCAGATGGTTGAGGGTCAGCTTGATTTAATTAGTGTTATGAATTTGTGAAAAAAAGTGATAGGTTGAAGATCGTCAACTTTTTGAAATCAGACAATAAATAAGTTATGATCAGATTAAAGGTTGTAATTTAAATTGTTTTGGAGATATTTTGCGTCGGGGCTGAACAGAATTAATATTTCATCATAAGCTAAATTAATGACTTAGTAGGTTTTATCGACTTTTCTTGCTGATTTAATCTGCCACAGTGCACGAGTTTATGAAAACTTGTCACAACCTTTTTACAGTCAATTCAATATAACTTATATGAAGTCAATCCGACAAAGATCATGAAAGACCAACAGAGGAGAAAAGAATGAAACTGAGTACCAAGAATATTACATCAGTAGTCGTCGGCGCGATGATGGCTACTTCTGCAGCTGCGGAGACAGAACTGACTGTTTATACGGCTGTTGAGGCTGAAGATCTCGCGCGTTATGCCGAAACATTTAATGAAAGCAACCCGGATATCAAAATTAACTGGGTACGTGATTCAACGGGTATCATTACTGCAAAATTACTAGCTGAACGCGATAACCCACAAGCAGACGTTATCTGGGGCCTAGCTGCGACATCATTGTTGTTGTTGAAATCCGAAGGCATGCTGGACGCTTATGCTCCCGCTGGAGTCGATAAACTTGATGCAAAATTTGTTGATGGAGACAATCCGCCAGCTTGGGTTGGTATGGACGCCTGGGTTGCTTCTGTGTGTTATAACACCGTTGAGGCAGGAAAAGCAGGGCTGACGCCGCCAACATCCTGGAAAGATCTAACTGATCCACAATATGCTGGTCATCTTATTATGCCAAACCCAAATTCATCTGGCACAGGCTTTCTTGATGTTTCAAGCTGGTTGCAGATATTTGGTGAAGACGGTGGTTGGGAGTACATGGATGCGTTGCATGAAAATATTGCACGTTATACACACTCTGGTTCCAAACCTTGTAAATTGGCGGCAGCAGGCGAGATTCCAATTGGTATTTCATTCGCATTTCGCGGTGCAAAATCTAAAGCCGCTGGTGCGCCTATTGAAATCATCGTGCCATCTGAGGGCGTAGGCTGGGATATGGAAGCGACTGCGATTGTTGCAGGCACTGCAAATCTGGACGCTGCTAAAAAACTGGTAGATTTTACAGTCACAAAACAAGCTAACGAAATGTACAATACCGGTTACGCTGTTGTTGCATATCCTGGTGTTGCCAAGCCTGTTGAGTTCTTCCCTGAAGGGTTGCTTGACGCGATGATCGACAATGACTTTGAGTTTGCAGCAAATAATCGTGCTGCTATTTTGAAGGAATGGCAGAGCCGCTATGACGGTAAGTCAGATCCTAAATAATACTTAATTGCGAGGGGCAAAGTTTGTCCCTCGCAATTTCCAAATGCCCCCGCCTAATATTGCTCACTATTCTCGACAACTGTCGGATTGATTGTGCATAAGCGCCAATACGATGACGTAAGGACCAATCCCGTGACGCAAGAAAACGCTTCAAGCGAAATATATCTTAGCATTGATAACCTTTGGAAAGTTTTTGGAAGTTTCATCGCGCTCAAAGATATCACACTTGATATAAACGAAGGAGAGTTTGTCTGTTTTCTAGGCCCTTCGGGTTGCGGTAAAACAACATTGCTACGGGCGATTGCAGGACTTGACCTGCAGACTAAGGGCACGGTCATGCAAGATGGCAAGGACGTGTCAAACTTGCCACCCTCAGAGCGTGATTTTGGAATTGTATTCCAATCCTATGCTTTGTTTCCAAACCTGACGATTAATAAAAACATTGCTTTTGGCTTGGAAAATGCAGGCCGAAGTAAATTAGAAATTACAGATCGTGTTAGAGAACTTTTACAATTAGTGGGATTGCCCGATCAGGGTCAGAAATACCCGGCACAGCTTTCTGGCGGTCAACAACAACGCATTGCACTGGCGAGAGCTATAGCGACAAACCCTGGATTGTTGTTGCTGGATGAACCACTATCCGCTTTAGACGCAAAGGTACGGGTCCATTTGCGGCATGAAATCAAGGAGCTTCAACGCAAGCTTGGCGTTACCACTGTGATGGTGACACATGACCAGGAAGAGGCTCTGTCGATGGCAGACCGAATTGTAGTTATGAACCATGGTATAATCGAACAAGTCGGTTCCCCAACTGAAATTTACCGCGAACCGGCAAACCTGTTTGTTGCCGACTTCATTGGAGAAATGAATCAAATTAAATCTACTGTGTTAAACGGCAGCCGTTTGAGTATTGGTGAGACAACATTTGCCTGTCATAGCCACAATTTTGATGATGGTATGCTGGTTGTGGCAGCTATCCGACCCGAAGATATTATACCACATGAAGAGGGTTATGTATCGGATGCAGAGAACGGCAATTGCATTGAGGTTCTCTTGCAAGAAATGGAATTTCTTGGATCATTTTGGCGGTGTCACCTTCAAAATAATAAGTTTGGAATATCCGGACTTATGGCTGATTTTTCGATTAACGCGATCCGCCGCCTTAAACTTTTAAAAGGCAAGGATATGGTGATTGAACTGCCGGCTGATCGTTTGATGGCCTTCGATCGTCCGGAGGTAGACTAATGCCGGCCTCCTCAGCTAATTTGTCTGAATTACCAGCAGGACCAAACGTAAAAGGCAAACTCAGTCGAGATGATCTGATCATGCGTGGTGGTATGGCAGTCATCGCACTTTACTTAATTGTGACGCTGGCATTACCGCTTTACACTATGCTTTCTAAGTCATTTTCGACTTATCAATTCCAGCTATCGCAATATGAATTTCAGGTTAGTGATGAAGATGGCATATTTGATGGTACCATCGTTTCAGGAACAGATCTGAACAATAAAACAGGTGCCTACGAGCTGACTGATTTGAGTACTGGCTCCGATGGACGGCTTGGTGTTACAGCTTTCTTTCTTGATTTTAGCTTTCGTAGCCCAGTCCATTATCAATTGCGTAATACTGTTGAAGGTGGGCGCTTTTTGGTGGGATCGACCCTTTATGATGATACTCAGTGGTTAGAGTTGGACTCAAACACATTTAGACGGGTTCAACTCCGACCTGTTCAAGCGAGGGGAATTGATAATTTTATCAACTATTTCTCGACGCCTGCATTGTTCAATTCAATTAAGAACTCACTCTGGATTTCGCTTTTAAGTACGTTGGTTACTGTTTCACTTGCTTTCTGGTTTGCCTATGCACTGAACCGAAGCTGCATGCGATTTAAGGGTCTATTTCGATTGATTGCCATGGCGCCCATACTCGTTCCTTCCCTTTTGCCGGGTATTGCGCTTGTTTACTTGTTTGGTAACCAAGGCATGCTCAAGGAACTATTATTTGGTGCCAGTATTTATGGTCCGATTGGCATTGTGATTGGCTCGGTATTTTTTACCTTTCCGCACGCGTTCCTTATTATCACCACTGCATTGGCTATATCTGATGGACGTCTTTATGAAGCAGCCAGTAGTTTAAGAGCCTCTCCTTGGCGCACATTCTGGACGGTGACTATCCCTGGCGCACGCTATGGTTTAATTTCTGCCGCTTTTGTTGTGTTCAATCTAGTCATCACTGACTTTGGATTACCAAAGGTAATAGGAGGCCAGTTCAATGTTCTGGCTGTTGATATTTACAAACAGGTCATTGGTCAGCAGAATTTTGAAATGGGCGCCGTTGTGTCCGTTATCCTTATTATTCCTGCTATCTTTGCTTTTATTATTGATCGTTTGGTACAATCTAAACAGATATCATCTCTAACGGCGCGGTCTGTTCCCTATCAGCCAAAGCCTGATCGGCGGACAGACGCGATATTTTTGATTTATTGCAGCTTTGTAGGCCTTTTCATTATTGGAATGCTTGCCGTTTGTCAGTTTGCAGCGTTGGTAAAGTTTTGGCCCTATGACCTGAGCCTGAGTTTGAACAATTATCAATTTGACAAAATGGATGGTGGAGGATGGGGCGCTTATTTCAATTCCATCAAGCTCGGCCTTCTGACTGCTGTAGCAGGTACAGCAATAGTATTTTTTGGTGCTTACCTAGTTGAAAAATCAAATGGTTTCTTTCTTGGTCGGGCAGCATTTCAGATGATTGCAATGTTGCCGATGGCAATTCCGGGCATGGTTTTAGGATTGGCCTACATCTTCTTTTTCAATAATCCCTCCAACCCATTGCATGCAATTTACGGAACAATGGCTATCCTAGTGGTCTGCACGGTGACCCATTTCTACACGGTATCACACTTGACTGCTGTAACTGCTCTCAAGCAAATGGATCGAGAGTTTGAGTCTGTCTCCGCATCTCTCAAACAGCCTACTCTCAAACTCTTTAGCCGGGTTACTGTTCCGGTTTGTTTGCCCTCAGTACTTGATATATCGATCTATCTTTTCATCAATGCAATGACGACAGTTTCTGCGGTCGTTTTTTTATACTCTCCAAAAACGGCACTCGCGTCGATTGCAGTTTTAAATATGGATGACGCTGGCGATATTGCTCCAGCTGCTGCGATGGGCATGATGATTTTTTATACAAATGCGGCTGCGCGAATTATCCATTTGTTTATTTCGAAAGGTGTTCTGGCTCGTACACAAGCGTGGCGCACTCGTTGATGAGATCCTGTAAGTTAATTATTTAATGGAAATCCATTCAATTTAATTGGCTCATAAAAGAGGGCTTATACTCATTTATAATGTCAGATGTCCGAAAATGGGCTCTACGTCGTTCCGCGTTCTACTAGTGTGTAGCCGACATCGATGACCTTTTTGGCTCTTGCCGCTTCAGGATCGAGAAGCGCCTTAGCCGAAGCCACCCCGATTTCCCGTCCGGGAATCTCAATTGTGGTGAGGTCAAACCCAGATGACATGGCCAATTCAAATCCCCCAAATCCAGAAACGATTAGGCCACCTGGGACTTCCACACCACGTCTCTTTGCTTCACAAATGACCCCGACCGCCACCTGATCACTCACGCACATTACGGCGTTTATGGCTGGATTTACTTTCAGACATCCTTCAAAAACGGCGGCGCCAAGTTCGATCCCAGATGGCAAGCCTTGTTCTTCGCTAGGCCAGATGATTGGCGGCAATTTCGCATCAGCGAGTGCTGCAATGTACCCGTCACGACGACGGCACCCACGGTCATTGCCCCGTTCATTTCCCCCTATAAAAGCGATGTTCTTTTTGCCTTTGCCAATCAGGTGACACGCCATGTCATATCCCGCCTGAAAATTTGAAAAACCAACGGCAATGTCTAAGGGCTGAGAGGGCAACTGCCAAATTTCGACAACGGGGATATTCACAGATTTAAGGAGATTTTTGACCCCAGATGAATGAGACGTGCTTGTCAGTACAATACCATCCGGACGGCGGGCGAGAAGCGCGCGTAATGCGTCTTCTTCCACAGCTGGATCATAATTGGTGCTTGTCAAAAGCAGTTCATATCCTGCAGCGCGAAGAGTGCTCGACAAGCCATCCAAAGTTTGTGCGAATACTGAGTCATTTACTGTGGATACGATCGCGCCGAAGACCCGGCTTTTGTTCGATGAGAGGGCTCCGGCCGTGTTGTCGGGGACATATCCCAGTTGTTCAATCGCCTTCTGAACCCGATAGCGTTTCGCTTTCGAAACTTTTTCGGGGGTACGCAGAACCCGGGACACGGTAATCGTTCCCACGCTGGCAAGTTCTGCAACGTCTTTCATGGTAATCCACTTGCCCTTAGCCAAGCTGCTCCCCTTTCCTGTATTGACGACTCCAATAAGCATTGGTATCGATACCAAATCAAGAGTGGTATCGATACCATAAGGGAGAAAAGCTAGGATGCTTACAAGCGAACAAATCAGTGCATACTTTGAGAATGGTTATCTTCTCGTTGAAGATGTTGTGACGCCGGAACAGCTTCAACGCATGCAGGACATCACGCATGAATTCATAGATCGCTCAAGACACGTAACAGCAAGCAATGACGTTTATGATCTGGACGAAGGGCATAACTCAGAAACTCCGAAGCTGACCCGGATCAAACTGCCCCACAAACAGCATCCATTCTTTTGGGATGTCGTAAAGAATTCTGGGATCACAGAGGTCCTACGGCAACTGGTTGGACCCAATGCAGTTTTGCAAACCTCAAAACTCAACGCAAAGGCGCCGGGCGGCGGGGCTGCCGTCGAGTGGCACCAGGACTGGGCATTCTATCCGCACACCAACGACGACATGCTGGCCTTCGGTGTGTTTTTGGAGGACGTCACGGAGGAAAATGGGCCGCTTCAGGTCATTCCGGGATCTCACAAAGGCCCGGTTTTGGATCACAGTAGCGCCCAAGGTGTTTTCTGTGGGGCGGTGGACCCGACCGACTCGGATTTCCATATTGATAAAGCTGTCACGATAACCGGAAAGGCTGGAAGCATGTCAGTTCACCACGCGCGGACTTTGCATGGGTCTGCTCCGAATGTGTCAGATCGAGCAAGGCTGATGCTGTTTTATGAATGCTGCGCAGCGGATGCCTGGCCGCTTATGGGCGGCTCCGCCTATATCCAACGCTTGTCACAGCAGGAACAGTGGAACGATTTTTTGGACAGAATGATCATTGGAGACCCTGTTCTACAACCCCGAATGAAGGAGGCGCCCGTGCGCCTGCCATACCCGCCAGCAGCGGACGTAAGCTCGATTTTTAAAACTCAAAAGTCCGGTGGCGCAAAAAGCGCCTTTATTTGAAGGGACCATCAAACTTTGAAACGTATTTATGATTTCTCCCGTAAACCGGCCAAGCGCAATTATACAATCTCGGACCTTCAGGAGCTTAAGAAAAACCAAAAAAAATGACCATGTCCAATCCAGCCAATGCCGATGAAATCCGGGCTTGCAGGGATGCCGGGATAGACTTGTTAGTTGTGGGGATGGACCAGATCGATAATGTTCGCGCCATCGCACCAACCCACTTCTGCCGCGTAGGGTCTAGATGGGCGCAGTTTGGGTCGAACGAAGAACTTTTGGCCGACGCGTTTGAGGCAATGCGCCGAGGTGGAGATATGTATTATACACTAAGGTCACTTGATGCGCTGGAAATAATGTCGCGCGAGGGAATCCCGGTCCAAAGCCATATTGGATTGATCCCGACCTTTAGCCACTACTGCGGCGGTCTGCGCGGATGGGGTCGCAATGCAGATGAGGCGTTGAAAATCTATGAGACGCTGAAACGGATGGAAGACGTCGGCGTCATCGCCGTTGAAGCCGAGTGTATTGCCGAAGAAGCGTTGGAAGCGGTCAACAAAAAGACATCCATTGTGACTTTCTCACTGGGCTCCGGTATGGCAGGCGATGTGATTATGTCATTCTTGGAAGACGTATGTGGTGAGGCCAGTGAGGAAGATCACCCACCAAAACATGCCCACGCCTTCGGCAATGTCGGACGCCTGCACAAACGGCTTCCTAAAAGTGCTTTGACCATCTTTGAGAGGTGCGGCCATTTTTGCTATCAGGATAAGGAAGTAGAATTAACCGAATTGGTGCGAACGTGGGTCAACAAAGGTCACAAGTTAGGCTAAACTCTGATTTCCAATTGAGGCACCCAGTACCCGAAATTTGAAATGAAAGTGTAAGATATGAACGATCTCTTAGCTCCTTTTCTTGTCCAAGGCCGCTCAATGATATTCGTCCAACTCACGGGGCTTTCTGCGCTACTTCTCATAGCGACATTAATATGGGGCCAACTTGATCAACGCACCCTAGATGGCGTACCGGTTTGGGTGAAACCCACAAAATTCGCGGTATCATTTCTCGTTCATTTTGCTACGCTCGCCATTATTGTCGCCTTGATGTCTCCAGAAAACGCAGAGCTGCGTATGGTTGTAGGTGTGGGTTGGGTATTGGCAGTGGTGTTCGTTGCTGAAATGTCATATCTGATTTTTCAGGCGGCGCAGGTGCAGCACAGTCATTTTAACGACACGACTTCGTTTCACAGTACGATGTATTCTTTGATGGGGGTGGGTGCGGTTGTGTTAATTGCCTTGCCAGTCGTCATTGCCTGGCTTGCAAAAGGCGACATTGCATTTGGCCCAGCAACTCAATCGGGCATTTGGTGGGGCGCGATCATAAGTTTCATACTGACGGTGATCATCGGAGGTTACCTTGGTGGCAACGGCAGTCACTTTGTTGGAGAACAAAGCAATCCAGAACTCGTTCTGCCATTCTTTGGCTGGTCAACCGAAGTGGGTGACTTGCGACCTGCACATTTTCTGTCGCTTCATGCATTGCAGGTTTTGCCCCTGATTGGACTATGGGCAGACAGAACAGATCAAGGCATCACCACAATTTGGGTTGCTGGCTTTATCTATTCAGCGTTAACAGTCGCGCTCTTCATTCAAGCGCTTTTTGGCCAACCGCTCATACGCATATGATGCTAAATCTTTATGAAAACGGACAGCCAATTTTACGGTACTGAAGGCGCCGTCAGATTTAACTTGCTGGAAGCGGGCAGGGCTAATTTGTAACCATGCCGAATGACAAAACACTCTCCATTTTGTCACGGATTGACAAAGTGGACCAGAAAGTGGTCCTGCTGCTGGGTTTCGCAGGCACCACAAGTCTTGTTATATAATAATTACAATAATTAAAATATGTTTTGTGGTGCCCAGGAGAGGACGTCGTACTTTTCATACTTCTATTTAGTTACATATACTTATTTTACGACTAGAATTACAAAACGGTCCAAAAAGCGATCCTTGTATAATGGAAGAATACCGCCTCCCTTCACGTATCAATTCTACTTTTAATTGTACTGCGCTCTCGCTGATTGGCCTCAATTACCGAACGCACAAATTTAGGCTATACGCTCAATTCGGTGCTTGTTCTTATTTGTATAATGGCACCCTCCAGATCATTTTTCCTGACGAGCGGAATTTATGCACCTTAGCATCGCTTGAACTTTCTCTGTACGGTGGAGGTCAACATGTGTGACAAGCCATATTGGCACGGACCACTCCTCATTTGTGGTGAGGACGCGGTGAAATCCTTCGTACCTTTTAGCTTTATGGTCTTCTATAATACCCATACCTATTCCGGCAAAAACTGCCTTAAAGTTGACATCTACATGTTGGGACGACAGCGCAATCATGTCAGGGCTTACAATATTTTTTATCCATTGTCGGACTGAGAGGTTTCCTCCAAAACTTGGTGGAAGGACAAACTGATGACCACCAAAATCAGAAGCGTCTTTTGGCATTCCAAATTTTTGGATATAGGTGTCATGGGCGTAAAGGTTGAAGCTGATCTGCGCAAAGTTACTTACAACGTAATCAGGATGGTCCGGCTTTGGACCTGCGCGCAGTGCAATATGTGCCTCACCATATTCAAGTTTCGCAAGGTTTTCGCTGGTATCAAGATTAACAATACAATTCGGATTTTCTGCTCTAAAGTCTGAGATTGTTTTCATAATTAGCTCAGCGAAATCTGCTAGAATTGTCAGCTTAAGCTCACCTTCTAGCGCAGCTTTGCCACCCTGTACGCGGCCCGCAAGATCATCGATCAGTTCTTCTGTCTTTTGCGCCACTCGAAGTACATCCTCGCCTAACTCAGTTAGCGTATAGCCACGTGCATGTCGTATAAAGATACGTGCACCCATCTCTTCCTCAAGCGCGTCAATGTGACGGTTCACAGTCGCGCGGTGGAAGCCAAGTGCATTCGCCGCTGCACTTACCGTGCCTAGCTTTGCCACTTGGTATGCTGTTCGAAGCTCAGCCCATTTGTCCATATTAACTATGCCTTTTTTACGCGCACTCTTTGCGGATATACGCTCATTCCGTCTGATAATCATGCATTGTATGTAAAGGAGCAACCAAAAATAGGAGTTATAAAAATGACTGAAGTACCAAAATGTGGATGTGGCCGTTCCCCAACAGGCAACTGTATCGGGTGGCATGCTCTCTCTGAGGAAGAGTATCAAGAAAAGAAAACTGCCTATGAAACACGTCAGGCTCAAAAATCTTGAAAATGAGTATTTGCTGGGTGACTGCGCATTGGCAACCGCCCAGCCAATGCTCCGAATAGGATTCCCAAAGATTGCTTTATGTTAGCCAAATCCTAAGAATTATCCTTCTAACTTGGAGAAATAACTTGAACACTGTTTTGAAAACGATCGCGATTGGTATTTCCTTATCGCTCACGCTGCCCTTATTGGTACAGGCGGAAAGTTATACGATCGACCCCTCACATTCTTTTGTAAAATTTGAAACCGGCCATTTGGGAGTTTCAAAGCTGTCGGGCCGTTTCAACACAATCGCAGGAAAATTGAAGTATGATCCAGCTGCAGGAGAAGAAAGTCAAAGCGTCGAAGTCAGCATCGACACCACTAGCCTTGATACAAATTGGGCTGATCGCGATAAGCATTTGCGCAGTGGCGATTTCTTCAACGTAGCAAGCTTTTCAAACGCTACCTTCAAAAGCATCAAATTTGACGGTGACGCTTCTGGTGGAACTTTGACAGGCATATTAACTTTTTTAGGTGTCAGTAAAACCATAAAGTTCCCGATCAAGAAAATTGGAGAAGGTAAAGATCCATGGGGCGGTTATCGCGTCGGATTTGAAGGAACCTACAAGATGACACGTAAAGACTTCGGCATGGACTTCAATCTTGGTCCGGCAGCTGAGTTAGTTGATGTAACGCTGCAGATCGAAGCAATAAAAGACAAATAGAACCTTAAGCTGTCCCGGCAGATGATCGGGACAGTTTCAAACAACAGTTGCATGGAGATCTGCGATGACTTCCAAAATTAAAAAGGAATCATATTCTCTCAGCACAAAACTGCTGCACTGGTTGATTGCAGGACATATGAGTGGTCTGATCGTTTCCGGTTGGTGGATTGTAGATCTTTCCTTTTATTCCAGCTGGTATTATTCTGCTCCAGCTCTGCACAAGTCTTTTGGAGCTGTGGTTTTCCTTATGGGTTTACTCCTCCTGATTAACAAATTCCGGAAGCGTCCGCCTCCATTAGAAAGTCACACAAAGTTAGAAAAATTAGCCTCAAAGCTCACGCATTTTCTTCTCTTTGCGAGCGTGCTTACGATCCCAATTTCTGGTTATATATTCACGATATTTACTGGTCAAAATGTTGCGATATTTAATATCTTAAACATTCCTGCTGTCTTCGTGATCTCAGAAAAAATCCGCGACCTGGCAATTGAATTCCATATTTATGCTTCCTACGGAATAGCGGTAGTGGTTTTCGTCCACGCAGGTGGAGCGTTAAAACACCATCTTTTGGACAAAGACTGCACTTTGCGAAGGATGCTTTGGTGATGGTATTTTCAAGGAATTGGCCACCGACCGGCGGTTTAACGCTGACTATTTAGCGAACACTTTCGACAAAGTGGTCCTTTAAGCGGCCCCAAAAGTGGTCCCGAAAGTGGTCCTGATTTGCATGCTATATGGTGAGACTTTGTGACTTGCATCTAAAACTGGACATTCACCGAGTCAATGCTTCAGGTCTGATATGCGGACTAAGGGTGGCTTCTCTACAACTGCGACAAAGGCATCAACACGCCGAGCCGAGGTCACTGTCAAAGCATATTATAGGGTGTGATCGTTAGACAGCGGTTACTCTTACAGTATCTACAAATCTTTTTACGGAGTCAGAGTTTCCCGACTTTCGAAACGCGACATACAGGTCGATTTGGTTTTCGCATGGTTCAAACGGGACAAAGGAAACACCAGATGGTGCGATATTCTTGACCCAAGCGGGTACTAAAGAAATCCCTAAGCCTTGGACCACGAACTGCAACATAGTGGACTTGTCGATTATCTCACAGACGATGTTCGGTTGTGCGCCAATTTGGCGGAACCCGCTCCATAGTGCCTCGTGAAGAATTGGGCGCGCGTGCTTAGGATACCCCACGATCGGTTGGTTGGCGATATCAGATGCAGAAAGGGAAGCTGAACCTGCAAGTGCGTTGGTTTTGGCAAGGACCACTACGATAGGCTGACGATGCAATAGTTGGCTGGTAATAAATTCATCTTCTTGAGGTGTCCGAACAAAAGCCACATCTGTTCGGTGGGCAATCAATTCTTGCGAATGTTGCTCAGAGGACGAGATTTCCAACACCTGCACATGGACCTTCGGATCGGTCTCGCGAAATGCAATGAGGGCTTTGGGTAACAACATCGAAATTGCTTCGTCGACGCCGCTCACTCGGACATGGCGTAGGTCAGACTCGGCATTATGGCGAACGTTGGAGATCGACTTTTCAATATCGGCAAGTATCCTTTTGGCATTTTGGACGAACTCGGACCCGGCTTGGGTAAGGTTGACCTGCCGGGTTGTTCTGAAAAACAACCGGGCACCAAGTTCGTGTTCCAAAGCAGAAACCCTTTCAGAAAGAGCGGACTGGCTAAGCCCCAAACGTTCGCCTGCGCGTCGAAAGTGAAGTTCTTCCGCGACGGCGACAAAGCATTCCAACTGTCTGATGTCCAATCCGTGCTCCTTTGTTGATCTACTTGATGACGCTTACCCGCGTCTCGCGTTTCAATGCTGCCTCATAGTCTCGGATCGCACCAGCATGTTCCAACGAGTCCAGCGTATCATCGCAACCTCGGATCAGTGCCACTTGAGTAGCATCGTCCATCTCGAATGTTGTGTTAATGTCACCAGTTGTGATCGTGCGCCTTTCTAGATCAATCGATATCTCCTTTCCTCTTGCATCGCTAGAAAATTGCAAAAGTAAATCACGCATTATGGGGGAAACAACCGGTAGTGCCAGACCGTTTTTGCGGGCATTGTCGTAAAATATCCCGGCAAATCCTGTCCCGATGCAGGCATTGATCCCCAGCTGGCGCATGCCCCAGACGGCATGTTCCCGGCTAGACCCACAGCCAAAATTGTCGCCAACGACCAAAATGTTGGCCTGCGTCCAAGGCGACTTGTTCAAGATGAATTCTGGGCGCTGTCGCCCTGCGTTATCAAAGCGCAAGTCTGCAAACGTGCCATCGGCCAATCCTTCACGGGTAATTGTGATCAAAAATCGCTTGGGCATGATCACATCAGTGTCGACATTGGCCAACGGCAATGGGGCCGCGATCCCCTTAATCGTTTTCGTCATCTGTTTATCTTTCATTTAAAATCTCGCACATCTGCCAGATGCCCAGAGATGGCAGCCGCCGCGACCATTGCCGGCGACATAAGATGGGTTCGTGCGCCACGGCCCTGGCGTCCTTCAAAATTGCGATTGGTCGATGAGGCGACACGCTCACCATCCATTGCGATATCGTCGTTCATTGCCAAACACATCGAACAACCTGCTTCAGGACGCCACTCAAAACCGGCGGCCTCAAATATGGCACGCAGGCCTTCGGCTTCAGCCTTGATGCGAGTCATTGCAGATCCTGGCACAACTATAGCTTCGATGCCTTTCGCCACCTGACGGCCTTCAAGTATTTTGGCTGCTTCCCGAAGATCTTCGATACGAGAGTTGGTGCAAGAGCCTATAAATGCTGTATCGATTTTTATCGACTGAGCTGATTGCCCTTCGATCAACCCCATATACTGCAATGAGCGAGCAAGTATCGCCTTGGCTTCCGGAGAAATATAGTCCTCGGCGCAAGGCACATTCGCCGTGACTGGTACAGACTGATCCGGGCTGGTACCCCACGTGATCAGAGGTTCGATATCGGCACCCGATATGGTAAATTCTTTATCAAATACGGCTTTAGGATCGCTGATCCAGCTTTCAGCTTTGAACGTAAACTGACCACTATGAGAGTGACCCTTCAACGCAGTTTCAGTGAGTTCATCTGCTGCGATCAAAGCCGCCCGCGCACCCAGCTCAACTGCCATATTGCAAACGGTCATCCGTCCGGCCATATCGAGGCTGCGGATGGCAGAACCCGCAAACTCTACTGCAAACCCATTGGCCCCACCTGCGCCAACGACTTGCACGACTTTCATGATGATGTCTTTAGCCGTAACGCCGGGCGCTACTTCTCCCTTAACAGTTACGCGCATGGTTTTCATGCGTTTGTAACGAAGGGTCTGAGTCGCAAGCACATGCTCCACTTCCGAAGTGCCGATCCCAAAGCCTAATGCGCCGTAAGCCCCATAAGTGGTGGTATGGCTATCTCCACAAGCGATCAACATACCCGGTGCAACCAGCCCTTGTTCGGGAACCACGACGTGCTCGATGCCCTGTCGTGGGTCGCAGAGGCCGTAAAAGGCGATGCCGTATTTGGTGCAGTTTTCTTGTAAGTTGTCGATCAGCAATTTGGATGCTGTGTCATGAGGTTCACTACTTCGGGTCGCGTTCACATGATCAATTACGGCCAGATGCGCCTCTGCTCGCCAAACTTCTAGGCCCTTTGTGTCGAGTCCCGAAAAGGCCTGCGGACTCGTGTATTCGTTCATGATGTGTAAATCGACATAGATTAGCATTTCGCCATCGGGGAGATCGCACACTTTGTGGGCGTCGACCAATTTGTCATAAAGCGTGCGGCTCATTCGGCGGCCTCCATGTGTCTTGCGTTGTGAGCAAAGAATTTGGACATTCGCGCAGCGATGTCATTGGGTATTTCTTCGGCCATGTAATGGGTGGCGTCGAGCGCTTCACCCTCAGCTTGCATCGCGCGCTGACGCCAAAGACCAAGCGCGTCGAAGCATATTTCAATAACACCGCGTTTTGCCCAAAGCGTCAGGATCGGCATGTCAAGTTTTCTCCCCTCGTCTGCGTTGTCATGTTCGATGTCTATGGTGGCTGCGGCACGGTAGTCTTCGCAGCTTGCATGAATTGTGACCGGATCCGCAAAGGCGCTCAAATATTCAGCCAGAGCTTCAGGAACAAATGGGTTATTGCCCTTAGCCTGATTGAAACATTTTAGCTTCCAGAACCCTTGCGCGTCCGCACCAATCATTTGCTCAGGTAGAGGGTGTGGCTGAATTAGGAAAAACCAATGCCAGTAAGCGCGCGCAAATTCGACGCTTGTGTTGGCATACATTTCGCGGGTTGGCGCGATGTCGAGCAATGTCATTGCCGCGACGCAATCTGGATGGTCCAGTCCCATCCGATGCGCCACCCGCGCCCCCCTATCATGGGCACCAACGAGAAATCGCTTATGTCCCAAGCGCCGCATGACCGCAACGATATCATTGGCCATAGCGCGTTTTGAATAAGGCTCGTGCGATGCGTTTGAAACTGGTTTGTCTGACCTGCCATATCCACGCAGGTCAGGGCAGATGATTTGATAAGAACGCGCAAGTATCGGTGCCACACCGTGCCACATGGCAGATGTTTGTGGATAGCCATGTAAAAGGACGAGTGGCGGCGCACCAGCGGGACCGGCGCGGCGGACGAACAAAGTCGCACCGTCGCCTTCGATACGCTCTTCCACGAATTCCTTGAACATTTTGCATTCTCCGAGAGGGTTAAGCTTAATCCCTTATTTCAGATTAAATCAGAAGAATTAATCGTAAAAACTGATCAGTTATGCCGACTAATTCTTTTGGTAAGTTCCATTAGTCTTTAATGACAAAAGTCGCGCTAGAAAAATCCAGAAGCGTGGCAATCACGGATCAAAGGAGGATACTATGAAGTTTCTGCTAAACACTGCACTATTACTGACACTGGCTTGCAGCGCAAATTCTGCGCTTGCGGCCTGTGACGCTGGAGAGATTGTCATCAAGTTTAGTCACGTTACAAATACAGATAAGCATCCGAAAGGCATAGCGGCCACATTGCTTGAACAACGCGTTAACGATGAGATGAACGGCAAGGCCTGCCTTGAAGTGTTCCCGAACTCCACGCTATATAACGACAATCAAGTTTTAGAAGCGCTGTTGCAAGGTGACGTTCAATTGGCGGCACCCTCTTTGTCTAAGTTTGAACAGTTCACAAAAAAATTCCGCATTTTTGATCTGCCGTTCATGTTTAAGAACATCAATGCGGTTGATGAGTTTCAAAACTCAGAAACTGGTCAAGCGATGAAGCAATCTATGACAAAGAGGGGCCTCCTTGGCCTAGCATTCTGGCATAACGGTATGAAGCAAATGTCAGCAAACGTTCCATTGAATGTTCCATCTGATGCAAATGGATTGAAATTCCGTGTCCAGAACTCTGACGTTCTTAAAGCACAAATGGCTGCGATGGGTGCGTCCCCTCAGCCGATGGCGTTCTCTGAGGTTTATGGTGCGTTACAAACTGGCGTTGTAGATGGACAAGAGAAT
>Ga0233438_10001231_pt1 | contig 28700 bp, 32 predicted proteins | sample SI_123_September_FD_182720 | JGI IMG/M metagenome (GOLD analysis project Ga0233438, IMG submission 182720) | Seawater microbial communities from Saanich Inlet, British Columbia, Canada - SI_123_September2016_10_MG | ecosystem: Environmental > Aquatic > Marine > Inlet | place: Canada: British...
GCATTGAGCCTCGCATTATGGGTTTCAATGCGGGCGACGAAATAATTGAGGGCGTCGAGAGCAGATAGTTTTTTGGCTCTAATTTGCGCTGCAATCTCTTGTGCAGAAAGCGTATGTAAACTCATTTGCATGTTCCTTTGTGAGAAGGTTTCTGGCTCTCATATTCGCTGCGTAATTGGCTCATGACAAGAGAGTTCCAAGGAATATTATTCATGTGAATGGCGTCACGGCGGAGCCCTTCAATTTGAAATCCATTGCGTTGATAAGTGGCAATGGCCTGTTTGTTAAAGTCATAAACATTCAGCTCGAGACGATGGACGGGCTTGCGGCTAAAGGCGCGCTCGACTGCAAAAGCAACGAGGGGATGGGCCAACCCTTGCCCGCGCCTATCTGGCTTAATTGCCACACGCCCAAGCGTGGCTTGTTGCGCGGGCGAGAAAATAGCGAGTTGGAAAGTGCCGATTAAGGCTTTCGTGTCTCGATCTGTCATCGCCCAGAACTCTCGTTTCCAGCCCTTGGCGTCGCCACTTTTCATCAACCGCTTTATTTCGCTTTTCACAGAAGGGCGCAAGAAAGAAGCACCTGCCCAGAGAACCTTATCGGTTTTGGTTTTGAACCATTTGCTGAGGTCGTCAATGTCGTCAGCTTTTAATTTTCTAAACTGAAAGTCTGTCTCAGCTTGCGTCTTGAAAAATAAGGGTGCCTTTATCATTGCCCTGGTCCTTAAAATCTATTGCTGAATATTTGCGCCGTAACACACGCCGCAATAGCTTGTGCAGAAAGCATGCGGAAACTCATTATTCTACCTAGGCCCTATAGACATATGGGTACAGTTTGGGCAATCTACGCCCCGATGAACACCGTCTGAGAAAGACGATAAGGAGGAACTTATGTTCGGTCAAATGCAAGATGTACCCCTACTCATGAACCGTATTTTGGATCATGCCATGATTAACCACGGAGAACGCGAGATTGTATCGCGCTTGGTGGAAGGCAATATTCATCGCGAAACTTATGCTGACGCGCATTTGCGCGCTCGCAAACTCAGCCAGTCCTTGCAAGGTCTTGGCATGGGGCAGGGCGATGTGATTGCTACGCTGGCTTGGAACACGCACCGCCACATCGAGGCTTGGTATGGCATTACGGGTATCGGCGGGGTTTACCATACGCTGAACCCGCGTCTGTTCCCCGAGCAATTGGTCTATATTATCAATCATGCGGAAGACAAAATGATCTTCACGGATTTGACTTTCGTGCCCGTTCTCGAAGCCATTCAAGACCAGCTGAGCCATGTGAAGGGCATCATTATTATGACCGATGCCGCGCATATGCCAGACACGAGCCTGGCCAATGTGCATTGCTATGAAGACCTCATCAATGGCCAAAATGGCGATTTCAATTGGGTGGAAGTCGATGAGCGCGCGCCTTGCGGCATGTGCTACACCTCCGGCACCACAGGCAACCCGAAAGGCGTTTGCTATACGCACCGCTCTAACGTGTTGCACACATTGGTCGGCAATTCCGCCGATGTGATGGGGCTGAAAAGCACCGATTCCATTATGCCCGTTGTGCCTATGTTCCACGCCAATGCTTGGGGCCTTGCGCTCAGCGCACCGGCAGCGGGATCGAAAATTGTAAACCCTGGCCCGAATATGGACGGCGAGAGCATCTACCAATTGTTGACCGACGAAGCCGTGACTTTCACCGCTGCCGTTCCAACCGTTTGGCTGATGTTGTTGCAACATATGGAAGCCAATGACCTGAAATTGCCAGTGCTCAAAGATGTGACCATCGGCGGCTCTGCGGTGCCACGCGTCATGCTTGAGAAGTTTGAGCGCGACTATGGCGTTTCGGTGAAACATGCTTGGGGCATGACAGAATTGTCTCCACTGGGCACCATTGCGAGCTTCAAATCAGGCATGGAAAACATGACATTTGATGAACAAATGGACATTAAAGTGAAGCAAGGCCGCGCGCCATATGGTGTGGAAATGAAAATCACCGATGACGAGGGTAAAGAATTGCCGCGTGATGGCGTGGCCTTTGGTCACCTGATGGTTCGTGGGCCGTTTATTGTCGGCGAATACATTAAAGGTGATGGCGGCAATATTCTCGATGAGAACGGCTTCTTTGATACTGGCGATGTGGCGACAATTGACCCGCTCGGCTTTATGCAAATTACCGACCGTGCCAAAGACGTTATCAAATCGGGTGGCGAATGGATTTCGTCTATCGAGATTGAAAACGTTGCGGTGGCGCATGAAAGCGTCATGGAAGCTGCGGTTATTGGTTTGGCGCATCCCAAATGGGATGAACGCCCGCTGCTCATCATCGTGAAAAACGAAGGCGCGGAAGTAAGCAAAGAAGAAATTTTGAGCTTCCTCGAAGGTAAAATCGCCAAATGGTGGATGCCAGATGATGTGGCTTTCGTGGATGAAATTCCGCATACAGCCACAGGTAAAATTCAGAAACTAACCCTGCGGGCGCAATTTGCTGATTACAAATTGCCGACAGCAGATAGCGCGGCGGAATAGATATGCTTGGAATTTCAGTTACAACTTTAACCACTTGGGCTTTGCGTCTTGCAATTGCGGCTCCGGTGATTGCCATTACCTTACTGGCTTTGTTCCGCTTTGGGGTGATGGATTTCCGTCTGCCTTTGCTGGGCGTGGCTGTGGCAAGTTTGCTGGCGATCATTGCTTTGCTGTTGGGCGCTATGGCGCTCATCGGCGGCTTTGGCGGGGATGGCGGGCATACGCAAAAAGCCGTTATCGCGGTGGTCTTGGCTTTGGTGGTGCTTTACGCGCCGCTATCGACGCTTCGTAAGGGCGCCAATGTGCCACCGATCCATGACATCAGCACAGATTTGGATACGCCACCTGTGTTCACTGCCGTGCCAGCGACCCGAGTGGCCAGCGACAATAGTCTGGATATAAATGCAGACGTGCAGGCGCAGCAAAAAGCGTTCTACACAGAGCTGGCGCCTTTGCGTCTAGCTGGTTCGCCAAGCGATAATTTCGCCAAAGCTGTGGCTGCGGCCGAAGCTATGGGGTGGGATATTGTGGCGCAAGACGCCTCGGCTGGCACCCTTGAGGCCACTGCCACCACGGCTATGTTTGGTTTTAAAGACGATGTGTCTATTCGACTGACGAGCGATGCGGGCGCCACGAAAGTGGATGTGCGTTCGGCGTCTCGCGTTGGCCTATCCGATTTGGGAGCCAATGCGGCGCGTATCGAAGCTTATTTTGCGGCTTTGAAATAGAGGCCGTAAAATAGCGTCTCTTAAGCCAGTGTAAATTTCGTGTCGAGCGTTGGATTGTCAGCGCTCGACACCACACCGCGCTCTACCAAGTCTTGCAAATGCGCGAGCATGGAGAGCGCCGCCGCCGGGTGCAGTCGTTTGTCGACCGCGGCATAGACTACTTTTACCATTTCTCGAATATCGCTATCGCCGGCCTCTAGGCGGGCTAAAACTTGCGCCTCGCGAGACTTACGGTGGCGGATGTATTCGCGCACGAAATCTTGGGGCTTTTGAATGCACGTGCCATGGGTGGGCCAGTAAATTTCATCGTCGCGGGCTAGCAATAAATCTAGCGAGGCCATGTAATCTGACATACTGCCATCGGGCGGAATAATGACGCTGGTCGACCAGCCCATCACATGATCGCCCGTGAATAAGGCTTTTTCTTCGCGCAGCGCGTAGCACATGTGGCCCGCCATATGGCCGGGCGTGAACACGCACTCTAACGACCAATCGCCGCCTTCGATGACATCGCCATGCGCCACTTCCACATCTGGCGAGAAGGCGTCATCGGCATGTTCTTCCATTTGCGGCGCGTCGCTATTAATCGCTATGTCTTTCGATTTAGGCGGCGTCAGGCCATAAATCGGTGCGCCTGTTTTTTGCTGTAAGGGCGCACTGGCAGGCGAATGGTCGCCATGCGTATGGGTGATGATGATATGGCTGATGCTTTCGCCGGGCTCGAGGGCGGCCAAAATGGCCTCGATATGCGCCTCGTCTATTGGGCCTGGGTCGATGACACCAACCTGGCCATTGCCGATGAGATAAGTGCCCGTGCCAGTGAAAGTGAACGGGCCGGGGTTGTTGCAAATAACGCGGCGGATGCGCGAGCTTAAGCGGTCTACTTTGCCGTAAGAAAATTCAAACTCTGTAACAAAAGGAATGCCCATTTGCGCCTCTTTTCAATTTAAAAAAAACCTTCTCGTGTGTAGCATGGAAATTCATATGTGTCTTTTTAGGAGTTTTATCATGCGTTTACTTTCTACCGCCCTTGGCCTTTCCTTTGTTTTATCCGCAAGCTTTTTGGCGCCCGCCACAGCCGGTCATCACAAATCTGGCGAAGGGGAAAGCTCTCATGCCTCGAGGGGCGGCGAGCGGTTTTCTGACGTCGATAGCGATGGCAGCGGCACGATTTCTGAAGCGGAGTTTGTGGCGCAAGCCGCAAAGCGCTTTGCTGAAATGGATGCCAATAGCGACGGTGTTTTGAGCAAAACCGAAATGAAGCGCCGCGCGAGAAAACACTAGCTCCGTGGCTTGCTTCTGGTAGCCAATCTGGCTAGCCTTTTTTTCGTAACAAAGAGAGGGAGTTTCTCATGAATAAAGTTTTACATATTTTGGTTTTAGTGCTCGGCGCGGTTTTTGCGCTGACAACAATTGGCTGGATTTTTGATCCAGCAAGTGCCGGCAAGCGGTTGGAAATGGATCTGCTAGAGGGTCTGGGGCGCAATACGCAAGTTGGCGATTTTACGGCTTTCTTCGCCACGATTACGGTCTCCATCGTGGTTGGGGCCTTGAAGAAGCGGGTAGATTTCATTTATGCCGCAGCCATGCTTTTGGGCTTTGCCGCGACTTTCCGCATTTTGGCTGGTCTGGTGCATGATGCGCCTATGCTGATGTCGGCCATTGGCCCAGAGATTGTTTGCACGGTTATTTTGGTAGCCTACGCGCGCACTTTGAAAGCTTAAAACGAGCCTCGGGTTTTTCCGAGAGAGATAATAATCGCGCGTCTTCGGGCGCGCGATTTACTTTGTGGGCCCTGCATGGCAGGGTTTTAAGTCATTGAGATTGAAAACTGGGAGAAACCTTATGTCGCAGTCGAGCCTTGAGGGTGTGAAAAAACGCCCCCTTCTATCCATTCTAATTGGCTTCGTTACGCTGTTCTTTGGCTATCTTCTTTTGTGGCCTGTGCCTTTTGATCCTGTGGCTGGCCCTGAGCGCGCGGCCAACCCCGCAGGCACGGGCCTATTTGCCAAGAACAATGCTTTGGCCAAAGCCCAAGTGATAGAGGCCGGACAAGGCCCCGAGGGCATTGCTTTTGACGCCAAAGGGCGACTGCACACCGGCCTGCATAATGGCGATATTATGCGGCAAAAGCCGAACGGTGGATTTGAGCGGGTAGGCAATACGGGAGGGCGGCCTCTGGGGATGGATTTTGATGCGCGCGGACAGCTGATTATCGCCGATGCTTTGGCTGGTCTTATTTCTATGGCGCCCGATGGCACGATGAAAACCTTGGCTACCGATTTTGAAGGCAAGCGCATGTTGTTTGTCGATGACCTTGCGATAGCTCGCGATGGCAAAATATATTTCTCCGATGCCTCGCAGCGCCATGCCTATGGCAGCGATATTATTGAGGTTTTTGAGCGGCGTCCTTCGGGCCGTCTGATGGTTTATAATCCGCGCGATAAATCGCTGACGGTACTCTTGGATGATTTATATTTCGCCAATGGGGTGGCGCTCAGCCAAGGGGAGGCCTTTGTGCTGGTCAATGAGACCTTCGACCATCGCATTATGCGCTATTGGCTGGAGGGACCCAAAGCGGGCACCTCGGATGTCTTCATCGACAATCTGCCAGGTTACATCGACAATATTACCGAAGGGCCAAATGGAAGTTTCTGGGTAGCTGTGGTTTCGGCGCGCACGGATGATTTAGACGCTCTGGTGCCAGCCCCGTTTTTGCGCAAAGTTGTGTATCGCGCGATGCAGTTAACCGGAGCTTCGCCGGCCCAACAGCATAGCTATGCGGTAAAGCTAGACGCTAAGGCCAATGTGCTGGCGTCGCTAGAAGATGATAGCGGCCATATTTATATGATGACCAGTGTGCTGGAACATAAGGGCAGCTTGTATCTTGGCAGTTTGACCAATCATGTGATCGGTGTTCTGGAGGCCCCTTAGACGGGTTTTTGGCCCGAAGCTTAAGTGCCGCACCATAAAGTTTATTTAAGGGCTAGACCGCAGCCTCGGTTTTATATATTTTCGCGCTCAGTTGGGGTGTAGCCAAGTGGTAAGGCACCGGTTTTTGGTATCGGCATGCGCAGGTTCGAATCCTGCCACCCCAGCCAGTTTTCTTTTTATTTTTGGGGTAAGAATCCAAAGCTACGCAAGTCGTCGTCGCTGAAGCGATGCTGGCCTTTGGCGTAGTTTTTCGCGTTTCGGACATAAAATTGCGCGTTCATGGCATTGGCGTCGCTATTGTCGCGCTGTTTAACGACTTTGGCGGGCGAGCCTGCGATGATGGAATTATCTGGGAACTCGCTACCTTCGGTGACAATGCTATGGCCCGCGACGATGCAATTATTGCCGATTTTCGCGCCATCCATAATCGTCGCATTAATGCCGATCAGGCATTTGTCGCCAATCGTGCAGCCGTGCAGCGTGGCGTGATGGGTGATGGAACAGTCGTCGCCGACGATGGTCGGCGTGGTGCCGCCCACATGCACCATGACAAAATCTTGGATATTGGTGCGCTCGCCAATCTCAATGTGATAGAGCTCGCTGCGCATCACCACATTCGGCCATACGGAGCTTTCGGCACCCATACGCACATGGCCATAAAGAAGCGCTGTATCATGCACCCAGACGCTCTCGTGAAGCTCTAATTTATCCATTTGTCGGTTCCTTCAATTGTTGGATGCTAACCATAAGACGGCCAAGCACGGAAATATAGACGATGGCAGAAAAAACCAGAGCCGCCGGGATGAAAAACTGCGGGCACACCATCACAAAAGCAAAGAAACCGATGGTCTCCGTGCCCTCTGCGAGGCCAGCCAAATAAAACAAACTTTTTTGACCCTGTGCCGTGGAGCTGGCGCCGCGTTTTTCAGCCATGACGGCAAAGGCTAAGAAAACCGACATCGACATGGCAAAGCTGGATAGCAAAATCGCGGCGGCAAAAGCCGCTTCGGGGGCGTGCAGCATAAAGCCAAGCGGTAACAGCGCCCAAAGTAAGAAATCTGCGGTGATATCTAGATATCCCCCCAGGTCGGTGGCGCCGTGTCGCCGTGCAACCGCGCCATCTAATCCATCGGCAAAGCGGTTTAGCACCAAAAAAAGAAGGGCCAGCGTGAACTGACCCTTCATAATCAATATAAAACTTAGAACTCCAATTAAAAACCCTACAATAGTAATACTATTAGCGGATACTTTAGACGGAAATAGCTTGGCTGCCGAATTTAACGGCGGGTCAATCCATTTTCGCATGCTGGAGTCTAGCATAGGCTCACGAAGCGCGGGCCACGAGGCTGTCAATGGAGGCGCGATAGTCGCGTTCCATTTCGGCCACAACATTTTCGACGGATTGAACATCCTTGATGCCGCCAATGCCTTGGCCGGAGCCCCAAATGTCTTTCCAGGCTTTCGATTTCGTATTGCCGCCCGAACCAAAGTTCATCGAGGATTTATCGGCATCTGGCAGATTGTCTGGGTCCATGCCGGCTTTGGCAATGGAAGGTTTCAGGTAATTGCCATCGACGCCAGTAAACAACGAGGAATACACAATGTCATCCGCAACCGATTCGACCAGCATATCTTTGTACCCTTGGTCCGCATTGGCTTCTTCGGTCGCGATGAAACGCGAGCCGATGTAGGCCAAATCTGCGCCCATAGCCAAAGCCGAGGCGACGCAATAGCCATCGCCAATGGAACCAGATAACAAAATCGTGCCGTCAAACCATTCTTTCACTTCGCGAACCAAAGCAAATGGGCTCAGGGCACCGGCGTGACCGCCAGCGCCGGCGCAGACCAAAATAAGACCATCGACGCCTTGTTCGGCGGCTTTTTTGGCATGTTTCACGTTGATGACATCATGGAAAACCAGGCCGCCGTAGCTGTGTGCGGCTTCCACGACTTCCGCCGGTGGGCGCAGGCTGGTGATGATGATCGGCACTTTGTGCTTCACGCACATGGCCATGTCATCCATCAGACGGTCGTTGGAGGCGTGGCAGATTTGGTTGACCGCAAAAGGCGCCACATATTTATCTGGGTTGGCCAATTTATATTCATTTAGCTCGGTGGTGATGCGGGTCAGCCATTCGTCTAGCACGGCGGCAGGGCGAGCGTTGAGCGCTGGAAACGAACCAACGATACCGGCTTTACACTGCGCGATTACCAGCTCTGGGCCAGATACGAGAAAGAGGGGGGATCCGATAACTGGGATACGCAAATTATTTTGTAAAACTTCAGGCAGGGCCATTCATATTCTCCATGAGGGTGATTAGGTTACTAAGATATTGTGTTGTTGCGCCCCAAAAGCAAGGACGCGAGGCATTAAACCAAGGCGCTATAGATTAATTGTTGTAACTGCGTGCGCAGCGGGTAGGTGTTGGCTGGCATTAATTGGGTCATAAACACCACGGTCATGTCTTCGACGGGGTCGTTCCAGTAAATCGTGCTGGCCAAACCGCCCCAGCTGTTATTGCCTTTCGAGGTGGTGGCAATGGTGACGTTTGGGTTGGTGACGACCGACATGCCGAGGCCAAAGCCTGTGCCTGGATAGGCCACTTCGGTAAATTCTCCGAAACCATGGTCTTCCAATGTGCAATCGTTCGGCAGCTGATTGCTGGCCATTTTCTCTACTGTTTTACGACCCAGAATAAGCGCGCCATTGGCACCTGTGCCGCCGTGATGGATCATATCCGCGAATTTATAATAATCCGAAATGGTCGACAAAAGGCCGCCGCCGCCGGATAGAAATTCGCGTCCGGGCCGATAAATCGTTCTCTCCGGCCCGTCGACCAGCTTGGTTTCGCGGCTAATCGGGTCATAGGCGTAATTGCTCATCAAGCGATGACGCTTGTCATCTGGAATATGGAAAAAAGTATCTTCCATGCCCAGAGGGTCGAGGATGTGCTGCTTGAAGTAAACATCCAACGAAAGGCCCGAAACCAGCTCGACAATATGTCCCACGACATCTGTGGCGACCGAGTAATTCCAATGTTGACCCGGCGAAAACAGCAAAGGCATTTCCGCTAATTTGGCGCACAGGCCAGCTGCATCTAGGTTTTCGGTGCGAGCGCCATTGATGCCGCTTTTGCGATAAATCGCATCGACGGCATGTTCGGCCATAAAGTCATAGGTCATGCCCGACTGATGGGTGAGCAGGTCATGCACGCTAATCATCCGGTCCGGCGCGCGCGTGGTGTAATCGCTCGGCGTGCCGCTTTCGAAAACCATGACATCTTTAAACGCGGGAATATATTTCGTAATCGGATCGGTGAGCATCACTTTGCCTTGCTCGACCAGCTGCATAAGGGCCACCGAGGTAATCGGTTTGGTCATGGAATAAATCCGATAAATCGCGCTGTCATCAACGTCGACGCCACCTTCGAAGGCGGTTTGGCCTTTATGCGAAAGCAGGGCGACCTTGCCCTGGCGGGCGACCAAAAGGCTTAAGCCTGCAAATTTCTTTTTGTCCAAATAGCTATCAAAAAACGCAGGTATCGCATCCAGACGGTCTTTGTGAAACCCGAGCTTCTCACTATCTTCAAAAACATAATTAGACATAAAGTGTCTCCCACTGATTGGTCGAAAACCTATCACAGATTAAGATTTTCGATAAGAAAAATGGCGCCGGATGTGGCGCTTAGCTCAGGTTCGGGCTCTCCAATTTATTATGGATGAGCAGAACAAAAGCATAGACGAAGGCCACTTCATGCAATTGGTTAAAACGCCCCGCTTTGCCGCCATGGCCTGCGGTCATTTCGGTGCGCAGCAGCGACAGGCCATCATCGGTTCGGATATCGCGCAGGCGCGCAATCCATTTGGCTGGCTCCCAATAGGTCACGCGAGGGTCCGTCAACCCGCCCGTCGCCAAGACATGCGGGTAGGCTTTGGCGGCAATGTTTTCGTAAGGCGCATAGCCTGCGATTAGCTCGTAAGCCTCTGGGCTTTCTATCGGGTTGCCCCATTCGGGCCATTCGGGTGGGGTGAGGGGTAGGGTGGCATCCAACATGGTGGTCAATACATCGACAAATGGCACTTCGGCCACGCCGCCGCAAAATAATTCGGGCGCTAGGTTCAGCGTTGCGCCGACCAAAAGCCCGCCCGCGCTGCCGCCGTGAATGGTGATTTGACCTGGTTTTGTCCAGCCGCGAGAAATGAGGTCACGCGCGGCGGAAGCGAAATCTTCAAATGTATTGGTTTTTTGGAACCCGCGCCCTTGGGTGAACCAGTCGTGCCCGCAAGCCTTGCCGCCACGAATATGGGCGATGGCATAAATAAAGCCTCGGTCCACGAGGCTGAGGCGGGTGATCGAAAAACCAGCTGGAATGGTGATGCCATAAGAGCCATAGCCGTAAAGCAATACCGGCGCGGTGCCATCTAGTGGCGTGTCTTTGTGGTGCAGCACGGAAACTGGAATTTGCACGCCATCGTGGCCCGTCGCAAAAATGCGTCGCGTCACATAATCGCTCGCGGCATGGCCCGAGGGCACGGTTTGGGTTTTTCGCAAAACCCGCGCGCCCGTGCTCATGTCATAATCATAGATGCGGCTGGGGCTGGTCATGGAGGCATAGGTGAGGCGTAAAATTGGCGTGTCATACTCTGCCATCGAACCAAAGCTCAGGTCATAGGCCTCTTCGTCAAACGCGATCGACTGCGCTGGCGTGCCATCCCACGAAATAATATCTATGCGCGGCAAAGCGTTTTCGCGCACAAGCACGGCCATATGATTTTGGAAAGCCAGGGCGGCCAACACCAAGCAGCCGGACTGATGCGCGCGCAGCACTTGCCAGGATTGTTTATCGCCATGGTCTTTGGGTATGGGGGCAGTGACAATTTGAAAATCTTCCGCTTTGCTATCCCCATTCCAATTGGTGACAATTAGCAGGCGGTCGCGAGCGGCATCGTCGTCAATGTCATATTCGATGCCAGTGTCGCGCGCGGCCACACATACGGGCGCTGCCAGCGGTGTGTGCGCGTCGAGCAGATGTGCTTCAGCCGTTTCATGATCGTTGGCTGAGATAATTAGAAAGCGGCCCGAGGCGGTGGACGAGAGGCCGACAAAAAAACCAGGGTCGCTCTCTTCGTAGACGCAAGTGTCTTCGCTTTGGGAGGTGCCAAGGGCATGGCGCAAGACGCGGTTCGGGCGATGATTTTCATCGACGGCGATATAGAATAAATATTGGCCACAGGCCGACCAGCCAAAGCTGCCACCGGTGTCGACAAGCTTATCGGCAAGCTCGGTACCATCGGCGATGCGGCGCAAGCAGATGGTGAAATATTCAGAACCTTTGTCATCATAGGCCCAAGCCAATAGCTCGCCTTTGGGGTCTGGGTCGTGCGCCGCAATTTTGAAAAAGTCTTTGCCCTCGGCCTCTTGATTGGCGTCGATGAGGACTTTCATATCCTCGACTTTGGCCTCGCGGGGGCCGCAGCAAATCAGCGGATGCTCGCCGCTAGTTACATAACGCGTCGCCCACGCCAGTTTGCCTTGGGGGACGGGAACGCTCGCTTCATCTTCTAAAATACGCCCGCGCATTTCGCCAAATAGGGTGTCTTGCAAAGCCGTGGTGGAAGCCATGACTTTATCTGTGTAGGCGTTCTCGGCTTCTAAATGGTCGCGGATGTCTGAGTCTAGGGCGCTGGGTTGTTTCATCACCGCTTGCCAATTGTCGTCGCGCAGCCAAGCAAATTCGTCCTTGCGCGTGACGCCGTGGTGGGTGTCTTGAAATAGTTTTTTTGCGGGCGTCGGGGCGCCGGCTCGTAAATCAGAAAAAGAGATAGACATTATTCGCCGACGGTCTCACCGTTTTTGTTTTTCAAAACCATCGCCGTGCCGTTCATGCAATAGCGCTGCCCGGTGGGCGGAGGGCCGTCTGGAAAAACATGTCCAAGGTGCGCGCCGCAAGTGTTGCACACGCTCTCAGTGCGGCGCATGAATAATGTATTGTCGGGGCGGTCGGCCACGGCCGCTTCGGAAACGGGTTCCCAAAAACTCGGCCAGCCAGTGCCGCTATCAAATTTCGTGTCGCTTTTGAATAAGGGGCTGTCACAGCAAACGCAGTGATACAGCCCCTCATCTTTGGCATCCCAGTTTGGGCCCGAAAAGGCACGCTCTGTTCCCGCTTTGCGGGTGACGTGAAACTGCTCATCGGTGAGCTGTTCGCGCCATTCCTGTTCCGTTTTGGAAACTGGGTAAACAGTGTCGTCTTTTTTGGACCCCATGGGATTATCCTTCTTTATTGGTAGCTAGTTTCTATTGAAACAACAGTGTTAGGTTTTCTGACACAAGGGCTGGCATTTCCGACCCATCAATTTCAACCGTAACTTCGGAGGTGAACAACATGCCACCGGCTTTTGGCTCCGCCGCTTTCAAGGTTACGCGACCGCGCACTTTCGAGCCGACAGGCACCATGGAAACAAAACGGGTTTTGTTCGAGCCATAGTTAATGCCGCGCGTAACACTTTTTACGCCCGAGATTTGGCCCATCAAAACAGGCAGCAAAGACAGGGTCAAAAAGCCGTGCGCGATGGTTCCCATGCCCAATTCTTTTTGGGTGCGTTCTGCATCCAAGTGAATCCACTGGTGGTCGCCGGTGGCATCGGCAAATAGATTGACCTGCTCTTGGTCAATTTCCACCCAATCACTGGTTCCTATTTCTTCGCCGACGACTGCGGCATATTCTTCTAGGTTTTCAAAAACACGCATGAGTTTCTCCTCTTCAATTCGTGTGGTGATAGATCGGCTAAAGGTTAGACAATCTTTGAGTTCTTATTACCCCAATAGCGGTCTCGAACCAACCGCTTGTATAGTTTTCCTGTGGGATGGCGCGGCAATTCTTTGTCGAAATCAACCGAGCGCGGGCATTTGATAGCCGATAGGTTTTCTTTGCAAAAAGCGATGAGCTCCGCTTCCAGCTCAGGGCCCGAAGCCGACCAATCGGCAGGTTGCACCACAGCTTTGACTTCTTCGCCAAAATCTTCATTTGGCACACCAATAACCGCCACATCGGCCACTTTCGGGTGGGTGATGAGCAGGTTTTCCGTCTCTTGCGGGTAAATATTCACGCCGCCCGAGATAATCATGAAAGCCTTGCGGTCGGTCAAATAGAGATAGCCCTCCTCATCGAGACGACCGACGTCGCCCAAAGTGCTCCAGTTCGGATGCACGGGGTGTCGGCTTTCGGCGGTTTTCTTCGGGTCATTGTAATATTCAAATCCCGGGGCATCCATCGGCTGCTCGAAGAAAATCGCGCCGCCTTCGCCGACAGGCAATTCATTGCCTTCGTCGTCGCAAATATGCAAAATTCCGGTCAGCGCTTTGCCGACGGAACCTTTATGCTCCAGCCATTCTTCTGAGTTCAGCTGCGTGAAGCCATTGCCTTCACTGCCAGCATAATATTCGTAAATCACCGGGCCCCACCAATCGATCATTTTTTCTTTGATCGGCACAGGGCAGGGGGCTGCGGCGTGGATGGCGGTTTGCATGCTCGAGACATCATATTTTGTGCGCACGTCGTCGGGCAATTTCAACATGCGAACAAACATCGTCGGCACCCATTGGCTTTTGTTGCACTTGTGCTTCTCGATTAAAGCCAAAGCCTGTTCGGGGTCGAAGTTTTCCATGATGATGCAAGTGGCACCCAATTGCTGGGCACACATATTGTAGCGTAAAGGCGCTGCATGATAGAGCGGGGCGGGCGATAAATAAGTGGTGTTCTCATTGAAACCGTAAAGCAGGGAAACAAGATTAAACAGCGGATCGGCTTCGTCAATTGCATCGCCCGGAAGAGCGCGTCGAATGCCTTTAGGGCGACCTGTGGTGCCAGATGAATATAACATGTCCATACCGCGGGTTTCATCGGCGACGGGCTCGGCAGGTTGGCCATCGCGCGCGGTGAGATAGTCTTCATAGCCATCAGCGGCGTCGCCAACCATAAAGAGGCCAGCCATATCTGGCAGCAGATCAAGCAACTCGACCGCTGTGTCTTTCATATAGTCAGAGGTGAACAGCAGTTTTGCGCCACAGTCTTTCACCACATATTCGACTTCCGGCGCGGTGAGGCGCGACGAAACGGCGGTGAAATAAAGGCCCGCGCGTTGCGCCGCCCAGCAGATTTCGAGGAAATGTTTGTTGTTATCCATGAAGATAGCAATGCCATCTCCGACTTGTAGCCCGCGCGCGCGCGCCAGTTGGGCTATTTGATTCGAGTAGTCATTAAGCTGCTTGTAAGTCACAACCTCGTCGGTGGCAGCCATAATAAAGGCTGGGTGCTGCGGATTGTTTTGCGCATGAATATACGGATGCATCGGTCTCTCCCAAAAAGTACTATTGCAGGAACTATAGAGATATGGGACGTTTCAGCAAGTCACGGATGTGCCTGTTTGAAACAAGTTTCTGGGGAGAAAAATGTCAGATTATCAGCAAATAAAAACCGAAGTGGATGCCGACGGCATCTTTGTTTTGACCCTAAATCGGCCAGAAGTTATGAACGCTTTTACCGGCCGTATGATGTACGAGGTTATCGATGCCTTTGACGCCGCCGATGCCGACGATAACGTTCGTGCCATCATTGTGACGGGCGAGGGCGAGCGCGCTTTTTGCGCCGGCGCCGACCTGTCTGAAGGGGATAAGACTTTCGATTATGCCGAGCGCGAAGATGCTGGCGAAAAGAAAACAGTTGTGGGAGACGACGGCGCCATCGATTGGTCGAGCGAAGATATTCGCGACAGTGGCGGACGCGTGACCTTGCGAATTTTTGAGAGCATTAAGCCCGTTATTGGCGCCATTAACGGTGCCGCCGTGGGCATTGGCGCGACTATGCAATTGCCAATGGATATTCGTATTGCTTCTGACAATGCACGCTTTGGTTTTGTTTTTGCGCGCCGTGGTATTGTGCCAGAGGCTTGCTCGAGCTGGTTCTTGCCGCGCCTGGTTGGTATTTCGAAAGCGCTGCAATGGTGCTATTCGGGCGAAGTGTTTCAGGCACAAGAAGCTTTGGAGGGTGGCTTGGTAAGCGAGATTGTGCCGCAAGCTGATTTGCTGGCACGGGCCAAAGAGATTGCTTTGCAAATGACCCAAATGAGTTCGCCCGTTTCGGTGGCCATGACGCGCCAAATGCTGTGGCGCATGTTGGGGGCTGACCATCCTATGGAAGCGCATAAAGTGGACAGCAAGGCCGTGTTTGGCCGTGGCCGTCAGGCGGATGCCAAAGAAGGTGTGGTTTCTTTCTTAGAAAAACGCCCACCCGAATTTGCCAATAAGCCAAGCAGCGATATGCCTGACTTCTACCCTTGGTGGGATGAGAAGAAATATAGCTAAGCTATGTTACGAAGTAAGCTCGTCCTCACGGCGCATGATTTGCCAAACCGGTGTCAGCGCAATGAGGGCGAGTATCAGGCTCATCATCAAGAAGGCAGAAATAAACGTGGCCGCGAGAGGCCCAATGATTTCTGTCATAATGCCCGTCAGCGTGGCGCCCACAGGCGCAGAGCCCATGAAGCCGAGGCTGTAAAAAGCTAACACGCGACCGCGCGCTTCCGCCGGCGCTTCAATTTGAACAATCGTGCGGGCCATGGTCATATTCACGCCAGCCGCAATGCCCCAAATAGCGGCAATGGCGCAAAGCGCTGGGAAGTCTGGCGCCAAGGGCACCCCCATCAAGGCGAAACAGCCGATAATGAGCGCGCCCGTCATGGCGCGACCGCGCCGCTCTACGGGGCGTCGCATCATCATCAAAAGCGTTGAGAAAATTGTGCCGCCCCAGAAGCAGAAATTTAAAATAGAGATTTCCAGCTGACCCCCGCCAAAAATTTGCGTGACGATGAGCGGCAGGGTGACCATGAAAATGCCGATGAAGAAAATACCCGTTCCGATGGAAGAAATAATCACCGGACGCATGATTGGCGAGTTCCAAACAATGGTAAAGCCGGCCCGCCAGCTTTGATCGCTAACTTGTCCTTCTGCCAATTCGGGTTGTTTCATCGGTGGGAAATTCGGCAGCAAATAAGTAAAGCCAAAGCCGACCAGAAGCGCCATGGCTTGCAATGCCAGCAAAGCCCAAGGGCCCGCAAAAGCCGAGGCCGTACCCGCCAAAACATACCCCAAGAGTTGGGCGGCGAATTGGGCAATCAGCGCCATCATGACGGCGCCCTGAATATGCGTGCTGGTCACGCGCGATAAAAGCGCATCGCGCGTTGGCACCATAAAGGCGAAAGTGACGCTCATCATCATCGCGAAGACCAAGATGTGCCAATATTCCAAAAGCTGCATATAGGTAATCCAGCCCAGTGCCATCGGCGGGATGGCGGCCAGCAAATTGACCCAAATGAGAATCGTGCGGGAATCGTTTTTATCGGCGATGCTGCCCGCATAAAGCATTAAGAAAACCTGCGGCAAAGCCAAAGCCACTTGCGCGGCAGCCAATTGTGTGGCCGTGCCACCCAGGGTGACAATGACCAAAGTCGGCACCATGACAAATTGCAACCCATGCGAGGTAAACCATGTGGCAATGCCGCCAAGATAGGCAAACATCGGGTTGACGCCCCAACGCGGCGTTAAAGTTTCACTCTCATGGGTCATATTTGCTCCATCGCGAAGGGCGATCTAAATCAGGTGTGAACCTGTGGCGTAACACAAAACGCCATTTGGAACCAAAGGATAATCGCGGCCCTCGAAACGAAGCAGAATGTCTAAGCGGGGTCTTTGACCCGAGCTTGGTTGGTGCGCGCGCGAGCGACATGTGGCCAGAAAGTTTTGGCAAAAGCATTGACCGCTTTTTTCATCTTCGGCGTCGGCACATATAGCTCCGAGCGGCCAATGCGCTGATTGGGCTCGATATATCCAAGTTCCTCAAACCGCTGCAAAGAGGCGCGCACCGTGCCATAGGCGCGACCGGTAATCTCAACAATATTTTTGTTCACCGTCGCTCGCCCCTCGGCTTCATTGGTGAGGATAACAAACAGCATAATCCAGTCCTCGTGGTGCGGGGTCTGGGTGTCAAAAATATGATTGCCGAATCGATAGCCAAATAACAAAGTATTGATGAAGTCTTGGGCTTCATTTTCCAGCCCCTGAATCGGCTTGGTGATTTGATTGGGCAGGGTAAAAATTTCTTTTTCTGCGGCCTTGGCAGATAACTTATGGTTCTGACGTCTCGCCATGAGGTTTCCTCTTATTTTTATTATTAGGAAATTCCACCCTAGAGGTTCGGTTAAAACCTTCAAGGTAAGTTTCTTATCTTCATCCTCAGTAAATCATAGATTTTAAGTTTATTGACCCAAAAGGCACTTTTCTAATTGTCTTAAGCCTCTGTTTTAGATTTATTATTCAACAGTTATGCACAGAGCTTGGCGATTGCGCATACTTGTAAAAAAAAGAGGTTGTTATGCCCGCTCGTCGAAAAATAGTTTGTAAACCTGGTCAAGAGGCAGACCCTGCCCCTACTTCGCTCGAAGCGATACAGCGAGAGGCGCAATTTAGCTTGATCGTCTCTTACGTTCGCGCGGCCAATAATATTGCGCCCGAATATGTTTTGGGGCCCAGTCGGGGGAGCCAGCATTTATCGCAGGCGCGCCATGTCGTTTATTATCTGTCGCATGTGGGGTTTGGCTTGAGCTATACCCACATCGGCCAAATGACCACGCGCGATCGGACCAGTGTGGCGCATGGGGTGACGCGCTTGGAGGATGGCCGCGATGCGCCAGACCTTGACCGGGCGATGCATTTTGCTGAACTGGCTTTGGCTGAGCTGTTTGCGACCAGTTGGAAGGCTTCCAATGACTCCGGCGAGTGAGCGGGTGTTCCGCCAGCACGGCAAGAAATTGTCGGCGCCCAAGATTTACCTCGAGCCTCTCGACGCCGACACTTACGGCATGTTTCGCGAGGGGCAGGCATCGGCGAAGCCGCAGGCGCGCCTCGAGGCTGTCTTTGTTTTGGCTTGGCGCCATGCCGAGCTGGTGCAAGGCGATAGGGTTTTGCAGTTATCGCCCTTGGGGCGGGCCCATTTGCGCCGCTTTCAAGCGGGGGGAGCTTTTGTGGCGCAACATAAACAGCTGCAAGCTGCCGCGCATGACAAGACCGTGAGCCAGACCCAAACCACCCCTTTACAATGGTTGCAAGCGCGCCGCCAAGACAGCCGCTTTGGCCTGCAAGAGATAGAGTTTGAGGCAGGGCATCGGCTCGGCAAAGATTACGATTGTGCCGCCTATCAACCCCGCCAGACGATGGATTGGCAACGGCCGGTTTTTGTCGATGGCAGTGCCGCCTCGGGCGAGCCCAATTTTGCCGGCAGTCTTTTGGATGCGCGCAAGCGATTGGAAGCTGCTTTGGCCTATGTCGGGCCTGGATTGGCCGATGTTGCCGTGGCGATTTGTTGTGCCGAAGTGGGGCTGGAAGATTGCGAACGTGGGTTTGCTTTGCCCAAGCGCTCTGGCAAATTAATGCTGAAAATGGCGCTTATGCGCCTGTCGGTGCATTATGGGCTTCAGTCGGCGGCCGCGGCGGCGGCATCGTTTCGGATGCGCTGAACCATGGCGTAAAACCCATTCGAGCGTTGCGGCGTAAGGTGGTCGCTCAGGCCGAGTTGCGAAAATGCGCTCTCGGCGTCAAAACTGGCAATCTCAGTGCGCGTTTTATTTTTATAAATATCCAGCAAAATAGCCACGAGACCCCGCACAATATGGGCGTCGCTGTCGCCGCGAAACGAGAGGGCTTCATCTTGCGTCTCGGTAACCAACCAAACTTGGCTGACACAGCCGGGCACTTTATTGGCTTCGCTATGTTCGGCATCGGTTAAGGGGGCCAGACCATTGCCCAGCTCGATGATGAAGCGATAGCGCTCTTCCCAATCGTCAAATAGGGCGAAATCTTCGAGCAGCGTTTCTAGCGACATGGGCAAAATCCTTCGGGCGATGCGATGAGGCGAAATTAAGCCGAGCTTTTGGGGAAAGCAAGTGTGTAAGAAAGCCGCGCAATCATGGTAGATTAACCCTCATGTTTATTCGTCTTAAATCTGAGCTATATGTGCAAGCTTTGTTGCGCCAAGTGCAAGGGGCTTTGGCCGCGGCCTATGTGGCCAAACGCGGCGACGCGGATGCAGGCGTTATTTTCATTCGAGTCAATCGGCTCGACGGCACAGGGGGCGTTTTGTCTCTGTTCACCAATTTAGATGGCGAGCGTTTGGCACGCGTGGTTTTAGCCCCAGGCACCCCCGAGCCCGATATCGACGCGCGACTGACCCGAGAAATATCGCGCGACCCGGATATTTGGGTGATAGATATAGAAGATGCCCAAGGGCGGCATTTTTTAGAAGAGAAAATTGATGGCAGTTGGTCTGACTAAAAAAGGAAGTGGTAATGCGGGAATTTAGCGTTTTGGTGCGTGAGGTATGGAGCTCTGGCTCCTTTGGGTTGAGTGTTTCTGAAATCCTCATGGCTTTGGGTATCTTTTTGTTTTTTGCGGTTTTGCGCGGTTTGTTCACGCGCTTTGTGTTGAACGCTTTGGAGCGCTTGACCAAGCGAACCAAAACCGAAATCGACGATATGTTGCGCGAAGCGGTGGAGCGGCCAATTAAATTCTTCTTTCTCATTCTCGGCGTATTTTTTGCGCTGGAATCTTTGCCGCTCACCGGACTGCCCGAAGAGCTAGCCGATCGGGTGATGCGCTCGTTGATTGCGGTCGGTATTTTTTGGACTTTTTATGCCGCCATTTCCCCTGCCCATGCGGCGCTGAAGCAAGTGGAAGATATTCTCTCGCCAGAAATTATCGGCTGGCTGATGACCCTTGTGCGCTGGGGTGTCGCGCTGACGGGCGGGGCTACTGTGTTGCAAATCTGGGGTATTCAAATTGGCCCCATTGTGGCGGGCTTTGGTCTGTTTGGCGTAGCGGTGGCTTTGGGCGCGCAGGATTTATTTAAAAACTTGCTGGGCGGGGTTTCCATTCTGGTGGAGCGACGGTTTCAAATTGGCGATCGGATTGAGGTGACGGGCGTTGTGGAAGGGGTGATTGAGCAAATCGGTTTTCGCTCAACCCGCGTGCGCCGGTTCGACCGCGTGCCTGTGGTGGTGCCCAATAATACTTTCTCCGACCACGCGCTGATTAACTATTCGAATATGACGCAGCGGCGGGTGAAATGGACCATTGGTTTGGAATATCGCAGCACCGCCGAGCAGTTGGAACAAGTGCGCGCGGGCATCGAGCAATGGCTCATCGACGACCCGCGCTTTGTGACGGGCGATGAAAATATCTCCTGCGTGGTGCGCGTCGAAGGTTTTAACGATAGCTCCATCGACATGATGATTTACTGCTTTACCGGCTCGACCGATTGGCTGGAGTGGCTGGACGCCAAACAAGGTTTGCTGTTTGCGATTAAGAAATTAGTCGAAGAGGCGGGCACGGGTTTTGCCTTCCCAAGCCGTTCGATTTATATCGAAACGCCAAGCGCGGATGCGACGAGCCTGTAAGCTCTAACTACTTATGTCTCTGCCAAAGGGCGCCGCGTTGGTCATCGGCGGCCGGCTGATAGGCGTCCGTTAGCTCGCCCATCGCATCGCTAAACGTCTCTAGGCTAACGCTTGGGGCTAGCTCAAATGCTGTGATGCCGCAGCGGCGCATCATAGCCCATTGGTCATGCAAAACTTCGCCAGAGGCACGCAGCTCTCCGTCGAAATTAAACTGCTCGCGCAACACTCTAGCTGCCGAAAAGCCACGCCCATTGCGGTAGGTCGGAAACGCAATAGAAACCAGCGATAGCATATCGAGATAAGGCTCTAGCTCTTGCACGTCCTCGCCCAATTTGGTTTTGCCGTTGCCGTCGGCCAAAAGCTGCACGCCCAATTTTGCGTTGCGGGCACGCAAAACATCGGCTTCGGCTTTTAGGCGCGATAGCGAGATAATGCTCGGCGCATCACTTAAGCCGACTTCTTCGTCGGCGTAAATCCATTCGTCTTGGCACAGCGCGCCATCTTTCATCAGCTGATACTCATTCGGCATAAAGGCGCTCCTTAAATGGGTCTAGCCCGACGCGGCGATAGGTGTCGATAAAGCGTTCGTCGGTCTGGCGCATATCCGTGTAGGTGGTGACCACGGTTTCAATCGCATCGACGATGGTCTCTTCGGTAAAGGCGCGTCCGGTAATGGTGCCAATGCTGGCATTCTCATCGGCTGAACCACCGAGCGAGATTTGATAAAATTCCGTGCCTTTTTTATCGACCCCAAGAATGCCGATATGGCCTACATGGTGATGACCGCAAGCGTTGATGCAGCCGGAGATTTTAATCTTCAGCTCGCCGATATCATATTGTTGGTCGAGGTCGGCAAAGCGCTCGGAAATTTCTTGCGCCAAAGGAATAGAGCGTGCATTGGCAAGATTGCAATAATCTAGCCCAGGGCAGGCAATCGTATCGGAGATGAGACCGAGATTGGCAGTGGCCAACTCATGCGCGTTGAGCGCGTCATAGACGGTTTTCAAAACATCCAAGCGAATATGCGGCAGCACTAAGTTTTGTTCATGGGTGACGCGTATCTCGTCGAAACTATAGCGCTCGGCTAAATCTGCTACCGCTTCCATTTGCACGTCGGTCGCATCGCCGGGCACGCCGCCGATGGGCTTGAGCGAAATATTGACGATGCCATAGCCGTGTTGTTTGTGAGCCACAACATTGGCGCGCACCCAACGGGCGAAGTCGGCATCTTGGGCTTGTGCCGCGTCTAACGTGGCGCTGGTGGCCGGCAGATTTTCAAACTCTGGACTGGCGAAATAAGCACTGATGCGGTCGATCTCGGCTTGCGGTACGGCGAGCATTTGCGAGGCATCAATTTTGGCAAACTCGGCTTCGATGAGGCGGCGCATTTCGACTTCGCCGGTCTCGTGAACCATAATTTTAATCCGCGCTTTATAACTATTGTCCCGCCGACCCAGCATATTATAAACCCGCATCACGGCTTCTAGATAAGCCAGCAATTGGGCTTTGGGCACAAAGTCCGCCATTTTTTTGGCGATGAAAGGGGTGCGGCCTTGGCCGCCGCCGACATGGATTTCGTAGCCCACATCGCCCAGTTCATTTTGCTTAATCACAATGCCAATGTCGTGCAACTTAATGGCCGCGCGGTCATTGTCATGTCCTGTGACGGCAATTTTAAATTTGCGCGGTAGGTAAGTGAACTCAGGGTGGAAGGTCGACCATTGGCGAATAATCTCAGAAATAATCCGCGGATCTTCTATTTCGCCATCGATGGCCGCCGCATATTGATCCGACGTCACATTGCGAATGCAATTGCCCGATGTTTGAATGGCGTGCATCTCTACGGTCGCGAGTTCTTCCAATAGGTCTGGAATTTTATCAAGCGCTGGCCAGTTAAACTGAATGTTCTGGCGGGTGGTGAAATGGCCGTAGCCGCGATCGTATTTGCGGGCAATATGCGCTTGCATCCGCATTTGCTTCGAAGACAAAGTGCCATAGGGAATGGCCACGCGCAGCATATAGGCGTGCAGTTGCAAATAGACGCCGTTCATCAAGCGCAAAGGCTTAAAGGCATCTTCGGTTAGCTCGCCAGAAACGCGGCGCTCCACTTGGCCGCGAAACTGCTTTACGCGCTCGCCAACCAATTGATGATCAAATTCGTCATAACGATACATGCTCTAGCTCTCCCGTTTCGCGTCGGCTTGTTTGCCCAAATCTAGGCGCACTGTGGGGCCGGCTGCACGAATAATTTCGCGCACGCTGGCGGGCTTATACTGCGTGCCGTCTTGCAGCACTTCAAACAAATAAGGCTCTAGCACGTGCAGCTCAAAGTCAGCCGGCAAAGCCCGTGCCATCAGCGCGTCTCCAGCCTCAGGGCCATCGGCGATATCAGCGGCGGCGAATGTCTCAGCCCACTGATTGTCGGGGCTTAAATAAACCACTTCGCCATCGCTAAGGCGATTGGCGGTGACGGCCTGAAAACGAGCGCCTTTGGAACTATGTTGTGCCATGAAAGAATCCTCTAAATCTCGTGCGGATAATGCATATTTTCCTATTATCCGTCAACTTGGTGTAGATTGTTTTTATTTACATATAAAAATTGTAATATAAGCCGCTTAAGGCGATTTGGCGAAGCTATCGTGCCAACGTCGCAAGACCAGCCATTCCAGCAAGGTGAGCGCGTAAAACAAGGCGATGCCCAGCGCCGATAAAAGCGCCAAAGCGGCAAATAAAGTGGCTATTTCTAGCCGATTTCCAGCCTCGATAATGCGCCACGCCAAACCCGTGCTCGCGCCAGAGCCAGCCACAAATTCAGCCACGACCGCTCCGATGAGCGCCAGGCCGCCCGATATTTTGGCCCCCGTGAGCATGGCGGGTAGGGCGGCGGGCAGCTCCAGATAATACAATCGCTGCCACCAGCTCGCGCCAGCCAGCGTCATGACATCGTGCAATTGCGGCTCGGTGCTGCGAAGCCCTTGCACGGCATTGGTGAGCATTGGGAAGAAAGCCACAATCCAAGCAATGATAACCAGAGCGCGGTCGACATTGTCAAAACCCACCCAGATGAGAATAAGCGGCGCGATGGCTACCACGGGCGTGACTTGCAAGGTGACGACATAAGGGTAAAGCGCCAGTTCAATCAGCCGCGCGCGGGTAAAGATAATCGCTAATGCCAGACCGCTCACCAGTGCCCAGAAAAACGCGAGCGCGGTGATGCGCAAGGTCACCCAAAGCGAGCCCATGAGCGTGGCAAAATTATCAACCAGCGCATGGCCAATAGCCGACGGCGGGGGCAGCACGAAAATCGGCACTTGGGTGAGATGGACACTCAGCTCCCATATGCCAAGCATGGCGATGCCGACGCCCAGCGGAATCAGACGAAGTAAAAAGGCGCGCATCAAGACGTCCCCTCCTTGGGGTCTGCCAAGGCTTGGCTAATGGCCGCGCAGGCCGCATGGAAATTCGGCGCGGCGCGGAAATTATCTGTGTGTTTTTTTGGACGCTCGATTTTAATCTCTGCGTGAAGGGAGCCTGCGCGAATCACCAAAGCGCGTTCTGCGAGATAGGCGGCTTCGGTAACACTATGGGTTACAAAAATAATCGTTGGTTTTTGGCGCTGCCAGATGGCGCGCAAATCATCGTCGAGGCGAAAGCGCGTCAGTTCATCTAGGGCTGCGAAAGGCTCGTCCATGAGCAAGATGGGGGGGCGTTTGGCCAGCGCGCGCGCCAGCGAAACGCGCATTTTCATGCCGCCCGATAATTCTCGTGGCAGGGCTTTGGCGCGCGTCTCTAGCCCGACCAAGGTCAGGGCTTCGCGCACCCGCGTGTCGATTTCTTGCGCCCTGAGGCCCGATTTTCGATTGGCTATTTTGAGCGGTAGGGCGACATTTTCATACACACTGCGCCACGCTAGCAAGGTTGGCTCTTGAAACACAAAGCCAATATCGCTTTGGGTTACGGCCGACATGTCGCCTTGGGTTGGGCTTAGCAAGCCAGCCAGCACACGCAGCAAGCTCGATTTGCCACAGCCCGACGGCCCCACCAAAGCGGTGAAACTGCCGGCCGGAAAAGACGCCGTAATATCGCGCAAGGCCACGACCTCCGCCTCGCTTCCTCTTTGCGGATAGCTGAGGCCAAGGTTGTTTAAAGCCAGCTCGGGCGCGCCCGTCATCTAGATGCGCCTTGTTGGACGAAACGGGTGGTGAACGCATCGCGCCAGTTCAAGCGTTTTGAATAGACGCCATTTTCAGACATGGTCGTGAAGAAAGATTGCCAGCGGGCTTCGCTCATGGTGCCCATACCGCTGGTGCCTTGACCCGCTTGGGAGGCGGAGGGGAGCAACATGCCGCGCTCGCGAATTTGCTCAATCGCTTGGTCGATGATGTCTTGGGTCATATCTGGATTGGCTTGCAGGATAAGCTTATTGCCCGGCGTCGGATCGCCATAAATATAACTGCGCCAGCCCTCTATCGAGGCGTTGACGAAAGCCTGCACAATTTCGGGCTGCTCGATAATCATCCGGTTTTGCGCCAAAACCATGGCGGCATAGCTGGGGTAGCCATAATCTGACAGCAAGAACACCTGCGGGTTGACCCCGCCACGGGTTTCAATCGTATAGGGTTCGGAAGTTACATAACCTTGTTGAATGGCCGATTTATCGACCAAAAACGGCGCTAGGTTGAAAGTGTATTTGCGGATTTGGCGATCGGAGAAATCATATTTGGCTTTCAACCAAACCCAAAACGCATTGGCGGAGGCATCGGCAATCATCACCGGCTTGCCTTTAATGTCGGCGAGGCTTTGCACATCGGTGCGCGGATGGGTGATGAGAACTTGCGGGTCTTTTTGAAAGGCGGCCATGACCGCTTTGGCTGGCACGCCCGCGCGCACCATATTGAGCGGGATAAAACTGTTCGATCCCATGCCGAAATCGATAGCGCCAGCGCCCAATAACTGAGCAATATTAACCCCTGGCCCACCGCCGCGTAGCGTGACATCTAGGCCCGCGCGCCGATAGAGCCCAAGGGCTTTGGCTTGGTAAAACCCGCCTTGCTCGGCTTGCGCCTTCCAATCGGTGGCGAAGGTGACGGGTTCGAGGGCATGAGCGGGGGTAAAGACGGGGACAAGGCCGCACAGCATAAACAGCGCAAAAGCAAAGCGTAAAGAGGGTTTCAAAAGGGTGTCGAGGTGCATCATAATTAGGCTTTCTTGGGTTGCCTTTTTAAGGCTTTAACGAGACAACCTATGGACAGCAAACTGCCAGACCCAAGCAGGGTCGTCAATTAGGGAAACCACGGATATGCAAAACCAAGCGCCATTTTGGCAAACCACCGCGCTGGCCGATATGGATGAGGCACAATGGGAAGCCGTATGCGATGGCTGCGCCAAATGTTGTTTGGTGAAATTGCAAGACGAAGACACCGGCGAACTGGCGTTTACCAATTTGGCCTGCCGCCAACTCGACTTGGGGACGTGCCGCTGCAAAGACTATGAGCGACGCACGCAAGTTGTTTCCGATTGCGTGAAGTTGACCAAAGATAATTTGGCCCAAATTGATTTCATGCCGCCAAGCTGCGCTTACCGTTTGCTGAACGAGGGCAAAGATTTGCCCGATTGGCACCCCTTGGTTAGCGGCACGCCCGCAAGTGTGGTGGAAGCTGGGATGTCGGTTCATGGACGCGTGATACCGGAAAATGAAGGCGATGAAGACGCCGAAAACCATGTCGTGGAGTGGCCCTTCGACGAAAAAAAGTAAAGTTTCGGCATTTTTTAAGTCCTTGTTTTATCCGCTTTTTTTCCAAAAATATACACGTAGTAGGCAAGTAAGCCATTGAAAAACAATAAAAATTTTGAATTTTCGATTGACACCGCCCCGCTCGTTTGATAGGTTTATGGCATAACAACAATAGTCATAAGACATGCAGCTGGCGCTCTTTGCCCCCGTTGAGACGCATTTCAAACGTCTTGCGACAGAGGCCAAGCGGACTGATTTATTAAAACCAATATAAAATCACGAATAAAAAAATGACCCCAAATCGATCTGAAAAAACCTTGCAAAATTTGCAAGATAATCTGCTGGCAGATATTGAGGCGATGCGAAAAAATATGCAGGCGCGAGTGCCCAGCGATATTGAAGACGTATCCGAAGCCTATGAGCGTTATGCCCGCATCCTCACCATGTTGAGTAAAACATTGGAGGTGATGAGCCGCCTGCAAACCCAGAAAAAAAAGGATGCAATACCCCAAGGTGACCCGCAAAACCGGCAATCGCTTGTCGCCGATATTGAGCAAAAATTGGCCCGGCTGGCGCAAGCCGAAGCTGCGTCGCCACCTTCTGAGGGGGCTGAGTGATGCCGAAGTCGCAGCGCTTTACTGGCATTGGGGGCTAAGGGCAATCAGCTGGCCTTATATGAAGACACCGCTTGGCATTTTTTCACGCCGCGTCCGGGCTGGCGACTTTGGGATGAGGCGAGCCAAGATTTCCTTATTTTCAACGCTACCGATTGGCAATCGGTTTTGCCGCAAGACAGCGCCCCTGCCAGTCTCATCACCACGCTAGAAGCGGTGGTCAATATCACCGAGCCGAGCCTGATTAGCCTGCCGTCGCACACGATATTTTTTGGCGTAGCGGTGAAAGTTCTGGAGGCCATTGAGGGCGCCCAAAGCTGGAGCTTAGGCGTGGCTGGCAGCACCAACCGGTTTGGCAATGGGCTGTCGCTTGCTGCTGGTAGCGAGATACGTGGGCCTGCCGATCCATCGACGATCTATTGGAGCAACACACCGATTTTGGCGACAGCCATAAATGGCACCTTTACCAAGGGGCGCGTCGCCATTGCGATTTACTATTTGCGCTTGCCGATACCAGACGCGACATAGTGCTTTGGGCGTTTTGGCGTGTCTTTCAGCTAGCCATGCCCATGGTCTGTGATATGTTGAGGCATATTTTGGAGGATATTATGTCACGATTGACCACACACGCCCCGAGCGTGAGCGAAGCCATTGAAAGCCGTTTTTCTTGCCGCGCCTTTCTCGATAAGCCGGTTGCCCAAGACGATGTGAAATACATTGTCGACACCGCCATGCGCGCGCCTTCGGGCGGCAATTTGCAGCCTTGGCATGTCTATGTTTTGCAGGGCGAGCCGCGCGACCAATTGGTGCAAACCATTGCTGAAAAAGGTCTGGAAAATCCGGCTGGCGAAGGCTCAGAATATAATATTTATCCGCCCAAGTTGAAATCCCCCTACACCAATCGCCGTTTTGAACTTGGCGAAAAAATGTATGAATCGATGGGTGTGGCGCGCGATGATAAAGCCGCTCGCTTTGCTTGGCTGGCCAGTAATTTCACGTTTTTCAATGCACCTGTTGGCATGTTTTTTGCGCTCGATAAAACCATGCAAGAAGGCCAATGGTCGGACATGGGCATGCTCATTCAAACCATGATGTTGCTGGCGCGGGAACGTGGCTTGCACACTTGCCCGCAAGAAGCTTGGGCGATTTGGGCGCCAACGGTGAAAGCGCATCTGGATATTCCAGATCACATGACGCTGTTTTGTGGCCTCGCGCTTGGCTATGCCGACCCCGACGCCCCCGTCAACACATTGGAGAGCCCGCGCGCGCCGACGGACGAAATGGTCCAGTACCTAGGCTTTTAAATGGGCGAGCTATCTGAAATCTCTCTGTGGGCGGGCAGTGCGATGGTCGCCTTTGGCGTGGCTTATGCGTTGGCCGCTCCTTTTCGAGACGGGCACAAAAAAGCCCCGCTGCTGGCGGTTCTTTTTGTCGTGCCGAGCGCGGCTTTGGCGCTTTATCTATATTTGGGCAATCCCCAAACGCCCGACCAACCGCTATCGCCACGCCTAGAGGGTGCCTTGGCGGATTTGCCACCGGCGGCGATTATGGCGCGGTTGGAAAATGAAATTCGTCTGCGGCCCCAAGATGCCGAAGGCTGGCGTTTGCTGGCGCGTTTGCGCACCACGGTGGGCGAGCATGCCAAAGCTGG
>Ga0233438_10001233_pt1 | contig 28656 bp, 22 predicted proteins | sample SI_123_September_FD_182720 | JGI IMG/M metagenome (GOLD analysis project Ga0233438, IMG submission 182720) | Seawater microbial communities from Saanich Inlet, British Columbia, Canada - SI_123_September2016_10_MG | ecosystem: Environmental > Aquatic > Marine > Inlet | place: Canada: British...
TGTACTTTTTGTTTTTGGCTGTTTAGGTCAATAGCAAGCGCTTTACTGAAGTAATTACATTGAGTAAGTAAAACTGGCGTGGCATGCGTTGAAGTGGCGATAACTGCTAACACCAGATAGATTGGTGTAGTGATGATAAAAGGGTTAATGGCAAAGGCGGCTAATGATACCAGTGCTAAACCAACTGAAACATTGATAAAGTAGATGCCAAACATCTCCAAGTTGGTTGGTATCGGGTTAGTCTTGTTGTTGATAAAGAATAATAATGTATTGATCATGGGTATGACGGTTGCGCTAATGGGTGGATATGCCATGCTAGTGCATAGCACGATTAAGATGGGACAAGTAAGCCAAAATATTTTGTGGTCTTTGTCAAAGATATCGATTTTAGAATGATTTTCGTGGCTTATATTGAAGGCTTTAAATATATATATGCTTAGCACAAATGCAGTGATATAAATTGGGTCAACAGATAAGGCAGCAAGTAACGGAATGGCAAAGGGGAATAGTAGCCAGATAGGTTTGGCGTATTTTTGAATATTTAATGCTTTAGTTATTGAAGGAGGCTTTTGACTAAACATATTCATGACAAGACTTTGCATGCCACTTATCACACCGTTAACGTCATCTATTTTTTGGTTGAGTGTACTTTCCGTATCGTTTTGGATGTCCATCAGGGTCAGTGATAAACACATAAAGATAGCAGCAGCGCCAAAGTGATTGGTTAAAAAACTTGGCAGTGCATACGAGAATATAGACACGAATAAATTAACCCACCAATGGCTTGCAAGAAAAGCGCTAACCCATGCGCCTGCTGTAATTAAGTAGATGCTAAAACATAAAAGTGTAGGAATCAGTAAGTAGATAGCTAGCCATGCGATATTTTTGAGCACAGCAGTCCAATGAAAGCCTTGTTTATCAGCTAGCTCTAATATAGGCTTTGCATCGATGCCAACAAGCAAGGTGACGCCAGCCATAAACAGCCACCAGTAGAGGCCAGTTAGTGGCAATATTAGCCATAAAATAAACAATGATGCATGGGTTAAGCAAAGTATAAATTGACCAATGTCATGTTCTGCATTGAGAGTTTTTGCTGAGTTGGTGCCAATTGTGCTGAAAAGGATAAAGTGCATCAAGAATCCGGCCAACAAAAGCAACCTCAGCGCAGTACTTTTAATGTCGTAAGTGATTATATCGCTGCGGTTGCTGCTATGGTCTGGTTCAAGGGCTAATAGCAGTAGTGCTGCTTGATGTGTGTGTGGGTCAAATTGATTGGACTTTTCACTATTCAGTACAAATAACCATCCCAATACTTTTTCAAATTTTTCTATTAACCCTTGTTTTTCATTATCTTTATCTTTAAAAGCGTAGCTGGATAAGTTTTTAATGCATTTGTTGTTTAGGTTTGGATATTCATTAAAAATACTTTGCAAGCTAGACATTTATTTGCTTAAAAAATATAACATTAATATCACCTTATTTACCTTAAGTGTCAAGCTTCATCAACGCGTTATACGATATTTCGTTTTCGCAAAAGTAGAGTGTAGATGTTCGTAGCTCTACTGGGAGTTGGTGGCAGTGACGTGGCAGCGATGCTTCAGGGATTTGGTTTGGTTCTGTCAGGACTAATTTGGCTTCAGAGTTTGGCAGACTCCGAATGGCCTTGACAGGCAGAGCGTGTGTATAGGGCTGAATATGGTCAAGAACAGTGGTTTTAGGCAGAATGAGTGCGTCAATGGGGCTGGATTCTGCAAGCATTTGATACTCAGGGCGGTGAATTAAACACATGGCATGCGGTATGCCAATAGTCTTGGCTTGTAGTGCCGCTAAAATATTAGCTTCATCATCATTGGATGCTGAGCACCAACAGATGTTTTCAATTTCTTCTTCAGTCATGCTATCGATGAAGTCAATCATTTCCTGGTGCATGATGGTTATTTGATTGGATTGTGATGAAAGCCATTGGCAGCGTTTGCGATTATTTTCAATTACCTTGACTGTATAGTCAGGCGATAAGGTCTTGGCCAGCTGAAAGCCTACATGTCCGCCCCCACCAATCACAATGGCTTTATGTTTAATTGGGGCATTATTGATGTCAGCAATCATCGCGTTGCCACTTTCGTGTGGAAACAAAAAGGTTAATTGATCACGTGGTTTAATGATGGTGGTGTGTATATCTTTATGAATAGCCCAAGCTTGATTGATGCGTAAAAGGTGAAGCTGTGGGTAGCGTTTAGTGATCGTTGCAATGGATTGTTCACACCAATCGCTTTGTGGATGGACTTGGCTAATGCCAACAGACCAATCGCAGCCTGGTAGAGAGCGGTAGTCGATCAGGCCTGGAAAATCCAGTAACGCTTTAAACTGGTTTGCGACCCATTCTTTAGGGTCAAATGTGGTGCAGGGCATCCATTGCTGAATTGCTAGCAGGTCATTTTGATTGAGGGTATTGCCTACGCGTATGAGGCAAGGTGCTCGTTTATTGATCTGTTGAACTAATTGCTGTGTCCAAAAATTCAGCTCATCGGAGTCTTCATTGGCAATGATTAAATCGGCGTTTGCTAAGTCTGAATCTTTTTGTATTTGTGCTTCAGATATTTTACCGATAAAAATATTTAAATCGAGATCAGGGCTAATGGCATCATGAATCGAGGTATCGCTAGTGATCAAAGTGATGGCATGGTGCTGAACCAGTTGATGGGCTAGGTAGTGGCTAATGGGGTTATAGCCAATGAGATGGATACGCAAGTTATCTCCCTTGGCTTGATGTGAATACAGGTGGTGTTTCATTGGTTCTTAGCGTCAGGATTTCAACACCAGTATCAGTGACAAGTAGTGTATGTTCCCACTGCGCTGACAACTTGCGGTCTTTGGTGATAACAGTCCAACCATCTGCTAATTTTTTACAGCGTTTGGTGCCTTGGTTAATCATGGGTTCAATGGTAAAGGTCATCCCAGCTTGTAGTTTCATGCCTGTGCCTTTTTTGCCATAGTGAAGTACTTGAGGTTCTTCATGAAAGGTTGTGCCAATACCATGGCCACAATAATCTTCCACGACGCTAAAGTGTTGTTGGTGCGCTAATTGCTCGATTGCTGCCCCAATATCGCCAAGATATGCGCCAGGCTTGACTTGCTGAATGCCAGCATATAAGCACTCTCTGGTAACATCGATCAGTCTTTTGGCCATGATGCTTACCTTGCCGACAGGCAACATGATGCTAGTGTCACCATGATATTGATCTTTGATAACGGTCACATCAATGTTAATGATATCGCCATCTTTGAGCATTTTTTCATTGGGAATGCCGTGACAAACGACTTGATTGACAGAGGTGCAGATTGATTTGGGAAATCCATAGTAGTTCAGCGGTGCAGGAATTGCTTGAAGTTCATCCACGATATACTGATGACATAAGTCATTGAGTTTTGACGTGGACACACCTGGCTGAACAAAGGGTGTGATGTACTCTAAAGTTTGAGCTGCTAGCTTTCCTGCAACACGCATTTTTGCAATAGCTTCAGTACTTTTTATCATAGTGGCAAATTTGAGAACCAAACACTTTATACACAATCTGTTGAATGCATGCAAAAACTGCAGTACAGTACTGGTTAATTAACACACACATCGTCACAGCATTTTGGGTGTTCTTTAGAAATTAAATGTTGGGGTGTGTGGGAGCAAAACCCTGGAGTTACCTTATGGATCTATCGATCACAACTATGTTAAAGTCTGGCGTGCACATTGGCCATCGCACGCAGTATCGCAACCCGAAAATGGATGCTTATATCCATTCTAGTCACAACGGCATGCAGATCATCAACTTGGATCGCACCAAAGCCTGCTTTGGATCAGCGCTGCAGTATATAGAGCAGGTTGTTGAAGGTCAGGGTCAAATCATTTTTGTGGGGACCAAACGTTCAGCGCAGGGTTTAATTAAGCATTTTGCAGAAGAATGTCAGATGCCATACGTTAACCATCGATGGTTAGGTGGCCTGCTTACTAACTTTAAAACCATCCGTAAATCGATCAACCGTTTGGTTGATTTGGATGAAGGGATGAAACAAGGCGCTTACGATAAACTCATCAAAAAAGAGCGTCTATCTGTAGAGAGGCGGCACCAAAAGTTAGTCAACAGCGTGGGCGGTATTCGACAAATGAAGTCACTGCCTGACGCAATCTTTGTGGTTGATGTGCTTCAGGAAACCATTGCAATTCGGGAAGCCATTAAAATGGGGATCCCAATCATCGCTGTGGTGGATTCAAATGCTTCACCAGAAAATATTCAGTTTCCCATACCAGGTAATGATGATGCACAATCTGCTATATACTACTACTTGAAACAAGTCGCAGCAGTTTGTAAAAAACATCAGAAAGTACAGCCTGAAAAAGTTATCATTCAAACTGTTCGCAAAAAAACAGTCGGTGAAAAAACAGTGGCTCAGTCAGTTGATGGTCAAAAAAATGGCGTGGCTAAAAAAGCTCCAGTAAAACCTGCTAGTGCTAAGCAAGAGAAGCCAGCGACAGCACCAAAGAAGGTGACGATTTCAGCACCTAAGGACGAAGGTTCATCTGCTAAAGCTAACAAGAATGATGAGCAAGAGAAGCCAGCAGAAAAAGCTAAGGCAGTTGTTAAAGAAGCTACAAAAAAAACAGTAGCCAAATCAGTCGATACGGATAAAAAGCCTGCCAAAAAGGTGGCTGTAGCCAAAAAAACCAGTGAGAAAGTCGCTTCATCAACGGCTAGTGCAGTTAAAGATGAAAAAAAACCTACTGCTAAATCAACAGCTGATTCATCTACGAGTAAAAAGGAGGATAGCAAATGAGAATTCAAGCGGTAAAAGAATTGCGCGAGCGAACAGGTGCTGGTTTTTTGGATTGTAAAAATTGTTTGCAGGAGGCTAATGGGGACATTGACCAGGCAATCAAATTATTAGAAGCAAAAGGTGAGGCCAAAGCTGCTAAAAAGCAAAATAGATCAGCAAGTGAGGGTTTGGTGACTTTTGTGATAGAGGGCCAGTCAGCCTGCCTATTCGAGCTAAACTGTGAAACTGACTTTGTCACGAACAATGAGGTTTTTCGAAAATTCTTTGACGACTTCAAAGCTTGTGTCATTCAGGCTAATTGGCCAGATCTTGACGCTTGCCTATCAGCACCTTGTCCGTTTGAGCCATCGATGACAGTGCAAGAAACAATCACTAAAATGACTTCGCGTATTGGCGAAAAGATTTGTTTGAGACGATATCAGCGAATTGATACTAAGCATGCGATTGCTGGCTATCAGCATGGTGATAAAATTGGTGTATTGGTGGTTTATGAAGGTGATAACCAAGCAGCTGCCAAGGATGTGGCTATCCATATATCATGGGCAAAACCGCTAGCGCTCTCAGAAGAAGGGGTGCCAGCTGATTTTATTACTGAACATCGAGATCAGTATATGCAGCAAGCAAAATCTACTGGCAAGCCAGTTGAGATACAAGAGAAAATGGTTGCTGGTAAACTAAAGAAACTAATGAAGGAGCACACGCTTTTAGATCAAGAGTTTGTGAAGGATGCTGAATTAAGCATTCGCCAATTTGCCGACAAATCTAAGATAAAGTTGGTTGACTTTGTTCGCTTTGAATTGGGCGATGGCGTAGAAAAAAGTACGGCTAACTTGGCCGACGAAGTCAAAAAAATTCTTCAGAGCGAAGGTCAGTGACATCCTCGTCAGCTACTCAGTACCAGCGCATCATTATCAAGATGAGTGGCGAAGCTTTGGCCGGTAAAAGCTCGTTGGGTATTGATCCTCAAGTTTTAGAGTCGATCACCATACAAGTAGCTAAGCTTCACAAGTTGGGCGTGCAAATCGGGATTGTGATTGGTGGCGGCAACTTATTTCGGGGGCAGGCTTTGTCGGAGGCTGGTATTGATCGGGTAACGGGTGATCATATGGGTATGTTATCCACCTTGATGAATGCATTAGCACTTCGCGATGTATTTGAGCGTTATCAGCTGAGTACACGCATTATGTCAGCGATACCGATGAGTGGTATTGTTGATCATTATGACCGTCGAAAAGCAATTCATCATTTGAGTCTTCGTCGCATCGTTTTATTTGCAGCAGGAACAGGGTCACCATTGGTAACCACAGATTCAGCGGCTAGCTTGAGGGCTATCGAGGTGGAGGCTGATGTACTCATTAAAGCAACGCAGGTTGATGGTATTTATGACCAAGATCCAAATCTAGTTTCAACTGCCAAACGATTTGAATCGTTGACTTACGATCAAGTGTTAGCCAATGAATATTCAATTATGGATTTAGCAGCCTTTTGTCAATGTCGTGACCATCAGGTGCCAATTTGTGTGTTAAACTTATCAAAGGAAGATGCACTATTGCGATTTATCACAGGAAAAAAAGAAGGGACACTGGTTCAAGGGAGGTGTGAAGATGACAGCAGAATCAATTGATGACAAAATGAAAAAAACCCATGAAGCTTTTGAGAAAGAGCTCAATGGTATTCGGTCTGGCCGCGCTCATCCAAATTTTTTAGATCGCGTATCTGTCAAGGTGTATGGTCGAAATATGAGCTTAAATCAAGTTGCTTCCATTCGTGCAGAAGATGCTAAAACATTGGTCGTATCTGCTTGGGACGCCTCCCAAGTTGCTGCGATTGAATCAGCGATTAGTGAAGCCAATTTGGGGTTAAATCCTCAAACCAATGGAAGTGATATTCGTGTGTCATTACCTGCGATGAGTGACCAAACACGTCAAGATTTTGTAAAATTAGCACATAAAGTAGCTGAGAAAGCGCGAGTAAGTATTCGCCACGTTCGAGAAGAAGCGCGTAAATATAATCTAAAACAAGAAAAAGACCATTTAATTTCTGAAGATGATCGTCGCCGAGAAGATAAACTAATTCAAGAGCGCACTGACCATTGGATCAAAGCGATTGATGTTCGTCTCGCTGATAAGGAAAAAGATTTAACGCAAATCTAAGTATTTTATGTCCAGCTGTAAGCATGTCGCAATGATTATGGACGGCAACCGCCGTTGGGCAAGAGCTAAGCATTTACCGGCTTTAATAGGTCATCAAATCGGTTTAAAAGCATTATTGTCTATCGTTGATCATTGCATTGATAGAAAAATGAATTCTTTAACTGTATTTGCCCTAAGCTGTGAAAACATGGAGCGATCTAAGGTTGAGCTGACAGCTTTACTGGGATTATTGCCATTAGCACTTGAACAACATCTTGAATCGTTAGCCAAGCGTAATGTTTGTATTCAAGTACTTGGCGATCAACAAGGATTGCCAGCTAAAACGAGGTCTTATTTGACAAAAATTACTGAGCGTACCAAAAATGGTAAAGGCTTACAGTTAACTTTAGCATTTAATTACAGTGGGCGCTGGCATATCCAGCAGGCCGTGTCAAAATGTCAAAATGCTGACAGCACCCTAGAATCTGAGCGATGTTTAGATGATTTTTTGCGTGTTGGCCGATCTGATCCTGATCTATTGATTCGTACAGGAGGTGAGCGCCGGTTGAGTAACTTTTTATTGTATCAGATGGCCTATACAGAGCTCTATTTTACACCAGTTCTATGGCCAGACTTTACAATCAAAGACTTTGATGATGCTTTGCATGATTTTAGTCAGCGAGAGCGTCGATTTGGTACTCAGTGAGATTGTGAACTATGAATGAATTAAAAAAACGTGTTTTAAGTGGTGCTGCGATGGCTATTGCTTGTGGGTTAATCATCTATTTTGCTAATCATTTGCTTATGGCATCATTTTTATCGCTCTTGGTTGGCATCATAAGTTGGGAGTGGTCTGGTATGGTGATTGCCAAGCATCATGGAGGAAGGTGGTTATACGTGCTGCTCTGTCTCATCTTAGTCGGCTGTATATACTGGCACACTATTGAATGGCAGTACCTACCAACAAGTTGGTTAATTGGCGCGTGGTGGTGGTTATTTGTGCCATTTTTTTTAATAACTTATCGAGGGTGTCATGCGAATCAATGGCATCGTTGGCTGGACGCTTGTATAGGGCCATTGCTTTTTTTATTATTCTTTTCTAGCTTTTTGATGTTATGGCAAGTAAATCATCACTTGGTTGTTTTATGGATCGCCTTGGCCTGTGGCTCAGATACTGGTGGTTATTTTGCTGGCAAGTTTTTTGGCCGTCACCGTTTGATTCCTGCAGTTAGCCCTAACAAAACCTGGGAAGGCGCTTTGGGTAGTGTATTTGTTAGCTGCGTAATTGCGGTAGTGGGGTTTTGGTGGCTAAGTGGGAATATACAATGGTTGAGTCTTGCCATTGGGGCTATTGCGGCAGTGACCACGATCATCGGTGATGCCTATATTAGTTTGCAGAAGCGTAAGTATGATCTCAAAGATACTGGCCAATTGATCCCAGGGCACGGTGGCATCTTGGATCGCTTGGATGGCTTGCTGGCAACTTTACCTATTGGGTGGTGGCTTATGCATACTGGCTGGCTAACGCATTTGACACAGCCATTCATCTAAAAACTGCTTATCCGTTTTTAAGAGGTTAACTTTCTTATTAAATATCGTTAGGATACGAGTAAATATGTATGAGTTTATTGTGAAATTTATTCGTTTCATTAGTTTGATTTTTCTGTTGTCTTGCGTTCAAGCAGCTGATAAAGAATTAAAAATAAGTGACATCCAAATAAAGGGGCTGCATCGTATTCAGCAACAACAGGTGATCAAGCTTTTACCGGTTAAAGTTGGCCAAAGACCAACTGCCAACCAATTATCACAAGTGATTCGTGACTTATATCAGTCGGGATTTTTCTCAGATGTTAAAGTCGCCAAGCAAGGCCAAACACTAATTATTACCGTTGAAGAGTTACCAACAATTCAAAAGATAGCTATTTCAGGCTCAACAGTCATTGGTCATGACTTGATTAAAGAAAAGCTCAAAGAGCAGGGAATCACCATCGGTAGCTTACTACAACCGTCAACATTAGCTGAAATCAAATCAGGGATTGAAGCTTCATATGAAGATCAGGGATATTCTCATGTCGATGTTTCAGTTGAGCAAGAACTGCACGGTCAGCAGGCTAACTTAAGTGTTGAAATTGATGCTGGAGATCCAAATATTGTTCAGTCCATTCAATTATCTGGCAACAAAGCATTTTCATCATGGCGTGTCATGCAGAATCTAGATATGAAAACGACGTTATTTTCATGGTTTACCCATAACAATTACTATAGCCAGTCGGCAATGGATCGAGATTTGGCTAACTTAAAGTCCTTTTACCTAAATCATGGATTTTTAGATTTTAAGATTAAGAAAAGTGAAATCAAAACGATCGAAGGCCACCAAAAAAAATGGATTTTAGTGTTAGATGAGGGTCAACCTTACCGTTGGCAAGAAACACTTATTGAAACAGTCGATGAGTATGCTTTTGTCAAGCCATTGGCTCAGACAGTCGTTGTTGGAGATTACTTTGATCAACGTCAATTGTCTGCCTTAACGCAGCGAGTTCAAAGTAAAATCACACATGCTGGTTATGCACCAGCTCGCATAACCAACAAAATGATTAAGAAAAATCAGGGTGTCATCGTATCCTTGAAGGTACAGCCAGGTGCACCAGTCATGGTGCGCTATATTCGATTCAAAGGTAATAAAGTGACGCAAGATCGAGTACTAAGAAGAGAATTTCTACAGCTAGAGTCCTCACTTTATAACCCACAGTTTGTAAAAGAATCTGAACGTCGAGTTAACAATTTGGGTTATATTAAAGATGCTAATTGCCTACCAGCACCTGTTGGTAATCGTTCAGATGTCATTGATCTAAACTGCTCAGTTACAGAAACATCTTCGCTCATAGCTAATGCTTCAATTGGTTACTCAACGCAAGATGGTATGTTAGGCCAGATTGGCATTAAACAAAGTAACTTTGCTGGTGGTGGAAATATGGTTTCAGTTTCGGCTGAGCGATCTGCATTGACCAAACAGCTAAACTTTTCTGTTGAGACACCCTATATCACGCCAAATGGTGTGAGTCGTACAGTGAGTTTGTTTTATATGAAAAACAAGCCACAAAAAGACAAGAGTAATTCTCGATATAAAACCAATAGCTTTGGTGGGTTGACGAGCTATAACTTGCCAATCACCACCTATGATAGTTGGAATATTGGTTTTGGTGCTTCAAAGATAAAATTAATTGATTATGATAAAGATGATGCTGATATAAAGGACTTTATCAGTCACCACGGTGGTCATGATGACTACAAAGAATATAAGTTATTACTGGGTTGGCAAAGAAGCACTTTCAATCAAAGTATTTTTCCATCGCAAGGTGTCAAGCAGTCTATTGATGCGACATGGTCATTGCCAATAGGTGGTGATGCATCAATCCAATATTATATGCTTCATGCTGGATGGAATGCGTTTTATCCTATTACTAAGGGTTGGGTTTTTAACACCAAGTTTCAAGCAAGTTACGGCAATGGTTATGGTGATGATCCAGTGCTTCCATTTTTTAAAAACTTATATGCAGGAGGCATTGGCACTGTTCGTGGCTTTCAGTCCAATCAGCTAGGCCCCAGAACGTCAGATGCGAGTGATCGAGCAACTGGTGGGAATATACTATTAGCTGGCAACTTTAACATCTACCTTCCTCAAACTTATCGAGAAGACATGCGTTTTGGTTTGTTTGTGGATGTGGGTAATGTTTTTGATCGCTCGATAAAGTGGAGTCAAATGGCCTATTCAGCTGGGATTTCAGCGGTTTGGTATTCCCCCTTTGCGCCTATTGGTTTAGCAATTGGTTTTCCATTAACTAAGCAAGGACGAAAATACAAGGAACTAGTTGGCTTTTCGCTGTCGACAGAGATATAATTAACAAACCTTACAATGTGATTAAAATCAGGGAGTCATTTATGAAAAAACAGATCTTCGCCATGTTATTTGCCGGCGCTTTGGCACAAGCTGGTGTCAAGATTGCATCACTTGATGTCAACCAAGCAGTTGGTGAAAGTAAGATGGTTGCTGCGATGAAGCAGTCATTTAAGGATAAGTTTGATGCTAAGCAAAAAGCGATAGAAGCGCAGCAAACTAAATTATTTGCAGAATCCAAGCAGTTTGAAAAAGATAAATCGCTCATGAAAGAGGATAAGATCAAAGCACGGGAAGCAGCGCTGAAAAAACAATTTAAGTCGTTGGGTGAAAAGCGAAAAGATTTATCTGAAGCTGTTGGCAGCTATCAACAAAAAGAGCTGAAGAAAATTCAAGAACGCCTTAAGTCTGTTTCACAAAAAATTATGAAACAAGGTGATTATAAGTTGGTCATCAATAAAGAAGTGATTATCAGCAGTGATCCAAAAGTAGTCGTCGACATTACCGACGAGGTCAAAGAACAGTTAAAATAAAACCTGATGGCAACATCTGGTATACATTTTGGCGTGCTGGTGGATCAGATTGATCTGCCAGCAGTTGATGATCAGCTAAGATCCATTTTACTTTATCGAGCCAGCGCCTTGCATAGCGCCCTTCCTGGTTCGGTGGTATTTATTGATAAAGACATACCTAAGTTGCACCCATTATTGAAAGCGACTCAGGCAAGTTTACTGATTGCCCCAAAAGACTTTTCTGGAGCGTGTGCTTGCCCAGTTCTCAGAGTGGATCAGCCTCGATTGGTGTTTGCTAAAACTCTTCAGCATTTGTATCCCAAAATAAGACCAGAGTCAGGAATCCACCCCACTGCAGTGATAGGTCAAGATTGTGAGATTCATTCAGATGTATCAATCGGTCCGCACTGCATTATTGGTGATGGTACAAAGATCGCCAAGGGCGTAGATATTGCTGCAAGTTGCACTTTAGGAGCTAATGTTGTTATTGGTCAAGATGTAAAGCTATGGCCAAGGGTTGTGATATTGGATAGGGTTCAAGTCGGTGAGCGTAGTGAAATCCATAGTGGCGCTGTAATTGGCTGTGATGGTTTTGGTTTTGTGCCAAATGAACAAAAAAAGTGGATGCCATTTCGACAAATTGGATCTGTGGTCATAGAAGCTGATGTCAGCATTGGTGCTAATACCACAATTGATTGCGGAGCACTTGGCAATACACTGATCAAAAAAGGGGTCATCATCGACAACCAAGTACAAATTGGCCATAATGTGGTGATTGGTGAAAACACTGCAATTGCTGGTTGTACAGGGATTGCTGGGAGTACCGTGATTGGCAAAAACTGCCTGATTGGTGGTGCTAGCTCGATCAGTGGACATTTAAATATTGCCGATCAAGTGGTGCTCTCAGGTCAATCAACTGTGGTCAGGTCGATCACTGAGCCGGGTATGTACTCTTCGTTTGCATCGGTCATGCCAGATCGACTTTGGAAAAAAACGTTGGTGTGTTTGCAGCGTTTGACCACCTGGTATGATAAGCACAAATAAGGTTCTTTTTGAGGATTTAATCATGGAAGCTAGAGATATTTTAAAATTAATTCCGCATCGTTATCCATTTGCATTGGTCGATCGGGTTTTAGATCACAAGCCCTTTGATTGGATCAAGGCACGTAAGAATGTCACGATCAATGAACCATTTTTTACTGGTCACTTTCCTGGTCAGCCAGTGATGCCTGGGGTAAAAATGATTGAAGCAATGGCCCAAGTATCAGGTATTTTAGCGTTGCTATCATTAAATCCAGATCTGGCAGATCACCCAGAGCAAAATGATGATGCTTTTTTTGTGCTAGCGGGTGTTGATAAGGCACGGTTTCGCAAATTAGTTATCCCTGGTGATCAGTTACATATGCATATGCAGGTGATCGTAAAAAAAAGCACACTGTGGAAGGTCGCTGGTGAAATTGACGTAGATGGTCAATGTGTCGCACAAGCAACAATACTGATATCCAAAGGTGGTGACGTTTGAGACATCCAACTGCAATTATTGATCCACTAGCCAATCTTGCTGAAGATGTGAAGGTTGGACCCTATAGTATTATCGGCCCACATGTCGCGATTGGTGAAGGTACTGTCATTGATCAACATGTAGTGATCAAAAAAAACACCTGTATAGGCCAGCAGAATCGAATCGCTGCTTTTGCCTCAATTGGTGGCGACTCTCAAAGTCGGCAGGATCATCCAGACCAAGACACTTGGCTTGAAATTGGTGATGGCAATGTGATTCATGAATACGTCAGTATCAATCGTGGTTCAATCCATGATGCTGGTAGAACTGTAATTGGCAGCCAAAATATTTTAATGGCCTATACGCACGTTGGGCATGATTGCATGATCGGTGATCATACCATATTAGTGAACCACACCACGTTGGGCGGTCATGTGCAGATTGATGACCATGCATTATTAAGTGCTTTTACAGCAGTTCATCAGCGCTGCCAAATAGGCAGGCATGCAATGATTGTTAAAGGCAGCTTGTTAAACAAAGATGTTCCACCTTATGTCATGATTAGTGGTAATCCGCCCAAGTATGTTGGCTTAAATCGTGTGGGATTAGATCGACATGGTTTTTTAGTTGATCAGATCAAAAGAATTCAAGAGGCGTACAAGGTAACTTTTAGTCAAGGGTTGACGACTGATCAGGCGTTAAAGGAGCTTGATCAAATGTCAGATCCAGATGGTTTGATTGCGCCAATTATTCATTCTCTTAAGTCCTCAAAGTTTGGTTTGGTGCGATAGCATGCAGGTTGTTGCTGGGGTCGATGAGGTCGGTCGGGGTCCCCTTGCTGGTCCAGTTGTTTGTGCGGCTGTGATCTTGCCAAACTCACAACGACAAAAATGGCCTATGGACTTATTAAAAGATTCAAAGCAGCTAAGCCAGCCAAAACGAGTAGCAGCAAATGCTTGGATCCAGGAAAATGCGCTGGCATATTCCATTAGTATTATCAGTGCCCAAGATATTGATATCATCAACATTCGCCAGGCAACATTAAAAGGCATCAAGCAATGTGTAAAGGGTTTATCCATTCAACCTACCAAAGTAATGATTGACGGTATGGATGCACCGATTTTTGATAACCAGCATTTAGTAGTTGAAACAGTGATTAAAGGTGATCAAACGGTTGCTTGTATTTCTGCTGCGTCGATTGTCGCTAAAGTTGCACGTGATACCATGATGATGGCATGGGACAAGGATTATCCGGAATATGGTTTTGCGCAACATAAAGGCTATCCAACTGTTATGCATGTAAAGGCGCTTAAACAATTTGGCCCTTGCCATCTACATCGCAAAAGCTTTGCCCCAATTCGACAATTTTTGGTATCCTAGTGGAACACTTTGCGCATCTAAGAGTACACAGCGAGTACTCAATTGACGATGGGCTGATGAACGTCAAAACGATAGTCAAGGCTGCTAAAGCGCGAGGGATATCTGCGCTCGCTTTAACCGATCGGTTTAATGGTTTTGGTTGGGTCAAATTTTATCAAGCCGCAGTGGCTGAGGGTATTAAGCCTATTTTAGGTGCAGATATTTTAGTTCAAACTGGTTCATCAAAAGGTTGGATCACACTATTAGTGCATCAGCAGTCAGGTTTTGCTCAGTTATCAGCATTACTAACCCAAGGTTGCATGCATCAAGATGCCTATCGGGTATACAACCCAAATACTTGGGATGCTGATCAATTGACTGGTTTGATTTTGATCACGGGTTATCCGCAAAGTGATCTTAGTCAGTGCTTTAAGCCCTATAAAGCAAAAGTTGCCAAGGAACGATTGCGCTTTTGGCAACAGCGATTACCTGATCGGTGCTATTTAGGTTTTGCGCGACACAAACGTCCACTTGAGCAACGTGATCATCAACATTTGCTCGCAGTCAGTAGCGAATCTAGTTGGCCTTTGGTGATCACACATGGTGTCTGTTTTCTAGATCGCAAAGATTATAAAGTCCATGGTCTTAAGCGGTGTGTTCAGCAAGGTGTTCGTGACTATGAAGAAGCAGATCGAGACCATTACACCCAAGAGCAATATTTATTACCAGCCAAAACAGCTTGCCAGCTTTATCGGGCCGAATCAGTTGCTATTGATAATACGATGCGATTAGTTGAAAGATGCACCGTCAAGTTAGATTTTTCAACATATCACTTTCCAAGCTATGTTGTACCCAAGTCATCAACTGTGGTTGATAGCTTTCAGGTAAAAATTCAGCAGGGCTTACAAGCTCGTTTAACAGAATTAGCCATTGCTCCTTCTGAGCATCAGACTTATCAATCCCGCTTAGATCATGAAAGTCAGATAATTCAGAAAATGGGGTTTTGCGCTTACTTTTTGATCCTCGGTGATATTGTGAGCTGGGCTAAAAAAAATGAGATTCCTGTTGGCCCTGGACGGGGTTCAGGTGTTGGTTCGTTGGTTGCGTTTTCACTAGGTATCACCGATATCGATCCATTACCGCATGACTTATTATTTGAGCGTTTTTTAAATCCTGCACGGGTATCGATGCCTGATATCGATCTAGACTTTTGTATGATGGGTCGTGATCGCTTAATTCAGTATGTCACTAAACAATATGGTGCAGATCGCGTCGCTCAGATTGTCACTTTTGGTACAATGGCTGCCAAGGCTGTAGTTCGTGATGTTGGCAGAGTCTTGGGTTATGCCTATGGTTTTGTTGATGGGCTGGCTAAATTAGTGCCGATGGCTCTGGGAATGACGTTAAGTAGAGCTTTAGAAGAAAATGAGCTATTACAGTCTCGCTATCAAACTGATCCAGAAGTCCATCAGATTCTTGATATTGCTATGCAGTTAGAAGGGTCAGTGAGGCATGTTGGGCGCCATGCTGGTGGAATTGTCATTGCGCCAAAGCCACTTGAGGAATTTACACCGCTTTATCAAGATCCTGATCAGCCAGGGATGATGACACAGTTTGATAAAGATGATCTAGAAAGCTTGGGGTTAGTCAAATTTGACTTTTTGGGTTTAAAAACCTTAACGATTTTAGATTGGACGCGTCAGCAAATTGTGGCTGATGGTCAGCCATTTGAATGGTCGAAGTTGCCGATGGATGATAAGCCAGTTTTTTCACTTATTCAAAAAGGCAATACAACCTCTGTTTTTCAGTTAGAATCCTATGGAATGCGGAACTTAATCACTCGATTAAAGCCAGATTGTTTTGATGATCTAGTGGCATTGGTCGCATTATTTCGGCCTGGTCCGCTGGAAGCTGGCATGGCGAAATCTTATGTTGAGCGGAAACATGGCCATGAAAAAGTTGAATACTTGCACCCTGACCTTGAACCAATTTTAAAACCTACCTATGGCGTGATCGTGTACCAAGAGCAGGTCATGAAAATTGCTCAAGCTATTGGTAATTATACGCAAGGTGAAGCTGATTTATTGCGTCGCGCGATGGGTAAGAAAAAGCCAGAAGCGATGGCCAAAGAGGCTAAGAAATTTGTCAGTGGCGCAGTAAAACATGGTGTGAAAGAAGCGGTTGCTCAAGATTTATTTGATCAAATGGCTAAGTTTGCCGGCTATGCATTTAACAAATCGCATTCTGTAGCCTATGCACTTTTGTCTTATCAAACAGCTTGGTGTAAGGCTAACCATCCAGCCTTCTTCATGGCAGCTGTCTTATCAGCTGATATGTCTAATACAGACAAGATTGCTCAGCTCGTATACGAAGTACAAAAATCTGGTATTGCGGTATCACCGCCCAGCTTACTCAACTGCAACTATTACTTTGCAGTGGAGTCAGGTGTTATTTTATATGGTTTGGGGGCGATCAAGGGCTTGGGTGAGGCAGTCATTGAGTGCCTGGTTGACCATCGATCCAATGCACCATTTGCTAATTTGCTAGATGTTACATATTGCTTAGCAAAATCTGGCAAACTTAATCGTAAAGCGCTTGAAGTCCTTTGTCACAGTGGGGCATTAGATCATTTTAAGGTATCAAGGTCAGTATTATTTGCGTCGATTGATCAAGCTGTTCACGAAGCAGAAAGGCAGGTTCAAGAGTCATTAACTGGTCAGCAAGGGCTTTGGGGGCAGCAGCAAACTTTTCAGTATATATCAACACCAGACTATTTACCGTTAAATCAGTTATACCTTGAACGCCAAGCCTTAGGTTACTACTTTTCAGCGCATCCAATGTCTACTAAATCATCACTGATCAAAGCGTTGAATGTCACAGCTATCAATCGCTTAAAACCACAAAAAATACCAATGCGTTTGTCCGGTTTAGTGATCATGATTCGAACATTACGCAATAAAAAGGGCCAATTGATGGCATCTGTTTTAGTTGATGATGGTCATGGCCGCCAAGAAGTCACCATTATGCCAGAGCTATATGATCAGGTTAGTAAATTGATCAAGAAAAATACGCTGGTATTGATTGAGGGTCAGGTAGCTAAAGATCGAAGAAATAATCAACTTCAATGTACCGCGAATCATTGGTTACTGCTTGATGATGTGGATCGTCAGTTTATTCAATGCGTCACCATTTGCTTACAGCAGGGGTTTTGTGTACAGCAAGATTTAGCTTCGTTTAAAAAAGCGTGGGAATCTCAAGAGCGAGGTGATACTCCTGTTGAGTTGATGGTCTATGTCGATGACCGTTATGTGACGTTATCACTTGGACAAGATTGGCATTTATCAGGTCATGCTGAACAGATCAAATCAGCATTTTATGCGTTGCCAATGGTTAAAAGTATTGAGGTGATTTATCAGGATCGGTGGCAATTTCCTAAACACACATTTAATTGACTTTAAACAATTATTTATAGAAATGTTCACTATTCATTTTTCAAATAGTTGGCGCTGATACGTTTGTATTCTTTTACTTAATTTTTCGGATTTGCGTTGTTTAAGGTTCCATGATTTTACTCGTTTTATTTTTTGTTTTTCAACACTTTCATATGAATGCTAGCAAAAACTCTTGACTTTGGCTGAAACTTACCTGCAATATAAATGATGCAAATTTTGCATATTTTATTTAATGGGGCATGTCAAATTATGAAAATTTTCACTCAAAAAATCTTATATTCATTTCTTCCACTTCCATTTATTTTTTTATTATCTACTCCCACGTTGCTGCCTGCATCGCTGAATTCCTACCTAACAGTTGGATCTTTTTGCTTATATTTTATTAGCAATACTGTTTTATGCTTACTAATTAGCAAGCCAGATACACCAACAGTCAACTTAATACTCAAAATACTTGTGCCACCAATAGCATTACTCACCTGTTACTGGCTTTTTAGTAATCCACTGTGGCTAATTTCTGTCCCAATAGTATTAGTGATTACTAATTTGCCAATTAATTCCCCATACAAAATTGTCGTAGCTTCAACTAGCGTTCTAGCTTGCGCTTATTTTAGCGCAGCTACATGTGTAAGCCAAAACTTGTTATTAGCAGTCAGCTGTTTATCAGCTAGTGGTTTAGGCTTAGGTATTGTATTTGTAGCATTCCTACACAACTCAGATTTTGAGACTAAAAACTTTAATGCCATTATTAATCATACCTATTATATGAAAAACCACTGGCCAGGTATTTTGTTTTGTACAATAGTTGGGCTTTCTACTGGCGCTATTTCTCACTTCATTGCTCTTAGTGCTATCAATACTTCTGCAGCGCTGACCTTTTCTATAGTAGTTTTTATCGCTACACTTGTCCCAACTTTTATACTAAACCCTATAAGCCTACTTACCACACAGAAATGGAAAAAAAATGGAATTATCCTAGACGCTCTCTTTTCAATTATACTAAGCGCTGGCATAGGATTTGGCTTTTTCTTTGTATCTGTCACACCACTAGGCAATTACCTTGCGAATATACTTACTCTCGTGCTAACTCTGGTAGCTACTGCCTCAACCGTCTATGGTAACCGCCTTAAGTTTCTTCATAATTACAATGATTTTGATCCGCTCACAGAAGCCTTAAAGGGAGTGGAGTCAAAAGCTCAATTTAATTTTGAAATTTTAAAGATGATTTTCTTTGGCGATAGTCTTAGTGACCCTGGTAACTACCAAAACTTTGCTTTGCCGACAAAAAAGTTGTACGACATTGATCAAACTGATCAGGTAGAGTTTACAAATCTTTTTAATTGGAACGAAGTTCTGATAAATCAAATTATATCAAAAAGAGATGGTCAAGAACTTAGACGAGAAGTTGGTGGTAAAATTATTAAATTGTTTCACAAAGATATGTCTGATTCAATTAAGCAAAAATATACTAATTATCTCACCGATTATCTTATTAATAAAGCAGTTCATATGACTAACGCTTCTGCCGTTATTGAAGGAGCAAAAGATCCAAGCTACCCAAGTGCAAACTACGCAATTGGTGGAGCGACAGCTATTAACTACTTCAGGGAGTGGTTTTGGGAAAGTAAAAAGACCTTTGGGATAGACTTGATAGGCTATATCAAGCAAGTCGGTAAGAAGCTAAATTCATACCACTCTTCTGACAAAAAAAATACTTTTAAATTTAAATCTAAGCGTGAATTTACTTTTCAATTTTTACTCAAGAATCTCATGGCTGAGAATATTTTGTATGAGAAATCAAAGTTTCAGATCCAAGCAGATAGTACACTTGCCTTCATATTTGCTGGTGCTAATGATTTGATTGCAATTACAAGTGATCCAGAAGAAATAATGGCTAATGCTAAGTCAGCACTTTATGGCATCAAAATGCAAATGGCTGAACTTGTAAAAAAAGGTGTGGACAAATTTGTTCTATTTGAGTTACCTGATATCACTAAATTACCTTTGTATCATTTTTCAGAGAATAAAGAGCAGAAACAAGCTCTCAAATCCGCAGCGGAACACTTTACTCAGGAAATTAATAATCTCGCTTCTGACTATGCTAACAGTAAGCAGATACATGTCACTGTTATGCCTGTCAACAAGATGTTTAACATAGTCCTAGATAGTTTTGATGGTACCAAGCCAAGCTCTACGGCTACTGCTGATCAATGTATGCTCAAGTGCGATAGTGAATACAAAAAATCATGTACTCATCCTAATGGTCAATATTTTAATACAAAAGATTACTTGTGCTTTGATGGCGTTCATCCCTCATATAACTTTCACCAAATTATTGGATTAATTGCGCATGCGTTTCTTACAAGCGACAAAGGTGGCGGTTATAATTTCGATAATTTTGCCAATCAGCTAAGGCAACCTGAAGGGGAACTAGCAAGTCCTCTGTTGACGCAAGTTAATGAACTTGCAAGTCAAATCGAAAAGGGGGGAGGAGAATTCTTTGCAGAAATAAATCGGATTGTAGAATTCATGAAAAATCATAGTAACGATGATACAAAATCCTTTGAGTCACCTCTCTTTTTCCTTGGCGTAGACTTTAACTCAACTGATAAGATCTTGAGAAAAATTTTAATGCATGAACAGAGACTGAATCAGGAGAATTCTTCAGCCAAAAAATTATTCAGTGAATTGTCCCGTGTGGGTAGAAGTTATCCTAAACATCCAGAAAGTCAGTATACAGGTGAAAAAAATACGCCAGTGATGGGTGGTCGATAACCTCTATTTTATTCATTCTTACTTAAATGCGTCATTTTGGCCTATTTAGACGCAATCATCCCGTTAATGGCTCGAGATGAATTTTATTCACATCCAGTTTGGTTAAGCGCTCTAGGCTAAAATAAAGCTATTGGATAATGAAAGTCGTTTTTATGAATGAAGATTTTCTGAACAAAAGTGTCGTTATTTGTTTACAGTAGTGGGTTTTGAACAGCAAGATTTTTGCTTCATTGGTATTTATCAGGTCATGCTGAACAGATCAAATCAGGTTTTTATGCGTTGCCTATGGTTAAAAGCATTGAGGTGATTTATCAGGATCAGTGGCAATTTCCTGAACGTTCATCTCATTGATTCCATTAATCTGATTGATAACAAAGTTTTGTGGTAAATTTTTAAATATCTGAAGTTAAATAATTTTCAAGGCCACAGGCTTCAATGGTTTCATTGAGCCTAAATCTTTTTTCTCCTGGAAATATCACCGTTAAGGTGTCTAACTTTAAATCCTCCCATCCTATCTTCATCGATTTGGTCAGCTTGGGGGAAGATGAGTATTTGAATTCAAAAGCATGCCTTTTACCTTGCTTTTCAATAATGAGATCAATTTCTGCATCATTATGGGTGGCCCAGAAAAAACATTCTTGAGGCCTGGCTTGGTGAAAGCGAATAATCTCTTCTAAGGCATATCCTTCCCAGGATGCACCTAATTTAGGGTGACGACTTAATGCACTTTGATCAGTAATACCAAGCAGTGAATGAAAAATGCCACTATCTCTTAAGAAAATTTTAGGTGACTTTACCTGTCTTTTGCCAATATTAGCAAATAGTGGTTGTATCTGGCGTACCATAAATGTGCCAACCAAAATATCTAAGTAATGTTTAACTGTCACATGAGACACTTGTAAAGATCGCCCTAATTCAGAGTAATTGACGATGTTGCCATGGTAATGCGCCAACATCATCCAGAAACGACGAATATTTTCTGAAGATACCCTAATGCCTAACATGGGTAGATCCATTTCTAGATATGTACGGATATAATTTTCTCGCCAACTTTCACTTGCCTGACTATTTTCAGTTAAATACGACAATGGATAGCCGCCATGAATCCAATGTCGTTGCGGGTTGTCTATTTCATGATAACTAAACGGATGAACCTCGAGATATGCAACCCGACCCGCTAGCGTTTCAGATGTTTGAAATATGAGTGTTCTGGATGCACTGCCCAAAATCAAAAATTGCTGTTTTTCCCTATTTTGATCAACTAAGACGCGCAATACGGGAAATAGTTCAGGCAACCTTTGTACTTCATCAATTATGATCAGGCCAGCTAAGCTTGAGAGTGTTAACTTTGGGTCTGCTAGAGCAGCTAAATCAGTTGGATCCTCTAAATCAAAATAATGGATAGCTTGAGGTTGGGATTTTGCATATTGCCTAGCTAAGGTTGTCTTGCCACTTTGCCTTGGACCAAGTAAAACGACAATAGGGTGTACCTGGAAATCCAAATCAATTTGTTTAAGATAGTGGCCTCTAATCATCATTTACCATGAAAATTGAAATACAGGATTTCAATAATCATGGTAAAATTGCGTTTTGTCAATGTTCTTTTGACTACATTTGTCCGGTTGTAAGGGATCATTTTAATCTTTAACAGTATAGGTGGCGCTATATGTCACTCATTATTGCCATAACGCAGAGAATGGGAGCAAAAAGATCCTTGGCTCGAATTCAATCACTCGCGTTGTGTTGCACAAGATGATGCTACATTGTAAAGCATCTCCAACTTGCGATTGAAACAATCGAATGCCTCGCAAATCTTTATCAGTAATGTGCTCCGCATGCTTCACTTCAATTGCAACAAATTTATTTTGTTTATGTAATATAAAATCAACCTCTTGACCATCTTGAGTTCGGTAAAAATAAATGTCCACTAAATTGCCTTTCGAGCAACTTGCTTTGTAAAGTTCAGATAAAACAAAATTTTCTAACACATGACCAAATCGATGTGGATGAAGCTTGCTTAAACCTTGAGGTGTATCACCTAAAAGGTGACACAACAGCATTGTATCATGAAAGTACACTTTGCTTGATTTCACAAGACGCTTAATCATATGCTGATGCCATGGCCTGAGTGTATGTGTCACAAATGTTTGATCAAATAAGCTGCAATATTGCCTTGTTGTTACTGCGTTTAAGCCGACTTCTCTGCCTAAGCTGGCAACGTTGACTAAACTACCTGAGCGAGCTGACAATGACTGCAATAGTAGTGGTAGAATATGGGATTTTGCTAATTGGTAAATATGTCTCGGATCTTCATATGTGATCTGATGAATATATTGTTTAAACCAATGACCAATCATATGAGAGTCACCCAGTACAATTTCTGGAAAGCTACTGATCTTCATCATTTTAGTTAAAGGCTGATCGTCAGGCAGCATATCATCAAAGCGCTGATTAAAGCAGTGATGTAAAAAATTGGATGGCCGACCCATTGATTCACAGGCACTCAATGGTGGCAGCGTGAGTGTTACCATACGTCCAACCATGGCATTACTGAGCTCAGGTAGAGCAGATAAATTCGCAGATCCAGTTAACACGTACATGCCATTGACACGTTTACCAGCTTCCAATGCTGATTGTCGAGCAATGTCTACTTGTCTTTTTATTTCTCGAAATAATGATGGAACCATTTGCACTTCATCAATGATCAAGGGCTTTTTTAAACCTGCTAAATACCCATGTGGATGACGCAAGGCTGCAGCACGCTCTAAAGGATCATCAAAAGTCACAAACTGACAAGACGATAAATGCGTTTTCAACCAATTCATTAGTGTGGTTTTACCTGCTTGCCGAGGACCATTGACATAAACAACAGGAAAATTTTTTAAACACTGTAAGAGATGGGATTGAAGAGCTCGTTGCTTCATTATGCAAGCGTTTTGTAAATCTGTATCTTAGTATTTCGAAAATCGAAAGGCAAATAACACATTAAACAAGGTTGATCGTTAAACTCATTTATTGCCATGGTAAAAAGGGGTTTATCAATGTTCGCTCGGGCTACTTGGGAATAGGTTCTGATATCAATGAAAGTTTCAACAATCACCATCAGCGATTTTGATATCTAGTGGTTGCTGTTTATAGCGCTGAGATAATGGTAGATGGTGCCAACGTTTGATCCATGAAAAAGCTTGCTTATAAGATAAATCAGTGGGTGAAGTGGTGGTTGTAAAAGCTGGTGCATTCGTTTTGATAACCAGGGTGTTTTGACAAGTTAATTGGTTGGGCTTGATCCAAGGGCTTTGTATAAGATTGAGATCAGAATATGGAATGGGGTGTTGAGGTAAGTAGACTGTTAGTTGATCAATTAAATAATGGGGGCCAGCAACATACTTTAAGGGTGTGGTGCGGTTTAATTGCCACCATTGATTGACTTGCTTAGCCATGATTTTTCCTGGAAAAAAAGCATCTGCACTATGAGTACTTTGTTTGATGTTTAGTGAAATGATTCGGCCAGTTAACAAACCAAAGCTAAAAAATACACAGATATAGATAAAAATTTTGCTTTGATGCTGTGTCAGCCGAGGTTGTGTTAACTGGATCACCCAAATGGGCGTGACACTAAAAAAAGGAGCTCCCCAATTGGGATAGAGGTATTGACCTGTAAGCATACTAAATAAACAAGTTAGGATAAGTGGCCCCCAAGCCATGATGGTGATAAAAGGCATGTCAGGGTGTTTGGAATGGGGTAGAGGACGCTTTAGCCATAGGTAAAAACTTAATAAGATAAATGGTAAGCAGGCTCCAGCATTAGCTATCAAAAAATGTAATGGGTAATACAGGTGGGCTAAGGGTTTTGTTGTTTGTAGGCTAGTGCTTGCATAGTGAAGTGCAGTCCAGCCGTGTTGTTGGAGGCTATAAAGATGCGGCATAATTGATAACAATAACGTGACTGCTGCTAAGTAGGGTCCAAGTGTTTTGAGGTGATGGCGATAGGGGCGTTGTAGCATGACTAAGAGCATACAAGTCCATTGAATCGGCGCTTGATATTTTGTCAGTAAGCAAAAGCCACATAAGATGCCTAGTATCCCCCACCTTATCAGTGATTTTTTGGTTAAGCATTGATAAAACTGCCAGCTTATCACAGCCCAGATAGGGATCATGAGTTGATTTGGATTGATTTTTTCAGAAATGAGATTATTAAAAATCATGCCATCTAATAGTAACACAGCAATCAAGGCCCACTGCGTATTTTGAAATAAAGATTTGGCTAGTTTCCAGATGGAAAAAAAAGTTACTCCAGCGCAGCAGTGAGCAAATAAATAGATGATCCAGTCATATTTTGGCAGGCTAGAAAAAACTACTGCATTGAGCCAAGCCGCTAGGGGGGGGTGCTTAAAGTATCCATATTGCCATTGTAGGCCCCAGGCAATGCTTTCAACCGTGTCAAACGGTAGGTTATCTCGCGACCAGCTACTACCGATCGTCCAAAGGGTGATATGAAGCAGTAAAAATAGCCAAAACAAGAGACGATAATAAAGTTGCAAGCTTGATCCATGATTGATCGTTGCCAATCACCATACTCAATATCAGCATGCTTGCCAACAGTGATAGCCTTAGTGAATAGTGGTATACAGGCAACTTTTAGGCGGCGTTAATCAATCAATTTTTTTATGGTTTCATAAAAATTAAATTACCATTAAACTACTTTTTTGCTTTTATAAAGGCGCTTAATGCAAGTCATCATCTCACCTGCCAAGACCATGAAGCCTGTTGATGCATGTCAATACCATTTAAGTAACCCGCTGCTACATTCAGACATGACACCAGTTGTTAACCATTTTCTGGAACTTAATACAGACCAATGGGCCAAGCATTTTAAAATTAGCCCATCGTTAGCACAAACAGCAAGAGATCGTCTTGACAGGATAAATATAGGCCAAAAGTACCCAGCCATACTGGCTTTTCAAGGGGATGTTTACAAGCAGATTTTTCAAACTGCACCCAGTCAACAAGCGTTATCATGGGCACAGGATCATATCGGTATTATTTCTAGTTTGTATGGTTATCTTAGACCACTTGATCAAATAGCCTTACATCGAATGGAAATGGATCGGACTAAACTCTCTTCACCCCATATCAGTTTAGTGGATTATTGGAAGCCCAAGGTAACGCAATTATTAAATGATTTAATCATTAAAAAAGATCACAAGCTAGTGGTTAACTTGGCATCTAATGCCTACTCAGAAGTGATCGACCAAAAGCAGCTAAACGCTGACTGGATCAATATTCATTTTCGTCAGCAAAAAGAAGAAAAGCTTAACAATATTGGCATTATGGCTAAGCGAGCTAGAGGGATGATGGTTCAATTTATCATTGATCATCGCATCGATTCTGCTGGTGATTTGTTAGCTTTCAATCATGGTGGTTATTCATTTCAGCCAGAATTATCCAGTGAAACAGATTATTACTTTGTCAAATAATCTACCGTCTACTTTTCTAGCTAAGCACAGTAGTGCAATCATGCTACCAACACACCAAGTAAAATAAGAAACACTTCTATTTCATACAGCGATCGTACATGAGGTAGTCATGTGTGGTGCTGTTACATGTTATTCATGAAAAAAAGATCAATGTTGCACTAAATATCCTGTATTGTTTACTGTTATTGGGTGTTTGTCATTTGACCTGTCAGTAACTTTATTAACTGGTAGTTTTTTTTGGCATTGGTTTATCTGAACTTCCTGCTTTATTCATCTTTTTAGCAAGTATTTTTATCAGTTGATCGTCTCACTTAAGCTTGGCTTAAGGTTACAAGATTACCCTATGTAAAAATCTTGAGCGAATCGATGACAAATATAGCTAACAAGTTCAAAGTTTATGTGGTATTTAACGCTCAAAGAACTTCGAATTTGTCCAAAAAATTAGATAAATTAAAAGGCGACGGTGGTAATCCAAAAACCTTCTTTGCTCAGCTGTCACAAGTTTTTCGGTGGTTATTCAATCCTGGCCTATTTAATGGTGATGCTTCGGATCATTTGGCTGGTTTAACATTATTAGTATTTGAGAAGTCAAGCAAAGAAAGTGGCGATGTCAATATTGGAAAAAACTTTGCTAGTGGGGTTATTCGGTTGGCCATTTTACCAGTTCTATTGCTTCATATGCTTATCTTAGGTGTTAGTGGTGACAGTTGGCTTGATGTAAAGGTAATCAAGCAAAATGTTACAAGCAATTTATGGCTTGCTCGTTTATTGTCAGTTTCACTCCATGCAGCACTGATTTGTGGGATGATATTTGCACCACAGCTGATGGCATTATGGGTGGCATTAATGGTTGGTCTTTTAGTCACGCCTTTACTGATTAAATTGCACGAAAAAGATTTTTTAAAGCCATTGGCTAAGCGTATCTTTTTACCTTGGGAATTTCTTTTTGATATTAGTGGCCCAGTTTTATTGGGGTTCAGTATTTATTTGATGACGTCTCCTGCTTGGGTGCCAGCTTTTTTATCTAGTCATTTGTTATTCGCATCATTTGTACTTTTATTGGCCAATGTCTTGATGCATTTTCAGGGTAAAAAAGAGCAGCAGATAAATGAAGAGATTAAGTTTGATAAAAAGAATTTACCACTACTGTTTAAAATATTAGCACCATCTTTACTGTTATTACTAGTTTATTGGTTGATCCCATCGACTTTACTGGTGTCGATCTTGATACCGATGGTGTTATTGATGGTCAATTTTATTCGTCCCTCAAAGCAGGGTGCCATCAAATTGATGGATTACTTTGCCATTGTGGTCTCTGCAGTGATGTCTGGTATTTTATACCCAGCAAGTCATACAGCAGTTGCTGCCTTGCTTGGCGTTTGGTCAGGTTCAGCTGCACTAATTGGTGTAATCACTGTGATGTTTGTGTTGGCGCAAACCTACTTGTGGTGGGTATTACTTAAACCTAGCGATAGTGCCAGTGCTGTTGAAAGTGCAGAAATAGAACAAAATAATCCGAAATCTAGCAAGCAAATATCTTTCTTGAAAAGCTCAAAGCAATGGTTCAAGCAACATGGGTTTTCTGTATTGGTCAATGCAGTATTGGTTAATGCCTTAGTTTCGATGTTTGTTGGCGCTGCAGGTACTGAAACTTTCATTCAAGCATTGATTCCCGGTTTTACCTTCGGCTCTTGGGGAGCATCCATGTTTTGGATACTGGGCATCATTGCGGTGATTGGTGGGGTGTATTCATCATGGAAGTTTACTGCACCAGCTATTGAAAAGGCTTTTGCAAACTTTATGCAAAAAAATAAGAAACAATTGAAGACTTGGGTGCCATTTATTGTAGCGGTTTTCCCAGCAATTGCAGTGGCCTACATGGAAGCGCATGTTATTTTCGCAAGTGGTCTATCAGCTGGATTGTCAGTCGGTCTTGGTGTGAGCGTATTTGTAGTGACTTTAGCAGTATGTACATTGATGTTGGGTGGTGTGATTGAGAAGTATAAAGATGATATTTTAGGTTTCTTTGTTGGTGTGAAAGGTTTATTTGCAAATAAATTAAATGACGAAAAGAAAACTATTATTGCTGGTTTGGTGATTGGTGGCAGTGCAATGATTGCTATTGGTATATTAAGCGTATCGCCAATCATTGTTGCCATTTTGGCAGCGCTATTTAGTGCCATCACCAAAGCAGCGATCACCCACGATGTAGATACCGTTGTTCGAAGATGTTGGTATGGTCTTAAGCTATTCACTGCAATGGCTGGTGCACTCACCTCTGGTATTGAAGCGTATCATTTGATTGCCACCTTACCGCTTGCTTGTCCTGCTGTTTTGCTCACCACTTTGGCAATTATTATCGCTAGCTTATTGGTGATGACTTGGGGGCTGATTTTTTGGAAGGAAGGGATGCGTCCTACGTTGGATAGGGTGAAGGGCTATCAAATTGCCCTGAACGATCTTCAAGAAGATCAAAATTCACTTTCTTTAAGTGATAGTCAGGGAAAAAATAAGGAACTTGCTCATGTAAGTCATGTAGATATCGTTAATAATGAACACTGGAAAATAGATGATGGCAATAAAAATGAAGTAAAATATAGCCAAAACACCATAAAATCATGACAAAATTGGTGAAAGGAATAAATCAGCGATACTTCCACCCACCCTTCTTCTGATAGCCTTTGCTTGTGCCCATTTTTTCTCGATAGGGTTTAAATCTGGCGAATAAG
>Ga0233438_10001234_pt1 | contig 28618 bp, 20 predicted proteins | sample SI_123_September_FD_182720 | JGI IMG/M metagenome (GOLD analysis project Ga0233438, IMG submission 182720) | Seawater microbial communities from Saanich Inlet, British Columbia, Canada - SI_123_September2016_10_MG | ecosystem: Environmental > Aquatic > Marine > Inlet | place: Canada: British...
TGTTGTTAACCCTTATAAAAATTAAGTTTTATGCAACAAAAAAGCCTCACATTTCTGTGAAGCTTTAAGTGAGCCCTGAAGGATTCGAACCTTCGACCGCCTCCTTAGAAGGGAGGTGCTCTATCCAGCTGAGCTAAGAGCCCGTAGTTTTTATGTTTCTACGAAAACAGTGTCGGGGTGGCAGGATTCGAACCTGCGACCTCCTCGTCCCAAACGAGGCGCGATGACCGGGCTACGCTACACCCCGAGTGCAATTTGCGGAGAGACAGGGACTCGAACCCTGGCGACCAAAAAGGTCGACAGATTAGCAATCTGCTGCATTACCACTCTGCCACCTCTCCAAATAATTCAACTATTAAATAGTAGAAATAAATTGCGAGTGCAAATGTAATATTACAAATGTAATTTACCAAGGTTTTTTATCCTTTTTATTATTTTTTTTATTCAGGGTATTCTACACGTAAATGGTAGATATTCATTAACTTTTTCTTAATCACCTTTTTAATAATTTTTATCTCTCTAAACGTAATATCTGAATTTAAAAATTGATTGTCAGACATCTGTTTATCTATTATTTTATCTATCAATAAGTTAATAGATTGTGCAGTTGGGTTTTGAATACTTTTAGAAGCTGCCTCTGATGCATCACACATCATTAAAATAGCTGTTTCTTTAGAAAAAGGTATAGGGCCTTTGTATTTAAAGAGATCAATTGGTATTGTAGTATCTGGATTTTGCTCTTGCTCTTTCTTATAAAAATAATAAGTAGAACTTGTACCATGATGTGTTCTTATAAAATCTATTATACGATCAGGTAAATTATACTTTTTAGCCAACTCTACCCCCTTTATAACATGATCTATAATTATTTTACTACTATCTCGTGGTGATAAATCATTGTGTGGATTAACGCTTGTTGCTTGATTTTCTATAAAATACATGGGATTTAGCATTTTACCAATATCATGATACAAAGCCCCAGTTCTTACCAGCATAGAATTGGCACCTATTTCATTTGCTGCAGCTTCTGCTAAATTTGCTACTTGCATAGAATGCTGAAATGTACCTGGTGCTTTTTCATTTAACTCTCTTAATAATTTAGTATTTGTATTCGATAATTCTAAAAGTGTTACATCTGATACAAGTCCAAATACTTTTTCATAAATGTAGATTAAAATAATAGATAGAAAAGACAACAGTCCATTCATGGCAAAAAGGAAAAAATAATCCCAATTTATTTGAGATATATTACCTTCTTTAATTACAGAAAAAGCAAAATAAGTTAGCATGTAAATACCTGTAATTTGTGCTACCGAAATAAATAAATTAGCTCTTTTATATAGTTCAGATACTGTAAGTATAGTAACAATACCTGCAATTATATGCAAATAGATAAACTCAAAACTATTAGGTACAATATAGCCTAACAACAATACGGTTAATACATGAGTGAACAACCCTAACCTTGCATCAAAAAAAGCTTTTATAATAATGGGTAGTATACTTAAAGGTACAATATACAGGTAGTCAGAATTGAATTTAATGACCAATGTTTGTATAAAAATTATAGCAAATACATTAAAAAATATGAAAGTAACTTTATTGTTGTTTTCATAAATTTCAAAGCGATATTTATGAAGAAAAAGTAACAACATTAACAAAGCTAAAGCTACTAATATAGTATATCCTAAAACAATCCAATTATAATTAGAATCTGTCCAAATTTTAGACTCAGATTCGCTTTTTAAAGAGTTTAGAATCGCTAGTTTTTTCCCTTCAACAATATCTCCTTTTAAAATAATAAGCTCTTCTTCAGACACTTTGCCTTTGGTATACGAGATTCTGTTAATCTCTTTATCAATAATTTTTTCCGTAAAGAGTTTATCATAAGACACATTCGGTTTTATGACACTTGCAAGTGTATTTAGGAGTAGTTTTTTATTTAGTAAAAGAGGGGGTTCTTCTAAAGAACTATTAATTACATTTAACACTTCTTTAGTCGTTAAAATAGTTTTAAACAATACATCTTCTACTTCATTTTCCTTTTTTAAAGCAATAATTTCATCTTCTTTAGCTAAAAAATCATCTTCTACCGTTTCTAAAAAACCAAAATCATAAATTTTTTTAATTATATTTTCTCCCAAAGCTGTAAGCTCTATAAGAGCTGTTATATCTAGAGAATCATTAAATTTTTGATTAGAAATTTTATTTCGAAAAGCAGTAGTTACTTCATTTAAAACTTTTGTATCGTATTGGTAATATAGCTTTGCATTTGATTTAATTTGTTGCTTTTCCAAACTAATTTCATCTGCTGTTTTTTGAATAGCAAAATCAAACGCAGCATACAAATTATCATATTTCCATAACTGCCCATTATTAAAATCGTATTTAAACTGTCCTCCTTTTGGAAACAAGTAAACAATAGCAATTGTGGTAAATAAAAATAAGAGTACTTTATAAATGGTGGTATTATTTCTGTATATTTTATTGATGAAATCACTCATAAAAACTAGACTTATATAAACAAACTTACAGTAAAAAAATGAGGGGTAAAAATTAAGGTTTCTTTTTGATTTAAAATGGTTATTTTCGCACTACCAATAAAACAAAAAAATACATATGAAAGAAGTTGTAATTGTATCTGTTGCAAGAACACCTATAGGAAGTTTTATGGGAAGTTTATCAGCAATACCCGCTCCAAAATTAGGAGCAACAGCTATAAAAGGAGCATTAGACAAAATAAACCTAGATCCTCAGTTAGTACAAGAGGTTTTTATGGGGAATGTAGTTTCTGCTGGCTTAGGTCAGGCTCCTGCAAGACAGGCAGCCATCTATGCAGGTATTCCAGATAGCGTTCCATGTACAACCGTAAATAAAGTATGTGCCTCTGGAATGAAAGCTATTATGCTAGCAGCGCAAACTATTGCTTTAGGAGATGCTGATGTTGTAGTTGCTGGAGGAATGGAAAATATGAGTGCTATACCTCATTATCAACACGCTAGAAATGGATCTAAATTTGGGCCTATTACATTAGAGGACGGAATGCAGAAAGATGGATTAGTAGATGCATATCAAAGAGTAGCAATGGGAGTTTGTGCAGATGAATGTGCTGCTACTCACAATTTCTCTAGAGAAGATCAAGATGCATTTGCAATTCAGTCTTATAACAGATCTGCTAAAGCTTGGGCTACAGGAAAATTCAACGATGAAATTGTACCTGTTTCTATACCTCAACGAATAGGAGAATCTATTATTTTTTCTGAAGATGAGGAATTTAAAAATGTTAAAAAAGAAAAAATACCAGCATTAAGACCTGCCTTTACAAAAGAAGGAACTGTTACCGCAGCTAATGCATCTACTATAAATGATGGTGGAGCTGCATTGGTTTTAATGTCAGCAGATAAAGCTAAGGAACTTCATCTAACTCCTATTGCTAAAATAAAAAGTTACGCAGACGCAGCTCACGAACCAAAATGGTTTACCACTGCCCCTGCAAAAGCTTTACCTAAGGCATTAGCAAAAGCAAATATATCTATTGATGATGTAGACTACTTTGAGTTAAATGAAGCGTTTTCTGTAGTTGGTTTAGCTAACATGAAATTATTAGGTATTCCCGATAAAAACACAAACGTAAATGGTGGTGCTGTCTCTTTAGGACATCCTTTAGGAGTATCTGGTGCTAGAATTGTTATTGCTTTAACATCTGTATTAAAACAAAATAATGGTAAAATTGGAGCTGCTGCTATTTGTAACGGTGGTGGTGGTGCTAGTGCTCTAATTTTAGAAAGCATATAATCTATTAAACACACTTTTTTGTTCGGAATTTGTAATTTAAGTATAGTGCCTTTAAGGGCCGAACCTTCAGATCAATCAGAAATGATTAGTCAAGTATTGTTTGGTGACTATTTTACAATTATTGAAAAAAATAAAAGTTGGAGTAAAGTAAAAATGGCTTTTGACCATTGTGAGGGATATATAGATCACAAACAATTTACAGAAATTAGTGAAACACAATTTATTGTGTTATCAGAATCTGAACATACATATGCAGCTGAAATTATAGCGTTTAGCAGCAATACTAATAAGGACTTTTTTACGATTCCTTTAGGTGCACATCTACCAAATTATATCAACAAAAAATTCCAAATTAATTCAGAAACCTATCATTTTGAAGGTACAGTTTTGAAAGATTGTTTACCAAAGTCAGAACTCTTACAGAGAGCATATGTCTATTTAAACAGTCCATTTTTGTGGGGTGGTAAAACACCTTTTGGTATAGATTGCTCTGGTTTTACTCAAATGGTCTATAAACTTTGTGGCTACAAGCTACTAAGAAACGCTAAAGAACAGGCTACTCAAGGAGAAGTGTTAAGTTTTATAGAAGAGAGTGAACCTGGAGATCTTGCGTTTTTTGATAATGAAGATGGTGAAATTATTCATGTAGGTATTATTTTAAACAACTACACAATAATACATGCACATGGTAAGGTAAGAATAGATACTTTAGACCATAGTGGTATCTATAATTCAGATCTACAAAAACATACTCACAAACTTAGAGTTATTAAAAAAATAATCTAAAAAAAACCGAAATCAAATTGATTTCGGTTTTTTTTTAATTTACATTCCTCTCATTTTCTTATAAATAGGTCTTAATACGTCTGCTTTTTCTTCCATTCTTAAAATATCATAAATATTCAAAAGAGACTTTACTGTATCTGGAGAACGCTTAATACTATCTGCTTTTTCTAGAAAAGGTAATGCTTTTCTGTATAACTCTTTTTGCTTTCCTTGCAATTCGTCATACTTCTTAAAATTAGATAAGTTTTCGTTCATTTCGTTTACAATCGCTTGTTCACCAGATAAAATAGCCACAGCTAAATTCATATAAGCATCTCCATACTCAGGATCTAACTCAATGGCTTTTTTATAATATGAAATAGCTTCCTCTGTTTTTTCTTCATTTTGATTTACCACTCCTAGGTTAAAGAAAAGTGTAGGGTTTTTTGGATCTAATTCTATAGCTTGCTGCATTAAAGCACCAAACTTTTCCATGTCTTCTAACTTTATGTACAATTGCGCTTCATTTAGCAATAAGTTTAAATCTTTTGGATTAGATTTTCTTGCCTCTTTGATAGCAACAATTGCCTCTTCTGTTTTTCCTTGTGCAATTAAAATATAGCCGATGTTTTTTACAATATCAGACTTTTTAGAAGGTGTAGGTACATTTTCTGGGGTAATGTAATCACCAGATTTTACCATTAAATCTCTTTGTGTTTTACCTCCTAAATTTTTTTGAACACCAGTTTCTTTGTTAGTAGCCATATACTGAGTAGTAATACCTGTGTACCCTAACGCTAATAACTTATTATAATATTCTAAAGAAGTATCATAATCTTTGCTTAAAGAAGCACTTACAGCTGCGTTATATAAAAATGAAGTATCTGTTGGACTTAACTTGTAAGTCAGATAAAAGTTTTCAGTAGCGGTTTTGTAATCTTTAGTTTCATTATATGCAGTAATGGCTTTTTCAGAAACAAACTGAGTTAGCTCCATTACTTTTGTTTTTGCGGCTAAACTGTACTTAGACTTTTTAGTTTTTTGTTCATAATCAAATAAACTGTTGTAAGCAGCTACCGCTTTTTCCACATTTGTTTTACCATATACTTGCCCTTTTAAGAAATAATATTTGGCTTTGTATTTTGCTTCCATGGTATCTTCCATGCTTTCTATAGACTGAATTGCTGTTCTTGCAGTAGCTACATCATTCTTTTTTAATGCTTTTTCTGCAATTTTTAATTCGTCTTTTTGCGCTGACATACCCATTGTCATTAATCCTAAAGAAAGCGCTACTAATTGTTTTTTCATTGTTATTCTAAATTTGATTTATTTTTCTTCTTGGTGTTCACTTATATTATTGTCAATATCTGTGCCATCTTTTGTTTCTTCTAAAGATTCGTCTTCAGCATCTTCTTCATGAACCACTTTTGCAACAGCAGCAATACTGTCATCATCTTTAATATTAATTAAACGAACACCTTGTGTTGCACGTCCCATAACTCTTAAGTCTTCTACAGCCATTCTTATAACAAGACCAGATTTATTAATAATCATTAAATCGTTAGAGTCGTCTACGTTCTTAATAGCTACTAAATTACCTGTTTTCTCTGATATATTTAGTGTTTTTACACCTTTACCACCTCTGTTTGTAATTCTATAATCTTCTAAGCTAGATCTTTTACCATATCCTTTTTCAGAAACCACAAGAATATTACTTTCCATGTCATTTACAGCTACCATTCCAATTACCTCATCATTTTCATGTTGTAAAGTAATTCCTCTAACACCAGAAGCTGTTCTACCCATTGGTCTTGTTTTAGCTTCTTCAAATCGGATTGACTTACCAGATGCCAAAGCAAGCATTACTTGACTATCTCCAGTAGTTAATTTTGCTTCTAAAAGTTCGTCACCTTCTTTAATCGTAATTGCGTTAATTCCGTTTGTTCTAGGACGAGAGTATTGCTCTAAAGAGGTCTTTTTAACCTGACCTTTTTTAGTAGCCATAATTACATAATGACTGTTAATATAATCCTCATCTTTTAAGTCTTGTGTAACTAAAAATGCTTTTACAGAATCGTCTTGTTCAATGTTAATTAAATTCTGCATTGCTCTACCCTTAGTGTTTTTACCTCCTTCAGGAATTTCATAAACACGCATCCAAAATACCTTTCCTTTCTGAGTAAAGAACATCATGTATTGATGGTTAGTACCAACAAATAAATGTTCTAAAAAGTCTTCATTCCTAGTAGTTGCTCCTTTTTGCCCTCTACCTCCTCTATTTTGAACCTTATATTCATCTAAATTGGTACGTTTTAAATACCCAGCATTAGAAATGGTAACCACTACTTTGGTATCTGGAATCATGTCCTCGATACGCATATCCCCTCCTGCATACTCTATGATAGATCTTCTTTCGTCTCCATATTTTTCTTTGATATGCAACAACTCATCAGTAATAATTTGATAACGTCTTGGCTCGTTTGCTAAAATGTCTTTTAAATCAGCAATAGTAAGCATAATATCATCGAATTCTGCTCTTAATTTATCTTGCTCTAAACCTGTTAATTGACGCAGACGCATTTCTACGATTGCTTTTGCCTGTATCTCAGTCAGTTCAAAACGCTTTATTAGGCTTTCTCTTGCTTCATCTGCATTAGAAGATGCTCTTATAATTTTAATTACTTCATCTATGTTATCAGATGCTATAATTAAACCTTCTAAAATATGTGCTCTTGCTTCTGCTTTCTTTAATTCATATTTTGTTCTTCGAACAACTACTTCGTGTCTATGTTCTACAAAGTAATGAATGAGTTGTTTTAGATTTAATTGTTCTGGTCTGCCATTTACCAAAGCAATATTATTTACACTAAAAGAAGTTTGTAATTGCGTATATTTATATAACTTATTTAAAACAATATTAGGAATGGCGTCTCTTTTTAATATATAAACGATACGCATACCGTTTCTATCAGACTCATCGCGAATATTTGCAATACCAGAAATCTTCTTTTCATTCACCAAGTCTGCAGTCTTTTTTATCATGTCTGCTTTATTCACTTGGTAAGGTATTTCAGTAACAATAATACACTCACGCCCTTTTACTTCTTCGATTACAGCTTTTGCACGCATTACAATACGTCCACGACCTGTATGAAAAGCATCTCTTACACCATCATAACCATAAATAATACCACCCGTTGGAAAATCTGGCGCAGTTACATGTTGCATTAGTTCATCAATCTCAATATCTCTGTTTTCTATATAAGCAACAGTTCCATTTATAACTTCTGTTAAGTTATGTGGCGCCATATTTGTAGCCATACCTACTGCTATACCAGAAGCTCCATTTACCAATAAATTAGGTATACGAGTTGGCAATACAATTGGTTCTTGTAAAGTATCATCAAAATTTAAAGAATGATCTACAGTATCTTTATCAATATCAGCTAACATATCTTCTGATATTTTTTGCATTCTAACCTCTGTATAACGCATTGCAGCAGGAGAATCCCCATCAACAGAACCAAAGTTTCCTTGCCCATCAACCATCATGTAACGCTGGCTCCAACTTTGTGCCATACGTACCATAGAGTCATACACAGAAGTATCTCCATGAGGATGATACTTACCTAAAACCTCACCTACAATTCTTGCCGATTTTTTATACGCTCCAGTAGCTTTAATTCCCAACTCATGCATTCCATATAATACTCTTCTATGAACAGGTTTTAACCCATCTCTTACATCTGGTAATGCTCTAGATACAATTACAGACATTGAGTAATCAATGTATGCAGACTTCATTTGTTCTTCAATGTTAATTGGAATTAACTTTTCGCCTTCTGCCATATATATTATTTTTTGATTTAATAAAAAATTTAAAACAAGGCAAGATACAGTTTCTATAGGTCTCTGCAAAGATTTTAAGCATTCTAAACCTCTTTAGTTATCAACATTTTTTGATAATTTTTAACAGTATTATATTTGTTTGATTTCCAATTGTTTTCTACCTTGTAAGTGTAGTCAAACTGTCAGTTTTTAACCATTGGCATCTTTTTTGTAATATTCATTAAAAAAAGGACTAAATTTACAAAACATCAATTTTTAGATAGAAAGAAATATGGACGATAATTTTTCACCAAAAGTTAGAGATGTAATCACTTTTAGTAAAGAAGAGGCCCTACGATTAGGCCACGAATTTATTGGAACTGAGCACCTTTTACTAGGTTTAATAAGAAAAGGAGAAGGTAAGGCTATAGAGATATTAACAGCTTTTGATGTTGACTTAACTTTACTAAGAAAAAAATTAGAACAGTTAAACCCTGCCAACCCCACTTTTTTAGAAGATACAAACAAACCAAGTCTTCGATTAACGAGGCAAGCCGAAAAGGCACTTAAAACCACTTTTTTAGAGGCAAAACTGTACCAAAGTGAAGCAATAGATACCGCACATCTTTTGCTATGTGTGTTAAGAAACGAAAATGACCCTACAACAAAGCTTATTCAGAAGTATCATGTTAATTATGACGAAGCCAAAGCGCTTTATAAACAGTTGCATGTAGATGAACTAGACGATGATTTGCCTACAAACCCGATTGCAGAAACATCATCAGATGATGAGTACGCGTCAGAAAAATCAAATCCATTTGAGCAGTCTCAGAAAAGTAAAACAACAAAGAAGTCAAAAACTCCTGTGTTAGATAATTTTGGAAGAGACCTTACAGATTTAGCAGAAAAAGGAAAATTAGATCCAGTTGTTGGTCGTCAAAAAGAAATAGAACGAGTATCTCAAATTTTAAGTCGTAGAAAGAAAAATAATCCGATGCTAATTGGAGAACCTGGAGTTGGTAAATCTGCCATAGCTGAAGGTTTAGCTTTACGAATTGTAGATCGAAAAGTATCTCGTATTCTATTTGACAAACGAATTGTTTCCCTAGACTTAGCTAGCTTGGTGGCTGGTACAAAATACAGAGGGCAATTTGAAGAGCGTATGAAAGCGCTTATGAACGAATTAGAGAAAAATGATGATATTATTTTATTCATTGATGAAATTCATACGATTGTTGGTGCTGGAGGTGCTACAGGCTCTCTAGATGCCTCTAACATGCTAAAACCAGCATTAGCAAGAGGTGAAATACAATGTATTGGAGCAACTACATTAGATGAGTTTAGAACAAATATCGAAAAAGACGGAGCTTTAGAACGTCGTTTTCAAAAAGTACTCGTAGATCCAACTTCAGTAGAGGAAACAATACAAATATTACAAAATATTAAAAACAAATATGAAGAACATCATAATGTAGACTTCACAGACAATGCTATTGAAGCATGTGTTAAGTTAACCAATAGATATATGACTGACAGGTATTTACCTGACAAAGCTATAGATGCTTTAGATGAGGCCGGATCTCGCATTCATATCACTAATATTGTGGTACCTCAACAAGTATTAGAATTAGAAACGCAATTGGAATTAATTAGGGCTAATAAAACAAAAGCAGTTAACGGACAAAAATATGAAGAGGCCGCTAAATTAAGAGATGATGAAAAAAATATTGAAGCTGCCTTAAATTCTGCACAAAAACAATGGGAAGATGATTCTAAATTAAATAGAGAAATTGTTACCGAAGATAATGTTGCAGAGGTTGTTTCAATGATGACAGGTATTCCTGTAAATAGAGTTGCTGAAGCAGAGAGTCATAAGCTATATGAATTACCTTCTTTAATTAAAGGAAAGGTTATTGGACAAGATGAGGCTGTTACTAAAGTTGTAAAAGCAATTCAAAGAAATAGAGTGGGCCTTAAGGATCCAAACAAACCAATTGGATCATTTATATTTTTAGGACAAACAGGTGTTGGTAAAACACAATTAGCCAAAATATTGGCTCGTGAATTATTTGATTCAGATGATTCTTTAATCAGAATAGACATGAGCGAGTATATGGAGAAATTTGCCATTTCTAGATTAATTGGAGCTCCTCCAGGATACGTTGGTTACGAAGAAGGTGGTCAATTAACAGAAAAGGTTCGCAGAAAACCATATGCCGTAATTCTATTAGATGAAATCGAAAAAGCACATCCAGATGTGTTTAATATGCTCTTACAGATACTAGATGATGGTCATATTACAGATAGCTTAGGTAGAAAAATCGATTTTAGAAATACGATCATAATTATGACATCTAACATAGGTGCCCGTCAATTAAAAGATTTTGGTGGAGGTGTTGGTTTTGGTACAAGCTCAAAGAAAGAGCAAGCAGATGCGCATGCAAAATCTGTTATTGAAGGTGCTTTAAAAAAATCATTTGCCCCTGAGTTTTTAAATAGAATAGATGACGTAATTGTGTTTAATGCACTAGAAAGAGCAGATATTCATTCTATAATTGATATTGAGTTAGATAAGTTGTTACTAAGAATTTCTGATTTAGGCTATACCTTAAAGCTAAGCGATAAAGCAAAAGATTATATAGCAAACAAAGGTTATGATAAAAAATATGGAGCAAGGCCTCTTAAAAGAGCAATACAGAAATACATTGAAGATGCCCTGGCTGAAGAAATTGTAAACTCAAAATTAAATGAAGGAGATACCATTGATATGGATTTTGATGAAGAGAAGGATGAGTTGACCATAAAAATCAAAAAGAAGAAAAAGCTTCCTGAAACAAAAACAGAGCTTTAATTTAAAAATAATAAAAAATCCCAAACTTTAAAATTTGGGTTTTTTTTTATGCCTGACCAGTTGGTCCAAAATTCATAGGAATTGGTGGCTGTTCATAATCTTTAATATCTCCATGTTGCTGCTCAAACTTTTTAATATTATCTGCTAAAGCTTTAGATAATCGTTTGGCATGCTGAGGCGTTAAAATTATTCTAGACTTTACTTTTGCTTTAGGCACACCTGGCATTATATTGATAAAATCTACAATAAATTCTGAGATTGAATGATTTATAATAGCTAAATTAGAGTAAGTTCCTTCCGCTACTTCTTGGCCTAATTCTATATTTAATTGACCCTCTTTATTTTTATTTTCTTCCATTAGTTTTAATTATTTGAATAAAAATACAAAAAATAAAAAAGTTGAATTGAATACTGTAAGGTTTTACAATAAACAATTCAACTTTAAATTTATGAAACGTGTGTACGTTTTATATTAGAAACTTTGTTCTATTTCATCTTTTGGTCCAACAATTACTTTGTCATATGATCTCATTCCTGTACCTGCTGGTATTTTCTTACCTACAATTACATTCTCTTTTAATCCTTCTAAAGTATCTATTTTACCATTAACAGCTGCCTCATTTAATACTTTTGTAGTTTCTTGGAAAGAAGCTGCAGAAATAAATGATTTAGTTTGTAATGATGCTCTTGTTATACCTTGTAATACTTGTTCTGCTGTCGCAGGTCTTGCATCTCTAGCTACAACTAAGTTACTGTCGTTCCTTTTTAATAAAGAATTTTCATCTCTTAATTGACGTGCAGAAATAATTTGACCTGGTTTTAGGTTTTCAGAATCTCCAGCATCTTCAACAACTTTCATTCCGTAAATTGCATCGTTTTCTATAATAAAATCATTTTTATGAATCAGTTGGTTCTCTAAGAATAGAGTATCTCCTGAATCTATAATTTTAACTTTACGCATCATTTGACGGACAACAACTTCAAAATGTTTGTCGTTAATTTTTACACCTTGTAAACGGTACACTTCTTGTATTTCATTTACTAAGTATTCTTGTACTGCAGATGGTCCTTTAATTCTTAAAATATCAGAAGGTGTAGTTGCACCATCAGATAATGGCATACCAGCTTTAATAAAGTCATTTTCTTGAACTAAAATCTGATTAGAAAGCTTTACTAAATACTTACTAATATCTCCAGTCTTAGACTCAACAATAATTTCTCTATTACCTCTTTTAATTTTTCCAAAAGAAACAACACCATCAATTTCTGAAACTACAGATGGGTTAGAAGGATTACGTGCTTCAAATAATTCTGTTACACGTGGTAAACCTCCTGTAATATCACCTGCTTTACCAGATTTTCTTGGTATTTTTACTAATGTTTTTCCACTTTCAACAACATCTCCATTATCTACCATTAAGTGTGCACCTACTGGTAAACTATAAGAACGTAATGTATTACCATCATTATCCTCAATTATTAAAGAAGCAATGATTTTTTTGTTCTTAGAATCCGTAATTACTTTTTCTTGGAAACCAGTTTGTTCATCAATTTCTACAGCATAGTTCATACCTTGCTCTAAATTGTCGAACTTCACTTTACCAGCAAATTCAGAAACAATTACACCGTTAAATGGATCCCACTGTACAATAACATCTCCTTTTTTAATTGACTTTCTATCTTTATCAAAAATGATAGAACCATAAGGTAAAATATTTGTACTCTGATTAATATCTGTTTTCTTATCAATAATTTTAATTTCAGCAGTTCTCGAAATTACGATATCTACTTCTTTACCATCATTGTCTTTACCAACTACAGTTCTTAAATCATCGATAACTACTTTACCATCAAATTTAGCAACTAGCTTATTTTCTTCAGAAATGTTTCCGGCAACTCCACCAACGTGGAATGTACGTAATGTTAACTGTGTACCTGGCTCACCAATAGATTGTGCTGCAATTACACCAACAGCTTCCCCAATTTGTACTTTATTACGTGTAGATAAACTTAACCCGTAACATTTTGCACATATACCTCTAGAAGATTCACAAGTTAATGCAGATCTTACTTCTACAGAATCAATACCTGATGCTTGAACAGCGTCAGCTAATTGAGAAGTAATTGATTGATTTGCTTCTAATAAAAGTTCTTCTGTAACTGGATGATATACATTATTTAAAGAAATACGCCCTTCTATTCTATCTGATAGAGATTCAACAATCTCATCGTTTTTCTTTAATGGAGTAACTTCTAACCCTCTTAATGTACCACAATCTTCTTCGTTAATAATAACGTCTTGAGAAACATCGACTAATCTACGTGTTAAATAACCAGCATCTGCCGTTTTTAAAGCGGTATCTGCTAATCCTTTACGAGCACCGTGAGTTGAGATAAAGTATTCAAGAATTGATAATCCTTCTTTAAAGTTAGAAAGAATTGGATTCTCGATAATCTCTCCACCACCAGCGGTAGATTTTTTAGGTTTTGCCATTAATCCACGCATACCAGTTAACTGACGAATCTGTTCTTTAGATCCACGAGCTCCAGAATCAAGCATCATATATACTGAGTTGAAACCTTGTTGGTCTTCACGTAAATTTTTCATTGATAATTCAGTTAATCTGTTGTTGGTAGAACCCCAAACATCAATTACCTGATTATAACGCTCTTTTTGCGTTAACATACCCATATTATAGTTTCCTACAATACCATCTACTTCTTTGTTTGCTTCATCAATCATAGATTGCTTTTCTTTAGGGATAATGATATCACCTAATGAGAAAGATAATCCACCTTGGAATGCAAACTTATAACCCATATTCTTAATTTCATCTAAGAAAGCACCTGTTGTAGGGATATCTGTAGCTTTTAAAATACCACCGATAATTCCACGTAAGTTTTTCTTAGTTAAAACCTCATTAATATACCCAGCTGCAGCAGGAACTTTTTCATTAAATAAAACTCTACCTACTGTAGTTTTAATAATTTTAGTTACCTGTTCTCCGTTTTCATCAATATCTTGAGTTCTAACGTTTATAGATGCATTTAAGTCTACTTTTTCTTCATTAAAAGCTATCGTAACTTCTTCTGGAGAATAGAAAGTTAATCCTTCTCCTTTAATTGGCACTTCTGGAGTAGAGATTCTTTCTTTTGTCATGTAATATAATCCAAGTACCATATCCTGAGAAGGTACAGTAACTGGAGCACCATTTGCAGGATTTAAGATATTATGAGAAGCTAACATTAATAGTTGTGCTTCTAAAATAGCTTCTGGTCCTAATGGTAAGTGAACAGCCATTTGATCTCCATCAAAATCCGCATTAAATGCAGAACATGCTAATGGATGTAATTGTATTGCTTTACCCTCAATTAATTTTGGTTGAAAAGCCTGAATACCTAATCTGTGTAAAGTAGGAGCCCTGTTTAATAAAACTGGATGACCTTTAATTACATTTTCTAAGATATCCCAAACAACTGGTTCTTTTCTATCAATTATTTTCTTAGCAGATTTTACTGTTTTTACAATTCCTCTTTCAATTAATTTTCTAATTACAAAAGGCTTGTATAGTTCAGCTGCCATATCTTTTGGCAATCCACATTCAGACAATTTCATTTCTGGTCCAACAACAATTACAGAACGTGCAGAATAATCAACACGCTTTCCTAATAAATTCTGACGGAAACGTCCTTGTTTACCTTTTAACGAATCTGATAAAGATTTTAAAGGCCTGTTAGATTCAGTTTTTACTGCAGATGATTTACGTGTGTTATCAAATAAAGAATCTACAGATTCTTGTAACATACGTTTTTCATTACGTAAAATAACTTCTGGAGCTTTTATCTCTACTAATCTTTTTAAACGATTGTTTCTAATAATAACTCTTCTATATAAATCATTTAAATCTGAAGTTGCAAAACGTCCTCCATCTAGTGGAACTAAAGGTCTTAATTCTGGTGGTATGACCGGAATTGCCTTCAAAATCATCCATTCTGGATTGTTTTCTCTATTCTTCTGAGAATCTTTAAATGCTTCAACAACATTTAAACGTTTTAATGCTTCTGTTTTTCTTTGCTTAGAAGTTTCAGTATTAGCTTTATGTCTTAGTTGAAATGATAATTCATCTAAATCAATTCTAGCTAATAAATCTATTAAACATTCAGCACCCATTTTAGCGATAAACTTGTTTGGGTCAGAATCATCTAAATATTGATTTTCTTGTGGTAACTCGTCAGCAATATCTAAATATTCTTCTTCAGTTAAGAAATCCATTTTTTGTAATGGCTCTCCTTCCACATTTTTTGCTATACCTGGTTGAATTACTACGTATCTTTCGTAGTAAATAATCATATCTAACTTTTTAGATGGCAAACCTAAAAGGTACCCCATTTTGTTAGGTAATGATCTAAAGTACCAAATATGAGCAACAGGCACTACCAAATTGATATGCCCAACTCTATCTCTACGTACTTTCTTTTCTGTTACTTCTACACCACATCTATCACAAACAATACCTTTGTAACGTATTCTTTTGTACTTACCACAAGCACATTCGTAATCCTTTACAGGACCAAAAATACGCTCACAAAATAAACCATCTCTTTCTGGTTTGTGTGTACGATAATTTATAGTTTCTGGCTTTAGTACTTCACCTTTAGAAACTTCTAGAATAGCTTCTGGTGATGATAAACCAATTGAAATTTTGTTAAACTTTTTTACAGTGTACTTTTCTTGTTTTCTTGCCATGTCTTTTAATAAGTATTCAGTTGGCAGTATTCAGTTTTCAGTAACAAAATACTACTGAAAACTGGTTACTGAAAAAATTTATTCTTCTAATCTAACGTCTAATCCTAAACCTTTAAGCTCATGCATTAATACGTTAAACGATTCTGGTAAACCTGGTTCTGGCATAGCTTCACCTTTAACAATACTTTCGTATGTTTTAGCTCTACCCATAACATCATCAGATTTTACAGTTAAGATTTCTCTTAAGATACTTGATGCACCATATGCCTCAAGTGCCCAAACTTCCATCTCTCCAAAACGCTGACCACCAAATTGTGCTTTACCACCTAATGGTTGTTGTGTAATTAAAGAGTATGGTCCTATTGAACGAGCATGCATCTTATCTTCAATCATGTGCCCTAACTTAATCATATAAATGATACCAACTGTTGCTGGTTGATCGAAACGTTTTCCTGTTCCACCATCATATAAATAAGTGTGTCCAAATCTTGGAACTCCTGCTTCATCTGTAATTTCATTAATCTGATCTAAAGATGCACCATCAAAAATAGGAGTTGCATATTTAGTATTTAATTTCTGACCTGCCCAACCAAGAACAGTTTCATAAATCTGACCAATGTTCATACGTGAAGGTACACCTAATGGATTCAGTACAATATCTACTGGAGTTCCATCTTCTAAGAACGGCATATCTTCTGCTCTTACAATACGTGCAACAATACCTTTATTTCCATGACGACCCGCCATTTTATCACCTACTTTTAACTTACGTTTTTTAGCGATATAAACTTTGGCTAATTTTAAAATTCCTGCTGGTAATTCATCTCCAACTGAAATTGTAAATTTCTGACGTCTTAAAGAACCTTGTAAATCGTTTACTTTAATTTTATAGTTATGAACTAATTCACCAACTAAAGAATTTAAATCACTATCAGTGGTCCAAGAACCTGTTAAATGTACATAGTCATCTACAGAGTTTAACATTTTAAGAGTGTATTTTTTACCTTTTGGTAAAACTTCTTCTCCTAAATCATTAAATACCCCTTGAGAAGTTTTTCCACTAATTAAAGTGAATAATTTCTCGATTAACTCATCTTTTAAACCTTCAAATTTAGAAACGAAAGATTGCTCTAAAGTAGCTACTGCTTCTTTATCTCTAATTCTTTTGTTTTTATCTTTTACAGCTCTTCTAAATAATTTTTTATCAATTACTACACCTCTTAAAGATGGAGAAGCTTTTAATGATGCGTCTTTTACATCACCTGCTTTATCACCAAAAATAGCACGCAATAATTTTTCTTCTGGAGTTGGATCAGATTCTCCTTTTGGTGTAATTTTACCGATTAAGATATCACCAGGATTAACTTCTGCTCCAATTCTAATCATTCCATTTTCATCTAGATCTTTGGTTGCTTCCTCAGAAACGTTAGGAATATCATTAGTTAACTCTTCAGTTCCTAATTTTGTATCTCTAACATCTAAAGAATACTCATCAATATGAATAGATGTAAATATGTCTTCACGAACTACTTTTTCAGAAATCACAATTGCATCCTCAAAATTATACCCTTTCCAAGGCATAAAGGCTACTTTCATATTTCTACCTAAAGCTAGTTCTCCTTTTTGTGTTGCATACCCTTCACAAAGTACCTGACCTTCTGTTACTCTATCACCTGTTTCTACAATAGGTTTTAAGTTTATAGAGGTACCTTGGTTGGTTTTTCTAAATTTAATTAAGTTATAAGAAACTTCATCAGAATCAAAACTTACTAGTCTTTCTTCATCAGATTTATCATACTTAATTGTTATTTTATTAGCATCAACATAAGTTACTTCACCTTCTCCTTCTGCATTTATTAAAATACGAGAATCTTTTGCAACTCTTCTTTCTAAACCAGTACCAACAATTGGAGATTCTGGTCTTAATAATGGCACGGCTTGACGCATCATGTTAGATCCCATCAATGCTCTGTTGGCATCATCATGCTCTAAGAAAGGAATTAAAGATGCAGAGATAGATGCAATTTGGTTTGGTGCAACATCCATATAATCAATCACTTCAGGATTAACTACAGGGAAATCACCTTCTTCACGTGCAATAACTCTATCTAAAACAATAGATCCGTCTTTTTTAAGTTCTAAATTAGATTGGGCTATTTTTTTACCTTCTTCTTCTTCTGCACTTAAGTATATAGGTTCAGCTCCTTCAACAACACCATTATTCACCTTTCGGTACGGAGTTTCAATAAACCCTAAATTGTTCACTTTTGCAAACACAGAAAGTGAAGAGATAAGACCAATATTTGGTCCCTCTGGAGTTTCAATCGGACATAAACGACCATAGTGTGTATAGTGTACATCACGTACCTCAAATCCAGCTCTTTCTCTTGATAAACCACCTGGCCCTAATGCAGATAATCTACGTTTGTGAGTAATCTCTGCTAATGGATTTGTTTGATCCATAAATTGAGATAATTGGTTTGTACCAAAGAAAGAATTAATTACAGATGATAATGTTTTTGCGTTAATTAAGTCTATTGGAGTAAACACCTCGTTATCACGTACGTTCATACGCTCACGAATAGTTCTTGCCATACGTGCTAAACCAACACCAAACTGACCTGCTAATTGTTCTCCAACAGTTCTTACACGTCTGTTAGATAAATGGTCAATATCATCAACTTCTGCCTTAGAGTTAATTAACTCGATTAGATACTTAATAATTGTTATTATATCTAACTTCGTTAATACTTTTTGGTCTATAGGTTCATTTAATTGAAGTTTAGTGTTCATTCTAAAACGACCAACCTCTCCTAAATTATATCTTTGTTCAGAAAAGAATAATTTATCGATAATTCCTCTAGCAGTCTCTTCATCTGGCGGTTCTGCATTACGTAACTGTCTATAAATATGCTCTACAGCTTCTTTCTCAGAATTTGTAGGATCTTTTTGTAAAGTATTATGAATAATAGCGTAATCTGCCATATGATTGTCTACTTTATGTAGTAAAATCGTTTTGGCACCAGCTTCTATAATTTCTTCTATATGTTCTTTTTCTAGAACAGTATCACGATCAAAAATAATCTCATTTCTTTCGATTGATACTACTTCTCCAGTATCTTCATCTACAAAATCTTCGTGCCATGTTTTTAAAACTCTAGCAGCTAATTTGCGACCTAATACTTTTTTTAAACCTGCTTTAGAAACTTTAATTTCTTCTGCAAGATCAAATATTTCTAAAATATCTTTATCTCTTTCAAAACCAATTGCTCTAAATAAAGTAGTTACAGGTAATTTTTTCTTTCTATCAATGTAAGCATACATTACTTGATTGATATCAGTTGCGAATTCTATCCAAGAACCTTTAAAAGGTATTACTCTTGCTGAATACAACTTAGTTCCATTTGCATGGAAAGATTGCCCAAAGAATACACCTGGTGATCTGTGTAATTGAGAAACTACAACTCTTTCTGCTCCATTAATTACAAAGGTACCAGAATTTGTCATATATGGGATAGTACCAAGATAAACATCTTGTACAATAGTTTCAAAATCTTCGTGTTCTGGGTCTGTACAATAAAGTTTTAGACGTGCTTTTAAAGGAACACTATGTGTTAGACCTCTTTCAATACATTCTTGAATTGAATATCTTGGTGGATCTACAAAGTAGTCTAAAAATTCTAATACAAATTGGTTTCTTGTATCTGTAATTGGAAAGTTATCCATGAAGGTTTTATACAAACCTTCTTCTCCTCTTTCTTCTGCTTTAGTTTGAAGTTGGAAAAAATCTTGAAAAGATTTTACCTGAATATCCAAAAAGTCTGGATATTCTTTTATCATTTGAGAAGTTGCGAAGTTGATTCTTTCAGTAGTGTTTTTCGTTGCCAAAAGAGAATATTTTTTTGATTAAAATCTAAATTAAAATAAAGAACGAATATATACACAAAATGGTTTAGGCCTAAAAACAGTGTTTTTAGAACCTAAACCTAAATTTGTTATCCCGAATGTTAAAAAGGTTCGGGAGTTGTAGCTTACTTAAGCTCTACTTCAGCTCCAGCTTCTTCTAAAGATTTTTTAAGACCTTCTGCCTCATCTTTAGTTACACCTTCTTTTACTGCTGCAGGAGCGCTATCTACGATACCTTTAGCTTCTTTTAATCCTAAACCAGTTAATTCTTTAACTAATTTAACTACAGCTAATTTAGAACCACCTGCTGCTGTTAAGATAACATCAAATTCAGTTTGCTCATTTGCTGCATCATCTCCTCCACCTGCTGCTGGACCTGCTACTGCAACTGCTGCTGCTGCTGGCTCAATACCATATTCATCTTTTAAAATAGTAGCTAATTCATTAACTTCTTTTACTGTTAAGTTAACTAATTGTTCTGCGAAATCTTTTAATTCTGCCATTTTAGTTTGTTTTAAAAATTTTTGTTTTATTATAGTTTATTTGTGCGCTTATTCTTTTTCAGATAAAGTTTTAATAATACCTGAAAGTGTTTGTCCTCCTGATTGTAATGCTGAAATAACATTCTTAGCAGGCGACTGTAATAATCCAATGATTTCTCCAATTAATTCTTCTTTAGATTTAATATCTACTAAAGCATCTAATTGATCATCTCCAATGTAAATAGATTCTTCTGCGAAGGCACCTTTTAAAATTGGTTTTTTAGATTTTTTTCTAAATTCTTTTATCAATTTTGCTGGAGCATTAGCTGCCTCAGAAATTAACATTGAAGTATTACCTTTTAATGTAGTTGGAAGTTCACCAAAATCTTTATCTGATGCTTCCATTGCTTTTGCAAGTAACGTATTTTTAACAACTGATAACTGAACTCCTGCTTTAAAACAAGCTCTTCTTAAATTTGAAGTAGTTTGTGCATCTAATCCAGAAATATCTGCTAAATATAATGTGTTTGTATCTGCTAATACTGCCGTTAAATCTTGTATTACTTGTGATTTTTCTTCTCTAGTCATAATTATAAGTTTTAACGTATTAAACAGTTTTTACTTCAACAGGAATACTAGGACTCATAGTACTAGACATAAAGACACTCTTTACATAAGTTCCTTTAGCTGTTGTAGGTTTCAATTTAATAATGGTTTGTATAAGCTCGTTTGCATTTTCTTCAATCTTTTTAGCATCAAAAGATACTTTTCCAATTGCAGCGTGTACAATACCAGTTTTATCTACTTTAAAATCTATTTTACCAGCTTTAACATCTTGTACAGCTTTTGCAACATCCATAGTTACAGTACCTGTCTTTGGGTTTGGCATTAGTCCTCTTGGACCTAATACTCTACCTAAAGGACCTAATTTCCCCATGACACTAGGCATGGTAATAATTACATCTACATCTGTCCAACCTCCTTTAATTTTTTGAAGGTACTCGTCTAACCCAACATAATCTGCACCAGCTGCTTGAGCTTCTGCCTCTTTGTCTGGAGTTACTAATGCTAATACTTTTACATCCTTACCAGTTCCATGAGGTAATGTAACAACACCTCTTACCATTTGATTTGCTTTACGTGGATCTACTCCTAAACGTATCGCTAAATCTACAGAAGCATCAAACTTTACATTAGTAATGTCTTTGACTAGCGCTGAAGCAGCTGCTAAATCGTAAGATTGTGTATTATCAACCTTAGCGTAAGCCTCTTTTTGCTTTTTTGTTAATTTTGCCATTTTACTACTTTTTATAAAGTTATGCAGGTGCATTACCTTTTACTGTTAATCCCATAGAACGTGCTGTACCTGCAATCATTTTCATTGCTGAAGATATTTCAAAGGCATTTAAATCTACCATTTTATCTTCTGCAATTACTTTAATTTGATCCCATGTAACTGATGCTACTTTCTTCCTATTTGGTTCTCCTGAACCTTTTTTAATTTTGGCCGCTTCTAGTAACTGAACTGCTGCAGGAGGAGTTTTTACAACAAAATCAAACGATTTGTCTTTGAAAACAGTAATAACAACAGGTAAAACTTTACCTTGTTTGTCTTGCGTTCTTGCATTAAACTGTTTACAAAACTCCATAATGTTAACACCAGCAGCTCCTAAAGCGGGTCCAACCGGCGGCGACGGATTCGCTGAGCCTCCCCTTACTTGTAACTTAACTACTTTACTAACTTCTTTTGCCATTTTAAAAATGTTTAATGATTTATTTTAAGTTGGAAGCCAAAAAATAAATCGGTATATATCTGTGTAACAATTATATCTTTTCTACTTGCATATAACTTAATTCTAATGGTGTTTTTCTTCCGAATATTTTTACCATTACCTCAAGTTTACGCTTCTCTTCATTTACTTTTTCAATAGTACCATCAAAACCATTAAAGGGACCATCTACAACTTTTACTGTTTCTCCAACATTAAAAGGAATTGCAATATTATCATCTTGAACAGACAACTCATCAACTTTACCAAGCATCCTGTTTACTTCTGATTTTCTCATTGGTACAGGCTCACCACCTTTAACTTCACCAAGAAAACCAATTACACCTGTAATTGCTTTAATTACGTGTGGCACTTCTCCTGAAAGATTTGCCTCAACCATAATGTAACCAGGAAAATAGACTCTTTCTCTATTTACTTTTTTCCCGTTTCTTATTTGAATAACTTTTTCTGTAGGTACGATAACTTGATTAACATAATCAGATAAACCTACTCTAGAAATCTCTGTTTCTATATAGTTTTTCACTTTACTCTCTTGTCCTCCAATGGCTCTAACAACATACCATTTCATTACCGAATCAGCCATAGTTAAGTTTTAAAATAATTTAAAAAAGTTATCTAAACCTGTTTGAAAAACATAATCAATACCAGCGACAGCTAAAGCAAATACAATTGTAAAAACTGCAACAGTTACCGTAGTTTTTTGAGCATCTTCTTTAGTAATCCATGTCATATGGTTACTAAGCTCGTCAAAAGAGTCTTTGATATATTGAATAAAGTTCATATTACTATATTTTTTATTTGCACGGGCGGAGAGATTCGAACTCCCGACAGCTGGTTTTGGAGACCAGTGCTCTACCGCTGAACTACGCCCGTTTCCTATTCATTGATAAAGGTATTCCGTAAAAAAACGAAATACCTTTATGATTTTGAAATAATAAAACTAATAAAATATTAGTCTAATAATTCAGTAACCTGACCTGCTCCTACAGTTCTTCCTCCTTCACGGATTGCAAAACGTAAACCAACATTTAATGCAATTGGTTGAATCAAATCTACTGTAATAGTTAAGTTATCCCCTGGCATAACCATCTCTACACCTGAAGGTAAATTTATAGTTCCTGTAACATCTGTAGTTCTCACATAAAACTGTGGACGATAGTTGTTATGAAATGGAGTATGACGTCCACCTTCTTCTTTCTTAAGAACATAAACCTCCGCTTTAAACTTAGCATGAGGAGTTACAGAACCTGGCTTACAGATTACCATCCCTCTCTTAATATCTTCTTTTGCAATACCTCTTAATAAAATACCTGCATTATCTCCAGCTTCACCTCTATCTAAGATTTGACGGAACATTTCGATACCAGTTATTGTAGATGTCATTTTTTCTGCACCCATACCGATAATATCTACTACATCTCCAGTGTTTGCAATTCCAGTTTCGATACGTCCAGTTGCTACTGTACCACGACCTGTAATAGAAAATACATCTTCTACTGGCATTAAGAAATCTTTATCAACTTCTCTTAAAGGCTCTTCAATCCAAGCATCAACTTGATTCATTAATTCTAAAACAGTATCAACCCACTTTTGTTCACCATTTAAAGCTCCTAAAGCAGAACCAGAAACAACAGGACCATTATCTCCATCATATTCATAGAAAGATAATAATTCTCTAACTTCCATATCAACTAATTCTAATAACTCCTCATCATCAACCATATCAACTTTGTTTAAGAAAACAACGATACGTGGAATACCTACCTGACGACCTAATAAGATATGCTCTCTTGTTTGAGGCATTGGACCATCAGTTGCAGCAACAACTAAAATTGCACCATCCATCTGAGCAGCACCTGTTACCATGTTTTTTACATAATCCGCGTGACCTGGACAGTCTACGTGAGCATAGTGACGATTAGCTGTTTGATACTCAACATGTGAAGTATTAATTGTTATACCTCTTTCTTTTTCTTCTGGTGCATTATCAATCTGATCAAAAGATCTAGCTTCAGAGAATCCTGCATCAGCTAATACTTTAGTAATAGCCGCAGTTAAAGTTGTTTTACCGTGATCTACGTGTCCGATAGTACCAATGTTTAAGTGTGGTTTCGAACGGTCAAAAGTTCCTTTTGCCATAATTATTGATTTTAATTCTTAGTTTAAATATATTTAGTGTCTAATAATACTTTTTTAATGAGCCAATGATGGGATTTGAACCCATGACCTCATCCCTACCAAGGATGCGCTCTACCAACTGAGCTACACCGGCTTTGTTGATTTTGAGCGAAAGACCGGGTTCGAACCGGCGACATTCAGCTTGGAAGGCTGACGCTCTACCAACTGAGCTACTTTCGCGTAAAATGTAAAATGTGGGGAGAGCAGGATTCGAACCTGCGAAGACGTAGTCAACGGAGTTACAGTCCGTCCTCGTTGGCCGCTTGAGTATCTCCCCTTATTTACTATTTTAATGAACTTTTTGTTTCTTTATTAGAGCCGATGGAGGGACTCGAACCCACGACCTGCTGATTACAAATCAGCTGCTCTAGCCAGCTGAGCTACATCGGCTTTTTCTTGCAAAAAAACATCCGCTATTTCTAACGGATTGCAAATGTATAAAGTTTTTTTAAATTCCAAAACTTTTTATTATTATTTTTTTCTTTTTTTTAAAAAATTATGAAATTAAAGAATCTCTTAGTTTTTCCTTTGATTTCTTTAATTGTCTTTTTAAACTATCCACCCCTAAATTAACCCCTTCTTCAAAGGTCTTTGTTTCTCGCTTAACAATTAATTCACTCCCAGGAATATTAATCTTAATTTCTGTAATTTTATTCTCTTTGTCACTTGTGTTTTGGACTTTTAAAAAAACTTCTACATCTACAATCTTGTCATGAAATTTCTCTAAACTTTCTATTTTTTTTTCTGTAAATTGAATTAACTTACTGTCTGCATTAAAATTAACTGATTGTGTAAATACTTTCATAATCTATTCTTTTTTAGTGCCCCTAGGATGAGCTTGGTTATATACTTTTTTTATTGCGTCAAGACTGCTATGTGTATAAACTTGTGTTGAAGCTAAAGAAGAATGTCCTAATAATTCTTTTACCGAATTTAAATCTGCCCCTTCATTTAACAAATGTGAAGCAAAAGAATGTCTTAATATATGTGGGCTTTTTTTAACTTTTGTTGATACCCTACTAAAATAGGAATTTATTATTCTATAAACAAGTGTTTCATAAATTTTAATTCCTTTTTCTGTAATAAATAAATAGTTTGAGGTACTAGAAACTCCGGTTCTTAAAAATAAATAGTCATGAAGTGTCTTTGAGGTTGTTATTAATAAAGGAACCAAACGTTCTTTATTTCTTTTCCCAAGAATTTTAATAACCGAGGATGAAATATCTACATCAGCAAGTTTTATATTTATTAACTCTGCTCTTCGAATTCCTGTGGAGTAAAATAACTCAACAATTAATTTATTTCTAATACCTATGAAATCATTTTGATCATCTAAATTATTCAACACATTTTTAATTTCTTTAATTGAAAACGGAATTTGAACTTTTTTAGCTGTTTTTAGAGATTTGTGCTTTATTAGAGGACTAACCTCCAAGACTTCTATTTTTTGCAGATAGTTATAGAAAGATTTTAAAGAACTTATTTTTCTATTAATCGTTCGGTTTGAATTATTAGCTTCTACCAAAACTACTATCCAACTCCGAATTTGTTGATAAATTACATTTTGCAAATCATGTTCATCAAATTCTTTCTCTGCGAATTCTTTAAAGCTAGATAAGTCTTTACTGTAAGCTGAGATAGTATGCTTTGAATATTTTTTTTCGAGTAATAAATAATCTAAAAAAGAAGAAATCAAATACGTAATTTTAATGTAGTAAAAATACAAAAAATAGAGCACAAAAAAACCCGCATCAATTTTAGATTGATACGAGTTTAATTTTTATAAGTTATTTTACTAACCTACTTCTTCTTGTGTTCTTAATCTTTGAACGTAAGAAGCTTTTATTTTTTGAGCTCTTTTAGCTACAGAAGGCTTTGTAAAGTTTTTCCTATTACGCAAGTTCTTCATCGTCTTTGTTCTGTCGAATTTTCTTTTGTAACGCTTTAAAGCTCTATCTATATTTTCTCCTTCTTTTACAGGTATAATTAACATAAGTTGGCACCTCCCTTCATAAGTATCTTAAATATTTTAAAACAGTTGAACTGCTGATTTGTATTTTTTTTGGATTGCAAATGTAATTATAAAAAATGAATTACAACTTTCTAAACTATTTTATTTAAAATAACGTCTTATTTGACATACTCTACCTTTAAAAAATATGATATAATTTTTCGGGAAATCCTGTATACAATACTCTATAATGACTTTCAAATATAAGTAAAGGATAAAATTTAAGTTGCTGGTTTGTATTCCTTCTTATCGATAACCATTTTTGCAATAATCTCTTTTAAGATTTCAGAAGTACCTCCTCCTATCGGGCCAAGTCTACTGTCTCTTAGTAAACGTGCCATAGGATATTCTTCCATGTACCCATAACCTCCTAGTAGTTGTAAAGCATCATAAATAACCTCATCTGCAATTTTTGTTGATAACAATTTAGACATACTTGCTTCCTTTACTACGTAAGTCCCCATGTCTAATCGTTTTGTTATCGAATAATTGTACTCTTTACACATGTCAACTTTACTAGACATTTCTGCAATTTTATGACGCAAAGCTTGAAACTTTGAAATAGATTTCCCAAAAGCTTCTCTCTCCTTCATATAGTCTATAGCGTATTCAGTTGCATATTCTGCTCTAGCATGAGCATTTACACCCATTAAAAGTCTTTCTAAGGCAAAATGTTGCATAATATATGGAAAACCCTTCCCTTCTTCTCCCAGAAGATTTTCAGCTGGTATTTCTACATTGTCAAAAGCTATTTCAGCAGTATCTGACGCTCTCCATCCTAACTTATCTAATTTTGTTGATGATATCCCTTTTGTAGATCTATCGACAATAAATATACTAATCCCATTATATTTATCTTCAGGATTAGTCTTAGCAGCAACTATTAAATAATCTGAGTAAACACCATTAGTTATAAAAGTTTTTGAACCATTTAAAATGTATTTGTCACCCTGCTTTAAAGCTATAGACCTCATACCTGCAACATCACTTCCACCAAAAGGTTCAGTAATACAAAGACAACCAATCATGTCACCTTCAAGACTTGGAACAAGGTATTTTAGTTTTTGCTCATGATTTCCTTCTTTATTAAGGTGAGTCATTGCTAAATATTCATGAGCCCAAATTGCAGCAGCAAAACCTCCTGAATTTATTTTTTGCATTTCTTCCAAGAAAATAATTGTATAAAAAAGGTCCAAATCTAAACCTCCATACTCTTCAGGAGTAGACAGACCGAAATATCCCATCTCTCCAAATTTCTTCCAAATGAATCGCTCTATGGTTCCTGTTTTTTCCCATTTATCAATATAAGGAACAACTTCTTTCTGTAAAAAATCTTTAAAACTCGCACGAAAAGCGTTATGCTCTTCAGTAAAATACATACTGCTCATTTAGAGTAAATTTAAATTATTATTCAGCTACCAAATATAAGACTATTCTATTATATTTATCCAAAGGAAATCCATCTATATTTTTTAATTCTGCTATTGTCTGCAACTCTGCAACTTCATCTCTATAATTAAAAATCTTTTTACAAAGTTCATAATTTATGTAAGGGTTTTTAAGTAATTCCTTAAACTCAACAGTATTTACATTTACTCTTTGAATACTTGGTTTTTGTTGAATTTTAAAAACCGCAATCACTTTATCTGCTACTTCTTTTTCTAAACCCCAAACTTCATAAAGTTGATTAAGGAACGAAAATCCTTGTAATTTAGAACGATACTTAATAATTCTATCTGATAAAGCAGGCCCTATTCCATTTATTGATTTTAGATCCTCTACTGTTGCTAAATTAATGTCTTTGGTTGATAATTGTATTTCCTTTTTATTGAGATGTGTTTTATTATAAGAAGAAATTCGGTTTTCACTTTTCCTTTGCTTGTTTCTCTTTATAACCCAGTTTGGAAATTTAAAGTAAGGTGCTATTTTATTTAGTAAAGAATCTGATACCTTCGTGACATTTTGGAACTCTTTTTTAGAATTTATAAACTTATTGTTTTCGCGGAAGGCCAGAAGTCTATCTATTTCTTCTAAAGACATTCCTAATCTTGCACCTTTAAAATCCGTAATATAATTTGGATTAAAGGGAAATATTTTGGGCTTCCTATTTTCTATTTCAACTAGCTTAAGACTATCTAATTGTTTTTTAAAAGTCAGTAATTCAGTTTTTTCTAAATCAATTTTTTCATTAGTGGAAAATGGGGAGGTAAATATTATTACTTGAAGTATGAATATCACTATAACCAATAAAAAAACCCCATTCCT
>Ga0233438_10001237_pt1 | contig 28554 bp, 27 predicted proteins | sample SI_123_September_FD_182720 | JGI IMG/M metagenome (GOLD analysis project Ga0233438, IMG submission 182720) | Seawater microbial communities from Saanich Inlet, British Columbia, Canada - SI_123_September2016_10_MG | ecosystem: Environmental > Aquatic > Marine > Inlet | place: Canada: British...
GCAAATCGGCGCGCACCCCTTCATGACAGGCGCGTGGAGAGGTGGCCGAGTGGTTGAAGGCGCACGCCTGGAAAGTGTGTATACGGGAAACCGTATCGCGGGTTCGAATCCCGCTCTCTCCGCCAGCCTGCGGATTGCCCGATATTCTGCGAGACAACGCCCAATCACCGCCGATAACCGCACGAGCTTCTGCGGGGCCTGACCTGAGCGGACACGGCTTCGCCTGCGACCTTATTGATGCCGAATAAGGCAAGGTCGCGATCTGAGGAAGCAACCAACATGAGCATAGCAAGCGACGCCCGTTTTTGGGACCGGACTTCACGGAAGTACGCCATGGGTGCGATTGCGGATAAGGCCGGATATGAGCGCACGCTGGATCGGACCCGCGCTCTGTTGGGATCGAGCGACAGGGTGTTGGAACTGGGCTGCGGAACAGGAACAACGGCGCTCGGGCTCGCGGGCTATGTTCAAGGCTATCTTGCGACGGATATTTCCGCTGGAATGATCGCAATTGCCAATGAGAAATACGCCGCTAGCCCCGTTCCAGCCCTTGTCTTCCGGACCGCGAGCGCAGAAGCGCTTACGCCTGACGCGGCACAGTTTAACGCGGTTCTGGGATTCAACTATCTCCATCTCGTCCGCGATCTGCCTGGCACACTGCGCCGCATCCACGCCTTACTTGCAGCGAAAGGCTTGTTCATCTCCAAGACACCCTGTGTCGGGGATATGAACCCACTCATCCGGGTTGCCTTGCCCGCGATGCGCGTGATCGGCAAGGCACCCTATGCAGCCGTCTTTCGGGCGGCGGACCTGAGCCAGCATATATGTGCCGCAGGCTTCGACATTCTGGCCACTGAAAGCCACGCAACGAAGGGCAACGACAACCGTCCTTACATCGTGGCCCGCAAGAGGTGACGTGAACGGCCGAGGCTGTGGAAACCCGTCCTATTCTGCTTTTCGACGTAAGTCCGAGTGCTGTTCGACGTCTAGAGAAATCCGATACTGCCGCCGGCAGGCATCGCATTAACGGCGTATCCAAGGACCACTTCGTGATTTGCATGGCTGGTCCTTTGTCCGCACGAGCGAACGGAAGCAAACTGGCCGTCGATGCTGCGGAGGGTCATTTAGGCGAGCTTTGGAGGACTATAGCGTAGAGGTAGTTCTCATCCGGCTCCCGCACGGCCCGCCAGTAATCCTGCCGTCAAGCATCCCGCCTAGAACTGTTCGATGTTCTTCAGAAATCGGGCGGCACATACATCATGCCAGTAGACACGGCGATCGGCTCCCCGAAATCCGCAGTGGCCTCCGGATTGCGAAAGCAACCGGGTTAGTTTCGGATTTCTGTCCCACCTGTACTGAAGATAGGCGTCGTTCGGGACTATCGGATCATCTGATGCATAGATCATCAGAACAGGCACGGTTATGTGCTCGAGAAATGGACCGCAGGACGAGCGTGTATAATAGTCCTCCGCACCACCAAAACCGTTGCGGGGTGCGGTAAAAGTCTGGTCGAAATCCCAAACAGTGCGAGTCCTGAGAACCGCATCCCTTTCCGGCTCTGAAAGCTCCGCGGCGGGCTTGACGCTTTCCTTTCTCAGTTGGGAAAGGATCGCGAATTGAAACAGCGCGTTATCCCACCGCATGAGCCGACGAGACACTGTCGATAGATCAAGGGGAGAGGACACTGCAACAGCGGCTCCTATAGGCGATGAAGAGCCGCGCTCGCCCAGAAACTTCATCAGCACATTCGCGCCCAAGGAGTAGCCCATCGCTACGACTCCGTTGGACCGCAAATCCGCTGGCACCATGGACACCAGATGAACCAGATCGTCAGTTGTGCCCGCGTTGTATTGAAGCTTGCAGAGCGGCCGGGACGGACCGGCGCCCCGCAGGTTGGCTCGCAAAACGGGATAGCCGAGATTCAGGAAGTAAGCCGCTGACCGCAGAATGTAGCTGCTATCTTCGCTGCCGCTGACTCCATGGATTAGCAACACCACGCATCGGTTGATGTCCGAGTGGATCGGACGATGGAGCGTTGCAACCATGCTGTCGCCCGTGCCATCGGGAACGGCGGCGAACAATCGCTCGGCAGGGTACTGGTCAAGATCACGCGTACTTGTTGTGGGGAATGCACCGACGATGGTTTGAAGGTGGCCGCCCCACCAAGGGGCGCCCGCTTCAAACCTTGGGAAATCGACTTGCGTTGAAGTCTCGCGGGTTATTGAACCGAGCGTCATTTGATGCACTCCCGGATGCGGTCTGTGCTGTCGCGGGCAACCCGTTGGTTATCGCGCGCGCTTAAACCTTGCGCAACAAAGTTTCTCGACGGATGATCTGCGGGATCAGATCCGTGGGAGCGGGCCCTTCTGATCCGGGCCAGAATTTCCAAAGCTCTCGGCTGGCCGGTTGCGACAAGCCACCGACTCCCTGAAAGCATCCTGACTCAAGCTTAGCCAAAATCGCTTTATCCGAAACGGTCAGGCCGCGGGCTTGTTTCCTCGTCCCAGCCACAAGGGAGTCCAAGCCATGTGGGGACGGAACACAGAGCCGCGACGACAACTAAACGCTGCGGCCTAGACTACGCAGGACGGGGATTTCGCCGCCAGGAAATGCAAGGTGGAGGGGTGCACCACGTTATGCTTAACGGTTCCTTTCGGAATCGGCCGCCGGAGTCTCTTTTTTGTCACGCTGGAAGAGAATGCATCCCGCGAGGCCCCTAGAAGGAAACCATCCGGCCCGTCGTCCATTTCTCGTTAACTGGGAGGCCGATAGGGTCCGCCCAACTCAACATGGGGAGAAAAGAGATGGGTTATCGTTCCGCACTGCTGGCTTTCTCGGCTGCCGTTCTGGCTTCCACCGCTTCGGTCGCTGCCGACTTGCCGGCTCGCACCTACACCAAGGCGCCCGTTTACGCGCCTGCGCCAATTTACAACTGGACCGGCTTCTACGCCGGTGTGCACATCGGCGCCGCTTTCGGTGGTGACAACGGCTTCACCACTACCGACCCGACCCTCGTCGGCACCAACCGTGACGCAGCGTTCCTCGGCGGTGGCCAGATCGGCGCTGACTACCAGTTCGCTCCGAACTGGCTGGTTGGTATCGAAGGCCAGATTTCCGGCCTGTCGAACAGCGACCGCACCTTCACCAGCGGCGTGAACTCGCTCCGTGATCGTTCCGACTGGCTCGCTTCGGTCACCGGTCGCCTCGGTTACACCTGGGGTCCGGGCCTGATCTACGCCAAGGGCGGTGTCGCGTTCCGTGACAACAACGGTCTTGCTGCAACCGCTGGCTTCCTGCCGGCCGTCGCCAGCCGCGAATCGACCGGCTACACCGTCGGTGGCGGTCTGGAGTACATGTTCGCTCCCGCATGGTCGGCGAAGGTTGAGTACCAGTACTACAACTTCGACACCACCAACGTCGCCTACACCAATGTTGGCGCTCGGGCGCTGTCCTACAAGGACGACCTCCACACTGTGAAGGTTGGCGTCAACTATCGCTTCAACTGGGGTGGCCCGGTCGTCGCGAAGTACTAATAAGTTTTCTCCAGACAAACTTAAGGCCCCGGATAACCGGGGCCTTTTTTGTTGAGCTTCTCACGTCGGCGCATATCGACGCAGTCCGTCTTCGGCGGGCTGCGCAACCCATCAAGCCTTGTTCGGATTGATAAGAAATTTCTCGCCCGTTGCGCGCTTGCCGTAGGCAGCGATGTTTGAGAGCTGCAGCGCTTCCTGCAGCGACACGACCTGAGTGTAATGGCTGGCGAAGGTGGTCTTGAGTTCCGCGGCTACGCGTTCGCGCAACTTCTGCGCTTCCGCCGGTCCTATTTTCTGCAGGAACGGGAACAGCAGCCAGCCGCCGATGCCCCAAGCCATCCCGAAGCTGCGGTTGATTTCTGTCGGGCGTGTATCGAGGCCGCCGTAAATGTAGACCTGCTTGTGAACGGTCGAGCCATATCGGCTGTAGACCTTGGCGGTCTTGTTGGCGGCCGCTTCCATGCAGGTCAGGATCTGGCCCGCCAGCTTGCCGCCGCCGATGGCGTCGAATGCCAGCGTCGCGCCTGTCGCCACCAATGCTTGCGTCAGGTCTTCCATGAAAGTTGCGCTGGTAGAATTGCAGACGTAGGTCGCGCCGATCTTGCGGAGGATTGCTTCCTGCTCGGCATTGCGCACGATGTTGACGAGGCCGATGCCGTCCGTGAGGCAAATCTTGTTCAGCATCTGACCGAGATTTGACGCCGCTGCCGTGTGCACGAGCGCCTTGTGTCCCTCACGCCGCATGGTCTCTGTCATCCCCAGGGATGTCAGTGGATTGACGAAGCACGAAGCGCCTTCCGCGGCTGTCGTTCCATCGGGAAGCACAAGGCAGTCAGCGGCCTTGATACAGCGGTACTGCGCGTACATGGCGCCGCCGATCATGGCGACCATTTTGCCGATCATTGACTGCGCTCTGCTGGAGCTTCCGGCCGCGACGACAACACCGGCGCCTTCATTTCCGACCGGCATCGATTCATCGAGGCGACCCGCCATCGCCCGCATCAACGACTCCGGGACGGTTGCCGTCACGACCGGATTATCATTGGTGCCGGACGATTTGGCGGTCGTCATATCGGCCGCGCCCACAAGCAGGCCCAGATCGGAAGGGTTGATTGGAGAGCCCTCGACCCGGACGATGACTTCGTCGGCGGCCGGCTCGGGAATTTTGACCTTGGCGAGCGATAGTTCGAGTTCACCGCTCTTCCTGATCAAGGAGCGAAGCTGAAGTCCCTCGAAACCCATTGTGATCTCCCGTGATAATTGATTCTTGCTTGTGAACGCGTGCTGTAGCCGCGCCGTTGGCGGCAGGGGGCATACCTTGCGCTGGATTGAAGCTCGCAGGCAATGCGGCGGTTCAAATAAAAGACAATTGATTTACAGGGTTTTTATCCATCACGCGTTTCATGCCTTTGCGGCGCCGCTGAGAATTTCGCGGTCGGCGCGGGAGCGTTGCGTGACAAAATTGATAATGGCGCGGACCGGTGGCAGATCGATCAGGTCGGGATGCGCCAGCAGCCAGATGTCCGAAATGCCAGCCAGCTTTTGCGGCGCTACGCGGATCAGGTCGTCATGCGCATCGCCGACGATGCAGGACATCGCACAGATGCCGATCCCGGCACGGACGGCGGCCAGCATGTCAGCCTGCGATGAGCACCGCATCACCACAGATGCCTGCCGCGCGACATGATCGCTCCAGCGTCCGAGTTCGGCGTTCGAGGCCCGGTCCGCGAAGCCGACGACACTGTGGTGCTTCCAGTCGTCGCGGTGCGCGGGCAGCGGGCGGCGAGCGGCGTAATCGCGCGACGCATAGAAGCCGACACCGAGGCGCGCGATCTTGCGGCCGACCAGATTCTCGTCGCCGCTTTGATAGATGCGCAACACGATGTCTGCCTCGCGCTTGCGCACGCTCACCGGGAACGGGTGGGTGACGAACTCGATCTGGACGTCGGGATGGGTCTCGATGAATGACGCCATGTGCGGCATCAGCCAGTAGGCCGCCAGCGTCGGACCGATCGAGAACTTGACCTGCCCTCTCGCCTTCGTGCCCGTGGCGGACACTGCGGCTTCGGCCCGCAGCGCAGCCGCCTCCATCGCCCCTGTATGCTCGCGGAATCGGCGCCCCTGCGCCGTCAGCACCAGGCCGTCATTGGAGCGGACAAACAGTTTGGTCCCGAGTTGAGCTTCCAGCGCCGCGATTTCGCGACCAACCGTTGGATGACTCGAGCGTAATCGGCGGGCGGCGCCAAGATAGCTGCCGGAGTCGGCGACGGCGATGAAGGTCCGGCAAAGATCCCAATCCATCACTGTTCAATCCTGATATCGCAACTGTTCAATATTGGAGATTTGGGGGGCAGGTCAAGATGTTATCGTCGCTCACATTCAACGCAGGAAAAATCCGATGCCGCTTCCAGCTTCGCTCACCGGTACGCTCGAACTTCCCGTTCTTGGATCGCCGCTCTTTATCGTGTCGGGTCCCGAACTCGTGATCGCGCAATGCAAGGCTGGCATCGTCGGTTCGTTCCCGGCGCTGAATGCGCGGCCGGTCGAGAAGCTCGGCGAGTGGCTGACGCAGATCGAGGATGAACTCGGCGAATATCAAGCGCAGAATTCGGACAAGAAAGTTGCCCCTTACGCGGTCAACCAGATCTGCCACGCCTCCAACGACCGGTTGATGAAGGACATGGAAACCTGCGTGAAGCATAAGGTTCCGATCATCATCACCTCGTTGCGTCCGCCGTCCGAGATCGTCGATGCGGCGCATTCCTATGGCGGCGTGGTGTTTCACGACGTCATCAACGTGAAGCACGCGCGCAAGGCGGCGGAGCAGGGTGTCGACGGCCTCATTCTGGTCTGCGCCGGCGCGGGTGGCCATGCCGGAACGTTGTCGCCCTTCGCGCTGGTGCGTGAAGTGAAGCAGTGGTTCAAGGGTACCATTCTGCTGTCGGGTGCGATCTCCGACGGCTGGGGCATTGCGTCCGCGCTCGCGCTCGGTGCCGACATGGCCTACATGGGCACGCGTTTCATCGCCACCGTCGAGGCCAATGCCGATCCCGCTTACAAGAAGGCGCTGACCGACTACGCTGCCCATGACACGGTCTATACCAACCTGTTCACCGGCGTTCACGGCAACTATCTCGGCCCCTCGATCGCGGCTGCGGGTCTCGATCCGAATAATCTGCCCGTCGCCGACAAGACGAAGATGAACTTCGGTTCCGGCGGCAATATGAAGGTCAAGGCCTGGCGGGATATCTGGGGCTCGGGGCAGGGCATCGGCCAGATCACCGACGTGCCGCCGGTGGCGGAACTGGTCGAGCGCCTGAAGGCGGAGTTTGCCGAAGCCAGTGGCGATTTCACGCGGCGCGCAAGCGCCTGAACTACATGGGGGCACGCGCATAAGCGCGGTCCGATGACAACAATCAAATAGGGAGAGAACCATGAAAGCCGGATCACTGCACACGATTGCGTTGCTGACGCTCACCGCTTGCGGACTGACGCAAGCGCTGGCGGACAAGAAGGGCGAAATCCGCATCGGACAGACATTGCCTTACAGCGGGCCGCTGTCTGGCTTCGGCACGATTGGCCGTGTGCAGGAAGCGTATTTCGAGAAGGTCAATGCCGAGGGGGGCATCAACGGGCGCAAGGTGAAGTTCATCAGCATGGATGACGCCTATTCGCCGCCGAAGACCGTCGAGCATACGCGTAAACTCGTCGAGCAGGACGAGGTACAGGTGATGTTCGGCTCGCTCGGCACCGCGACCAATAACGCCGTGCATCGCTATCTCAACGGCAAGAAGATCCCCCAGCTCTTCGTTCTCAGCGGCGCGACCAAATGGGCCGATCCGAAGGGCTTCCCGTATACGATGCCCGGCATGGCGGCTTACGAGTCCGAGGGTGTGATTTACGCCAAGTACATCCTGCAAACCAAGCCGAACGCCAAGATTGCAATCCTGGCGCAGAACGACGATTTCGGCCGCGACTATGTCAACGGCTTCAAACGCGCGCTCGGCGCCAAAGCTGCCACGATGATTGTCTCTGAGGTCAGCTATGAAACCAGTGCGCCGACCATCAGCTCGCAGCTTGCGACCTTGAAGGCTTCCGGCGCTGACGTGCTGTTCGGCGTGGTGCTTGGGAAATTCACGTCGCAATTGATCAAAGGTATTGCCGAATTGGGCTGGAAGCCCGAGCTGACATTCCTGCCAACCTCAGCGGCGTCAATCTCGTTTCTGGCGCCGGCCGGTCTGGAGAATGCCGTCGGCATGATTTCGTCCAGCAACCAGAAGGACGTCAATGATGTCCAGTGGGCAAACGATCCGGGCGTGAAGGACTACTTCGCGTTCATGAAGCAATACATGCCGAATGCGGATCTCAACAATTCCAACTATGCCGCCGGATATCACTACGCCCAACTGATGGTCGCCGTTCTCAAGGCGTGCAAGGACGACATTAGCGCCGAGAATATCAAGCGCCAGGCCGCCTCATTGAAGGACGTTCAGTTGCCGTTGTTGTTGCCTGGCATCACGGTGACCACAGGAGCGGATGACTATCTGCCGTTCCAGCAACTTCTACTGCGCCGCTTCGACGGCAAGAGCTGGGTTGGGTTCGGCAAGGTTCTCGACGATCAGTAAATTTACAGCGGGCGTGCTGCGGATGCAGCGGCGCGCCCGTTCTCGTCCTCTTCCAGCTGGAACGACACCATGATCATCAGCGGCGATCGCCAGATCAGCACTCCCGAGATTCAAGAGCGCATCGCGCGCGCGGCGAACGGCTTCAAGGCGCTCGGCGTTCGCGACGGCGCGCCCGTCGGGATGATGTTGCGCAACGATTTCGCCTTCTTCGAAGCTTCATCGGCCGCCGCGATGCTTGGTTCGCCGGTGGTGCCGATCAATTGGCACCTGAAGGCCGAGGAGGTTGCCTACATCCTGGCCGACAGCGGCGCTCAGGCGCTGGTCTGCCACGCCGACTTGCTGCCCCAGATCAAGGATGGCTTGCCGAAGCGGCTGCCGCTGCTGGTGGTGACGACTCCGCCGGAAATCGGCGATGCTTTCAGTGTTTCGCCTGAGCTTGCGCGCGTGCCCGATGGCCTTGTGGATTGGGACACCTGGCGCGATGGCCACGCGCCATTAAGGGACGTGCCCGGCCGTGCATCGCCGATGTTCTACACCTCCGGCACCACAGGCCGGCCGAAGGGGGTTCGGCGTCTGCCGATGCAGCCCGAGAAAATGGTTGCCGTAGAACGTGTCAGCGCGATTACCTATGGCGTGAAACCGAACGAGGATCAGGTCGTTCTGATGAATGGCCCGATGTATCATTCGGCGCCCAATTCTTATGGCATGCTGGCATTTCGCCACGACTGCACCATCGTGCTCGAGCCGCGCTTCGATCCCGAAGATCTGTTGCAGTTGATCGAGCGACACAAGGTCACGCACATGCACATGGTCCCGACCATGTTCGTGCGTCTGCTACGGCTGCCTGACGAGGTAAAGGCGCGCTACGATCTGTCGTCGCTGCGTTTCGTCGTGCATGGCGCGGCTTCCTGTCCCATCGCGGTGAAGCAGGCGATGATTGCGTGGTGGGGGCCGGTGGTTCACGAGTATTTCGGCTCGACCGAAACCGGAATTCCAATCTGGCATTCGGCGCAGGAGGCGTTGGCGAAACCCGGCACGGTCGGGCGCGTCATCGAAGGCGGTATCGTCAAGATCTTTGGGCCGAACGGCGAGCCCTGCGGTTTGAACGAGATCGGCGAGATTTTCATGAGGCAGACCGCGATCCCGGATTTCGATTATCACCGCAAGGCCGGTGCGCGCGAGGAAGCTGGCCGTGAGGGTCTGATCAGCGTCGGCGATGTTGGTTACCTCGACGAGGACGGCTATCTGTTCCTGTGTGACCGCAAGCGTGACATGGTGATTTCGGGTGGCGTCAACATCTATCCCGCGGAAATCGAGAACACCTTGATCGGCATGGACGGCGTGCGCGACTGTGCGGTGTTCGGCATCCCGGATGAAGAGTTCGGCGAGCGGCTGTGCGCCTGCATCGAGCCGGATACCGGTGCCGCGCTGACGCCGAAGGATGTGCAGGATTATCTGCGCAAACGGCTGGCGAACTTCAAAGTGCCGAAAGACATTAACTTCCTTGAGGCACTGCCGCGCGAGGCCAGCGGCAAGATCTTCAAGCGCAAGCTGCGTGATCCCTATTGGGAAAATCGGCCTTCCGCGTAGCGCGGTTGTGCATCCCTGGCATTAACGCAATCTCGCAGACCTGTTGAAAGCTGCCGAATCCTGCCGTTGCCGGTGGTCCTGCGCTGAAATCATGTCATGCTGTCCCGAACGCAACAGCACGGCTGGATGAACCGCTGGCGGGGGCACGCAGTATGATGTTCTTTGCATGATCTCCTTGGCGCAAGGCTTGCTCGGAGCAGCATCGGGCTCGCTTGTCGGCTTTTCGCTGGGTCTGGTCGGTGGCGGCGGTTCGATTCTCGCGGTTCCCTTGATGGTTTATCTGGTCGGAGTGCCGAACGCGCATGTAGCGATCGGCACCAGTGCGTTCGCCGTTGCGGCGAGTGCCGCATTCAACCTCATTATCCACGCACGCTCGGGTATGGTGAAGTGGGGATGCGCATCAGTGCTCGCGGGAGCCGGCGTCGTCGGAGCATTTCTTGGGTCTCTGGTCGGCAAGATGGTCGACGGCCAGCGTCTGCTGGTGATGTTTGCGCTCTTGATGCTGGTGATCGCTGCGCTGATGCGGCGTCGCCGCGATCACGGCGGCAACCAGCTTGTGCAATTGAGCAAGACCAACGCGCCGGTGCTCTCTGGTCTCGGGCTCGCGACCGGAATTCTGTCCGGTTTCTTCGGCATCGGCGGCGGATTCCTGATCGTGCCGGCGCTCGTCTTTGCGACCGACATGCCGCTGGTTTACGCGGTAAGCTCGTCGTTGGTGGCCGTGCTGGCTTTTGGGCTGACCACCGCAGCGAGCTACGCTTTTTCCGGCCTGATCGATTGGCCGCTGACCGCAGTCTTTATCGTCGGTGGCCTGGCTGGCGGATATATCGGCGTGAAATCGGCGCATCTGCTCGCAGACAGGCGTTCCTTGCTGAACGATATCTTCGTGGGTGTGATTTCCTGCGTCGCGATCTATATGCTGATCCGAAGCTGGATGGGATGATGGGCCGGGAGCGGCGGCAGGTTACGCTGCGGGCTTGATCCAGACGCGGTTGTCATGGAACGCCGCGCCGCCATAGGGTGCAATCGGGTCTGCACCCGTGAGCGTGTTGATGCCGCGGTCGTCTTCATACGCTTCGTTCGGCCAGATCGACTCCGCGATCAGCACGCCACGCCGGACGCCTTCGAAGGTCTTGGCGTGAATGCGTACTTCGCCGCGCTGATTGCCGAGGATCACCTTGTCGCCATCCGCGATCGATAGCGCTGCCGCATCGTCGGGATGGATCATCACCGTCGGCCGCTGTTCGCGGCCGAGCGAAGTCGGTGTCTCGGTGAACGTCGAGTTGAGGAAATTGCGCGCCGGAGACGTGGCGAGACGAAATTCATGATCTTCGTCGGCCTCCTCGATCACCGTCCAATGATCCGGCAATTGCGGCAAGCCATCGACGGGACCGGAAAGTCCCGGGCTGCGGAATGGCACCGTCGGCCAGTCGGGCTTGAAGCGGAATTTGCCGTCGGGCCACGCAAAGCCGTTGGCGTAATGCGCAGTCTCAAAGTCAGGCTGACAGTCGATCCAGCGTTCGCGCTCGAGGTTTTCCAGCGTGCCCCAGCCGGATTCCCGCAGCGTCCAGTCGATGATCTCACGCGGCGTCATGTCGAAGCCGCGATGCTCGGCGCCAAGCCGCTTCGCAAGATCCACGATGACATCGTGATTCGAGCGGCATTCGCCCGGCGGCTCGATCAGTTTGGGGCCTGCAAGAATGTATTGATGTCCGCCACCTTGATAAACGTCGTCATGCTCCATGAACATCGTGGCGGGCAGCACGAGATCGGCGACCTTCGCCGTCTCGGTCATGAACTGCTCATGTACGCACACGAACAGATCCTCGCGCGCGAAGCCCTGTTTGACGCGAGTCTGGTCCGGCGCGACTGATACCGGGTTGGTGTTCTGGATCAGCATCGCCGTCACCGGCGGTCCGCCGAACAGCGCATCCGCGTCGCCGCACAGGATCGCGCCGATCTGGGATTGGTCGAGCATGCGGATCGATGGATCGACCACATCGAGTCCTTCGATCAGCAAGCGGTCCCAGTGATAGATCGCGCCGTTGTTGTGGAATGCGCCTCCCCCTTCATGGCGCCACGCGCCGGTCACGGCCGCAATGCAGCTTGCGGCGTGCATATTGGCTGCGCCGTTGCGTGAGCGGGAAAAGCCATAGCCGAGCCGAAAATATGTGCGCGGGGTGTTTCCCACCAGCGCAGCAAATTCCTCGATGGTTTTGACCGGGCAGCCGGTAATTTTTGAAGCCCATTCCGGACCGCGGCTTTGCAGATGCTGCTCAAGCTCGCGCGGTGCATCGGTATGCTGCGCAAGAAAATCGCGGTCCGCTTTGCCGTCGCGAAACAGGCAATGCATCACCGCGCAGGCAAGCGCGCCGTCGGTGCCCGGCCGCACCAGCACCGCGAGATCGGCCTGCTCCATGGTGCCGTTCATGTAGACATCGACGGCGACGATCTTCGCGCCGCGTTCCTTTCGCGCCCGCGTCGCGTGGGTCATGACGTTGACCTGGGTGCTCACCGCATTGGTGCCCCAGATCACGACGCAGTCAGACTTTGCGATCTCACGCGGATCGGGACCGGCGAGCTTGCCGGTGCCGGCGACGAATCCGGTCCATGCCGGATTGACGCAGATCGTGGAATGGAAGCCGGAATATCGTTTCGCGTGGCGCAGGCGATGGATGCCGTCGCGCATCACCAGACCCATGGTCCCGGCATATTGATAGGGCCACACCGCCTCGCTGCCATAGCGCGCCTCGGCCTCGCGGAATTTCTCTGCGACCAGGTCGAGCGCCAAGTCCCATGAGATCGGCGCAAAGGTCCCGGAGCCTTTGGATCCGGTGCGGAGCAGCGGCTTTGTCAGGCGGTCGGGGTGATGGATGCGTTCAGCGTAACGGGCGACCTTGGCGCAGATCACGCCGGCGGTATAGCCGTTGTCCCGCGCACCGCGCACCCGGCCGATGGTGCGCTCATCAAGCACCTCGACTTCCAGAGCGCAGGTCGAGGGGCAATCGTGCGGGCACGCCGTCGGGGCGACCCGGAGCGGGGCGGACTTGGGGTGGCGCATTTCGTTCATTGCAGTGACCTTAAGCGGCGCAGCCAGACATGCAAGGTTGGGACAAGGGCGCTGGGGCTTGGAAGGCCCGATTCCAGCGCATGGCGGAAAACCAGTTCTCGGACTCAACTCCCGGTGCATGGTTGTGCTATGCGAAACCCGATATTCGGAAGCGGCGGTGACTACGTCGGCTCCGGTGTCAGGTCACCATCTCGAAGGAATCCCTATGAATATTCTGCCCTCCAACCTGCGCTTCGGCGCGGGCCAGTCCGTCAAGCGTCTTGAGGATCAGCGGCTTCTCACTGGGCAAGGGCATTTCATCGACGACAAGGCGCAGGACGGCGCGCTGTGGCTTTACGTGCTGCGCTCTCCGCACGCCCACGCCAAGATCACGGCTGTCGACACCAGCGCCGCGTTGGCCATGCCGGGCGTCGCAGCAGTCTACACAGGGGCGGATCTGGTTGCGGACGATATCGGCACGATCCCAACCCTGCCGATCTTCAAGCGGCCCGACGGTTCGCCAATGGCTGCGCCGCCGCGGCGTTTGCTGGCCCATGATGTTGTCCGCTTTGCCGGCGAGCCGGTCGCGGTCGTACTCGCCCCATCGCGGGCCGATGCGCAGACGGCAGCCGAGGCCATCATCATTGACTACGAGGTTCTGCCCGCGGCTGTTAGTCCAACCGATGCTCTGGCGTCCGGTGCGCCTGTGGTCTGGCCGGATGCGCCGGACAATATCGCCGCCGCCATGAGTTATGGCGATGCGGCCGCAACGGAAGCGGCTTTCGCGAAGGCCAGGCACGTGGTCTCGCTCGACATTACCAGCCAGCGGCTGGTGCCGTCCGCGATGGAGCCGCGCAGCACCATGGCGGAGGTCGACAAGAAAACCGGCCGCCTTACACTGCATGTCCAGAGCCAGACGCCGACCGCGACGCGCGACATTCTTACGGATGTTGTGCTCAAACGCCCGAAAGACAGCGTTCAGGTACTGGTCGGCGACATCGGCGGCGGCTTCGGTCACAAGGTCAATCTCTATCCCGAAGACGGCATCGTCGCTTACGCGGCTACGAAACTGAAGCGCACGGTGCGCTGGCGCGGCGATCGCATCGACGACTTCATTGGCGGTTCGCACGGCCGCGATCTCACATCGACCGGCGAATTCGCGCTCGACGAGAAAGGCCGCGTGCTGGCATTTCGCGTTCGCTCGCTTGGCGGCACCGGTGCGTATCTCACCGGTGCGGGCGTGATCATTCCGCTGGTGCTCGGGCCGTTCGTGGCGACCGGCGTCTATGATCTTCCGCTGATTCACTTCGACATCAAGGCTGTCCTGACCCACACCGCACCGACTGGGCCGTATCGCGGCGCAGGGCGACCGGAAGCGGTCTTTATCGTTGAGCGGCTGATGGATGCCGCCGCGCGGCAGATCGGTATGGATCCGCGCCAGATCCGCAAGGTCAATTACATCAAGCCGTCGCAACTGCCTTACAAGAATGCGGTCGGCGAAGTTTACGACAGCGGCGCTTTCGCGCACATGCTCGAACGCGCCTCAAAACTCGCGGATTGGGATGGATTCAACTCGCGCAAGAAAGCAGCGAAGAAGAAGGGCCTGCTCTATGGGCGCGGCCTCACCAGCTACATCGAATGGACCGGCGGCCGTGTACACAGCGAGAAGGTTACACTGTCGGCGACAGCCGAGGGCCGCGTCGTGCTGCAGTCGGGCACCCAGGCGATGGGGCAGGGCCTTCAGACCAGCTACTCGCAGATGGTGGCTGGTGCGCTCGACATTCCGCTCGACCGGATCGATGTGATTCAGGGCGACACCGACAAGGCGACGGGCGGCGGCAGCGTCGGTTCGCGTTCGTTGTTCGTGGGCGGTACTGCAACCGTTGTGTCGGTTGGCGATCTGATTCAGAAGGCGCGCGAGAAAGCCTCGCATGTACTCGAGGCCTCAGTCGGCGATATCGAATATGGCGACGGCGTTCTGACGGTGGTTGGCACTGACCGGCGTGTCAGCCTGTTCGATCTGGCCAAGGACGAGAAGGACTCGCGCCTCAGCGTCGAGAGCAAAGGCGAGGTGGATGGGCCGACCTGGCCGAACGGGACGCATATCTGCGAGGTCGAGATCGATCCGGAAACTGGTGTGACTCGCGTGGTGCGTTACACCACAGTGGATGACGTCGGCGTTGCGATCAATCCGATGCTAGTCACCGGCCAGGTGCACGGCGGAGTCGCACAGGGCATCGGACAGGCGCTCTATGAAGGCGTGGTGTACGATTCTTCGGGCCAGTTGCTGACCGCGAGCTATCAGGATTATTGCATCCCCCGCGCCAGCGACATGCCGCACATTGATGTCACGCTCGACGATTCCGCACCGTGCAAGACCAATCCGCTCGGCGCTAAAGGCTGCGGCGAATCCGGCGCGATCGGCGGCCCGCCTTGTATCGTCAACGGCGTGATGGATGCGCTCAGTGACCTTGGCATCACATCGCTGCAAACGCCGCTGACGCCGGTGAAAATCTGGGATGCGATCCGCGCCGCGAAGAGCGACAGGGCGGCGTAATCACGTTCAGCGCGGCCCTTCGCCGGATGCGCGCAGGGCCGTCAGGCCCTCGCGATAGGTGGGATAGGCCAGCGTGACGCCGAGTTCGTTGCGGAGCAGGTCGTTCCGCACGCGTTTGCTCTCGGCATAGAACGAGCGGCCCATCTCGGTGAGACCTGCGTCGTCAAGGCTGATTTCAGGCGGCGGTGCAACACCGCAGAGCGAGGCGGCGAAAGTCACCACGTCCTGCGGCGGTGCGGGCTCGTTGTCGGTGACATTGTAGATCGCACCCGAACGAGGCCGATCGAGCGACGCGTCCACCGTGCGTGCGATGTCTTCAACATGGATGCGGTTGAACACCTGGCCTGGTTTGACGATGCGGCGGGCCGTTCCGCGTGCCAGCTGCACGAGCTGGCTCTGACCGGGACCGTAGATGCCCGCGAGCCGAAAAATGTGAACGGCGATGTTGTTCGCGGCACCGAAGGTAAGCCACGCCTGTTCGGCATCAGCGCGTTCGCGCGAACGAGCATTGGTCGGCGCCGCCGGTGTTCGTTCATCGACCCACGCGCCGCCGTGATCGCCATAAACGCCGATAGTCGAGAGATAGCCGATCCATCGCAGCTTCGGCGCGGCCGCAATCTGGTGGGCGTAAGCCGCAAGCACTGGATCGCCGCCGGTCCCGGGCGGCACCGAGATCAGCAAGGCATCGCTTTCGGCAATGTCGGTGTCGATAGCGCTGTCGCACCCATCCGGCCCGAACACGTGCACCGACAAGCCTGCAGCGGCCAAGGCCTGCGCCTTGTGTCGCGTCCGTACGGTTCCAGTGACGCGGTCGCCACGGGCCGTGCGGCGCTCAGCAATGGTTCTGCCGCTGAAGCCGAGACCGAAAATAAACAGATTCACGGAAAACTCTGTTCAAGAGGGACGATGCCACGTACCTATCGGCTCGCATGCAGGTTTACAACACAATGGAGCGCCGGATTGAGCGATTACGATCCGCTTCGTGAGCATCTCTCACACCAGACCAAGGTTGAATTCGTCCTGAGCTTTGAGGAGATAGAGGACATTCTCGGCTTTGCGCTGCCGCGCGCGTCGCAACGGGCATCGTGGTGGGAGAAGGAGCGCAATCCCGAGAACGCGCGGCCGCAGCGCGATGCCATACGCGACGGCGGTTACGAGGCCACGCGCCTCGCCGATGGAAAAGGTGTCCGGTTTCGAAGACTTTCCGCGGGCCGATACCGTCCGCGGTAGTTCTATGAGTCCTGAAATCCGGCTTTCCGCCTGAGCGCACGATGGTCATCGCCGGTGAGCAGGTCGATGAAAGCCTGCCCGATCGCAGCATGCTCTGTCGTTGCCGTCAGCGCTGCCGCGTACATCGTTGTCAGTTCGTAACCGTGCGGCAGTGGTCCGATCAACGTCAGTCCCGGCGTATTGAGAATTTCCGTCGTCTGCGTGCAGCCGATAGGGCGGCTGGCTTTCGACGCCGCGAGATGTCGCATCGCGGTTGCGCCATTGGGGAACTCACACAGCCGCGCCGCAATTTGGTCTGCGAGTCCCAGACCTTTGAGTATTTTCGCGACATGTACTCCCGCAGTCGAGGATTTGGTGTCGGGCACGAAGATGGCGTCTGACGCAAGCAATGCCTCACGCAAGGCCTCGGCACTGTCGATTTCGAAATGAGGGTCATCGCTGCGCACCGCAACCGCGGTTTCAACAAGCCCCACGTTCCGTATCGTGGTAGGATAGATAAGGTTTTGCCCGGCCAGCGCTTTGAGCACCGCCGTTGTGAGCACCACGGCATCGGCGGGTATGCCCGCACGCAGTCTGTCGGCCATGATGCCGACCGCACCGAATTCGCCTTCGATTGCCCATCCGGTGATTGTCTTGAATTCGGGCGTGAGCGCATCGGCGAGTCCTTGCGCAGCGCCGCCACTGAGAATTTTCAGGGTGTTCATGATTCTTATTGCACCTTGCCGTCGATCGCTTTGACGACGGCGGCCCACTTTAGAATGTCATCGCGCAGGAATGCACCGAATTGCGCCGGGGTCATTGACATCGGCGCGGCGCCCTGGCTGGCCCAGAGCGCGACAATCTCCGGCCGCTTCACGGCGTCGTTGATTTCGGTATTCAGCGTTGCGATCATCGCGGCGGGCGTGCCCGCTGGGGCCATCAGGCCAAGCCAGATGGTTGCTTCGTAGCCAGGAACGCCAGCTTCCGCCACGGTCGGAACATCGGGGAGGACGCTTGAGCGGGCCTTCCCAGTAGTTGCGAGGGCGCGCACCTGTCCCGCGGCAATGTTTGGCATCATGGTCGTCATGGCGTCGATCATCATCTCGATTTGTCCGCCGATGATATTGTTGCGGGCTTCGCTGCTTCCCCGATGCGGGACATGGACGATGTTGGTGCTCGTCATCGACTTGAAAAGCTCGCCAGCCATGTGATACGGCGTGCCCTGTCTGGAGGACGCGTAGTTGAGCTTCCCCGGCTGTGCGCGGGCCAATGCGATGAATTCCGCAAGGGTCTTTGCCGGAACCGAGGGATGCACGACGATGACGAGATCGGATGTGTTGACCGGCGCAATGGCGGTGAAGTCGCGCATCAGGTCGTAGTTTCGATTGGGCAGCAGCGACTCGTTTGCCGTCTGCGCGTTCGACATCATCAGCAGCGTGTAGCCGTCAGGAGCGGCTTTCGCCGCTTCGGCCGTGCCGATGACGGCGCCAGCTCCCGGCCGGTTCTCCACCACGAAGGGTTGTCCGAAGCGTTCCTGAAGAACCCTTCCGATCAGCCGCGCGGTGACATCCGCCGGGCCGCCCGCCCCGAATGGCACGATGATCCTGACAAGATGGGACGGAAAGGTCTGCGCCAGCGCCTGCGTCGCCACGAGAAGCACTCCAATGGCGATGGCAAATCCCGAGCATTTCATGAAATGGGCCTTATGCGCGGCGGCTAATCCGCCGCGCATTAAAGGCTCAAACCGAAGCAGTTGCCAACGGCCTACACCCGGAAGTCGTTGGTGCGCTGCAATATGAACTTGCGAAAACCGCTTTGCTTCAATGCGAAAGTTCAATGCCCCGCCCAAGCGTGATCCCGCTATAAAGGCGTCTCAAGCAAGAATAACTGGGAGCGCAATATGACATCGAAGTTTCTGGCCGCAACGGTCGCGGCGTTCAGCCTGACCGCAGCACTGCCGGTCTCCGCTCAGCAAGGCGTCAAGATTGGAATTCTCAACGATCAGTCCGGCGTCTATGCCGACTACGGCGGCAAGTGGTCTTTCGAAGCGGCCAAGATGGCTGTCGAGGATTTTGGCGGCTCGGTTCTCGGCCAGAAGATCGAAGTAATCTCCGCCGATCACCAGAACAAGCCTGACCTCGGCGTCAGCATCGCGCGCCGCTGGTACGAGGTTGAGAATGTCGACATGATCACCGAGCTGACCACGTCATCGGTCGCGCTCGCGGTTCACGATCTCTCCAAGCAGATGAAGAAGATCGACATTGTGGTTGGCGCTGCCACGTCGCGCCTGAGCGGCGATGCGTGTCAGCCTTACGGTTTCCACTGGGCCTATGACACCCGTGCGCTTGCGTACGGCACTGGCGGAGCTCTGGTGAAGGCCGGTGGCGATTCCTGGTTCTTCATGACGGCTGACTATGCGTTCGGCCATGCACTTGAAAAGGATACCGGCGACTTCGTTACGCAACAGGGTGGCAAGGTGTTGGGTGCGGTTCGCATTCCGCTGAACACCGCGGATTTCTCCTCGTTCCTGCTGCAGGCCCAAAGTTCGAAGGCGAAGATCATCGGTCTCGCCAACGCAGGCCTCGACACCACGAACTCGATCAAGCAGGCGGCGGAATTCGGCATCGTCAAGGGCGGCCAGAAACTCGCCGGCCTCCTTCTGACGGCGGCCGAGGTTCATGGCCTCGGCCTTGAGGCTGCACAGGGCCTCGTGCTGACCGAAGGTTATTACTGGGACGTCAATGACCGGTCGCGCAATCTCGGTGAGCGCTTCTTCAAGCGCACCGGCCGGATGCCGAACATGATTCAGGCTGGCACTTATTCGGCGACCTTGTCGTATCTGAAGGCCGTCAAGGCCGCTGGGACCAAGGATACCGAAGCGGTGGCCAAGAAGCTGAAGGAGCTGCCGGTCGATGACGACTTCGCGCAGGGCGGCAAGGTTCTCGAAAACGGCCGTATGGTTCACGACCTCTATCTGTTCGAGGTCAAGAAGCCGTCCGAGTCGAAGAAGCCCTGGGACTATTACAAGCAGCTTGCAGTGGTGCCGGGCGACAAGGCTTTCCCGACCGCCAAGGAAAGCGGCTGTCCGCTGACCAAGTAACACTGAACCTCGGCATCCGGTCCGGCGTCTTGCCGGGCCGGATATCGCGGTGACCTCTCAACTGATAGTATTTGAAGCCGCTATTTCTTAAACATTTTTGCGCCGCCGCCTTCTTGAAGGTCTCGGGCCGCGCTAAAGATAGACAATGATCCGCATTCTCGCGCCGTGTCTGCTTCTGCTGCTTGGTCTGCCCGCGGCCGCGCAAGCGCCGTCGGAGCAGAAGCCTGCGGCTGAGCAAGGGACTTCAGCCGAGCAAAAGGCCTCGATCGAGCCCAAGCCAGCTGCGGTTCTGTGCGTTTACAACAGCAAGAATTACAGCGAAGGCGCGACCGTTTGCGTGCAGAAGGCTATGATGCAGACATGTATGTTGGATGGAATCCGGGCCATCTGGGTCGCGGTCACGGACGAAAAACTCAGCAGTCGCTGTACAGCGCCCGCGCCGCGCCTCTCAAAGTATCAGCGGGCGGCGATCTGGAATCGCCGGAGCATCGCTAGGGAAATCGCGCCTGCGATAGACAGCGCGCCGTTCTGTTATTACACGAACGGCAAACGGTTCTGCGAATAACGCCGTCGGTTCTCCACGGCAGCGGCAATCAGCAAGGCCGCACTAGCTCAGCCCATCAGTTGGTTTTGTAAATCGCATTGGCCCAGGTGCCGCCGCATGTTTCGTCGCGGTTGCCGGTGCACTTGGCGTTGCAGTTGTCAGCTGGGCCGAATTTGCCGAACTTGTTGCCGCAGAAACAGTGCCCACCATATTGCGTGCCGGCATGACTGAAGCCCTTGTCGCGGCATGTTGAGACGCACAGTTGTGTGGTCATTTTGCTGTCGTAGAAGGTGTGGCCGTCAAGGTCGCGCTTGCTGTCGTCCTTGAAGCATCCGAGATAGCCGTTCGCCGCCGAGGTCGTCGCGGCGCTGGTCGCCGGGGTCACCGCAGCGGTGGCGGAGGAAGTTTCGGGTGCGGTGGCCTTCGACGCGGGATGCAGCGAGCGCTCGTCAGATTTCGCCGTCGCGACTTTCGTGTCCTGCGCTTTCAGGTCCTGCAAACGCGCGCGGGCGAGGTCGCCATAGATGCTGTCGCCGAAGCGGCGCACGAAGGCATCGAGTACGGTCGGGCTTGTCGTTGCGGAAACCGCGCGCCATGCTTCCGCGATCTCGTTAGCCGATGGCGACGGTGCAGGTGAGACCGCCGGAGCCCGTGCCGTTACCGACGAGCCCGGATCGGCCGATGCGACCTGCGCCGCGGCCGGCTTGGTCTCGGTTTTTGTATCGGCCTTGGCCGCTACCGGCGTGTCGACGATCGCAACCGTGTTGCCGCCAAGCGAGCCATAGACATAGGGCTCCTGCTTGCGGGCGGTGGCGGACAGCACCGAATCCCGCACCCGGCCGAACGCAATGCGCAGATCGACGCCCGGTGTCGCGATGTGCTCAAGCAGGGCGGTGGTGAAGGGACTATTGCTGTTGTCGCCGTCAAGCGCGACCGACCCCGCCTTTGCGGCGAATGCAATCAGCGTGTCCGAGACCGTCGGCTCGATCTTGGCGAGGCCCCGACCGACCGACCGCGACGCCACGGTGCGCTTCATGGTCTTGGCGAAGGGATTATCACGGCAGGCATCCAGCATGACCAGCCGCAGGCGCTTGGCGGGTTCGATCGCCTTCAGCAATCGATCAAGCGAGAGTGCCTCGTCCTCGATATCGAAATCGCGCGCCAGCTTCGCATCCGCCGGCACCAGATAATTGGTGCCGTCGACCTCGATGCCATGGCCGGCGAAAAACACCACGGCGACATCGGCGTCCTGCGCCTTGTCCGAGAAGTCGCCGACCGCACGGCGCAGATCAGCGATGCCGACGTCGCGTTTTGTTTCAACGACATCGAAACCAGCTTTCCGGAACAGCGCCGCCATTGCATCCGCATCGTTCGATGGGTTCGGCAGCTTGGCGACATGCTGATATGCGGAGATGCCGAGCACCAGCGCGACGCGCTTGTCAGCCCGCGCGGCAGTCGCGGCGAATTGCGTTGTGGTCAGCATCGCAAAAAAGATCAGCAAGGAACGCAGCAGGGCGTGCACGATATGCCTCCGAGACTTTCAGCCCGCTATCTACCACATGCGTCGATGTGCGGAAAAGAGCCGGAGTATGGCAAAAAATCGCTGTTTTGCTTGAACTTTCCGGGCCGTGGCGTAGACATCGCGCGCAGGAGCGTGAAGGCAACAGATCCAGGAGACAGCCGTCCCATGTCCGTTCGCATCGTCGGTGTCCGTGAGATCACCAAGCCGATTTCGTCCCCGATCCGCAACGCCTATATCGATTTCACCAAGATGACGACGAGCCTCGTCGCCGTCGTTACCGATGCGGTTCGCGACGGCAAACGCGTCGTTGGTTATGGGTTTAATTCCAACGGCCGCTACGGGCAGGGCGGATTGATCCGCGAGCGCTTCGTGCCGCGGCTGCTGGAAGCTGATCCGAAGTCGTTGCTGGATTCGGCAGGCACCAACATCGACCCGGACAAGGCGTGGGCAACGCTGATGTCAAATGAAAAGCCCGGCGGCCACGGCGAGCGCTCGGTTGCCGTTGGCACCATCGATATGGCGATCTGGGACGCGGTAGCGAAGATCGCAGGCAAGCCGCTGTTTCGGCTGCTGGCAGAGCGCCACAAGCGCGAAGCCAATCCGCGCGTGTTCGTGTATGCGGCGGGTGGTTATTATTATCCCGGCAAGGATCTGTCGGCATTGCGCAGTGAGATGCGCGGCTATCTCGATCGCGGGTACAATGTCGTCAAGATGAAGATAGGTGGTGCGTCCATTGCGCAAGACCAGGAGCGCATCGAGGCGGCGCTGAAGGAAATCGGCAACCAGGCGCAGCTTGCGGTGGACGCCAATGGACGTTTCGATCTGGAAACCGGGATCGCCTATGCCAAGATGCTGCGGGAGTATCCGTTGTTCTGGTACGAGTCCCATGATTGACGTCGGCGCCGGCCGGCGAAAGGCTGGGCAAGTCGTAATCATGGGGAGCGAGTACAGATGAAAGTGATGTCTCAGCAAGCAGCGGAAACCCGGATGGATGTAGCCAAGGCAATTTACGTCTCGGTGGAGCTGAGCCAGTCAACTTGGCTGGTGACTTCATTCGTGCCGGCCATCGATACCAAAATGGCGCGGAAGGGTCTCCCAGCCGGCCAGATCGGACGGCTGCTCAGCTTGCTTACCGAGCTCCGCGCCAGGGCGCACCGTAAGACCGATTCTTGGCTCCCCGTGATCGTTATCCAGGAGGCAGGCCTTGATGGGTTCTGGGTCCATCGCGTCTTGGCCGACGAAGGTGTTGAGAGCCATGTGGTGGATGCGACATCGATAGCGGTGCCCAGAAAAGCGCGCCGAGCTAAAACCGATCGTATCGACGGAGAAACACTCGTCCGCGCACTTATGTCGTTCAAACGGGGTGAGCCACGAGCATGTGCGATGGTTCGGATTCCATCCCATGACGAGGAAGACCGGCGTCGGCTCGTCCGGGAAAGGAAAGCCCTGGTTGTCGAGCGACTGACGCACGTCAACCGAATTGAGGGACTTCTGTTCGCACAAGGAATTTCGGGCTACCGACCTCTGAATCGCGATCGACGATCTCGCCTCGAAGAGCTTCGCACTGGCGATGGTCGGCCGCTCGCACCTTTCTTGAAAGCCCAGATATCGCGAGAACTTGACCGTCTTGAATTGGTGATCGAGCAGATCAAAGTGATCGAGGCGGAGCGCGATAAGCTTCTGGCGTCCGAACGGAAAGAGGCAAATAGCGCCATTTCCATGCTCGAGAACCTGCGTTGTATCGGACCTGAGTTCGCATCTCTGCTTTGGACGGAAGGCTTTTACAGGCACTTTGACAATCGCCGACAAATCGCGGCTTACGCGGGATTAGCACCAACACCGTGGCAGAGCGGATCCGTTGATCGTGATCAAGGAGTGTCGAAAGCCGGCAACCCGCGGTTACGCACCACGATGATACAGCTGGCCTGGCTCTGGCTGCGCCATCAGCCTGATTCTGCGCTAACCCGCTGGTTCCGGCAGCGAGCAGCATCGAGTGGTTCTGCCCAGCGCAAGAAAATCGTTGTCGCACTCGCCCGCAAACTACTCGTTGCTTTGTGGAAATATGTGACGGTTGGCGTCGTGATTGACGGGGCGAAGCTGAAGAATGCGTAGAAACTGCTCCACATCGTCATCTACTGAAGCCTGATCAGCTTCAGCAGATCCAGGCGGGCGAACCGGAAGTCTTCTTTGGCTTAAACAGCCGAGTATGAGGATGGTCGCGCCTTCCTGAGCCCAGCCCATCGAATGCGGGAATGTGGTGCCGCTGCTTGGCGCAGCGACCGGATATAAGGTTGTCCCGGCTGTTTTCCGGCCGAGGAAAGACATGGGTTCACCTGGATACTGGAGGCCAAACTAATGGAGCAGAACAATGGAGAGCCGATGGCTTGACCAATCATCATATAAGGAAGTCGGCGATCCGCTCGACTTCCAGTTGCAGGCAGCGCTCGCGGAATACTATCCGGGTCCGATGGCCACCGGCGAAAACCTGTTCAGCCATCAGGATGCGCGGAATCTCATTCGCTACGGCGGCATGCGGCCGGACCGTGACTGGCTGCAGTTCGACTGTGCATTGTCGTATGGTCTCTGCGAGTATCTCCGAACACTCGACGTTCTGAAGACACACGGTTGGTCGCCGTCGCGCTGCATCCCGCACGGCGGGCACCAGATGTCGCTGAACATCGCGGCAGGCTTGGGTCTTGGCGGCAATGAAAGCTATCCGGATCTGTTCCAGCCGTATGGCGGCTTTCCAGATGGCGTGCGCGTCGAGAACGGCCACATCACCATGCCGGACTTGCCGGGAATCGGCTTCGAGGGCAAATCCGATCTTTACAGGGAAATGAAGGCGCTGGCGGACTGACCACTGATTTTCATATCGATAGATCAGATTTCAGCATGCAGAACTACTCGTTTGCCAAAACCATTGTTACGCCTAGATTTGAGGACGTCGCTGGTTCTTTCGTTGTGAATTGAGTCGTCTGAGAGTGGTCTGTCCGCATTTTTGCGGTCAGCCATTCTTCCTCAAACTGGCCGTCTGCTTGCAGGCGGCCTCTTTTCCACCTGGTTCGCGCGCTGTCACGAATTGACGTGAATGAAGTCCCGCAGCGGATAGATTTCGGTGTTCCACTTCCGGCCGCTGAAGACACCGTAATGGCCGACGCCGGCCTGCATGTGGTGCACCTTGCGGTAGGCGCGAACGCCGGTGCAGAGGTCGCTGGCGAGCTATGAAGAGCGGGTGATCGCCCTTCCTGAAGTGCAGGAGTGGATCAAAGCTGCACGGCAGGAGCCGGCGGAAAGAGCTCGAGGTGAATATTAGGCAATGGCCTCGCGCAACTGTCTTTCCGCTGGGCCATCGTTGGCGGGCGCATGCATGAAACGACACTGCTCGGGGGCGCATCTCGCGCGCCTTGCACGAGATGCACGGCGATGTCCGCACATTCCCGTCGTTTTAGAATCCCTGCCATCTGGTGAAGGCCAACATGCAGCCGTCGGAGGGCATCGGCTGGTATAGGCACGATTGCGACTTCCAGATCATCGTCATGACCAAGGGGTGAGCAAAGTTCATATACGAGGAGCCGACGCTGGTGAAGGCCGGCGACGTGGTGCATCAGCGGTCCGGCATCGTGCACTTGTTCGATTACTCGCCGGACATGGAATATCTGGAGATCGTCAGTCCGGCGGATTTCAAGACGGTGGACATGCCTGCGCCGACCGACAAGGTGCCGCCGACGACGCCCTAGACGTGATTGCTCTGACAAAACGGCACGCACTGCTGTCATTGCGAGGAGCATGGCGACGAAGCATTCAGTTCTTCGCCTATCACTCTGGATTGCTTCGCTTTGCTCGCAGTGACGAGCAGCCGCTTTGCTATGCCACCGTTTTGTGTTTTCCTTTCGGCTAAACCTATGGGAAACACAGATGCCGATACGTGCACGCGTTAACAAATTCATTGCAGTGGTTGAGAGCGGCGGTCACGCTGGCGCTATCGAACGATACTACACCGAAGATGCCAGCATGCAGGAGAACACCGCGCCGCCACGCGTTGGCCGCGACGGCTGGTGGCGCATGAGCGCGGCATTCTAGCGCAAATGAAAGAGGTCCATTCCAAGGCGCTGGGCGACAAGATTATCGTGAGCGGTTCTTCTACAACGCGGCGAAGACGTAACGCCTTCGCGCCTCTCAAGACCTGCCGTCATGCGGGCGATGACAATGTCTCGCTTGACGCCGCGATCCGCATCCTGACAGATGGCGGAACTGCCGCTGGAATCGGCAGAGAAGAAGAGCGAAAGCTCCTTTGGGGAAACGCCGGAATATGAATTCGCCTGACACCGGCCCCGTCGTGGATGAGAAAATCATCGACGAGACATCGATCCGCTATGAAGGCTGGCCGATCGTCGGGGTCTGCTTTCTGGTTGCGACGTTTGCCTGGGGCGCTGGCTTTTACGGTCAGGGTGTCTATCTTGCCGAGCTGCAGCGTCTTCACGGCTGGCCGGCCTCGCTGATCTCGACTGCCACCACTGGTTACTATCTGTTCAGCGCGGCTCTGGTGGTGTTTGTCAGCGAAGCGATCCGCACGCTGGGGCCACGCCGCCTTCTCATCGGCGGCATTCTCGCTGTTGCCGCAGGCACCGCCTTGGTTGGCCAAGTGACGTCTCCGTGGCATTTGTACGTCGCCTATGCGCTGATCGCCTTTGGCTGGGCGGGCACCAGCCTTGCCGCGATCAACAACACGCTGGGGCTGTGGTTCAACAAGCGGCGTGGCATGGCGATTAGTCTTGCCTTGAACGGCGCAAGCTGCGGCGGTGTGCTCGGCGTACCGCTTTTAGTTGCCGCCATTGGCAAATTTGGCTTTCCAGCGACATCGATCGGCGCGGCGCTGGTCATCGTCCTGCTGGCAATACCGGCGATTCTGATCTGGGTTGGCCAGCCACCGAAGCGTTTACTACCGCCGGTCGATGCGTTCGCTGTCACGCCCGCGCCTGCCGTCCAATCAATTGCACAGATGCGCCGCGGAGCGTTCGGCAGCCTTTCGTTCTGGACGATCACCGTGCCGTTCGCGATGCTTATGATCGCGCAGGTGGGCTTCATCGTGCACCAGATTTCGTTTCTTGATCCGATCATGGGCCGCGAGCGCGCCGGCATCGCAGTGGCGCTGATGACCGCGATGGCGGTGGTGGGACGCGTGCTGTTCGGTTTCGTCGTTGATCGGATGGATCAGCGTAAGGCGGCGGCGTTATCGGCGATCAGTCAGGCAGCTGCGCTAATCGTCATGATCAACACCCGAAACGAGGTCACATTGTTCACTGCCAGCGCGGTGTTCGGTTTTTCGGTCGGAAACATGATCACGCTGCCGACGCTGATCGTGCAACGGGAGTTCAGCGCGGCGGCGTTCGGCGTGCTGGTTAGCCTCGTGACGGCGATCTGTCAGTTCACCTACGCGTTCGGGCCGGGGATCGTCGGCTTGCTGCGTGATATCTTCGGCAGCTACGCCGTGCCGTTCTATGCGTGCGCCGCACTCCAGATGATTGCAGCCGCCATTGTGCTGGTGCGGGGAAAAGCTCTGCGGGCCAACTGATCAGGTCTTGCGCTCTCGCAGCAGCGCATCTACATCGAGCCTGCGTGTAAACATCGCCAGCGTTCCATCGGCGGCACGAGGCCATTCTGCCTCGGGCCGATCCCAATAGAGTTCGACGCCGTTTTCGTCAGGGTCGTGCAAGTAAAGCGCTTCGCTGACACCATGGTCGCTTGCGCCGTCGAGTTGTATTCCAGCCTCAAGCACCCGATGCAATGCATCGGCCAGCGCAGCCCGTGTCGGATAGAGGATCGCAGTGTGAAACAGGCCGGTGGCGCCTTCCGGCGGAGGCTTGCCGCCCTTGCTCTGCCAGGTATTCAGGCCGATGTGATGATGATAGCCGCCCGCTGAAATAAAGGCCGCTTGATCACCGTAGCGCTGCATCAACTCGAATCCGAGCACGCCTTGATAGAAGCCGAGCGCGCGGTCAAGGTCAGCCACCTTGAGATGGACGTGGCCGATCCGCGTTCCCGCGATCACAGGCCTAAATGCGTCTGTGGCTGCCATGCTAGCTTCTCCGGGATGCGAGGTCTTGCGATGCAGGCGATGCATCGGTCTCACGGATGTATGAGCGGGTCCATCACGGCACAAGGTCGGACGTTTCGCCCTCGGGCAATTCGACTTCGAAGGTGTTGAGTGTCATCGACACCAATGCGTAGTAGCCGAGCAGGCCAACCAGTTCGACCACGCCGGTTTCGCCCAGCATCTCGACGGCCTTGTCGTAAAGCAGCTTCGGGACCTTGCAATTTTCGTGCAGCGACTCGCTGAACTCGTAGACTAGTTGCGCTTTCCGGTCGTTGAAATCAGGAACGTGGCGATGATTGATGGCGGCGATGATATTCGGGTCGAGCCCTGCCGCGAGCGCCATCTTCTTGTGTGCATACCATTCGTACTGCGCGTTCCAGTGCCGTGCGGTGACAAGGATGGCAAGTTCCGACAGGCGCGGCCCGAGCGTGGTATCGTAACGCAGGAACGCGCCGAGCCGGCTGGCGTGCCGCGCGACTTCAGGCGCATAAATCCATGCTCGCAGCGGCGGTGTGACAGTGCCGCGTTTGCTTGAAACCGATTCCTCAAAGATGCTCTTCTGATCGGCGGTCATTTCGCTAGGCGAAAGCGGTTTCAGGCGCATGGCGGTTCCTCTGTTTTAAACGCGGTGGCTGTGCCGGGAATACTGCCAAGGTTGCCGCGCATGGCTACCATATCGCACCCGATGAGGCTTTCGCGTCAGCGAGATATTGAAATCCGCCAAGCGGTCA